>Ga0307509_10000304_pt1 | contig 80663 bp, 84 predicted proteins | sample 10_EM_MG_FD_202245 | JGI IMG/M metagenome (GOLD analysis project Ga0307509, IMG submission 202245) | Populus trichocarpa ectomycorrhiza microbial communities from riparian zone in the Pacific Northwest, United States - 10_EM | ecosystem: Host-associated > Plants > Roots > Unclassified | place...
ATAGAGAGGTGAACTCTAAGGTTGCGACCGCACCAAAACTCAAAGTAGAAGATAAAGATAGAGTAAATAATTCACGAAGAATCAAAATGGTTAAACTTAATATCGTTAAGCTGAAAGCTTCACTCAAATAAGTTCTCTCCAGGAAAGTTGGTTATCGAAGTAGAATACCAAACGCTTAAACTTAAGTAGATATCAGATTTAAGCCTTTTGACATTCACCACTACTCCGACCTTGTGCGAGCACCCTGTCCTGCTCAGGGTTTGTCCGAGGTCTACCCTCCATCAGGAATTATCCTGCTGGAAGTGTCGGACCAACTCGGGTACACTTAACTCCGTTAATAGGATGTGAGTTTCTGCAATGCATCTCCAATACAACCGCAGGTGGAAAAACTCTTCCTATCGAAGTCATACCAGTGGCTAACTGTTATGACAACAACCGGAGTCAATACCTAGGTGGTGGACTCACTGGCCCAGTGGCAGTTTCGTCTATACAAGCTATGCAGTCGATCATTTAATCTACGCGACTATCCAATATGATAAATTGACATGCAAGCTCGCCCGGTGAGATGTAGCCGATAGTTGGCTAAGTGGGCGCTACCCATAGCCATCCTCTCGGGACATACTCTACAGTGATAAGGCTCATACCTCTAGAGTCCAATAATAACCCATAGTAATGCTACAAATCAAGGGGAGAAGGTCCGGGCTGGTTACTGAGGTATTTGTCTCGAAAGCACCCTGGCCTTCTGAGACTACCTGAGTACCACTAGGAAGACTACCCTACAACCCGTAGGCTAGAATAGACTCCTAGATGCCCGAGAGACCATATATGGATGACCCCCATTTTGGCGGTTACCCATACTCCCCTTATATATCCTGCGAACGACATTCAGTCGGACGGACGGCGACGACTTATACGGTGTTACGGCAGCTGCTCCAATGACCTCTTTTAACTAGCAAACGAGCAACTACACAGCCGTCTGCCTATGACGCGCCGTCCCAACGCTGGGGCCAGAGGGGGGTGTTAGCAAAACCCGCCCAAGTTTAATAGCATGTTCGGGCCACCCTCATACAGGCGTGGGGCCTCCCCGCGCAGATGCGTGTGCGCCCAAGAACATCTAAGAGCCCATAGAATGTGAGGCAATCGACCTCTAAGTTCTAGGATGACTTTGCTGGTGAAGGTAGGGTAACTTGGGTTCCTCAGTAGGGTAACTGGGACCTATGGGCATAATGACCAAATTCCCAAGGTAGGGTAACTTTGCCCTCTTATGCCTTTAACCCCTCAGGAAGTCCTCCAGTCGACCACAGAAGTCGTCTCGGAGGCCCGTGTAACATTCCCATAATTCTCTTGACCTTATGCGAATGTCTTCCCGAAAGGTTACCCTGCCTAGTAGAGTACCTCAAAGCTACTCAACTATTCTCTAGGCCTTATCCTAGGATTACCAGCCATGTGTATAATATATACGAGACCATACCACCTCTGGATACCACTTGGTATACCATTTGGGCTAAGGTGATAGTCATTGTAGCTACCTATCGTAGGGTCGTTACACCAACAATGTTGAGTACCTTAGTTTCATTATCACCACGGAAGGCCTACGAATGGATCTCGCGAAGATCACCACCATCATTGAATGGCCCATTCCTAGGAAGTTACGCGATGTCCGCTCCTTCTTGGGATTTGGTAATTTCTATAGGTGCTTCATCCAAGGCTATTCACATCTGGCTAGACCACTGACCCAATTAACAAAGAAAGGTACACCATTCGTGTGGTCGGATCTTTGTCAAGCCGCTTTCGAAAAGTTGAAGGAAGCCTTTACTACTACCCCCATCCTGATCCATTTTTGAATTCGACAAAGAGATAGTAGTGGAAACCGATGCTTCCGACGTCGCCTCTGCCGGCATACTGTCCCAACCGGGACCTGACGGGCTCTTACATCCGATTGCATTCTTTTCAAAGAAACACACCCCAGCCGAATGTAATTACGACATCTATGACAAAGAGTTGATGGCCGTAGTAGGTGCTTTCAAAGAATGGCGAGCTTACTTGGTCGGACGACCTGTAACGGTACGGTCGGATCATCAAAACCTACGATATTTTACCACAAAAAGGTTACTCAATCAACGACAAGCCAGATGGTCAGAGTTCCTGTCACAGTTCAACTATATGATTGAGTTTGTACCTGGTAAAGCACATGGAAAGGCAGATGCGTTGACAAGGATGGCGGGACAGACGGACGAAGAGATATTAGAAGGCGAGACACATAGGACACAGGTGGTTCTCAAGTCCCAGTCTCTGGGTTTGTTGGCGGATATTCCGCTTCATTTTGGAGCGTCTCCATTGAGTGAATTATGGACAGAAGCCTATCAAGCTGACTCTCTTCCAAACCAGATACTCACAATGCTGGAACAAGGGGTACGACATAGCCGCCTGATATCTCTCCCCGAATGTACCAGGGATGGTAACCGACTGCGGTATCGAGATCGTCTTTATGTCCCCGCTCACCAACCTTTGAATCTGGCCATCATTCGGGAAAACCACGACGCCCCTGCTGCTGGTCACCCCGGCAGGTCCAAAACACATGAGCTAATTACCAGACGATACCATTGGCCGAACATGCGAAAAGAGATCGCACGATATGTGGCCAACTGTCATATCTGTCAACGAAGTCGGATGACTCGGGACGCTCCGTTTGGTATCCTTCGGCCTCTCTCTATTCCCTATCGACCATGGCAAGATATATCAATGGACTTTGTAACCGGTCTACCCTGGAGCAACGGTAACGATGCGATTTGGGTAGTGGTAGATCGGCTGACTAAGATGCGCCATCTCGTCCCTTGTTGTACCACCATCGATGCCCCCTCTCTTGCCGACCTATTCCTGGATAACATCTGGAAACATCATGGGTTGCCACTGACGATTATATCTGATCGAGGACCACAGTTCGCTGCTGAGTTCTGGGGAACCATCTGTCGCAGGCTCAAGATCGACCGACGTCTATCCACTGCATTCCATCCTGAGACTGACGGTCAAACAGAACGAGTTAATGGTATCATGGAACAATACCTACGATCGTATGTGAATTACCAACAGGATGACTGGTGTCAATGGTTACTAATGGCGGAGTTTATGGGGAACAATCATGCATCCGAGACTACCGGCACCTCTCCCTTCTTTGCCAACTACGGCTATGATCCTCGTATGGACTCTCTTGACGAACAGACTCTTCCGGCTGACGACCAAGAGGCGCGATCTTTCGTGGTCACCATGACAGAACTTCATGCACACCTTCGAACCGAAATGGGTTATGTGCAAGAAAGGCAACAAGAAAATGCTGATCGACGCAGAGTCTCAGCTCCCTCCTTTCAAGTCGGTGATAAGGTTTGGCTGAACGCTAAAAATATCAGAACACGTCGACCTTCACGGAAGTTGGACAACAAACGTCATGGACCATATGATGTCAAGGGAAAGATCGGAACACACGCTTACCGTCTGGATCTGCCGAATACGATGAAAATACATAACGTCTTCCATGTATCGCTATTGGACCTAGCAGCCAACGAGCCCCTAGAAGGACAGATAATCCCACCACCTCCACCCGTGAAAGTTGAAGGAGAAGAGGAGTGGCAAGTTCAGGAGGTTTTAGATTCAAAATTTGTCAGGAACCGGTTGCGATATCTAGTGAGATGGGAGGGATACGACGAGACAACATGGGAACCAGCTGAATCAATCAACAATCTAAAAGCAGTTGATGATTTCCACGAACTGTACCCACTTAAACCTGGACCATTACCGGAGGATCCGGAATAGGCCTCAGGGGACTTCGGCCCTGGGGAGGGCCCTGCTCTCACGGTCTCCCAGTGAGATACTTCTTGAGATATCTTTGATGTTCTTTCATTTGTTACACGGTTGCTATGAGGGATTTCCTTTGTAAGGTTTACGACTAATTGTATTGTTTCCTTAGTTACGCGGATATGTGACTCATACTGGGATATGAGCCGGGTGGCAAAAGGCTGAGTTAGGATTTCCTGTTATATAAGGGGGCCCCGCCCCCTTATTTCCTTGATTCTTTACGCTACCTGGTATTTCTTTCACGACTCCTGTACTTCAGAATATAACGTCTTCTATTCTGATATCTAAGATCCACACCAAGAACCCAGGAACCCTGACCCTGATCTGTTGTTACACGATCAGCCTTGAATTGAGATTGTCATCTCCGAACCCTCACGCTAAACGACCGTCATCGTTTAGGAACCTCCTGTCGTTGTGTACCTTGGACTAACGTCCAGTGTCAAGACCCCGTTACACTCAGAGGCCAATACCGAGTTCTCTCAAACATTATTCATGTCCAGAAGGACCTGTCCAATTAGATGTTGAGGGCAAACACACGCGCATTCATGTTTTACTGGACTCAGGAGCCAGTTGTTTCCTATTAAGCGAAAAGCTAGTCGAACGACTCGACATTCCATACAAAGTCCGAAAAAAACCCATCAGAATAGTCGGATTTGATGGACTTTCAAGTTCATCAGGGGGCCAAAGATATACCCACCCCATCACATTGGAAATCGGAAATAGACATAGGTCTCCTATCTCCGCCGAGATAGCGCCCACAGGATGCTTTGACCTCATCATCCCCTTTGGATGGTGGTACCATGAACAGCACTTGTCCCATTTGCACGATCCGAAAAAATGGAGTTTCGGACAAATGACATGTCGTGATCATGTCGAAGACGAGGCCGTGAAGGATCTGTTTGAATATGACGAGACAGTCGCATTCAATCCCAAGGCTCAGTATGTGGGAAGAATAGGAAAGATAGAAGAGAAGGATCCCATAGAGTTGGAAACTTTACCACGGGAATATGCTCAGTTTAAGCATTTGTTTCGACCAGAAGCGTCGGAAAAAATGCCCCTAAGACAGACGTTCGACCATGCGATCGACCTAAAGGAAGGATCAGAACCTCCCTGGGGACCTGTCTATCCTATGTCACAATACCAGTTAAATACTTTAAAAACTTACCTTGACGAAATGTTGGCACAGGGCAAAATTACGCATCGCCAGTCACCGGCTGGAGCGCCAATTTTCTTTGTACCAAAGCCAGACGGTCGCTTACGATTATGTGTGGACTACCGACAACTTAACAAATTGACGATTCTCGATAGATATCCGCTTCCTTTAATGAGCGAATTACGAGATCGGGTTGCCGGCGCCACAATATTTACGAAGTTGGACCTCAAGGACGGTTACTATCTAATCAGAATTAAGCAGGGTGATGAATGGAAGACAGCGTTCAGAACTCGGTATGGACAATACAAATACAAAGGCAAGCTGTTTGGATTAGTCAATGCTCCCGCAACTTTCCAACGCATAATGAATAAAATATTACGCGAATTTCTTGACCAAGGAGTAGTGGTGTACCTAGATGACATCCTTATCTACTCCAAGACGCATGCGGAACATGTCGCCATGGTCAAAAAAGTACTTTCGCGGTTAATGGAGCACCAGTTGGCAGTGTCTATTAAGAAGTCCAAGTTGCATGTGAAAGCTGTTGAATTTTTGGGATACATTGTGGCAACAGACGGGGTGACAATAAGCACAAGGAAGGTAGACTCCATAAGGAAATGGAAGGCACCTAGGGCGGTGAAGGAAGTTCAAATTTTTCTTGGCTTTGCAAACTTCTATTGAAGATTCATAGAAAACTTCTCAAAGATATGCTAGCCAATAACAGAAACTCTGAAAGGAGATAAACAAAAGTTCAGTTGGGGACGAGAGCAGAACATAGCATTTGAAAAACTCAAACAGCGATTCACTATGGCGCCGATCCTAGCACATTTTTACCTGGAACAGGAAACAGTAATCGAAACCGACGCAAGCGACTTCGCACTTGGAGCAATTTTATCTCAGTTTCAAGATAAAAGGCTTCATCAGGTGGCTTTCCATTCCCAAAAATTGAATTCAGCTGAACGCAACTACGAGATTCACGATAAGGAACTCCTAGCCATATTGGAAGCGTTCATGGAATGGAAGCACTACTTGTACGGTGCGGATATGCCAATTACAGTTTACACCGATTACCAGAATTTGCACCACTTCTTGACAACAAAAAAGTAGAATCAAAGACAAATTCGCTGGGCGCAACTGCTTGCATCGTTTAATTTCAAGATTATTTATCGACCGGGATCGCGAAGCGGTAAACCAGACGCCTTAAGCAGACGACCGGAGTATCGTCCTGAGGAGGGAGCTGAGCATACCGAACAGTCAATCCTAAAACCAGAACATTTCTCGATAAGTCTTGTACAAGACGAACCAGTTCAGGAAAAATTGACACAACGGATGCTGGTACAACAAGCCGCAGCCATTCAAGTAATGAAGATGGCAGCCAAGGCCATGTTACCATCAAGAGGCTCAAGGTTTTCGGCAGGACACGACTTATACGCTCTGGAGGACGTGCTAATTCCAGCAAGAGGATAAAAGCTTGTCGGAACTGGAATCGCTATAGGATTACCGCAAGGAACTTATGCTAGAATAGCCCCATGAAGCGGCCTAGCATACAAAGAAAGTATAGGAATCGGCGGAGGAGTAATAGACGCCGACTATACAGGAGAAGTCAAAGTTATTATGATGAATCATGGCAAAAAGAGTTATCAGGTTCAGGAAGAGGACCGGATTGCCCAAATGATCATCAAAAAAATAGATATGTCAGATATGATGGAGGTAGACAACCTACGAATAACAGACCGAGGAAACAAAGGATTTGGAAGTACGGACCTATCGCCTAAACGAACCATCGCAGTAGAACAGGTACAACCAATCATGGGTCAGCTATATGCAGACATCGGGGAAAACAGATTATTTAGCGAACACGATATCGGACGAAACCCATGGCTCCTCCAGGAAGAGGTCATGGTGTCAAGCGCTATGATATCCAAAGCTCTATTACAAGAGTATGAGTTAGACCTCTTGGAAGAAGTCCGAGAAGCGTCTAACCATGATCTCAAATGGTTAAGTAGAGAAGCAACGCTAAAAGACCTAATAACCCGTGACAAAGAATTGCCTACAAGTTGGCAATACAGGGACGGGTTCCCCTACTTCAAAAATCGACTATACATATATGCGAACGATGCTCTAAAAACAAAGATTGCAAAAGGATGTCACGACTTGAAGGTAGCAGGACATTTTGGGATGGAAAAAACGATAGAAATAATCACAAGAGACTTTTATTGGAAAGGGCTCACCGAATGGATAAACGATTATGTTCGGTAATGTGATGAGTGCCAACACAATAAATCTCCGCGACATGCACGATGGGGATTACTTCAACCTCTCGAAACAGCATATGCAGCATGGAACTCTATCTCAACCGATTTCATTACCCAACTACCGGAATCGCAAGGCTACATTCAGATCATGGTAGTAGTCGACTAGTTCACAAAAATGGCACACTTTATCGGTCTACCAACAAATGCGACCGCAAAGGACCTCGCAAACGTTTTCCTACGAGAAGTTTGGAAACTTCACGGTCTACCCACGGAAATCATATCCGACATGGATGCAAAATTCTCGGGAGAATTTTGGGAATCCCTATGCAAGTTGCTAGGGATGAAAAGAAAGATGTCGACAGCGTACCATTCACAGACTGACGGTCAGCCGGAACCAACCAACGAAGTGCTGGAAGGTTACTGAAGAAATTTCGTCAACTACGACCAGGACAACTGGTATCAGCTGTTACCCTTAGCTGAATTCGCGTATAACAATTCCACAACCAATGCACATGGAATGTCACCCTTCTTCGCAAATTACGGTTACCATCCACAGACAGAGTAGATGAGAGAGTGACAAGCCCAAAACCCAGGGGCTGAATTGTACAGCCACTGGATGAAGGCGATTCATAGACGAGCGGTAGAAGCTCTACTTATACTCGAGAGGCAATGAGAAGATACTACGACCGAAAAGCATTACAACAGCCGGACTATAAAGAAGGCGATTTGGTAATGCTGAATGGAAAGAATATTCGTACAAAACGACCCTCGAAGAAATTAAGTCCCAAGCTCTATGGACCCTTCAAAATCATAGAGGCAAACGGACAACGCGCTTTTAAACTCGAAATATCGCCTACATGGATGATCCACCCGACCTTCCATGTTTCGCTGTTAGAACCCTATCGAACCTCGGTCCGAGAAGGAAGAGAACAGCCTCCACGAGAGCCAGAAGAGATCGATGGCGATCTCGAATGGGAAGTGGAACGGATTGTAAAGAGTGAAATAATCTCTTATACAAGGAAGGTTCGCGGTCGCAATAAGCGAATACGCGAACTAAGGTATTTTGTTAAATGGAAAGGGTGTTCTGAGGATGAGAACACCTGGGAACCACCTGAGAGTTTAGAAAACGCTCAGGAATTGGTAGAAGGTTTTCATGAGGAAAACCCAGATATGCCGAGTAGGGCAGATGTTAAATAGGGAAGAAAGGTTTTCCTTGTGTGGACAAGTAAACGCATGAGGTTTTTTACCCTACTACCCGGAGTTCAAAAAGGATTTTATTTTGTTTGGAAAAAATAGAAGGAAGATCTTAGAAGCGTTCGAGGACGAAGCTTAGAGAGAGGGAGCTCGTGTTAGGCATACCGGAAGGCTTAGCCTTCCCTTAGTGAATAAAGACCTCTAGTTACCCTACCTTAGGATTCTGAGTTCAAAAGGAAAAGCCAACACCCCCCTCCCGCACCAGCGTTGGGACGGCGCTACACCAGCAGACGCCGCTGTAGTTGCGTCCCATCACCAAGGACCTGCTCATTAGAGCCCTCCTCGTAACCCATATACGTCGCGGCTGTCTGTCCGACCAGATCCCGTTCACAGGATATATGAGGGAAGACCTTTGGCGAGCTTGTGCAAGTAGTTCGAGACAAATCGGTCGACGTCGCATAAGGTTACTGGGACTAAAGACACGAGTCGTGAAAGTGGGCACTAAGTAAGGGGACGCTTTTACGGACAATGGTTAAGCAACACATACTATACTCCACGCTCTCGCGATGAAAGTCGCAGAAGTAAATGGTCTTGTTGGATGAGGTAATTTGAGAAATCAGACATGCCCGCACTCACACACGTCAATAGTATTTTCCGATACTGACGGAACCATACGATAATGATACGACTATAGAGGGATAATGGCTATTGGTGCGATTATCGTAACAAGTCTATCTTATGCCTCACAGATGTCGGTTGCAGAATATGTCTGCAATGCTGAGAGGTTCGATAACAAAGCTGGCCCCTTTGTTGGTTCGATCATGGAGACCATTCTGTGTATGCAATGGTAAGCAAGACTCCATGCCCACAAAGATAGATCATAACCAATGGACTGATGTGTGGGAGCACCGTCAGGTAATTTCATGGTGATGCGATTTGGAAGTCGAAGTGAGATAACAGAATTGTCAGGGTCAAATGGTGTTCGCACTTTTAAGAAGAAGCTGGAGTTGTTAGTAGGTACTTAGTTAGTATGAGAACTAGATGTAGCCCGCAACCACCCAGACGCGGCATATAAATATCGAGGTGCCTCCCAAGCTATTTGAACATTATCAAGCAACGGAGAAGAGATCTTATCAATATAAGTTTTTACCCTAGAAAAATCTTTATCACTTTACCTACCTCTAATTTTCAAACATTGAGCCTTCCTAGACAATCTCCGTCTACGATTAAGATTATCGGCCTGAGTTATCTCGCAAGACTCTGAGATAGGCTCCCGCCTAACAGATTCTTCTGAATTATTTTACCTCATCTTTATCTTCTACTTTGAGTGTTTTGGTGCAGTCGCAACCTTAGAGTTCACCTCTCTACAGGGTGCACCGTTACAGCCCGGACTACCCATCCTCCGTCACTGGTGTTGCCTGAGAGCACTATAGTCTCTCGCCGTCGTACATGCTCCATGCAACTGGACGGTCTATTCTGTTCACCGATCGTGAACTTTCTCCCTGTCCTCGTTCAGCCATGACAGCTACTCTTTTTCTCTTGGCTTGGGGATGATCGTACTTTGGTTTATTTGTTTCGTACATTTTTGTACCGAATGTCACGACGGATTGCCCCTTTTGACAATTTTTCCAGAAGTGGTTTGTCATTCCACATTGTGTGCATCCCTTGTTATTTCTTCGTCGATCAATAACATCTTTCAGGATGGTGTTGTGAGCTTTATCCCAGTCTGTGTGTAGTACCTCTTTTTATTGGTAGCTGTTCCTTCTTTCGACCACGCTTTCGCACGGGGTACCTTAGGCTTTCCCTTATAGGTGGCCCGTTTTTCTACTGTATACCTTTTGGGGGGTCTTGTATTGTTCTTTGTCAGAGCCCGGTCTTCACTTTTCCGACTTATCGGTGCCCCTGAGGATTTGCCCTTTCCTTGGCTTAGGCGTTTATCTTCCTCGTGATTCTCATGCTGAATCATAGCATTCTTAAAACCTTCCAGCCATAACTCGTCGTTGGAATAGGTTTCAAACGATAGTCTTAATAGTCCGGCTTCCGGCATTCAAGCCTTGAGCATGTCTCTCCATACTACCCCGTAGAGTCCAACCTTAATGTTGTTGTTCTCCATTCGCAAAAGGAACTGTTGTATGTCCCCGTGATACCTTTCAAGTTTCATTAACATGTGGGTCCGTTCTGCCTTGTGTGTAGGCGCAAATCTTTCCATTACTTTTTGTTCAAACATGAACCATCTTTCGTAACTGATCTCCTTTCTATATCCCAATGCCCGCGATATCTTTTTTCAATAGGTATCTGTGAAAGGAGCTACATCGTCTCCTTCCATTCGTCTCATGGCATATTTGATTTGATCTGTTTTCATGGTCCATTGGTGGCTCTTCCGTTCAAAATAGTCTTGAACTGCCATTAACCATATTCGAATATCCTAATGGGGCTTAATTTTGAATACCCACAGAGGGTCAGAGGGTCTTTTGGTATGTAGTAGTCGTTACCAAGCGATTGCTTTTGCCATGACGTCTACGACGTCCTCCTCTTCATCTCCTTCCTCGAGATCTTGTCTCTCTGGACCTTTCCCTTTTTCTTTGCGACTTGGGCCTCCTTTCAGATCCTGCCTGTCGTCGTCATCGTCGTCACCATCGTCTGGGTCGGGGTCTCCTGCCCCGTGCATAGTCGTTGGTGGTATTTGGCCTCCTCCATTTCCTCCTCCTTATTCTGGAGTTGGATTTGCCCGTTTTTTTGGAGCTCCGTCGGTCTCCCGTACCGGCCGTTCCCTATTATCAGTTACTCCAGATAGGGCTACTGACCTTTGGGCCGATATGGCTCCTACCTGGGCCTTTAGATCTATCAGGATATCATGAAGCTTTACCATTTCCGCTTCATGCCATCCCTGTTGATCTCTCACAGCCTCCTTGTGTTCTTCTTTGTGTCGGTATAAAATCGACACGTAATTGGCATTGTCGTTTGCCCGGGCTTCTTCAACTTCGAAGATACGGTCTCAAACCTGCTCGTCCTGTCGTTGGCTATGTTCCACCTGCTCCGCTTGGCGAGCTTGTTGAGCTTGGAACTCTACTTGGACCCGTGCCACGATTTCTGCCTGAATTTCCTTGGACTCTTGGTCCAACATTCCATTTGTTTTTTCGAACATGCCTAATTCCTTGACCAGTATGGACTCTCCTTGTTCCCGCCGGCATTAGAGTTTAGCTAAATCTTTAGCCTTTTTTTGACTCTGAGTCGAAAGGCGTCCTATATCCAGGGACACGGAATTCTCTGATTTTGCTATCCGCTGGCTAAATCTGCTAAGAACACCTCCCAGGTGGCCAGCAAACTGGTTTAACTCTTCCCTTGAGATAAAGTTAAGAGTGGGTGTCTTCGAACGGCCTCGCCTAAGTCGTCGAAAGGGCCGTTTTACCAATTGTGCTTGTATCTGTTGGGCCTGGCGTCTGGCTGGTACTATGGATGATGGTCTCGTCCCCACCAGTCATTTCGGAATGGTGCGTTTCTTCTGTCATGATTGGTGATCGTGATGTGTCAGGTCGCCGAGACACTGGGAAATTTCTTTGTGCTTAATTGCACCCGTTTGGAGGTATCTGATGATGCTTATCAAATTGACTTGGGGTTAAGCCAGATAAGCGGAATCTCGTTGTCCTTGTGGGACGTAGGATAGGGTATACAGAAGTCTTCGTACACCCGAGGGATTTCTTTTATCTTTGATAGATAGGTATCGATTAGCTGCTGCGAGCTAGAAATAACGTAAAAGCCTTTAGAGGGCCTTTCAAATATGCAAGGGATTTCGGGTAAGGAATTTCGTAATTCCAAAATGTCAAAATAGAGTTGAATATCTTCTGAATTGTGTTCAAGAAGTGGGGGGTGTCTGGTCTTGATTCGAAGAGATAATTGAAGTCGTCTTCAATCATATAGTGAGCCTTGGTAATAAGGAGAACTATCAATATACTGTTAGGCGGGAGCCTATCTCAAAGTCTTGCGAGATAGCTCAGACCAATAATCTTAATCGTAGATGGAGATTGTCTAGGAAGGCTCAATGTCTTAAGTAAAGGTAGGTAAAGTGATAAAGATTTTTCTAATGTAAAACTTTTATATTGATAAGATCTCTTCTCCGTTGCTTGATAATGTTCAAATAGCTCGGAAGGAACCTCGATATTTATATGCCGCGTCTGGGTTGTCGCGGGCTACATCTAGTTCTCATACTAACTAAGTACCTGCTAACAAACTCCAGCTTCTTCTAAAAGTGCAGACACCTTTTGACCCTGACAATTCTGTTATCTCACTTCGACTTCCAAATTGCAACACCATGAATTTTCCTGAAGGTGCTCCCACACATCAGTTCATTGGTTACGATCCATCTTCGTCGGCATGGAGTCTTGCTTACCATTGCATACACAGAATGGTCTCCATGATCGAGCCAACAAAGGGGCCAGCTTTGTTATCGAACCTCTTAGCATTGCAGATGTATTCTGCACTCTACAGCTGCGAGGCATAAGATAGACTTGTCCCGATAATCGCACCAATGGCCATTATCTCTCTATTGTCATATCGTTATTTTATGGCTCCTTCAGTATCCGAGAATACTAATGACCTTCGTGAGTGCGGGTATGCTTGATTTCTCAAACTACCTCATTCAACAACACTATTCACTTCTGCGACTTTCATCGCGAGAGCGTGGAGTATAGAATGTGTTGCTTAACCATTTGTCCATAAAAATGTCCCGTTACTGAGTGACCACTTTCATGACCTTCCTGTTTAGTGCTCAATAGCTTTATGCGATGTCGACCGATCTGGGTCGAACCACTTGCATAAGCTCGCCAATGGTCTTCCCCCATATATCCTGCGAACGGGATCCGGTCTGACAGATGGCCGCGAAGTATATGGGGTTACGAGAAGGGCTCTAATGACCATGTCTTTGGTGAGGGGACGCAACTACGGCGAGGTCTGCCAATGTAGCCCCGTCCCAACGCTGGTGCGGGAGGGGGGTGTTGGCTTGTTCTTTTGAACTTAGAATCCTAAGGTAGGGTAACTATCGGTCTTTATTCACTAAGGGAAGGCTGCGCCTTCTGGTATGCCTAACAATATTATCTCGCCTACGTGTACGAATACTCTATTCCTATAACGGTAGGATCATCTCCGAACATCACGAAAGATATTAGTCTATAATGATAGACTAAGTAGACCATGTAGGCTATATCAATAGTCTACAATATCCATTTCCCATTGCGAACACCTTACAGCTTGCTGGTTTGTTACAGTATCTCCAAGAAGGTGAATCCATATCTGAGCCCTAAAGCTCCGCAGAAGTAGATGTATGGCAAGGCATCATAATTGTGGCTATTCTGATACCAGAAGTTGTTCTTGTTACTTAAAGAATTTCACTAATTGGAACACTAAGAATGAACTCCAATATATATCTAGTATATAAGTATATATTAATATGCATATTGTGTTAAATAATGGCCATCAGAACTAATCACTCTGGATTCTATGAGCACTATTAATATGTTTGTGTTAGGCATACCGGAAGGCTGTGCCTTACATTAATGAATAAAGACCAATAGTTACCCTACCTTAGGATTCTGAGTTCAAAAAGACAAGCCAACACCCCCCTCTCGCACCAGTGTTGGGCCGGTGCTACCATGGCAGACACCGCCTGTAACGACCCTACGATAGGTAGCTACAATAACTACCACCTTAGCCCAAATGGTATACCGAGTGGTAACCAGAGGTGGTATGGTCTCGTATACCTCGTATACAAATGGCCAGTTAACCTAGAACAAAGTCTAGGGAACGGTTGAGTAGCCTTGAGCACTCTATTAGGCAGGGTAACCTTTTGGGAGAACATTCACATAAGTTCAAGAGAATTATGGGAATGTTACACAGACCTCCGAAACGACTTCTGTCGTCGACTGGAGGACTTCCAGAGCAGTTAAAAGCATAAGAGGGCAAAGTTACCCTACCTTGGGAATTTGGTCCTTATGCCCATGGGTCCCAGTTACCCTACTAAGAAACCCAAGTTACCATACCTTCACCAGCAAAGTCATCCTAGAACTTAGAGGTCGATTGGCTCACATTCTATGGGCTCTTAGATGTTCTTGGATGAACATGCATCTGCGCGGGGAGACCCGACGCCTGAATGAGGGTGGCCCGAACATGCTATTGAACTTAGGCGGGTTATTGCTAACACCCCCCTCTGGCCCCAGCGTTGGGACAGCACATCATAGGCAGACGGCTGTGTAGTTGCTCGTTTGCTAGTGAAAAGAGGTCATTGGAGTAGCTGCCGTAACACCGTATAAGTCGTCGCCATCCGTCCGACTGAATGTCGTTCGCAGGATATATAAGGGGAGTATGAGTAACCACCAAAATGGGGGTCACACATAAATGGTCCCTTGGGCACCTAGGAGTCTATTCTAGCCTACGGGTAGTAGGGTAGTCTTCCTAGTGGTATTCAGGTAGTCTCTGAAGGCCAGGGTGCTTTCGAGACAAATACCTCAGTAACCAGCCCGGACCTTCTCCCCTTGATTTGTAGCATTACTATAGGTTGTTATTGGACTCTACAGGTATGAGTTTTATCACGGTAGAGTATGTCCCGAGAGGCTGGCTATAGGTAGCACCCACTTAGCCAACCATCGGCTACATCTTACCGGGGGAGCTTGCATGTCAATTTATCACATTAGATAGTCACGTAGATTAAATAATGGACTGCATAGCTTGTATAAACGAAACTACCACTGGGCCAGTGAGTCTACCACCTAGGTATTGATTCCGGTTGTTGTCATAATAGTTAGCCACTGGTATGACTTCGATAGGAAGAGTTTTTCCACCTGCGGTTGTATTGGAGATGCATTGCAGAAACTCATATCCTATTGACGGAGTTAAGTGTACCCGAGTTGGTCCGACACTTCTGGCAGGATAAATCCTGATGGAGAGTAGATCTCGGACAAACCCTGAGCTGGACAGGGTGCTCGCACAAGGTCGGAAGTAGTAGTGAATGTCAAAGGCTTAAATCTGATATCTACTTAAGTTTAATCGTTTGGCATTCTACTTCGACAACCAACTTTTCCTCGAGAGAACTAAATTGAGTGAAGCTTCGAGCTTAACTATGTTAAGTTTTACCGTTAATTCTTCTGAATTATTTTACCTCATCTTTATCTTCTACTTTGAGAGTTTGGTGCGGTCGCAACCTTAGAGTTCACCTCTCTACAGGGTGCCCCCGTTACACCACCGTAGTTGCATCCCCTCACCAAAGACATGGTCCTTGGAGCCCTCCTCATAACCCCATATATGTCGCGGCCGTCTGTCCTACTGGATCCCATTCGCAGAGTATATGAGAGAAGACCTTTGGCAAGCTCATGCAAGTGGTTCGAGTCAAATCGGCCCACGTCGCATGAACTTACTGAGCACTAAAGACAGGAGTCGAGAAGGGGGTCACTAAGTAACAGGACGTTTTACGGAAAATGGTTAAGCAATATCACTCTATACTCCATGCTCCCGCAACCAGAGTCACAGCAGTGACTGCTGTTGTTGGATGAAGTAGTTTGAGAAATCAAGCATACTGACACTCACGTACATCACTAGTATACTTCGAATACTGACAGAACCATACGATAACGATAAGACTATGAAGAGATAATCGCCATTGGCGCGATGGTCGCGACAAGTCTATCTTGTGCCTCGCAGCTGTCTGGTGCAAAATATTTCTGCAATGCTGACAGGTTCAATACCAAAGCTTGCCCGTTTGTTGGTTCAATCATGGAGACCATTATGAGTATGCCGGTAGTAACCAAGACTTCATATTGACAAAGATTGATCATAACGCATGGACTGATGTTTGGGAGCACACTCCGGGAAACTCATAGTGTTGCGATTCGCAAGTCAAGTGAGGTGACAGAATTGTCAGGGTCAAATCGTCTTCGTACTCTTTGATGAAGTGGGAAAATTGTTAGTAAATACTTAGTTAGTATAAGAACTAGATGTAGCCCGTGACCACCCAGACACGGCATATAAATATCAAGGTGCCTCCCAAGCTATTTGAATATTATCAAGCAACGGAGAAGAGATCTTATCAATATAATAAGTTACCACTAGAAATCTTTTATCACTCTACCTACCTCTACTTTAGCATTGAGCCTTCCTAGACAATCTCTGTCTACAATAAAGATTATCGGCCTGAGTTCTCTCACAAGACTTTGAGATATGCTCCCACCTCACAGTTTGCTCTCAGGTTGCATATGTGAAGTTTGATTCATAAGAACAAAGAGATTAAAGACTATGTACTGGTAGAATATGAACACCCTTATATGAAATAGGAGTTGGGAGATTCTCTGCGTTCGAGCAAGAAATTCTCAGAGTCAAATAGTTTTTGCACTTTCCTGAAGGACAAGCAAAGATAGAAAGATATATGATTCCTTAACAAAGGAAAGTGTTAAGAATAAATAGAAGGGCTCTTCCACAGTAGTTAAAGAATCATCAAACAATGAAGAACAGATCTTAACAATATCACAAGTTATAAATCTTCTGAATTCGACAACTCCTTCAACTTTCACAAATTACTTTACTTTACTTAGCCTTTCTGACATTTCTCTGTACTCTCGAATATCCTCAGCCTAGTTAGCTCATATATCCTCTTGAGTTAGCTACCCTGTAACAAACAACTCTGTCTTTGTAGATCTAACCGGTACAGGTTACCAGTTTAGGTATGGATTTGTTTTATGTATTTGTTTCAGGATACGAGCTCAGGAGACTTGTATGCCTTGTTAGTTTATTTTATGTTTTGTTTTAGGATACGAGCTCAGGAGACTTGTAAGCCTTGTTATTTGATACTTGTAATGTTTCAGGATACGAACTCCGGAAGTTCGTAAGCCTTGTTTATTGTTGGATTGTTTATAGGTTAGGTATCGTTTGATGCCTTAGGATTTGGATATGATTGATGCGAGATGGATTATTGCAAGTGTATTTAAAGACCTTTATCTCTCCGGACTTAGAGAGATCAGACTTCGACAGACAGAGTTTTCAATATACTTGGTTGAACAGTTATCTTCTATTCCGTTCGATTCGAGAATCTTAGAGCTTTGCACAGGCCTAAAGCACTTGGTCTTCTCTTAGTAGTTTCGATAAAAAAGTAATAGAGTCTATTCAATTACTTGTTGGCGTCTCCGGTACTTGATCTCGTTTATACCACCGGTTTGGTTAGAGTCAATACCGATATCCCTTTGCAAGACCGCTACCCCATGGGAAGCGGTTACTGTAGAACTTTAATCTATTTTCTGCAACCTAGATGGTTAAGGAAAGATATGCCTCTACCTTCTGCCACAAATAAAATATTTTTACTATCTTCTATGAATTTTCTGTAAAATAGAAATGTAACCTTATGATCAATCAAAACTTTCCCTATACTTTGCATTTTAACTGAGTTACTTTTGACAATATGGAAGCGATATTTATACTGTACTATTAAGGATATGTTAGCTATTCTGTGATTCATTTGTGGCCTATTTCATATCATATTGATTGAGTTATTGATATTTTTATATATGAAACACTGTAATTCCAGAGTGTCCCATAACTATGATATGTCCCATAACTAGGTAAAATACCTTAGTTGTAAAACACCCAGGTCATCTATGTGCCGCACAGTCTATAATAGCTTGGCACGCATCACAAGTGACTGGTGAGAATATGGGGGTTGAAATGGAGATAGAGTTGTGATATCAAGGGAAAGCTCTAATACGACCTAATTAACTAAGAACGAAACCCATCCCACTGTACCCCATTCCTTTCCGATATTACATAGAAATACAGGTTTTTTTTACAACATAAGTGGTAATGACAGGGGCGAAGAAGATCTATGTTGTCGCGGCCTCATCAGCTGCAGGTCTCCTCCTAGCACTTGCCCGACCTTTCCTCCAGTATCTGCTCTCAGCATTAACAATAACCTCCAGATACGCCGCATCCCCCTCCTTATCCCCTTCCTTATCCCCTTCCGCTGCCCCACCTCCGCCCCCTGTAGACCCAGCTCCGGCACCAGTAGCCGGGTGGTCGGATACATCCGCTAACACATCCAGGTTAGTCAATCCTCCAAAAGAATCAGTCGGTTCAGTCTTGATTTTGATCGCACCAGTCCCGTTAACCTTGGTTCCACCACTATGCTCATTACCCGCCTCATCAAAAGCCTCCCTCCAAGCCTCATCCCGATCCTTCCTTTTCTGACTAACCGCCACATCCCCTTGAATCCGGGCATTATTCTTAGCATGGGCACTAACAGCCAACAACTTCCGAAGCGCATTCTCCGCAAGCCTTGCCTCTTCGGTCGCGCGTTCTCTTATAATCCGCGGTTCTGTCGGCCGTTCCGTGAACAGCGGTGTAGCCTTGTACGTATGCTTGCTAGGCAGCGGAGGGAAGAAGTCCTCCAACGCACCCCGCTTCTGAGGTTCTGTCTCGGCCAATTCTGGCCCTAATAAGGCGGTCAAGTCCGGTGATGGTGGGGGGGGCGGGGTGTTGGGCGGGAGAACAAATGAGTGAGTCTTGGACGGCATGCGGAGCATTTCAGATTCTAGAGACGAGGGGGTAATGCCCGTATGCTGTAACATATCCTCGAAGTCAACGACCGTGGGCTTTGTGCGGCGTTGAGAGGTTGCGAGGAGGGTTATCATGTTCAACATTCGGAGGTAGTCTTTAGGTTAAGTGTTAAACAAATAATGCAGTAGCAGTAGTAGAGTGCAGAAGGAAACCTACGACCCTCCGCAAGCTGCCTTAATCGTTCCTGCGCGACTGTTGTTGCGCCGTGGTACCCGACAGACTTGAGTATCATCGCCGCACTCTTGTTCAACAAGCCCGCAGCCATTTCCTCCGACACAACTGGTGCAGCATCTTCATATTGCGGGGGCGGAGGGACAATGCTTCTGCGCCGACGCTTCAGGGGGCGGGGGCTCTCTAGGTCGCCCATCTCAAGCTGCGGTGGAGGCGCGCCGGCCATTTAATCGTTTCGTAATCGTTTTAGGTTTATGCTTAGTGACCGTTTGAGCTGTTGATGTCTGTATTTGCACAAACAAAGCTCCCTAGGCTCTGTTGTATGGAAGGGTATTTTGTTGTTGATTTTTAAAAAAAAATGTAGGCAGGTATGCTTTGTGGGAGTAAAGGAAAAGGTAGTGCTGGATGTTGGAAGTTGCAAACAAGGTACACCAGGTGTGTGGGTGGGTTTGACCATAGAGTTCAAACTAGACTGTTCTTTGGTTTGAGCTGCAATTGAGCACCAACCACCAGCCAAATGGTCTGGAAGGCCCCTGCTTCAATGACAATGGAGAACAATGGAGGCTAAAACTTTGCTTGCCAAGACATATTTCAGCATCACGTGATGGCGCCAAGCTAACTATCAGCTCTGGGTCCCACCTTAATATCTATCGCCAGGTTTCGTTCCTCGCTTGATTTAAACATTGCTCTTCTTCCCCGACTTCACCCTACCTTCTTAAAACAACAGCAATCTAGTGTGCGTTTGCTACTAAGATTTCTTTGCGAAATGATACTTTTTCTGACAGCTTTGCAGGAATCACACTACACAAACCAAACGAACGATGGCCATCGCTCCAATTGTCGGAAGACTTCGTAAAGCCCTTATTATGGATCTCGCGGTTTCTTTCGGGTTGGGAACCGGTATGCACTATTTCCCCTCATCAGGACTGCTCGATACGGTACGGTAATACTAATTTCTTGTATCGGTGGTGTAGCGGCTGGATGCCTCTTCTGGTACGGTATGTTATCGAGCTTGCCCCACTATGTTTTGAGGGGCACGTACTAAGCTTTTGCGCACAGGCTACTACACCCCGTCCGTCCGCCACCGTGATGCGTACGTTTCCCCCATACCAGAAACAAGGAAGAGTAGCACTTACCAGCGGCCGAACAGATATTACGCCAAGCTGGAGCAAGAGCGGATCAAGAATTCCCAGTGAGAAGGAATCAGATATAGCGTTGGTTGGGTCTGCGGATGAATACCAGCTTGGGTAGACAAGCGTTGGGAATGGAGTGGGTTGTAGAAATGGACTCGAGGGTTTTTTAAGTCTCGGATGGTAAAGAATTGAATGTGAATACCGAGTTCGCGAAACCATTGATCATGATATCGGTGTGCTCTCCTCCGATCGTACCATACCAAATACCAACACAGTAATTACACCATTAAACCTTCAAATTATCCCCACCTTGCCATTCCTATTTCCACCACTTACCAACACCCAAATCACAAAGCAGAGGGTGATCCATCCGGCGTCATATCAATGCATAACCACAGTATCTATCATTCTGAGCCTCAACGTCATCCAAAAGTCCTACAATGCCCAGTAAAGAAAGACAAAAAGAAAAACACCGAGCTAGCCCTATCAATTGACTTATCACCACCATCATCATCATCACCGTACGCCCGATGAACAGATGAATCACCAAGCCGTCCACCGAGCCCGGAAATCGCTCCCAGCGTCAGCCAATCCCAACTTATCATAGCAGTTAAGATCCTTTCGAAACCCTCCATTGGATAAGCAACAAGTACAATACCCGCAGCCCGTAAATATACCAATTCCACCGCTCTGGGGATTCTCCTACCGTACCTACCTACTCCAAGTACTCGTACGTACTGCACACCCAAGCACTCGTGAAATATATATACCGTTGACCATTCATCCATCGATTATAGACCTGACTGTTGGTTGGTACAGTACGGGACACACAGCTGCTCATGAAGATGTTTGCCATCCGGGCATATGATAGCATCTGCTGTCTGTTGTTGTTGGTATGAGGCGAGGGAGATGGGGGTTAGGAGGCATATATATATATATACAATGGAGGTTAAGATGATTTCCTCCTCACCTTCCCCTCCTTCTTTCCCCCCCATCTGAACTCTGGACCATTTACATCGCTGCTTCTTCTGCCTGGACGGACTGATCCGTTCCTACATAACTCTGTGGGGAGAGAGAGAGAATTCGTGTTCTATCGTTCGTAAGACAAAGGAGCCTGCTGCTGCTATTCCCACGGAAGAATGCTCACTAGGAGGAGGAGGAGGAGGAGGAGGAGGAAGGAGGTTGTTTTGATAGTGTCCTACACCTGTTAGAATCCTGACTTTTAGGTATGATATGAAATGGGTATGGGAGGATGGATCCTTATGGGATGGGTATTATATTTTGTCTCCATTCTTATATGCTTTTCCTTGAAGAGGGGGGGTTCCCTTTGCTTTATGGATCGGTGACCTACGTTTTTGAGAGTGAAGAAGAATGGTAAACAATTCCTAAGCTCCCCCCTTTTTCTCCTCCTCCTTCTCCTCCTCCTCCACACATTATACGCTTCAGATAACTCACTTTCAGTCCCCCCAATTCGACCCGGTTTAAACGATTAGTCTATCGAGTGACGAGGTATGCACTCTTCGTTCCTCCTTTCTTGGTATCATAATATTATCATAAACGGTATGTTTTTATGAAGTGCTTCAAAGCAACAAAAAAAAAAAAAAAAGGCCGGACCTTGGTAAACCAAATAAATAAATTCAGTAGCACCACCACCCATTCCAGCATGAAAGGAGCGTCAAGAAAGAAGAAGATAAGATACCCTCGGTCGTTCGAATACAATCCTATACAAAAAAAAGTTATATAAAAAAATGAATACATTTCCTCTCCCAGCCACCATCACAACCATTAATTGTTTTGACCAAAACATTATAATGCCGGGGGCGGCGTATTCCCCCCAGTATCGTCCTTCCTTCCTCCTTGATAGATCGGCAATCTCGGCACACTCCTCTTCTGTTCCTGCTGTCGTTCAGGACTTGGCGTGGTCACCGGCGAAGGACTATTGATCGAGACACCATCATCGTCATCATCGATTTCGCGAGACGAGGGGTTTACATCGTATGGTTTGACCGGCATGATTACAGGTTGGACTTCATGGGGTATGTGCTGTGGTTGTGCGTCGCCATAGTGGGACATTAGGGCATGGGCTTCATTCGGAGTTGTCGGGCTGTGATGAGGGTGGGGTGATGCCGAGGCAGTGGCAATTGGGATGGGAGGGAGGGGGGATGGACTTTCGTTGTTGACCGCCCTTTCGTCAGCTGATAAGAGGAGGAGGGTTAGTTAGTATACCATAAGTGACCGTGGAAGGGTGGATGAGGGCTTACGAGATTTCTCCATAGAACCAAAAGGATCGTGAGCCCTCTTCTTTCTTCTCAAAAAGAATATCAAAGCACCAACGATGATAAGCAAGACTACACCGCCGACAACTCCTCCAGCTATGGCCCCAGTATTATTATTCTTTCCCGACGGCTTTCCCGACGGCTCAGGGGTATCCGCATGGGTATTCGAACTCCCACTCTTCAATGCCGGTTTCGGCATTTCACCTGCCGACGACGACGCCGACGCACCCGCCGACGACTCCACGATCGACGACGACTCCGAACCCACCGGCAGCGTCGGCCCAGCGGGCGCTTGGGCTACCTGCCCTGGACCCGTGGGAGAGGGGCTGATGGGGGAGAAGGTCTGCGCGACGACGATGGTTGTTGATAGCACTCCATAGAGAAGTGCGGCTGAGAGGAGGTTGGACCGCATTTCGAGTGTCCCTATTCTTCCTCCCGACTCTATTTTACCTTATCTTATTATGTTGATTGTCTTGATCCTTCAATCGAGTCCCCGTCGGCGGGATTGTGAAGGAGAAGGAGGGTGGGAGTGGCCGGGGCGGGCGGGCGGTGTGCGAGAAGGAAGGATCGTGAGATTTCTAGGAAAGGGAAGGAAAGGAACAGGAGAAAGAGAAACGAAGCCAGCAGGCAAAGCGTGGACTGGAGGGGACAAAAAGGAAATAATCCTTACTCAACCTCAGCCACTCGTCCCCCTCCGGAAAGTGAGGCAAAAGCAATAAGCACTAGACCACTCATTCACTGGCCCACAGCACACATCCATCATCACCTCCACCACCCTATATTTGAACTAGACCCTCTATGTACCCTTACACAAAGCAAACCAAAGCCAAGCGAAAAGCCCTAAAACAACCCCCTCCTCCCTCCTCTTCCCAACTACATTGTAGAATACCCGTCGGCCGGCGTATCACACGTCTAAAAAAGAAAAGAAGCGCACAGAAAATAACATTCAGCAAACCAGGAGAAAGGGAGGCAAGCAGGACCCGCTCACCTAAAGAAGCTTTTCTTTCTATCCCTCGTATGGTAATAAAGGTTGTACGAGTAGGATTACTCAAATACACGAGATGGCTTGTATGGCAGGATACCGGTATTGGCATTTGACGATAAAAAGAAGATACGAGGCAGAGCAAATAAGGTCAGCCGCACTCCTCCCATGTTATGTGCGTGGGTCATTTTGTTCTAAAAGCACACAGGGGGGGGGGGGGCGAGTGCAATGTGTGTGGGTGGATGTGTGCCGTTTTGTGTGAGCGTGGAAAGGCTGGAGTGGGTTGATTTATTTGCACTCTTTCCCTCCTCCCTTCCTTCCTTCTTTCACCCATCGAGTCAATCACTCAATCAATCCAAGATGGGACATTCCGCCATGATGTTCTCGAGAGGCTGAAACGGTTTCTCTCTCACTTCTGGCCCTTCCTACCGAACGCTAGCTACCGGTATGCTAATGTAACTTCTACTCCCAACCCGGGGTATAACCGACCCCTGTCCCAACTATAACCATGGGAATGCCTATCATCGATGGTACCGGAGCCATCCATACATAAACGATGATCTTCCTCCACTCCGCTGCTTGAGAAGAATGGGACAATCCCGATGCACTACCGGTATCGTATGTAGAAGTGGCTGATGGGTTTCTTCCCTTCTTTCTTCCCTTCCTTTTTTTAAGCTACAATGCTCGTAATTCGAAGAGGTTTATAAAACGGACTGCCTGCCATTGCATCAGTACTCGTACTGCATTGCATACAATCAGAACTCTGCTCAAGTAAGGCTCTCGCTAATTTTTAGCCCGCATGCAAGGCAGTCGATTTTACAAACGCCGGGCAATTCCTAGTATTCGATTTATTTCTATTTCTATTTTCATTAAAAAAGTAAAATAAATCCCCCACTGCCCTGCAGGGAGGTATCGGTATATAATTTAACTGAACAGGGCAGAACTGGCTGGCAGGATTCAATTCAATATATCGTGCCGACTTACTACCGTATATGTACCAATCTGGCGCCTGTCAGTTCGGTCAGGATGATGAATGGATGAGCAGGAAGGGATGGGCACATTCGGACATGCTTACAGAACTTATCCCATGCTACTTACCTAAATTACCCACCCATCCACCCATAATGTCCAATCTATAGGTTATTTTTGTCAACGGCACCGTGCTACAAAGCAACAATCCTAGAAGTGCTGTTCTACCGTATGCTGTGCGAGGAAAGGTTTTTTTATCGTAACAAGTAATGTTATTTCCTCCTCCCCCTCCAAGTCAAGTGCGTGAATAAGCACTATCTATACTTCCCAAATGAATTAATTAAATCCGGCATCGCACAAGTCGAAATCCTTATATAAACAGCCCCTTGCTACCGGTATTACCAGGAGACTCCGTGGCGGGACCGGAGAGTTTATCGTTCGGTACGGTACCGGTACTGGTACGTTTCGGCTTGTACGGAACTGTACCGTACCACGCGAGTGGAAACCAGTTCTCCCCAGCCGGGCGCAGCGGCCCGAGTCATGCTTTAGCGAGGTCGGGCGGGAAGGTCCGTCGTGTTTATGCTGCCTTTTTTTTCTTCGTCAAAGAGGCGGAATGGATTCTTAGCGGAAAGCGCAACGTAGATAAACGTGACGAGGAATGTTAATTTCTGGGCACTGGTACCGTACTGAGGCGTTGAACTAATTGGGGGAAGGGGGGGTGGATGAGTGTACCTTACCATAAACCTTGGTATTGAATTGGTTCTCGGGGAGTGCATGATACTCAACAGCCTGGTACGAGCTTGTAATTAGGAGAAACTCTACTCGGACCAATTACCATGGATGATTTGGTATGAGTGTATTCTCATATAAATTGGTGGCATACCAGTATCCGTTTGGCTTATTATACTCGTACTTCCTTGTTCTGGGCTGTAATATGTTTGGTCGTTTGGTGCTGTGTGTGTGTGCTATGACTGCTGCCTTGCCATATTATAAAGGAAATGGAAAAACTCGTGCTATCAATTTACACCCCCCCCTCCTCCTCCTCCCCAGATCCCCACCTCAGGTCTCTACTGTATCTATTACGGTGTGTACATATATATACTCGAGCAACACCCGCACTCGAAGAATCGAAAAACAACTCCTAGGAGTAGGTGATAGTGTTTATTCCACCTGGTTATATCTTTAGAATATATATAGGGAGAGAGCAGGGATTTACTAATCCCCACTAATGGCATTGGTAATTCCCTCAATCCGCTACGAGTTAGTATCTTAACCTAGCTTTGTAGGTGGGGGAAGAACAGTGGGTTGTTTAGCATCAGGAGATTGATAAAAGTAGACTTTTCCTCCCCGCCCTTTGTGATTGGGTGGGCGCTGTGCTGTACTGTACGAGTACTGTACTGTACGGTACGGTACTGTCGGGGGTGGCAGCCGACATTCCGTGTGGTGCTAGAATGTTCGTCGACTTGCGTATTTGTTTCTTTGGTTGTTAAGCAGATGTTTGTTTCTAGTTAAATGGGGCACACTACGAGCATTGAGGGGAAGGAAGACGACGACTGCTATTCACCGGAGAATTGACATAGTTTGCTTGTGTTTATTTCACTTCGTTTCTTTTCCTTTCTCCGGCTATTGTGATTCCATTAATTCTCCGTGCCAATTCCCACGAAAGAACGCCCATCATCGGAGGACATCTGTCAGTACTCAAGTACAAGCGTAATAGGTGTGTATTAACTGCCTAAACATCTAAAGTTACTATATATAATACTTATGATAATATTATAGTAGTATTCTGGAGGTTTCTTGCCTTACGGGGATTGGAATTGGAATTAGGATCAAGATTGGAAAGATTAACTGGTGTAATACCACTGTTACATCCATCATAACTATAAAAAAAGTACAGACTTCGTATATAAAGGAAAGGGGGAGAGGAATTGGCATGCTAGAGTATTATTATTATGAGTATGATAGTAGTACTTGTATAATAGTTCCCCATTCCATAACAAGGAGACTATTAGCTCAAGCCTCCCAGAAGCACACATCGATCCCGATTCATCACTGTAGGTAGCACGAACGAAGGGCATCATGATGCGTCACATCCCTGGGCATTTTTTCAGGACGTGTTTCCAATGTCCTTCCTTGGTGGCTGTGCTTTGCGAGTGCCGTAACAGAAGGGACTATCATACCAGCACTGCTTTTTGTCCCCCCCAAGAATTATCAGAGCTAAAAAGGCTTCATCCAATAAATACAGTGCCCCCCCATGTCCCTTCACAAAATACCGAAACAAATTACCCATCATACAATGATTTCCTACAAGTTCTCCTCCCGTCAGCGAACAAAAGAGCACTTTCAGAACCAATGAAACAGTGCAAACCAACAAACCAACCCGACGGCCAAAAACTCTGTTCCAGGATTGAAACGGGATCAAGGCCAACGGTTGGCTATTGTATAATACCGGTATATAATATGGCTTAGTTCCCGGTAGGTAACTAAACTCCATGGCTATATTATGGTATCGGTCAGCTAAGATTACTTACTATATTAAGCACTCTCTTACCTACCTACCTACCTGCCTAGTCCCATATCCTGTACTGTACTGTACTATACTGTGCTGCACTGCGGGTACAGCGCCGGCACTGTGCTTTGGGACAGTGCAGTATGATGTTTGTTTCGCACAGCCCCGAGATCTTCGGGCACCGTACGGATGCTACTGTAACAAGTTCAAGCGCTCTCCGGATTTTCACTTTTAACAGGAAAGAACTAAACTACTAGAACCTATGATAGCCTAAGGCTAAATCTCAGCCATCCCCCAAGCCGCTTGCCGTTTGTATCAAATAGTATCATGATAATATAGCATCTAGAGTTTATTGTGCCATCACAGATTAGCAGCTTCACCACCTATGCTCGAATGTTCAGAACATATCATACCCCATAATAATTTAGTAATTTTTCTCGCTGAGCTCCTTAATTCCACAGCTTATGTTTAGTGCTCATTTTTTCGATTTTGTAGGTATGATAACTTAGGTGAGTTCTAGTCTACAAAACATATCCCTGAACCGAATGTCCCCATCCTCTCTCGTCCATTTTTCTGGTCTCTCTCTATACTTTATCCATCCTATATGCTCTCCAACTTCTTCAAAGAATTATCAAGAGCTCCGATATAGCAACTGTTGCATTTCACGACATTCTATCATAATAGATTTCAGTCAAGTTAGCCCAAAGGCCCTACAGCATTGTTCATCGTGTCGAAGTGAGGTTATATAATACCTTTTCCACTGCTGAAATACGGCTGATTAGCTCAACATTGTGGCTGGATAACCCATCCATCCAACGCCAATATCAACGTCCATGATTCTCCGATGATTTGCCCGTTTGCCGAACCGACTGGGTTGCCTGTTCTGCGATCGCTTTCCTCTGAGCAAAAACAGGTTAGTTAAGGCAATCCAACATCATCGATCAATCGGTATCATATATTGTGCCTTTCCAAATGGTCGTCGCAAGGTCCAGGCCACGATAAAAACTTTCAATAATTTGGGGAATCTCTTTTTCTTCTTCTTTCTTTCCTTCCTCTCTCAAAACGCCGCCTAGGGAGACCGATACGGTAATTGTGGAGATTATAAATTAAAGCCTCAGTATTATATATCTGAGTCGCCCAGAGCGAATTTTCTGGTATAATATGGCCTGTTACAAAGCTCTTGCGACTTCTGAGACTAGCGAAAAAGAAAAAGAAAAAATTCGAGAGAGAGAGAGGAAATGCACAGACCACAAGATGCGACGACATTTTCGAAATCACAATATTATCGCACTCATTCTAATTTTATAAAGTAGCCTTTGAGCTTTTTTTTTTTTTTGAAGGCAAGGGTTACGGTAGGCGATTGGCACTTGGGCTGTGTCCTTTTTCTGCCATTTTCATGCCGGGTATCATATCATACATAACTTTCCCCCATCCCCTCCACTCCCAGCCTGCCAGCCTGATCCTTTTGACGCCTACGACAACATTCGCCTTTCCCTACATTTTGGGCTGTGGGGGGTTTACAAGAGCGTGTCGAGATATATTTTCTATTCTGGGTGATAATTGTAGATGTTGATATTATTACGGTATAATATTATATTCAGGATATTTTCTTTCAGCAGTGGAGGTTGACTGATTATGATACTTTTCAAATATCTAACTTATTTGATCGACCAACCAGCCAACGAACCCCAACCAACCAACCAACCATTGGTATGATACCAGCACCCTACGATAACTATGTACGAGCAGAAGGAACTGCCCCAAGCAAAACTTGATAGCAGAGTGAAACAAGCTGTCTGTCTGTCTTCGCTAATTGAGTAGAACTGATGAAGCAAGTAACTCAAGTTAGGCCAAGGAAGGAAGGAAGACTACATTTAAAATTCCAAGAGGAGGGATGATTGTTGGTCGGTTCCTATAGTTCTAGTGGCGAAGGAGGAAGAACTGGCCCGTATTTATATGAAAAAAAGGACCATCTCAAGCTCGAATCGCGGCGGAGTTAGCGTAGAAGGGCGAACCACTTTTGCTGGTTTATATGTTGGGCGAGGGTTAGTGCTCTTATTTGTGGTTGGGGGGTTGGAGATGCGTGAGGGTGGAGGCTACGAGTGGGAAGGTTGACGAAGTATAATAAACCCAAGATGGGGGGCTAATGTCCCAGAGGCGTTGCACTAAGTTAAGTTAGGCATCATATTAATATCATCAGAATACATTTTTATAGTATGATACCTCACTACCATTAAAATTCAGACAATTCCCTCTGGAAAGAGTATTGCTGTCAACATCTGAAAAGTAGATGTGATGGTATTCACCATCTCATCACTTGACTATCCAATTCACCTAAGGTATGTATATGTATGTATGGTATCCCATCCCTCCCAAGAAAAAAATACTAAAGAGTATGCAAAAGTAAACAAGCAAGCATTTAATGGCAATAACGGTGAGAGCGAGACCAGGGCGAAGAGTAAAGGCGGCAGCCATCAACTAAGCTACAGAGAACAGAGAACGAGTATCATGGATGGGAAACTGAAAAGTGAAAATGCCCGCCGTGCCTTTCTCCCCACACCCCCTGGTTCCTGCCTCACTGAATTTACCCAATGCTGAGACTTCCCCCATCTCCCACCACTATCAACACCAGCCGCCGAATACCCCAGGAAAGAAAGAAAAAGGGAAGTAAAAGTCTAGTATGGGTGATGGGCAAGTGGATAGGTGGATCGATGGAGCAGAATGATAAAGCAACCTTACTTTTTTTTTTGAATCTATAAGAGAGTATGATAGAAATAGGGAGGGGCTTTAATGCTATTACTACTAGTAAGGCCAAGAGAAGATTTATCACCTCTTCTTCGAGCGAGACTTGCTCTTGGAGACACTTGTCGCCGCGGACGCTTTCGAGTCGACACTAGAGGCTCTGGAAGTCGCATTTGAGGTGGCTTTACTGTCGCCACCTTTCTTGGTTTGTTCTACTTGTTTGTTCTGTTTCTTTGTTAGTCTAATCCTAGTAATGGCAACACCAATTTGGATCTGGAAGGGTATGTACCTTTGGAGGCTGTTTGGCAGTCTTCCCGTTGGTCTCTTTGGCTGTGCCAGAGTTTGCTTTGCCTTTTTTGGCAGGTGGGCCCTCTTCCTCTTCCTCTTCTTCTCTGTCTCTACTCTTCTTGGCTGCCGTAGCCTTAACGGTAGCCACACTGGTTCCATTCTCCTCGAATTCCCTAGCTACAGTGGAGATAAGAGTGGTGCACCTTCTGGATATCTCCAAACTGGTGCGGGAAAGGAAGAACCAGTCAAATCTGAATGTTGGACTCTCACGGATTTCGTCACGAATCTTTTCGTGAAGATTTTCCGCATCCAACCCAAACTTATCCAGCTGAACAAGTAGAAAACGATCCTCCTCCTCGGTGTACACCTTTTTGTTGGTGGTAGAGACGGAATAGCTCAATTTTAGCTGTTGGAGGGGAACGCGGTACATCTCAATCTTTTTACGAAGCATCTTCTTTTGTTGAGAAATTTTGGCAGATTTCTCCTCGCCAGTCTCGATCGTGTTGATAAATTTTTCCCAGTTTGGCATTTCCTTGTACCGCTCCCAGAAAACCTTAGCATATTTGCGAACATCCTTCTCATCCTTGGTTTCCATTTCTTGCGCAATCATGGCAAAATTCTTGCGACCATATTTGGCCGAGAGTGTCACAAAGGTGCCAAAGTCCTTGCGTGACCAGTTGCTAAACCCTTGTTCTGCAAGATGAGCCTTCTCTGCTTGTTCCTCATCTGTAAGAGGCGCTGCATTGTCTATTGCTTCTTGCTCTTGGTCCCGGACCGCCTGGCGTTCTTCTAGATCGTCAGCTTCGCCATCAGGAAGAGGCACCTTATAGCCTTGTTGTTTCTACGCAACGTGTTAGCAGATGGGCCCATCAACTAGACTCCGAGTCGTATGTTACTTGCCCTAAAATACGCAGTTTCGCGATCCTGGAGTTCAACCAACCTGGGTGGATAAAACTGGTGCTCAAGAACATTGACCTGCTTGGGTGCACGAGGCGCTTTCGGCTTTGTGTCGGCCGCCTTGTTTCCTGAGGTTAAAACCGTACGGTAGTAATTGTCGATTCCATAGCTCTGCTCCTTACGTTCACGTTTCGCCGGATTAATCCAATTGGCACCAATACTTGGCTTCTTGATGGCTGCAAAATTCTCCCCGTTCCATTCATACGCGGAATCTGAAGTAAACTTTTGCAGGTCATCCAAACCAAGCTTAGCATATCGGGCATTAAGTTCGGCTGTCCTCTCCTCGCCGCGCTTCAAGATGGCGTCAATATCATCCTCAGTCATGTTTTGGGAGATGTTAGCCTCTTTCTCTTTACCACCTTTAAATACAAGGTCTGCTCCATGCTGAATCATTGATAAGAGCTCATCCTTGTTGGCTGCGGCTTTCGCCTGCTGCTGGGAACGGCCTTGCTGAATAACCAATTGGTCAAGTCTCAGCTTCTGGGCTGCACGCTCGAGCACCTTCTCTTCGATAGCATTTTCAGTCACAAATCTGAAAACCATCACCTGTTTAGTTTGGCCGATACGATGGGCACGGTCCATGGCCTGGAGATCTGCCTGGGGATTCCAGTCGGAGTCGTAAAGAACGACAATGTCCGCCGTGGTCAAGTTGATGCCTAAACCACCAGCTCTTGTAGTAAGCAAGAAGATAAACTTCTCGCTGCCAGGTTTATTGTACTCATCAATTGCTGTGATGCGATCCTCGTGGGCAGTGGATCCATCAATGCGGCAGTACTGGTATTCTCTGAAAACACAGTAATCCTCCAAGATATCCAACTGGCGTGACATTTGAGAGAAAATGAGAACTCTTGAACCCTGGGCTCTCATGCGTTTTAGGAGTTTGTCGAGCATAACCATCTTGCCGGAATTGTCGATAATGTGCTCATCAGTGGTGTATGGAGGACCAGGTTCAGCGCCTTCGAAAAGATAAGGGTGGTTGCAACATTTGCGCAACTGCATCACGATATTCAAAAGACGAGTCTTAGATTCGCGCTTGCCTCCAGCACCGTTCACGGCATCGATATCTTTCTCGAGGATTTTCTGGTACCATTTAATCTGCATATCCGACATCCCGATGTAGACGTTGACCTCTGAGAGCGATAAGTATTTGTTTGACGGATAGGATGGAATACTGGCATACCTTTCTTGGGCAAGAGACTCTTTTCTACGTCACTCTTGACTCTGCGGAGCAGGAAAGGCCGTAAAACTTTATGCAATTGTTGAACAACAACATCTTGATCGCCGCCTTGATTTTCGAACCACTCATCAAAAGCAGCAGAGTCACCGAATACATCAGGCAGTAGGAAATTGAGTAACGCCCAGAGCTCGTGGAGGTTATTCTGAAGAGGAGTACCGGTGATAAGGAGTCTATTACGTGAATTGAACAAACGGATAATTTGCGCAAGAGCAGACTCTTCATTCTTGATACGATGTGCCTGCGTCTCTCAGTTATACCAAACACACTCTGAGGGCGGCGCAAATGGCTTACCTCGTCAACAATAATATACTCCCAAGCAAACTTTTTCAAGTGTGTTTTTTCTCGAAGAATCATCTCGTAACTTGTTATCAGACAATCAAAGTCATCCGTTAATACACGTTCCTGAATAAGCTTCTGACGCTCCTCTTTTGTTCCTTGTAGGACCATGACCTTGACATCTGGTGTCCATTTCTCAAATTCCCGTTTCCAATTATCTAGGGTAGATTTCGGAACTGTGATCAAATGAGGACCCTTTATTCCGGCGACGTATCGAAGATAGCCCAGAAACTACCGGTGTCAGTATCTATTGCGCTGAACGAAACATCCATGGGAGAGCGTACAGAAATCGTTTGCAACGTTTTCCCGAGGCCCATTTCATCAGCCAAGATACCAGATATACCGTTCTCGTGCAGAGAAATCAGCCAGTTTAAACCTGCAATCTGGTAATCTCTCATTTTTCCTCCCTTAATAAATTTGGGCGATTCCGTAAAGATCGCGGTCGTGCCGCCATCTACGATCTCATCCTGAAGAAGTTCTTCATCTTCTTCCTTCTCGGTCCGACGACGTCTATTATCCGTAGAACCTTTCCTATTCTTCGCCAATTGTCTTGATTTTTCCTCCTCTTCGGCCTTCACCCTTTGGTAGTCTGGGTTGTTACTCATGAAATGCCGAAATAAATCTAGAAACAATTGTCAGCTGTGCTCAGATTCAGAGGGGCAGACAGCTAGGAGACCCACCCGTGAGCCCAAGCAAATATCTAATTCTCTTCATAGAATCATTTTCCTAAGAAAATCCGGGAGTGTCAGAGCCCGGTAGCAAAACAAATTCCATTTTGCGCGTCCAACCACCCCCAAATGGCAATTGGCTGACTGAAATACCTTTGTTTTATTGAGGGTATCGTTCTTCCTCCCAAATGCCCTCTTCTGCTTGTTCGTTGCGGCCGTCCTGCGCCGACGTCCATCGGCTGGCCCTTCGACAGAAGTGTCGTCGTCATCATTGACATCTCTGTCCGGCTGATCCTCATCGTCTTCGTCGCCGCCATCGTTTCCCTAAAAATACAATACCGTAAGTATCGGGAGTGTATGTGTTAGTTTGTTGACAGCACGTACATTATCCGCATCCTAAAATCATAGTCGCGCTTGTTAGCACTCTTTACTCCTGTTTTCGGGCACCCACAGCGCACAAAAATCCGCAAGCTGCAAAATAGACTACATACGTTCATAGAAATATCGGCGTTGTCATCCGTCTCATATTTGGTATGTTTTATGGCTTTCGCCGCAATCTCGTCTACCATCTCGGAGTCGGAGACGACTCTACTTTTCCTAGCCTTGACCATCTTAGAAGTCACGGGTTGAGATGGAAGCGGAATGAATAGTTTTCCTTTTTCTCCGAAGCGATGAGGTGGGGCTGTATGGTGGGGTATTATAGAGAAGGTGTTGTTTGGTTTGAAGAGATTGAGAATGGGGAGATGCTGTGTTGTTGTGAAGGTAAGACGGGGGGGGGGAGAAGAAAGTTCAATACAGTACCCGCAGAGCACTGTACCTGTCCTACTCTGACAGTGCACAGGCGCGTCTCCAAAATATTTCCTAAATTCCTTTTCCCACGCGAACATCTGCCAAGAAGAGTGCTATCACGCTTACTCATCTCCCTCGGCCAAGGACAGTATATTATGGAACTCTGGACGTTGCCTTGCTGGCTGCGGGCATCATAATTAGGATATCATTTAACTTCTCCAGCATCCCCCTCTTCCCACTAGCTGCGCAAGCACTTGTGCCTGTACTGATCGGGAATTTGGTGAGCAGTTAACTTGTGTTAACCTGCAAAATAATTCCTGTCTTGCCGGAAAACACCTCCCCGGGGCACTTCTACGAGTAGTTCAACAATATTCTGCATTCCACAATTGGCAGCCATTGAGTAGATGGGGCTAAACCAATAAATGCAGATGCTGTATGATACATAATGATATTATAATATTATTATGATATAATATTATATTGCCACGAGTAACCCTTTCTTTCCACCCCCCGTAACCTACATACCTTAATCACAATCGGCGGCTCTCAGCCAGTCAACATGAGGATATCTTATTCCTTAGCTTACCTAACCTTATCCACTCCATAGGAAATAGGATCCTTTAACCCCTTATAGCCTTTGGAGGCCGTGATCCCAAGGATTTAGACGGTTAAACTTATTTTAACAACCCAAACACCCGGCCGATGCATCACAATAACGGTTTCAAGTTAGGCTTAGTTGGAGTAACCCTCGGACCATTTGGTCACTTTTCCTCAAAGAACCTTCCCTTCATTTGTATTTAACCTACTCGAGTATATCGTGGTACACACCAACGGGATCACTTAACTTACAAGCCTCGACCCAAGCCGACATTTCTCTCCGCTTCCTGACCCCCCCGGGCTTGTAGGCCAATCTTTTACCTACCCCTCCAACTACAACTCCATCCACCAACGACTGTCATTCTCTCTATCCTGACGATCCTTGGCCACCTGGTCTACCGGCTTGCCAGCGCTGCCCTCCCCTCGTTTCTCTCACATCTCGCTGTCCAAACGCTCTGCACCACCACCACCACCCCCACCCCCCCACTAATGTAAGTTGAACTGCTCTGCTGTGGATTTCTTGCCTACTCGTACCTTTCGCTTCTACACCTTTCGTCATCATCTTGCACAGAAAGAAGAATAGGGAGGAGAAAAAAGGAAGAAGAAAAAAAGGCATCCAACGCCCCTCCCTCCCTCCCTTCTCTCCTTTCAACAATACTAATCCGGTCTCTCAATATCGATAAACTGTTTTGCATTTCACTAAAACTTTCACACCAAAGATAAATAGTTAGGCTTTTCCAGTCCCCTAACATTTCACCCCCCCGAGAGAACGACGTGCGTCCCCCGAACCTTCTTAGAGGCTAGCCCAGCTTTTACAACAGAGTACAAATGGAACGAATGGACATGGACATGACATCGCTTTCCTCGAATCTCCCCAATGAGAACCACTCTCCCGAAGATCCTCCGGACCCGGAGCCTGGTCCGTCCTCAACTCTACTGTTACAAGCCTTTAAACAAACGGCCCTATCCGTCACTAACCTCTACAAAGCCGCTGCCAACGAAGCACAACGCTCACGTCGCGATGGGAGGATTGAAGGTTACCAAGATTGTCTAGAAGACTTCCTGGTTTTCATCGATAGGATTGAGAGTCGCGGGGACCAAAAGACATTAGCAATGTTACGGCAGTGGGCTTTGGGAAAGCGGAGGAAGCTAGCTCCAGGAACAGGGTGGAAGCCGAAGCATAAAAGGGAGGACATCGGTATGGAAGAAGCTATGGATAGTGATGAGATAACAACACCCATCAACACCGACGCCGAGCGGGCCGAGACGCCTGGTGTGGCCTCTCCTTTGTCGGATCATCAACCCCAAACCGCCCCTGCCACAGTTCTTCCTCCCCCTCCCCCCCAGGTTCCTACAGCTCACACCCAGCAACAACCGTTTAATCCACTTTCCCGGAAATCCTCCCCGACTCACTCCCGTCAACCAAACCCCGGTTTTTCTTTCCGATCAAATTTAGACCTTCCTCGCCATATTCCACCACCTCCCGTGATTGGTATCAATGAACACCGTTCGACTGATGTGGACCTGTACTCTCCGCCGACTTCGCCAAATCTTGCCCCACAGAAGCCAATATTTCATGGAATCTCGGCTAACTCTGGGCCTATCCCTGGTTTCCGCGGAGTGTCCAGGAGCCCATCCTCCACTGCCATGAACAAGAGCCAAGGCACCAAGAGACGATTCGGGTCTATAGGTGACTTTGACTTTTTCGAGATGGCCGAGCTTGAAAAGATGCAGATGAACAGCAAGAGAAGTCGTCATAACCAATAGGACTGGAGGGCACAAGTACACCACCCACGAATTACGTACCGGAGCGCAGTTTTCATTTGAGGAACGGAAAGTGGGCGTTGGAAGACTATAGATTGCTTGTTACTTTTGTCATGTTTTCGCCCTTTGTTTTTAGGCCATATCACCATTGTTCCCTTTGTGTATTTCCCCCTTCCTTTCCCCCTTTTGGCCTCTGGTAGTGTGACGGCATCTTTACATTGGTTTCAATTTTTCTCTCTTGAATTGCTTCGGACACGGACGATAGACGGTGGGGGTGGTGGACTGTTTACTTTGTTAATAAGGCTTATTTATCTGGATTCTGGAAGCTCATGACGCTGAGAAAGGTGTTGTTTCCTTTGTTTCACCCGAAACCCACATATTCCCGCTTTTACCTATTTCCCAATGCCCCCTTGTTCATACTCTCCCTCCCCACACTATGCTTCTTCCCATACTGTTATCGACGACCTACATATTAGCTCTCTCCCCTCTTCCGTCTTTTTCATTCATTTTCTCTCGTTCGTTTTTTTTCCCACCAAATACTCTTTCTGCATTCCCATTAATTGTTTCTTTTCCTTCCGGGGCGCCGCTTTGCATCAGCATCATTAGAGGTTTGGGTGGTTGGAGTGTTGATTTACGCCTTGAGACGGTGTTCGTATTCTTCATTTGGTGTCTGGGTTTTATTATGTAAATATGTTGAGATATTTGGGAAGCTAACTGTGTGCTCACTATATTCTGCAATGCTTAAATCATTCATGACTATGACCATCCCTCATCTCGAAGTGATATGATAGCCTGTAGTAGCTAGGGGTCAGGGAGGGGTTTTGGTCTCGCTGCGTTCAGAGATCTAAGGAGCCCCCACGTTAACTTACCCACTTGGCTCACGTATGCACTGCACAACACCAAGCTCAAAAGCTTGGCCTGCTGCTGAGCTAAACATTTTTTTCCTTGCTGGCCAAGACAGTCAGATAGCTCCCCAGCTCATCCTTTTTTTTTTTTGCCCCTGTGAATCTATGATACCTTTACCTACCCTAACGAAATTCGCTCCTTAGAACAATAACGACAGTCATTACTGTGATGGTAGTTTCCATTAGGCTACCCCAGTATAACGAGAGCCCCACCCGCCGGACGCGTCGAAGCGCACTATGGCGATTATGGGCTCGCTACAAAAAAAGTTGGATTATAGGAGTTGTGCTATTCGTTGAGCTAGTACGCTTTCTACTGGTATTCTACCGAGGCGACGGGCGAAGTCAGATCGAGAAATATGCCGAAACGGAGGAATCAGGGGGTCTCGGGTGGGGGGAGGAGAATCTTGGGAGGGAAATTACGGGGGTGAAGAGGCTAGTCATTGTTACTTGTCATGCCATCTGGGTCGGGGGAATCGACGGGAAGAATGAGACTGAATGGTAAGTAGGACATTGTTGAACTGCGAGAATTTGGAAGAAGTGAATGGGCTGACCTGAGGAGGCGTGAGAAGGATGATTGAAGATTTTCAGAGGGGCGAGGTCGATACCTATGTGCGGCATATTAGAGCTGGAGTTGAAGCTCTATCGCAGGACGCAGAGAGTTTGCTGGTGTTCTCCGGGTGGGTTTCCTCTCTGCCTCCCTCTATCAGCTACTCATGCCACTGCTAATAAACCCCTAGTGGTGAAACAAAGAGCGCTGCAGGGCCTCTCAGCGAAGCTGAAAGCTACTACGTAACCCACCTACCCATTCCGCCAACTCAATTCCCTAAGTATGCACTCACAATAGCTAACGCTCAAATAGCGTCTAGCTCACACCTTACATCTCCTCACCCCCGCTCTCCTCCTCAGAACAACAACAGAAATCCACGCCCGGGACTCCTACCAAAACCTCCTATTCTCTATCGCCCGCTTCCACGAACTGACGAATATATACCCATCCTCAATAACTCTAATCTCCCACGCTTTCAAAGAGCCCCGCTTTCTGCACAACCACCTCCACGCAATATCCTATCCAGAAGCCAACTTTGAATTCATCGGGATCGATCCCGAAGAAGGCGTCGGCGATGTGGTCCTCAACGGGGAGGCGAGGACCCGTCAAGTCTGGAACGAGGATTTGTATGGGTGTAAGAGTGAGGGGGAATTACGGAGGAAGCGACAGGGACGAAATCCGGGAAGGAGATGGGATGGTGGGTACAGTGCTAGTTGTCCGGAGCTGAGGGAGTTGTTGACGTACTGTCCCAGCGATGGAGTGAGCGAGTTCGAAAGGGAACTGCCGTGGAACAAGTCCACCTGAAAAATGAATGAAACAATAACTATAAGAAGAAAAAAAAGAATACTCGCGAGGGTTTTGGTCCTAGAGGGCGTTTTTGAAACTGGGAAAATTAGACTGGTTGAATCCTGATTTGGTTTTGGTTTTTAGCTGTCTTTTGTTATAATGCAGGTTAGATGTCCAGGCGATTTCCTTAGCAGTGCTTCCTGTATTCATGTGTTTATGGGAATCAATATATTAATCATGACTACCGTATTACTTGTTTGTCTTCATCTCAATCGCGATAGCCTTGCGCCACTATAACCTGATAACAAGCATAACATCCTAGCTTCACTCGATGAACCAATCAAGATATCGAGTGACTACATATGACGCTACGCCCAGAGTTAGCATAAGGAAGACAAAGATGAACAAGAGGGGAGATTCCTATTATTAAAGACGGTCCTGTAAAGAACCTTACAGTGATGGTTAGGTGCTCGGTGGTCTATTCTGTTGTTTGCTTCGGTAACATGACCACACATGTGCTCGGAGATGAATGCTAGGCTGTGGGTAGGCGGGCGGGCATTATATACCCGATTAAGGGTCTTGCCGGACAATGGGGGGATGACATTGTTCGAGAGGGGGGGGAGGTTACTTCCGAGGATAGAATGAGCCTTCCTGCCTACAAGTGGTGCCGTCGTGAGGAATGCTAAAGATATTTTATATAATATTCATACTTTTGGACTGTGCTTAACATTAGCACCCGCCCGCTCCTCTTCGCCTTACCTTTCCCTAACTGCCGCACATGCGGAGTGAGGGGGGCAAGCTCGTCAACCCCGTAGGCGCTCCCTCGTTGCGTGTATTATTCGTTTGCGTGATTTTGGCGTTGGAGAAATAGTGTACAGGCGTGGATATGTGGGGCAACATGTTAAATAGACTAGGAGCTTGATAGCATTTTTGGTTTGTAGGGGTGTCTGGGCTGTTCCCACATGCTGTGCTTAGTGAGTGAGTGGGGAATGAAGTGGGGGGTGGTGGGGTTACGTAGGGTGCTATAGTAGCAGGAGGTGGAGATGGTGGGATGTAAAATCCGCATTGGTAGAATTGGCACACTCGGGTGCCCTTTGTGGGAGGCCGATGGGTGGGTATGATCGTTGATAATACTGCAAGCATGATCCTTTCAGACATCTGGATTTGTCCGATTTCCTTTTTAATGCACGCAGGTGTTTTCGTTGGAGCAAGGGGGAATCAGCGGCATCCTTCTGTTCTGGCCCGAAGAGGTATCTCGCAGTCAGCTGAAAGATAGAGTCGTGCAATCTGTCGGATTTATTTCTCCCCAGGAAGGCTTCGTGTGGCTTTAAACTAGCCTTTCCACGGGTTTTCCTGGAGGTGCTAAACGAGTGACTAGATATGAGGAATGTGCTGGTGGGGTGTTAGATATTATGGGTTGTTCACGAAAGCTTATTCATGAGGTTGTCTCGTCTGTTGTTGATTGCGGGGCTCGCTTCTCATTTCGCTCTCTCACCTTTTTCTTTTTCTTATCATTTTTCTGGTTCAATAAGTCCCTTTCCTTCACAGTAATTGAATCCAATGAAACTGGTCTTAACACGACTCTTATTTGACCTTTAACCTCCCTCTCGTTCTCACCTTCAGTGAAGCTCTTTCCACACATCCTGTACCCAATAAGCGGCTGTAAATTCTTCGTTCCACGCAACGCTTATCCGGGATCATTTCCAACAGTAGGACTCACCAAAAAAAGATTCGAAATGTCTGGACCTCTTGTTCCTATGGTACAGGCCGCATAGATTGGCTGTGGGCTCTGGCTTCCTTTAGGTGGTGCTCCTGCTCTTGAAGAAAGAAGTAGTCGCAGGAGAAACAATCAACCATTTACTGCCCGAGTGACATTTCATGAACTCGCTAGTTGGTCAGATAAGCAGGGTCAGCCCTCGCCCTAAACAGTCACGCAAAACTTCCACACACCGTGAGCAACCCTCGAACTTCCAGGAATGGGGTAGCGCGCAAGAGCAGTCTTGGCGCCTCGCACAGAAACCAGTTCACCACCAGGAGCCAAACTGCCCACCCCGCCCCACTGAGGTAAAACAATTCAACGACGTTAACGATCCCTTTCGTTCCCTTCAGCACCGAAACTCAGACCACGTCGAGAAGGCTTGATTAATTACGCAAAATGGGTATGCTACCTCTTCCCCGAGAGAGAAACTTTGAGCGCTTTATTATTATTATTTTGCGTCCGAAGGATCTTTTGGCTAATGCTTGTTGGGGGGTTGGGAATAATTAGCTGAGCAGATGGTTTTGCGTGGAACCCTTGAAGGTATGAAATCTCCCTCTTCTTTTCGCTGAAGGATTGCATTGAGTGGGAGGGAATGTGATGGGCGAGAATTGGAACTGATTGGAATTTCGTATTGTGCAGGGCATAGTAACTGGGTCACGGTATGATCTTCTACAGACTTGATGTATTGAATTGGCCGCGGGGAATTGTGGGAGTATTGACTTGTTTTTACATCATAGGCCCTTGCTACTTCCCTCGAGAACCCCAACATGCTCTTGTCTGCTTCGCGCGATAAGACTTTGATCATCTGGAATCTGTAAGCACTGCCGTGTTTCTTGAGCAGGAGGAAAAGGGAGAGCCAAAAAACTAACAATCAGGTTTAGTACTCGCGATGATATCAGTTACGGTATTCCTAAGAGAAGCCTTAAGGGTCACTCTCACATTGTTTCTGATTGTGTATGATCCTGACATCTCCTGGAGCTGCAGATTATTTTCTCTTACTGACTCTTGGCAAAGGTCATCTCTTCCGATGGCGCATACGCTCTCTCTGCCTCGTGGGACAGGACCCTCCGTCTGTGGGAACTCTCCACTGGTCTGACCACCCGCCGCTTTGTTGGCCACGACAACGATGTCTTGAGTGTTTCTTTTTCTGCCGATAACCGTCAGATCGTGTCTGGGTCTAGGGACCGTACTATTAAGCTATGGAACACCCTTGGTGACTGCAAGTTCACCATTACTGACAAGGGGCACACCGACTGGGTTTCTTGCGTCCGTTTCTCGCCAAACCCTCAGAATCCGGTGATCGTCTCTGCTGGATGGGATAAGTTGGTTAAGGTGGGTTTTTTCTGCCGTTTTTTCTTTTGGGAAAGCAGAAGAGGGAAGGGGTGTCAGAGGATGCTATGCAACCTAAAGTATTTGCTACTTCAGAGACTTTCATCAAAAGTCTATGAGACAAACAATCACCAATGCACTGATGACACTCTTTCCCATAATACCCTTCCTGCCCATAGCTTTCCCAGCTTTAACCTTCGGATTGATGACTAACGGCGTAAAAAGGTTTGGGAGCTCGCGTCTTGCCGCATTCAAACCGACCATACCGGACACAGTGGATATATCAACACTGTCACTATCTCCCCTGACGGTTCTCTCTGCGCATCTGGAGGCAAGGATGGCACCACCATGCTCTGGGATCTCAACGAGTCCAAGCATCTTTATAGCCTTAATGCCGGCAATGAGATCCACGCTCTTGTCTTCTCACCCAACAGATACTGGCTCTGTGCCGCCACTGCTTCGTCCATCATTATCTTTGATCTTGAGAAGAAGAGCAAGGTTGATGAGCTTAGGCCTGAGTTCATTCCTGAGGGCAAGAAGAGCCGTGAGCCTGAGTGTGTCTCTTTGGCTTGGAGCGCTGACGGACAAACACTGTTTGCTGGGTACACGGATAATCTGATTAGAGCATGGGGTGTCATGAGCAGGGCTATGTAATTGATGTTTTCTCATGTGTCTTATCTTTTTTTCCCTCTCTATCTCTTACTTTTCTTCAATAAAACGGGGTTCTCGATCTTTTCGGAAGGGTGGGGGGTTAAATAGTCGGCTTGATATAAAACAACAAAAGCCGGATATCGTCTCCTCTTAATTGAATTTCCCAGTCCTTCCCTGTGGGGTGGTGGTGATGAGGTCTGAGAGTATGGATCAATACGTATCGGACTATAATAGGATATCACAGGCACGAGAGCTAGTCCAAGTCATGAAAAAAAAGAGGGGGGATCTAGGGATGTACAACGAGGTGATTACCTATTCTATTCTCCGTATGGATAGAGCAGCGCGGATAAGTACCGCCTCAAAAGCCGTTCTTTTATACAAAGTTATCCCGTTCTGCTCGATGAATCCGTTTCCACTTTCGCCCAATCCCAGTCGATGATATCACAACCGAGTGAGCCCTCATGACCAAACTCAAACTCCCAACTCGGTCCCACCAAGAACCCATTCCACCCCGCCAGCCTCTATAGACCACCTCTCCAACCTCCTTCCAACCTCCCTCGCATACCCACTGCTAAAGACACAAACATTAATCTCCCCGGACCCCCACCAACTCGCCCGATCACCATTCGCACTGCCGATAACGGCCCACGCGTCATCCACGATGGAAGCCTTGACATGCCACTGCTTGACTTCCCCCCGCCCACGCCAATATCCCAAGTTTACCTTTCCACTTCCAGTCTCGAAGTCCGGGAGTGAGGAGATGAAAGTGTCCACACATGATTCAGTGGTGGAGAAGGGTGTTGTGACAAGTTGCTCCATGCGCATCATGTTCCGGCAGGTTATTATTGTGATGTGCACATTCCTGGAAGCGGCAGAGAGGAGGGCTGAGAGGAGGGGTTTTGATGTTAGGTTTGGGGTGTGGATTGTTATGGAGGTTTTTGCCTGTGAGAAGAGGGTTAGGAGAAAGGTGTTTTGGGGCGTATTTGGTGGCGGCGGTGTTTGAAGGAGAGAGGGAGATTTGCGGACTCGAAGGCATGGGAAGAGGGAGGTTAAGGGTTGAATAGAGGATCTGAAGGAGAAGTGAGGGTTGCGATGGTGGGGGTTTGGGAGGAGGATGGTGGGGCACTCCTTCATTTCGTCCAGGGCGTCGAGGTTTCTCTCTCTCCCTCTCTCCCTCTCCAACTCATGCTCTTCCATCCCCTCCTCCAAAGACGGTAAAGTTGGCAACTCCCCACAACTCTCCCCCCAGGTCACCCGATAATACTCCAAAACAGACCTGACAACTCCCTCCCCCTCAAATGACCCACAACCCTCCCCCCAACACTCCCAACTAATATTCCCACTCCCAATCCAAACCAACTTCCTATCGACAACGCAATACTTGCCATGCAGCACGGAGAACGGGGGGAAGAACAAACTCTTGACGAGAATATCCAACCCCTGCAACTCACCCTTCCCCGGCAAACCCAGATCCTCCAACCTCTCCCAAACCTTTCCCCGAGGAGGAGATACCGCCCTCTGCCACACGGACATTGAACTGAAACATAGCCGGACACGAACTTTCACATTCCTGGCTAGTGCACGGGTGGATAACTCTCGTAGCGCAGCACAGAGGAGGACAAGCGAGTCGCTGGGAGCCCAGAAGCAGGTTACGAATATGACTTCCTGCTTTGCACGTTCGATCGCACGGGCCAGGGCCAGTGTTTGTGTTTTCCCAGTGCCGGTGTGGTAGGATTTTGGGGTGGAGGTTGTGAGTAAGGTGGGTACCGGCACTGGCGTGTCGGGATTGTTCTTGTCATTTTCGCAGAGGGCCTTTAGGAAGGACCTTAAGAGGGATTGGTCTTCACTTGTGAGTTTTATGCTTGGCGGTAGGGTACTCAGGTAGGTGTTTAGTATTGCCTCTGCATCCAGGTTTTTGTCGTTGGATTTAGGAGTGGGTGGTGGTGGTGGTGGTGGTGGTGGTGGTGACAGAGGTAGCGATAGTGGTGGCATTATCGACGATCGTAGTTATTGGTGAGTGAGGAAGTGTGTAGATATTAGAAAAAGGAAAAAGGGAAGGGGGGGAGGAAAAAGGAACGGTTCGTTTGGCTTAACTTAAATGTCTGTGGCAGGTTGTGTGCTCGGGTGCAGGGGCGTTGGGCATGGCAACAGAAGTCCTCGTCACCGACCGAAATGCCCCTCCGCAACGTAAGTACCGGTATCATATCATAAAACAGCATACGACAGCAACCAATGATTGCTAAACCATATCATCAGAGGTGAGAATCAAAACATCCCGGAGCAAAAAAAAAAAAAAGGGAGCTTGTTAGCAAAAATCCAGAATGAGTTCGATAATATTATAGTAAGAGATGAGCAACTTGCAGTTATTTTCATTAAATGGAAGGAAATTGGCAAGTGATCCTGGCATTGATACAAATACTATCATACTGTAGAAGAGCTTGTGAAAAAGAGAAAGTTTTATCATAGTATCATATATCATACGAAATCCAAATTTGTATCTATCATACTTACTATAAGCCAAAGAAAAGAAAAGAAAGCACGCTTCTTGAGGGTTATAAAGGAAGCCGAGCTGATAATCCATCAAACCTAGAGGTTTCATTAACAAAAGAGGGGTTTTTCAGATATTTTATAGTAACAGTTAGTTACTATGTGGATAATGATATTATCATCTGATTTATATTCAAAAACAGGAAAGAACGGGAGAATGGATGACAATAATAACAATATGAAACCTAAAGGTTTGGTTGGGAGATTTATAATATTATCATACTTGGAAATAAGGAACACTATCCTTTCCTCCTCCTCCTCCTTTCCTTTCCTTTCCTTTCCTTTCCTTTCCTTTCCGATAAACTCGAAAACTCCTCAAACTCAGCACGCACAAGCACAATCACAGGTATCATACAAAAACGACAACTACCGTAAAAACTTGAATAATTGAACCGTGTGCTATGTCGTTGGACTTTCCTCTCTAAGTAAGGTCAATAAAATTTTTTTTTTTTTTTCTGTCTCAGCAGGGGGGAGAGGGCTGTGTTTTTGCTGTGTTTTTTGCCCCCATTCCAGAGAAGGGAATTTCGGACTTCATAGCACACGGTTCAATTATTCAAGTTTTTACGGGTATATCAACCGTGATGACCTTATGCAAGTCCCGTGATGCCCACGGCGTGAACTCGAACTTAACCTCGAAGCAATGCCCCGCATCATATTCAAGTTATATTCTAGCCAGACCACGGCAGCCAGTCAGCCAGCCAGCCCCGTTCAAGAGATTCAAGAACAGTACGGGTATCATACTGTATATATGATACCAGGACTAATTACCGGGCATATGACAAAATTCATCCCCATCCGTCCGGAATACAGTGCCATACAGTGTCATAGTCGCCTACTGTACCGCACCGCCAACCATCGTACAAAGATCACCCCGAGCCAATCATGATACCGGTATCATACTCCAGCTCACCCACCCAACCGCATTAATCAAATCTCAGAAAGTGAAGTTGAGAGAGAACCGTTCTGTTTCTGTGGCATCATACAAATAAAAAAAAGCTCAAGCTCACGTTCAATGACTTCCCTGTAGACTGCCATATCATACCAGTACGTATGTACCCCAACACCCGCCAAGCCAATCATAAATCCTCACTCGGGATTCCTGACGCTCATTTCGTTCACCATCTTCTTCTTCCTTCCTCTCCATTCCCCATTCCCCATTCTACAACACGATGCGACATGGTATGTATAATAACCAGTAGTTGCAAGTTAACAATCGGATCCTCGAACCTCGCCAAAGATCCGGAATCCACACTTTTTTTCTCTTCTTCCAACTCGTCATGACTGCACCCCGAATCGGCGCAGGGTTTGGCGCGAGACGCCCTTGAATTGCGAGATTTGGAAAGGCTTCGGGTTGGGGTTGCGTTGGGGTGATGTTTGGTTCTCACGTTTCCCCCCAAGAGCTTGGTTTAGCCATGATATATTGTATGAGCTGCACTTGGAAAGGGGGAAATAAAACAATTTTACAAGAGAGATGCCCGAGAGAACAGTCCACAGACTGCTACACCGTACAGTACCAAGCAAGATCGGGCGCCATGGGGGGACACAAAGTGGCGAGTAAACAAAAGACAGGAATAACCCCCGCAAGCTCCGACCCCGCGGCCAAACCCTTTACGCTTCCTTTTTCTCGGTACCATAGGAAAAGGTTTCCCACTCTGCTTGGATGATCAAAGGCGACGGCGACGGAGGGGACAGGCAGGGCAGAGCAGGGTAAGATGGGGAGGCACTTGAAGCAGAACCCCATTACCTTCCCACATTCCCCGTGCGTGGGCACAGACAGGTAACCAGACATAGAGTCAAAGGGAGTTCAAGTTCACTACACCAACCGTCCATCTATCCATCCAGATTCTACAAATAGACCCACTTCAGACCAAACAGCGTACAACAAAACAGACCAGAGCAGAAACTAGTAATCCCAGTGTATAATGTAGAACCAACCAGCTAACCAGCTAACGAACGGGTATATCAACCAGCGCCAGCAGCAAAACACCTCCCCTCTACACACACACATGCCCAAACAAATAAACTAACAAATAGGTTCACTGATGCATAACGTCCAATCCTCCCGCCAACTCCTGTTCCAAGTTGGCCTCGTGCATCTGCTGGTTGTGCGGTCTAGGGGCGTCATGCGGTCTTGGTGCGTCGTTCCTCTGCTGCTGTGCCCATTGGTGATCCGGAATACCTACGCTATCTTTTCGCCCGAGGGTGATGTCGATGGGAGGGGGCTGAACGGAATTGCTCCTGACGGCTCGGCGGAAGGCATTAACTTCGTTGAGAATCATCTTTCGCATATCGCTAATCTCGTCGACCACTTCAAAGCTAAAGTCGAAGGGTGTCGGGCAGCTCGGCTCGTCTTGAGCATCATGCCAGATCTGCAGGTAACTATGTTCTAACGCAGTTTCCACAGAGACTCGGGATGTCGGGTCGAAGGCTAGCATCTCGTTCAGGAGGTCTAGTGCGTCTGGGTTCGCACTCGGGAACAGGCGCACGAATGGGACTTTGGGCATGAAGGGGAGATTGCGGACGTATTCTTGGGCTCTCGGGGATCCAATGCGGTTGAGAGTTTCCTCGTTGGGGGTCCCGAGGTAGTGGAGAATCTGATTGAGTTGGTCGACATAGTCTCTGCCCTTAAAGAAGGGTCGACCACCGAGGAGTTCTGCTAGAATACATCCAACGGACCATACGTCAACTAGGCAAAGTGATTGAATTATTAGCATCCTGAGTTCCCTGTTCCACATACGCGCGGAAAGAGGCGAGCGGTTGACCCATCCCCTCGGGCACTGGTAACTCACTGGCCTTGGTGTAGCTCTGGAAGCTCAACATAATCTCTGGAGCTCTGTACCACCGGGTAGCTACGTACTCGGTCATATATCCAGCATTCTCCTCCGGGTCAACAGAAAACCCTCTAGCAAGACCAAAATCACAAATTTTAAGCTCGCAGTCGGCGTTAACAAGAAGATTACCGGGCTTCAGATCTCTGTGAAGCACATTCGCTGAATGGATATACTTCAACCCGCAGAGAATCTGGTAGATGAATGACTGGAAATGAGCGTCTGTCAAGGGTTGTCCACTAAAATTCGCATTAATCTAGCCGTTCTACATTTTGGAGGAGTGAGACAACAAACCTTCGGATTATGGCAGCGAGATCACATTCCATGAGCTCTAAAAACAAATTTATCGAGTCAGCAATCCAGCACCACCCACAAGGGGCCAGGGATTCCTCCCTTCTCACCTTCGTAAAGATAAACCTCATTGAAAGCGTCTTGTTTTGGGATATCCATATCATAAAGACAAGTGATCTATAAAAACGTGGGGTGGTCCACAAGTAAGTAACCGTACATCCCCCCAAAATGCATCCTCCTCACAAAGCAAGAGAAGGAAGGCTAAGAGCATATCACGGGAGGAGGAGAAACGAACATTCCGATGACCTACAATCCATCACCCGTAAAATTAGCCTCCAAAAACCCTTCATCCTTATCCAAGGGATAGCAAAATCCCCACACGGGAGCAAGCAGCCAGCTAGGGATGGGATGGGATGGGATAGAGAGAAAGCACAAAAGCCAGAATACCAACCAATCAGTCAACCAACATACCTCTAAAATGTTGAAGCAACTTGATCTCCCTCAAAGCCCTCTTGGCCAAAATCTTTTTAGAAAACACATTGGTAACCTTCTTAACGGCGACGCCCTCTCCATTACCGGCATTCGTGGCCGCACTAGCAACAAGTGCATTAGTTTTCCATCCATCCATCCATCCATCCATCCATCCATGTAGAATGTTTTGTTTTATTCTTCTCGGAAAGGAATATTGTTTTTTACCAAACAATCCCATAGGCTCCCTGTCCAAGCTCTTTCGTAACCGTGTAGCGCTCGTCAACGATGAAATCCTGATTGAATACCTTGAAGACCTTGCGCCCAGGGAGAGATCCGTCCATGATGATTGTGATGGTGAACAAGGTAAGTATTAAAGAACGAAAGCGAAGATGTTGGAGGTGGTGGTGGTGGTGGAAGGGAAAGTTTCAAAGGTGGGGTCGATGTAGGCACCAACGAACGGACGGACGGATGGGCGGAGATGCAGTGCAGAGAAGCAGCCAGGTAGACAGGTAGTTTAGGAGGAGAGATGAGGAGATTGAAAAGAAGAGAAAGAACAGAAGCAGGGGTATAGGTATAAAAATTCAAGTGGTGGTAGTATGATAGTAGCAGTTGGCAGCTAGGCAACTCACTGTAGATACTTGTATGATATGATACAGCTGCAACTCACGGGAGATCCGTTCTGGAAAGATGTGATACCAATACTATAATAAGAGAGATGGAGCTTCTCAACGCTGAGGGAAGCGGAAGGGGTGGGGGGGGCGATTGAGGTTGAGGCCTACAGTACGGTAGGCAAGTAGGTTAGGTTTTCTCCAACCCCCTCGATAGATGGATGGATGGATGGATGGCGGGGTTGGAAGAGGTTTTTTTGTTTTTTTCTGGCGAGGGGCAAAAGGACATGAGCAAGTTGAAGGAGGGGTCACCACAGCACGCTAATTTTTTTTAACAAAACCTCTCCCTCCTTTCGTTTTTCCCTCTCTCTCTCTCTCTCTCTCTTTCCAAATTGTTTAAGAATTGATTCTTTCCCCCCCCACCACCCCCGTTATTTGTGATACACAGGGCGAATCAACAACCCAAATAAATTAAATCCAAAAAATAAAATAAAATAACGTTCAGATGTTATCATCACAGGATCGGTACCACTAACTCGAACAAGCATTTATCAGATAAGTTACTCACTTACGCGCTAAAGGAGGGGCAAACCAAACCAAAGCAGAACCTGAGAAAGAAGAAGAGCTGAAAAGAAAAAAAAAGAAAAAAGAGAGAAAAGAAAAAGAAGAAAAAAAACATCCACACAACCCCCCCTGCTTCAGCAACCCATCGATCCATCGACTACAGTACCGTAAGCGCCCCCCGCCCTCCCCCTCCTTGTTATTATGATGCCAGGCAATCACTTCACACACATCATTTCATCCCCCTTCCACCCATCACAGCCGCCACATTATTCGCATTGATTCCACAACCCAACCAACCGGCCCATCCTACCGTAGCCAACCAACCAACAATAGAAGAAAAAAAAGAAAGAAAGAAGCAAAACTACCAACGGTTCACAAGGAAATGTGCCGCTCATCTCGAAACACAGGGGAAATTGTGTCAATCGCGAGTGATTCCCTATGAGACATGTTCCTGCGTGTGGTACCTTACCCCTCCCGCACGCCCAGATTCAGGTGAGGTGAGGGGAGGGGGAGGGGGAGGGGGGTGTACTCGTACGTAAGACCCAGGGCATTTACTTGCACAATAGCATTGCAGAGGATAATACGTTAAATGGATGACAGATATTGTAATCGAGTGATTGCACGTGAGAGAGCTGAGATAGCTGATATTATATTATTATGAGGCTGCAATCGCAGAGGAGTAAGATAAAAAATAAAAATAAAAAACTAGAATGCATCGTAGAGGGGCACTTCCATTTTCAGCTGTTAGCGAGGGGTGGGGGGGCGCGAGGCTCTTGCCGTATACCCCACCAGTGACTGGGTAGACTACTGCCTTCAGTCTCAGTACTCCCACCATCCTTCCTTAGAATCTTGATCACATGATCCTCCACCAGTACCAGTAGGTACAGCACTCGTAGAGAGCACCGGTATATCATAGCAGGTGAAGGCATCGAGACATGGCGATATTCACGAAATACAGTACTGCTTTACTCAACCAACTGCAATAAAATAAATACCCAGACCGGCTCTCTTTTATCCCATCCCAATCCTCCCCATCTATCATAATATAAGCTCGCTCCAAACTAAAGCCAAAACCAAGGACAAAAAAGCGAGAGAACAAGATAAAACCACAAAATAAACAAGCACCAGCCAGTATATATACCATTCGGTCTTGTTCTCCCCAACAAAGACACACACACTACAGCTATATATCCTTCCTTCCTTCCTTCCATTTATCCATCCCCCTGCTCTCCATCCCGTCCCCTATTCCCTCATCTCTACTACTCAAAGACCACTGGCACACCCTTCCATTCCCCTTTGCTCCTCTGCTCCCAGTATCCCTCCTCGCCCGTCTTGATCTTCCAAATTTCCTCGTCCGCGTATTCCCGCACCTTGACAAACCATCTGGGCTGCCAGGTTTCGCCGTTGTCTTCCATTTCCTTGCGTCGTACTCGCTGGGCCTCTTCAAGCTTCATCTTTATGGCCTCGGCTTCGTCTAGACGACCTTCTTCCACCATGCGTTGGTCGGGTCGGCGTCTGGTGTCTGTTGTGGGGATCTTGCCTTGCTCGATGGGAGTGATCTCGTTGAGCGCCGCGGCGAACTTGGTGAAGCCGTAACGTGTCTGAGCATTTTCAACTAGTTCTTTCACTTCCCAAAACTTCTTTGGAGAGCCGTCACCCTCGAGCATGAGTTTCTCTGTCCATTTTCCAGAAAGGCTCAACGGGTAGGAGTCACCGGAGGAATCGAATGCTTGGATTGTAACTTCTTCGCTGCGCCCAGCGAACATACCCTTGTTGGCTTTGAAGGTTACTATAGCTTTCTCGCCCGTGTTTTCGCAATGGATTGTCATGGATCCTACAGGCTCCATGTACTTTTCTCCCGCGATGATGTTGCGGAGGAAGCTGGTTGCAATTGTCCAGGAAAAGGAATCGCCAGTCGATGGGAAGTGGATTCGGACTCGGCCTGAGGTATTAAGTTCTGCGGATTTGCCCCAGAACCTCTGTGTGGGCATGGGGGATTGAGTAAATGTCCAATTTGGGGATTCTGCTTGACAAGCCATGATAACAGGTCGATGTGAGACCTTCTCGGCAATGAAGCGGAACCCTAGGAGATGTCAGAATTCGTAGATACTAGATGCAGTTCCGCCAGGAGCGTTCTTACCCTTATCCTCTCTAACCAATTCATACGTTTCGCCCAGCATCGGATTAAATGGCTTACGGATGGATCTCTCTTTTATCCTACTATTCGAGAAAGAGCTGGCGGCGAATGCAGCAACATAAAGCAGTCGCCCCCCATTCTCTGTGGGGGCATTGACAGCTTCATCCAACAACTCGGAATATTCCAACTGCTCGGAAAGTCTCTGCAAAAGACTTGTTGGTTCGTTTGCGGAGACCGGCATAGCAATGGTTGAAAGATCTTTTCCGACCTAGATCAAAAAGTTAGCCAACAAACTGAATCGGAGATCTTGTGCTTACGTTTTTCCTTAAGAATCCAATCAGACTAGGCGGCATCACGGTAGCAGCAGGTATTAAAGTACGTCGCTCTACGGGCTCTAGAGGCAAAGGACTCAAATCCCTCACCCCGTTCGCGTCCGTAACACCCTCATCTTCGAATTTGGCGGCAGACCGTGGGGGTTGATCGTTATCGAAGCTCTCATCTTCTTCATCACTCTCTTCATCGTCTGTCACATCTTGCGAACTTGAGGATCCATGTGCAGAGTCCTCGTCGTCGTTCAAAAGCACAACTCTACCTTGTTCCCCTTCTCCCATGGCGTCTTCGGCATCAAAGAATTCCTCCGATGTCGAGGATTCTATGCTAACTCTGGACGCGGCCATAGGTAATGTAGATTGATTTTGTGATACGCGATGGCTCAACCACTTCCTCTGTTTATTCTCCGCAACCAGTTTGGAGAAGTCTGCAACAACTGAATCGAGATCCGCAAGGAGAGCATTGAGATGTCCACTGATATTTTGTCCTTGATGGAGCGGCATATTCCCGACCACTCCGTTAGGCAGAGCAGGAGCTGCCGCCGCCGCGACAGCAGCAGCAACTACAGATGTGGGATGCAGAGATTGCGAAGAAGCTGAAGGCGATGTCCCACCATTCGCCTTGCGTTTCCAGAATGGTCTTCTACGCTCCTTATCCTTCTGCTCTGTCAATGAATGAACAGACGTTGATGAAGTACTCGCTTCAGCACTAGCCTCGCCAATCGTAGGCGGTGCAAGCTGCTCGGCAGTTGTTGCAAGCCTTCTCACGGCATCCCGAACACCGGCAACACGTCCTACCAGAGCCTCAACCCCGACCCAGCTCCGGTTTTCCATTACCTGGTTTTGAGTGTTGACAGCAGCTGACTGTTCCACATTCGGTAGAGGCGTGTGCTGATCGCCGGTGGTACCGGCTTTCATCGCATGTTGTGCAGCTTTCTCTAAAGCAGATTTCCATTGCTCCCATTCACTATCAGAATTTGCCCTCAGATGCCACACCTCGGCACCCGAATCGATACAAATCTCCCTCTCCTTCTCGCTGGCGCTAATCGCAGCCAAGGATAGTGGAATGGCCCCACGGAGTGCCGAGGATTCCCGATTCAAGTAATAGGATAAGGTTGAAGAAGTGAAATCCAAGGAAAAAAAGCGGCGGGCATAACCCTGGTGCCGCTTGCGTTTACGTTTCTTTAGGACACCTGTATGGAATCCATGCGCAGAGTTGACGGATTCCTTGTCGTGAGTGCCATCCTGCCCATGCGCTGAGAATGTTTCGACCGATGCACCAGGTCCATGTCCTGGTCCCTTTCCACCATTTTGGGCGGGCGAGGGTGTTGAAGCAAGAGTTTGAACAGAGTCAAAGTGATGAAGGGCATGGGAAGCCGGGGGCGGAGAAGTGGAAGGGTACGTAAGCAATACGAGCGTAGCTGTTTTCGCGACTTGTTTGGAGAAGGTATTGTCAAAAACCTACAGCCGAGTGCTAATTAGCGGGTGGGCTTCATGCAATCTCGGGGGTGCTCATACCAGCGCGAACATGCCACCTTCTTTTACCTGATACGTGCCGGTTGTAACTTTCTCCGCTTCTACCTTTCCATGCCAGTACACATCCAATAAACCCGCTGCATGTAATCGCTCAATACAGTCGCCTTCATTACTCCGAGCCCTTGAGCTACTAGGACGCCTTATACTGGGCGTGTCATCGGACCTAGCAGTAGGGGGAGGTTGGAGCTGCGATGCTGATTGATTCCCAGCTCTTGGATGCCTGAAGATTCCAAAATTCCTACATTTCTAGAGTTAGGTATTGTGGTCCCGGATTTCCCGACGGCAGATGTTGGGTAGCTAGCCACTCACAGCGACTTTTTATGAGGTTTTACGCTCCAAGAGATGGTAAAATGCTTCGAGCACTCTACCCAGCGGATAAAATACGACTATAATTCTCCCAGAGTAAGCAAGCCAGCTCACCAAAGTGGAACATAGTCCGATGAGTGGGGTTGTGGATTAGCTGAGCGGCAGACATACTCTGCTGGGAACTTCCACCTGTTCCATAGCCATCTTGAAGGTGCCCTTAATAATAAAAAATAAGGCTCTAGAAGCTAGCTCGTACGCTGAGGTTACTGAACCCGTACGAAAGTTGAAGACAAATAAAGCGAGATTGGTTGGTTGGTTAGGTCTAGTACGCCGGCGAAGGAGAGGGAGAAGGATTGGGAGAGAGAAGGGAAAGCCGGTGGAGAGTTGCTCGTTGTTGCAGTGCTTGTGCGGCAGTGCCACAAGGAATAAATTGGGGGAAGGTAATGTTGACCCGTAAATTTAACCCGTAAGGCAAGGTACGGTACGGTAGCGCGGTGCAAGCGTTGCTGGTTAGAGTCATTCGCTCCCGTAAGCGGCCGAGGAAAGGGTGTGGCTGAAATGATTAGACTACCAGCACCGCAAGTTAATGTTGAAGAAAACGCCTTCCTCCTGGACTTCCTATTGAGTTCCTATGAGTCTCAGATCATATGTCTAAGCATGTCCCAGAGCACTTTGTCCATATGATACCTAGCATACCGGTACTCACGGTATTGTATGACGGAAGCGGTGTCCTGTGATGTCCTCCCAATGTCATCAACTTACCTTCATTTAGGTAACGACTCCCCCGGGGATGTGAGGAATGGAGAAAGGAGTTATCAAGACCGGGGATGAGAAGAGCCCGGATCCGAAGAGTTTCCCCCGGGAAAAGGACTCCCCGACGAATGGGATGCGGTAGACTACCGCACTGTATATAAAAAAACACGGTACGGTAATACCGCAGTTCCTCATCTTCCACAAAAATCCAAAAGTCAGCCTATTATTATTGCCATACCTCTAGGTGCTATTGAGAATACGGCAGAACAATGGTTCGCATGTCACCAACCGACACAATGGCAGTGGGTCATTAACCGGAACAGACGGATATATTTGGCAAGTTAACCCCAAATAACTGGTTCATAATTCTCTCACCGGATCATGCAAGAATAGGATTTTGTTGGTCCTGGGCAAATTCAAAGGTTGATCAATGATGCTCCTTTTTTTGCTGGAGGTGGGGTGAGCTCAGGGTCCGCGAGATGAATAATCTACCGTACCTTACTATGCTGAGTATGATATCTGTCTGATCAACTGGCAGAATCTCCACACGGTCGGGAACTAAATCAACATCAACCGACTGCAGGCTCCATCCAACAGCACCAAAATACCGGTACTGTACTAGTGGCTACTTCGACTGTGTCATGCAAAGTACTGTCGGTACTCAGTACTGCACGAGTAACATAGGTCAATACAGTACTGCACTGTCTGGTACTGTGCCTCTCAGCCCCCTCCCACAAAAGAACTCTCCTCACAAAATATCGATTTATCCAGTCCTACTCCGGGTACCAGCACCCTATCTCACAATACTCCCCCTTCCTTCCTTCCCTAACAAATACCGTGAGGGAAACACGTGACACAAATACCATGCTGGAATGCCCACAAGGAAGTTCGCTTCTCAGAACCCATCAACCCTGCAGCCGCGTGTCGTGCCCGCGTTAAGGTTAACCCCCGACTCTCATAGCAGCAGCAGCTCCGGGGGTACTATACGGTACCCACGTTCCAGGTACCGTGAAGAATTTACGCATGGCATGGTTGTTTTGATTGATTGATTGTGAGTGGGAGGAAGGGGGGGGTTCACTGGGGTCTTGATATACTACCATACCGGTAACTCTACTCGTAACATTACGGTACGGTATCTGCAACTTTATGCATCCGGCAGTCCACAACCACAGCGATGCTACGGCCGGTGCTTTGGGAGGCGAGTCATGCTTTCAAGTGGAGAATAGCGAAACCCGTGATAACCTGTGGTTCTGCGAAGGGGATTTTTCTGTTGCCTGATTATAGCTCCACCGTTCGCTACGTAACCAAGGGGTCCCACCATCGCGCAGTGTTGCGTATACCTACCGTACCTACCGTAGGAATGTATAATACTCGTACGTTGTGGACTACGTATGCATTCCTACGCATAGATTCTCTCCCTTCCGATATTTGTGTGCGCGGAATCGCAACTCCTGTTTGCTTCCTCGGATAGGCAGCGATTTCTTCTCGAGATCATTGCTTCCAGCCTCCCATAAAATTAATCGAGGGAAAATCGTCCGCCTTCGCTGCTTGTCGTGTTCTCACAGCATAAATCCTAACAGTATCGTGCATATCATGCACAATAGCCTAAATCCCATCCTCAAAATTTCCTCCAAAAACCCATGAATAATCACATATTCTCACTCGAACATAGAGCATTTGCGTTAGGGCCAACATTTTATTACAATTCTCACTGCAGATTTCATGTCCCAGCCGGTATGTAACGCTAAAACTTCTACCAATACTCCCTCTAGATAGATTCTTAATAGTTCACCTCTCATCACCACAGGCGGGATTTCTACCCCCTCTGGAGTAGCCGACAGGCTGCGTCACTATAATAATACTATACCCACTTGGTATTGTTGCATTAAACACTATATTATTGACTCTACCACTGGTATTCGGTTTGTAATACCACACCTGCGCCTTCTCGGATTCATCTGCCTATGCATGTGTATACCCGCAGATACGACTTAGGGGGTTAATTGGCTGAGATTTCTAACTAGGGATTAGATAGTGGTGGCTAAACAATTATCTACAAAGGCCCACATAATAGACATGTCCCGTCAAAGGGCTTTGTCGCTCTGCAAAGTGAATGACAGAATATGAGCACCAGAGCGGCCCCCCCCCCGCCCCACGACATAGTAAGGCCCAGAATATGATAGGCCATCAAACAACCTTAGCTGCCCAAATCCCCCTCACCCCATTACTCAACAAGATCGTCTCCCCAAGCGCCACCTCCGCCATCTTCACAGCCTCCTCCACGACCATCCCTTTCTCCAGCAAATACCTCCTAACAGTGCCCGCCTGGCAACCACTGCTGAGCGGCGGCGTAACCCACCTCCCTCCGCGCTCAAAGTAAACATTCGTCAGCGACCCCTCCATAACCTCACCATCCGCATTCCACACGAGCACCTCCTTCGTCTCCGCAAGCGTCTTGATCCCGGCCCGGGCCCTCGCATCATTGTACATCTTCCGATGGGTCGTCTTGAACCGGGTGAAGCTGGATACCTCCGTCGGGAAGGTATCCAGCACGACCACCCACCCGGTGAGCTCCTTCACAGGTAAACTGGAGGGGAGCAAGCGGGCCGCATCAGGGACTTGTGGGGTGGGCGCTGCTTCGGCGGTTAGTTCGCCACCCGGGGAGAGCAGGAGGCGGACTCGAAGGCCTATGTTCGAGTCGTTCCTGGAGTTCACTGCTGAGAGGCAGGTTTTGCGCAGGAGGGAGAGGTCGTTGAGGGGGGCTGTGATGGATGGTGCCCAGTTGAAGTGCTGCGCGGCCGAGAGCATGCGGTCGCGGTGGTGGGAGAAAAGGTAGAATGGCGAGGGGGTGGATGGGTCGTATGAGTGGGCAGTGTTGACGGGGCAGGTCAGGAGAAGTGGATCGTAACGGATGGAGGTGAAGACTTGGAAAGTTTCGTTTGACATTGTGGGACGCATATTTTGGGTGGTGATAATGTTGTCCTATAGTTTACAAGAGCAGTGGGGGGGGGATATCTGGTGCACACGACATATTGTTTGTGACTGTCGGTATCGGGATTCGTGATTCTGACCCTTGTACTTGTAGGTATCGACCCCGGGTCAACCGACCGCACTACCGGCACTGTGGCCGATTGATTGATTGCTATACAGGTTGGTCGATACCTGGTAAGGAAAGGTACTATACCATGGTATGTAAAAGAGCAGGGTGTAGGTTCGGAACTGGCACCAGAGTGCAGTCTACATTCCGGGGTGGGAATGATACGATAGCACCTGTATTTTACAGACTCAACAAATACATAGTTAGCATTCCCATAACCATATGATACCACAATTTACCAAACAGCGTTCCTATTATACAGGAAGAAAAAAATCCCTTCCATACATGCATACCATATCGAGCAGCACAAAGCTCCGTCTTCAGCCCGGTGCTACAGTTGCACCCGGGCACAATTAACAATTGCACTTTTTCAATCCGACAAAAGAGACAGATCCAAGGGCAGGAGCGCATCCAGATCCCATTGGCATTTTTTTTCTTTTTTCTTTTTTCTTCTTCTCTTCCGCATGGTTAACCTGCTCTCCAATCAAGAGCCTCATGAGGACCCCACATGAATTGGGGGGTGGAGGGAGGGAATACGATAACACGAAGGGTAAAAAAGAGCACAGAATAGAACTAGTCGGAATTCGGACGGGGGATACGATACGACGTCAGAGGCTGTGCTCGTTGAGGCGTGAACAGACGCCTGCGCAGGAGACCGGTGCGAGATTTGAAACCTGGAGTTTTTTTTTGATGTGAGGTGGATGTACTAGTATTTTCTGCAACCGAGGGTATGATACCGTAGGCGATGGGTAGGAGGAATCTCCATATTTTAGCAAGATTCAAGTATGAGAACGGTGGTGGTAAAATATGAGGAATCTTGATTCTTGGATGTGGGCTTTTCTGCAAAACTTGATACCTGTTGGATTGTAATATTCATGAGGAGGTATGATACTGTATGTAGTAGCAGATAGATGTAATATAAGTAAAACGGGGGGGTATCACTTCCTAGAAAAAAATGTAATATTCAGAAGCGTTTTGAATGTCTTGTTAGAACTTGCAAGAATGATGTAGGGAAAAAGGAATGAGAAAAGTGATAACTTTTGAAAAATTTCTATGGGAGAAAGAAGTAGACTGAGCTCAAAGGTTAGAAGTATTTAAATTCCACCATATCATAAAAAGAATAATTTAAAGATGGAAAATCGTGATTTATTTTTGTTCAGCTTACTCAACAGACTCTATAAAAAAAAATGAGAACTAACAATAGTACTCGTACTTGTATGATGTGTGGGTTTTGATAAATTCTGCTGATATTATAGATATCATATTGCTAGCATTTTAAGAGAATCATGATTTTTTGATTAGAGTACAGTATTATAATAGCCTTTTCCTTTTTATTCTCTTTCGATGACGTAAAGCTACTTGTATGAGATATAGTGCTGAGTACTTGGTACTGCTGGCAGCTTGCGCTTCTTGAGTTCCCAAGGGAGTTGGAGTTAGAGATATTTCTTGCCATTCTTGCCCCTTCGCTGTTGGCATGTAGGAGGAGGGGAGGGGAGGGGATAGGATAGAAGAAGGAAGGGAGCAATAGATCTAATTAGATCTTGTAAATCTGCTTTACATTTGTCTATAAGCAAGTTACGGCACGACACAAATCTTGTGGCATGATTCGGGCCAAAATTGTCGACTCTAGCCACAGATACGCCACAAGGCAATCTCCGTGTAGCAGGGATTTTGAGTGGTCATTCACTTGATTATGGCATTTGGACGGTCAGTGCCTCCTTGGGCAAAGGTGCTTGAGGGAGAAGTGCTCGAGGTGCTCTCGTGCCCTTTGTGTGTTCGGATCATATCCTCTCTCCTCCACCCTCACCCTCACCGACACTTTTCTGGCCCCCTGCCGTATTTGCGTAGAGTCCGAGCTGGAAGGCGGGTAGCAGGCGGCCAGTGGAGGTTGAGCGAACCCTCCCCTCCGCCGTTTTCCTCCACCTTTTGTTTTTCTCCTCCTCTCCTCCTCCTTTCCATTTCTTTACAGCAACTTCCATACCGCTATCTCTTGGTATTGTTTTGCTGCACTTTTCTGTTCTATCCGTTCGTTGCATCAACTCTTTTTTTAATTTTTTAATTTTAATTATCACTTCCTTGTTTCCGTTCCTGGCTTTAGATATTCCATTTAATATCGGTCACCTGCCCTTTGCTGCACAGCTATCTTTTTTTTTTTCCTGCTCTCTTCCTTTCGTGTCGCTCGTTCAAATTCTTCTCACTTTCCTTCTGTGTGGGCCGCGGGGGTAAGCTTGTGGAGGAGGGTCTCGGGAAAGGTTCGTAATCATCCGTTCACCTTTTGGCTTATTTATTGCGTAGCTGCTTACTTTCTGTTCGTTTGTTGATGATGATTGCTATGCTCTAGCTTTCTAGCTTTCTAACATCTTCTCCAGATAATCCGGTCCCCTGCCGTTACAAGTACTTTCGCTTTGCTCGAACAGCATAACTCCCCGTAATCCATTTCCCTTCTCGGCCTATTTGTCCGTCCGTCTAAACCGGGACTTTCCGCTTCTCCCTGCCGTCGCCGCAATCAAGCCCCAAAACGATCAATGGCAACCAAACCATTGGGATCCGGGGATGAGCAGCAGCAAGTGCAGAGACAAAATGATCGGCCTCCTCGCCCTTTGCTTGCCCCGATAGTCCTCAACACTTCGGTTTCTACCGGTGGAAAGAAAAAGCCGAATCCTATACCTCACCTCGAGACCTCGCCAATGCTACGCGGTCATTCTGCTCCCGTCTCGCCAATGCAATTAGCAGATATGGAGCCTCCGCCCCCGATACCAGCTGCAATTGAGGAACAGGGGTACCGGTCGCGTCCTCCATCCCGACATTCTATACGGTGGAAGGATTGCTCCGATGACGAAGGAGCTCAGTCTGACGGCGGAGGCTGTAAGACTCCAAGGAGACCAAGTTCTACCGCTACTGAATCTACCGCTGCTTGGGAGTTTTCGCCTGGTGGGGAGAGCATTGCCGGGCCTTCTAATTCTGCACGCGGCCGTCGCAGAAGGGGCGGGTTTTTTAGCGCGGGAAATCATTCCGGAAGTTCCTTGGAAAACGCTTACGAGTATGATGGAACAGCTGCCTCTGCGAGAGCGAATAGGCCATCAGGCGATTATTCTACGGGGGACGAAACGGAAACACCCTTGCCAACCAAGAGGCCAGGATTCTTTTCTAGACTGAGGAATTTCGGTTCAGGGAATGGGATACACGGGAGATCACAATCCGGGTGGACAATAGAGAGTGTCGGTGATTGTGCTACTCCTACTGGTCCTCTTTCACCTGCGCCATACTCGTCTGCTGTTGGGGCTCCGGGTGAGGATGAAGAGCTTGAAGATACAGATCACACAATCGGAGGGAGATTTGTCCGGTCGGCTACCCCCGAGGGATCACGAACAGTCCCTGGGACACCACGGGTCCCACATGGGCCCCGTAGAAGAGCTACAATCACTAATATCCCCGAAGAAGCAGGTACACAGAGTGATCATGGCTATTCCTCACGGAGAGCTTCTTTTCGTAGAATAACACAGTTCAATCATCGCCGGTCTCATGATGGGGGCGAGAGCTCGCCAACTACACCTGTGCACGGCAGTGGATGGAGGGTTTTAAAAGCTGGACTCAAGATGATGGGACAGCGAAAGAAGGAGGAGTCAAGGGTCGACCGCGAGAAGTCTGCGGAGCTCGTTGCGGAATTGACAGCCGCAACACCTGCAGCCGTGATCTTGGCCAGCATGTTCCAGCGAGATGAGCATGGCAATAAACGCATACCGATCCTTCTGGAACAACTCAAGGTCAAGATTGTGGATTCGAATCCTACGTCAAAAGGTGCTGGCAGGGCTCATACGACCTTCCGTATCGAACTGGAATATGGATCGGGCCTAACAAGGATGCAATGGGTGATCCACCGGGAGTTTAGAGACTTTGTTAATTTACACTCGAGGTACCGTCTTGCAGATATAAGTAATACAACATTCGGAGGAAGGGACGCCTATAAGCTCCCCAAGTTTCCGCGGTCGACAATTCCTTATCTTAGAAGTGTCCGAGGTCTTGGGAGCGGGGATGATAGCGAGTCGGATAATAGCGGGACCGAGGGGAATGCTGGAGGCCCTGCCGTTCAAAAGAAAAAGAGGCGACCGAATGTTAGACGCATGTCATCTAACTTTCTTGGGGAGCATGCTCCGCAAGGTATCGCGACTGGTATAGCTGCGGGTCTGGGGACTCTTACTGCACCCCTAGGTGCTCCTGGATCACTGCCCCCAAATCCTAGGAGGGAGGGATTTGCCATCAGGCAGAGGCAGCAATTGGAGGATTACTTGCGCTCGCTCATTCGTATCATGATCTTCAGGCCCGACTCGAATCGGTTGTGTAAATTCCTGGAATTGTCCGCCCTCGGCGTTAGGCTTGCGGCTGAAGGGAGCTATCATGGGAAAGAGGGGTATTTGATAATTCGATCTTCGAAAGGGAGCGATTATCGGAGAGTGTGGAACCCGTCGGCGGTGGCTAAACGGCATTCGCCAAAATGGTTTTTGATTAGGCATAGTTACATTGTTTGTGTCGACTCTCCCGAGGAGATGAATATTTATGATGTGTTCTTGGTGGATTCGAGGTTCATGGTCAACGCGAAGAGATCACTGAGGAAGAAACCACAAGACATGGCAATCGCGAATGGCAATCCAGCACGTCCCCAGCACCACTCATTGGTTATTCAAAATTCCGAGAGAACGCTCAAGCTGTTGGCCAAGAATGAGAGGCAGCTTAACCAGTTTACCGAGAGTATCAGGCTCATGAGAGACAGCACGGACTGGGCAAAACCGCAAAGATTCGAGGCATTTGCCCCGGTGCGAACTGGGGTGTTTGCACAATGGTTGGTCGACGGACGTGATTACATGTGGAATGTCAGCCGCGCGATTAGTATGGCCAAAGATGTGATTTATATTCATGATTGGTGGTTGTCGCCGGAATTAGTAAGATCTCGTGATTGCTTGTTGTCTAATGGATGTGAGCTGATTGGTTTAGTACCTTCGTCGTCCTGCCGCCGTATCACAGAAATGGCGTTTAGATCGACTTCTTCAACGAAAAGCCCAGGAAGGTGTTAAGATTTTCATTATTATCTACCGCAATATCGGGGCTGCGATCCCGATTGACTCTACCTACTCTAAATATTCCCTCCTCGATCTTCACCCTAACGTCTTTGTTCAACGCTCACCGAATCAAATTCGACAGGCCACCTTCTTCTGGGCTCATCATGAGAAGATTCTAATTGTGGATCATATGGTTGCTTTTCTGGGCGGCCTGGATTTGTGCTTTGGTCGATGGGACACACCCCAGCACTCCTTGGTTGACGATAAGCCGACTGGGTTCGAAGAGGGCAGCAACAGGGCAGACCCTGATAGTTTCCAACTGTGGCCCGGGAAGGATTACTCTAATCCTAGGGTTCAAGATTTCTATTCATTGGATAAGCCTTATGAGGAAATGTATGACCGTTCTAGGGTTCCGAGGATGCCGTGGCATGATATACATATGCAAGTAGTTGGGCAACCAGCCCGTGATCTCACTAGGCACTTTGTCCAGAGGTGGAATTATCTTCTGCGCCAGAGAACGCCTTCACGACCGACCCCCGTGCTTCTCCCACCCCCCGATTTTACACAGGCCGAACTTGAGTCTCTGGGGATTGATGGAACTTGCGAGGTACAGGTTCTTCGGTCAGCATCTTCCTGGTCGCTTGGAACCCAATCTACTACTGAATGTAGTATCATGAATGCTTACATTAAATCGATTGAGCTTTCAGAGCATTTTGTCTACATTGAAAACCAATTCTTTATTACTTCCACCGAGTGGGAAGGGACAAAGATTGAGAACAAGATCGGTGACGCCCTCGTCGAAAGAATTATTCGCGCGTATAAAAACGACGAAGATTGGAGGGCTATCGTCATCATCCCCCTCATGCCTGGCTTTCAGAACACTGTAGACGCCCAGGACGGAACCAGCGTCCGACTGATCATGCAATGCCAATACCGAAGTATTTCTAGAGGTGAATACTCCATTTTTGGGCGTTTGAGGGCGCAAGGAATCGAACCTGAAGAGTTTATACAATTCTTTGGTCTTAGGAATTGGGGAAAAATTGGGCCTGAGAAGGCGCTAGTAACTGAGCAGTTGTATATTCACGCCAAGTGTATGGTAGTAGATGACCGCATTGCTATCATTGGTTCTGCCAACATAAACGAGCGATCAATGTTGGGAGGTAGGGATTCGGAGGTGGCTGCTATTGTTAGAGATACGGACACCATCATGTCGTCTATGGCTGGGAAACCTTTCAGGGTTGGAAAATTCCCGCATACGCTTCGGCTGAGACTCATGAGGGAGCATCTGGGGATCGATGTCGATGAGATTATGGCCTGTGAACATAATATTGAATCTGACTTCAAAAATGGGGAATGGGAAGAGCAGACACGGGAATGGTCTAACCAGGGTGGTGGGGCTGATGAGAAATTCCTACAACCGCAAGACAGGAAGAATATGACTACATCTCGGTTAACGTCAGAAGAGGAGGCTGTACTGCGGCAGGAGGAGTTGAGGAGTTTCAATCACGATGTGGACTGGGAGCAGGAGAACAACCCCCACCTCAAGACTCGAAAGCGAGGGACCACGGATAACAGGGTCACTGGAAATCAGGAGCATCTCAACGATGTTAGAGGGTACGGGCCGGATAATATGCATGCAAGAGCAAGCTCGGGGGCTCCCTTGGCGGTAAACGAAAAGGCCTCTGGGGAAACGAGGCCGCTAGTTAACCCTCCCCTCGTTACTGTTAGATCACCAACTTCGACCACTGTTAAACCATCAGCCGAAGCAAAGTCTCCGACGGAAGGCAATCGCCAAAATGTCTCCTCTACAAATCTCTCCAGCCCCACTTCTTCCTACCCTAGGAATTCTGTGGTCTCGTCAAGTAGGGCTTCGTCGCCGGAAGGACTAGGGAATGCGAGTTTACCGCCTCCGCCTGGGCCTGAAAGAGTGAACTCTGCGGAGCTTGGGCTTCCTCAATTATCACAACTTCCGCCTCTCCCCATTACTAGCGACCAAGATATTGGTGGGTCTTTCGTTACCCGACCGATTTCGTTACCTGGAGACGGGCACCCTGTCCCTCTCCTGGACACAATGGAGATGCCCAAAGTTGAACCGGACATGTTTATGGATCCTTTGGACGAGTCTTTCTATCAGGTCATCTGGAATACATGTGCTCAGAATAATACCAAGATCTACCGACAGGTCTTTAGATGTATGCCAGATAACGAGGTTAAAACCTGGGCGGCATATAAGGAATACGCAGCATACGGCGAAAGATTTTCTCAGAGCCAGGGTCTTGACAAGAGCAAGATGCGGAGACAGCAAGAAACACCTGGGAAATCGGGTCCAGTAGGGGCAGATTTGTCTGGTGTAGCAGCTACTACGGCGGAGAAAATGAGCACCATTGGAGACAAGATTGGGGAGAAGGCTGGCGCGGCTGCTCATGGTGGCGATCCTCACCTTCCCCAGGGAAATGTAAAGGATTGGACCATACCTACTGTACAGAGCCAGGATGAGTTGAATCGAGTCACGGGGATTGATTTGGCGGGTGAAAAAATGGAGCATCCGCCCATTCATCGAAGCAATAGGCCACGGAGCACTTCCCTCGCGTCAAGCAGATTGGGTACAGCGGTTACAACGGCCACGACAAGCACCGCAGCCGGCGCACCCAATTCGAGCCATTCTCATGATTCCTCGGAGAAAAAACCTGATCCCAATCTCCTGTCCAGTGGGGTTGGAAGTGTTACCTATAGCTCTAATACAAACCTGGGCAACGGAGGGTCGACTAAGAGACGGAGAAGAGGCACAACTAGGAGTTCAAAGAGGGATTTCCATGCTAGCGAACCGTTATTGGAGAAGGGTGTCGCGGAGCAATTGCTAAGTATGACACAAGGGCATTTGGTTGTCTGGCCCCATGAATGGTATGTTTTCCACTATCACTCGCTGTCGTTGACTATCTACTAACTCATCGCTTGAATAGGTTATCTCGAGAGGAGGAGGGCGGAAATTGGCTCTATAGCATTGACCAGTTGGCTCCTATCGAGATTTAGTAGGCCTCTTCCCTATCCCGCCTGGGTCGCTTGAATGGATACTAACGGCTTATAGCGATTAAATTAAGTTAACTCTTTGGTGGGATCGGAGTCTAGGAGAGTATGTTATTTCTTTGTACCACATTAGCGGGCTGCTTTCTTGTTTTCTCTCGGATGGGTATAGTACCTGTAATCATAGTAGAAACAACATCCCATATTTTTTTCTCCTCTTTTTTGTCCTTCTGTTGCTATTACTTGCAAGTGTGGTTTTTATTTTATTTCGGACACCATATGTAGAGGGTATTTTTTTTCTTCTTTTCTTTTTTGAATTCAAGGGGAAAATAGTTTTCTTTTGCTGTTTCCGCACAGTATCTGGGTTTTTTCTTCTTTCATTCCTTGTCACAGTAGCTGTATTCATGCATTAAATCATTTCATTTGTAAAACTTATTATACTATCTGTGTTACACGGGTATAGTTTGGATTTATTTCCCCCTTTTTCCTTTTCCTGGTCTCCCTCACTTGATGCTCCTTGTATGGAATTCTTGCTGCTCTACTGCAACTGCGCTACTGCAATACGATAGCTTACTCAAGTACACTACGGTGCACATACCAATAAGATGAACCTGAGGGTGGTCCTCGGGGCGAAGGCTGGCCTTTTATTGGGTAAATCCTACTTGTAGAGCTAGCAAGCAAACTCTGCTCGAGGGGCAAAGCAGAAAGTAACTAAAATATTTAGATCCAGACAGACAGAATTGGCACGAATTGTCCTGGAGAGGTATCGTTTGTGGCCTTGGGAAGCCCCATTTTCTTATGCACCTAACTGGCGCTGTATGTGCATAATCTGCTCGATGCCCCACATGGCCAGAAAGAGCAGGTATGGTATATAAAATCCGACCAACAGGAGCGGACTTACGTCCCGCCGCCGCCCTACAGTCCGTGCCTCGGATCGAACCTCTTTTCACTGCTTTCGTGCACAACGCATGCCTGCCTTGCCTGCGTGTTATTACGGTATCGGGCACTTGTATTGGTATGAGCTTTTAATACAAATGGTTGAAGGTATGCCGTACCAATTGAACGGCCCTTGGCGATTTCCGGGTTGGGGGGTATCTGCTGGAGCTAGTCCAGTTCTGGGTTCCCCGGCAAGGCATTCGTTGGCTGCGTGTTCATTCTGAGTCGTTGGCCGGGGGCGGGCGGAATATATATATCGAGTCTTTGATCCCACCTCCCACCCAATGTCAATTGATCGGTCAATTGTATAAAAATGCCGACAGACAGGGATACATCAGTTGCGGACCCCGTCACCGAACGGATAACAGCGGGCATGGACGATCCTTATCGGGTCTTTCCGTCCCGACGCTCGGTGGTGCAGAGCGCGAATGGGATCGTGGCTTGTTCGCAACCGTTGGCTGCACAGGCTGGTATTAAGATACTTCGAGATGGGGGGAATGCTGCTGTACCCTTTCCCTCCCCTCCCCTCCCCTCCCCTTCCCCCTCCTGCTGATGGCAAGATAGGACGCAGCGGTGGCTGTCGCAGCGGCCCTGAACGTCACAGAACCCGCAAGTAGTGGCATCGGCGGTGACGTGTTCTGCCTCTACTACGATGCCGCGACAAAGTCCATCCGCGGGCTCAACGGCTCCGGCCGCGCACCGGCAGCACTAACATTGAGCAGAGCCCGCTCTGACCTCTCCATGCCTGACAAACCGGTAGCGAACGCCCCGCTGGACGGCGAGGGTGGTATCCCAATGAACCATGTCCACGCGGTGACCGTTCCCGGGGCGGCGGCAGCATGGGTGGACGTCCTCGAGACTTTCGGATCCGGGAAAATCGGGCTGGCAGGAGCACTAGAAGAGGGTATTCGCCTGGCCGAAGAAGGTGCACCGATATCGCTGATGAGCAGCGTGATGTGGGCGCAGGAGGTGGAGCACTTGAAAGCCGCATCACCAAACTACGCCGAATTTCTCAAGGGTGGAACGCGCGCGCCCAAAGAAGGGGAAATAGTTCGAATGCCGCACCTTGCCGAGACCTTCCGCGAGCTCGTCCGACATGGGAAGAAGGGCTTCTACGAGGGGCGCGTGGCGCAGGCCATCATCGATGTGATCAAGTCCCGCAGTGGGGTCATGGAGCTGGAGGACCTCAAGAGCCATGGCGAGGCTGGGAGTGAGATTGTGCAGCCCGTGTTCATGGATTATGGAGGGCACAGGCTTTGGGAATGTACACCGAACGGTCAGGGACTCGTGGCGCTCATGGCGCTGGGGATTTTGGACAACCTCCAGAAGGAGGGAATCGTCCCGGATTTTGGCAAGGGGAAGGAATGCCACTGGAAGCATAATTCTGCCGAGTACCTGCATGTGCTTATTGAGGTGTTGCGCATCGCGTTCAGTGATGGGAAGCATTGGATCGCAGATCCGGACCTGGTGAAGGTACCAACGGAGGGATTGATTGATAAGGTGGGTTTTGGCGAGCGACTGGCTGGGTGGCTGGGTGGCTGGCTGATGGGAATGAATAGGCATACCTAGCACAGCGTGCAAAGCTTTTCAACCCAGACAAACGCAATAACAACATCGCCCACGGAACCCCCGCATTCCAGTCCTGTGATACAGTCTACTTTTCCGTAACGGATAAGTACGGCAATGGCTGCAGCTTCATAAAGTCCCCCCCCCCCTTCCTCCCTATATCACATCCAATTAACAGCTCTCTAGCTCTAATTATGGTGGTTTCGGCTCTGGCATAATCCCTAAAAACTGCGGCTTCGTTTTGCAAAACCGCGGTTGCGGCTTCTCCCTACACCCGGGCCACCCGAATGTCCTGGCACCACGCAAGCGGCCCTACCACACCATCATCCCCTCCCTCATCACTGACACGGACAACAACCTGGACGCCGTATTTGGCGTGATGGGCGGGTTCATGCAGCCGCAGGGTCACCTGCAAGTATTCCTGAACTTGCTGATTTGGGGAATGAATCCGCAGCAAGCGGTCGACGCGCCAAGGATCAGCGTGGGGAAACCGTATGATCCGAGGGCAGAGGGTGTTAGTATCGAGGAGGGGGTGGGTGATTCTGGGGTTGTGGATGAGTTGGCGAGGAAAGGGCATGAAATTGGGGTTGTTAAGGGGTGGTATCGGGCTATTTTCGGCCGGGGGCAGGTAGTCAGGTACCGACTGGATGAGGAGGACGGCGATGGTAAGACGGGGGTTTGGTCGGCTGGGAGTGACATGAGGGGGGATGGGCACGCCGTTGGGTATTAACCGTCATGAAGTATCACTCGAGTACTGTTTGTGTAGCGATTTGGATATTCCTCGTAAAAATAAAAGTACATGGTATATCATATAAGTTAAGAAGAAAATTTCTTTCCCTTCGAGATGATATACAATACGTAACCGATCGCCTGGAACGAACTCAGGGCTCCCGAGCAAAATCAGTTAGAACTGATATAGTAGTAGCCGTACATAGTTGTCAATCCCCGGGAAACTTATTAATCAAACCTAAGTGTTAGGATTATGATTGGGGGGGGGGGGGACTACGCAGCCTTTCAAGTCCGCCCCTTTCCCCTCCATCCCTCACGGCGTGGCATCGTCCCGTTGAAATGATACCGGTAGTGTAGACAAGCAGAGAATCGAGCAATTTCACTCACGATATATGGGATGTATAGTGCACGGGTGGTGGAAGGGAGTATCAGGAGGCTTCCTTGGTATTTGTAAATATGGTTGTATGCAGCTCGGACTGGGCCTGCCACAGGTGGTGTGATGGTTTATTAGGTCGTGAGGACGAGTAGCCAGCAGGTGTGTGATGTATCTGGTGGGGGAAGTGGAGGAAAAAGGGGGGGGGTGGTTTTACTAGTAGTTTACAGTATGTGTGATACTCTATTATAAACCCGGCCACGAAGTTACTCCATCTACTCCCCTCTTCTAATAAGAGTGTGCGGCGGACGGGGTATGCTGGTTAGTTAGTTATCCAATCTTGTGTTGCATCATATTATTATAACTATAATATCAGAATTTCTGCCGGAACTTTTTTTCTCTCTTCCATTTGTTGGTCTGAGGGGTCCCGGCGTGAGAGAGGTTTGGGACACACTTTTAGTTGGATTTAGTGGGCGTTAGCTGTTGAACTCTATGCTGTTAGTGCGGTGCTAGGAGTGGGGGTGGCTAGGACCGCCATCGGTAGAGGAGATGTCCTAATGGAGGTAGTGAGGTGGGTTGTTGTTTACCGGGCCGCTACGATACCTGTGAGCACATGCATACAAGTACCGTGAACGGCGGGAGTATGCAGACTAAGAGGTAGATTGATCATCCACTGTGGTTTAATAGGATACAGATGCTGTATTGACATATACATGTTCCATCCCACACGTCAAGTAACTTCGCTCACTCAGACATCCCAATAACAGTGAACCTTTATTACTCATCCCAGCGACTGGATACAAATACCTGGTGTCGAATTGCAGTAGCGTTTCTTCTAGTGTTAGAATGTAGGGCCAGAACAAGACATATCTGCACTTCCGGAGGACTAGTATGACAGCTTACCTTACCATCAGGACAGTAAGGGTACTGTACGTTTCGATACTCTTACTCCAACTAGTCACTAAGTTAGATCCATTTTTTGGTATAGTAATCTCGGAAGCTCCCCCTTGTGGTGGATTTACGGCTATGCAAGAGGAGTACGTTTTCTGGAAACTTCGGGTTGTATCTATTTTTGCTGCCTGGCGTCTGTTTTTGTGCCATGTGGGGATTATGTATAGCTCTGGGTAATTGGATAGAGGAGGGTGATGGCAGATATAAAGTTCTACTTTGTGGTTGGGGATAGTTTAAACCACTCTTGGCTAAGGGATGTCCTAGTGGAAGAGTGGGCTGCCTTGTGGAGGGGGCGGCTGCTCGCATGCCTACCCGCCCGGCTAGGTGGATTTCTTGACGGGTGGGATGATGAAACGTATGTTATACCTCTCAAGAGTATGAATGATACCTTTGGGTCGACCTGGGATCTCCAATCATGACTTCCTAGCATTCACATTCATATACCATGCACACAAAATCGCACATTAGCAATTCAACCATTTACACTTCATTACCCTAGCTAAAAAATATATCCTTCCCATCTCTCATAACCCACCTATTCAAGCATAAATACTTCCAACAACAAGCCAATCCCCCCAGTCCCCCTCTAATTTAATTTAATTACGGCCCTTAAGTCTTCCAAACCCCCTCTGCCCTCTCATCTCCCTCTTGGCTGCACGGTCCATGACAGCACCCTGCTCCTCTGCCGTCTTCTTCCCGTCTACAAACTTCATTAACAAACCCATCGTGGTAGCGGACAATATGCTCATGCACAGAATCCCAATCATGACTAGGTTTGACTTGCGGTACTGGTGTGGGCCTTTCCTGTTGTCCGAGTCCCAGCCGGTGTAGAGTGCGTAGGTCTTGTAACTTGTTAGTATGGTGGATGGAGGAGGGGGGGGGAGGGAAATATACAGTTGTTACGGATCCAAGGTTTCCCAGGCCAGAAACCAATGCCGAGGCAGCGGCTACGCCGACTTCACCGTGGCGGCGTTGGAAGATTTCACTGGGGTTTTTGTTAGTTTATGTGGAAGGTGTGAATGTGGGAAAAGGGGGGAGGGGGGTACCTTGTCCAGGTCATGCAGATTGGCACTGTAGGGCCTAATCCGAATCCCACCATCAAGAGACCACCATATCTCGGCCATGGGTGCTCCAGGCTACCGGCATATGTAGTCACCAGTAATCCAGAGATCTGGATGCATACGGGGATAATAAAGAACAGAGCGCGGTACTTATTGAAGCGGTCGCTGATCGGTGTGACCAGCAGAATGGCGATAAGGTCGCAAACCCAAATCGGGGAGAACAGCAGCGACAGCTGAACACTGGTTAACTTAGGGTTGGTGGCCCGAATGATCAACGTTCCGAAATTCTGCACACCAATCCCGACACCGACGACTCCAAAGTACATGAGTATCAGCGGGTACAATCTCCAGTCCCCCAATATCTTGACGACATCGTTCACGCCCCACGACTTGCTGTGGTACACCCTCGTCAGGTCTTCGTAGTGAATCTTCGCATCCTCGCCTTTGAGCGCCGGCTGTGAGGCCGGGATAAAGCGTCTCCAACCGGTTGGCTGGACGTGGGTTCCTGGGGCCTTCGGTCTGTCCGGTAGCCACCAGAGGATGACTATTCCGTCGACAACGGCCACAAGGCCGTAGAGCAGGAACATCCATTCGTAGCCTGTTAGGCCACCTAATCCGTCCATTTTTTGGAATCCGGCGCTCACAAGACCGACGACTGCGGCGGAGACCTGGGCTGCGGTGAAGTATTGCCCAATGCGCTTTCCCGTGCGCGAGGGCGGGTAGAATAGTGTCAAGTAGTAGGCCATTCCAGGCCACATGCCCGCGATCACAATTCCCAAGAGAACGCGGAGGAGACTATTATTTCCATATATTATTAGTCTTATTCCTAATGATTTCGATGGAAATATGATGGTAACCTACTAGAAGTTCCATTTAGCGCTTAGGGCTGCGTGGCAACTGCCCACGATTCCCACACCAAGGACAATTCTCGACATCCAGACATGCGGGCTTAGCCTTGTCATTATTAGGTTTGCCGGTAGATCGAAGAGGACGTAGCAAACATAGAAGAGTGCAAGACCTGTACTAATCTCGTGAGGGGATAATTTCAGACGATCGGATAAGGAATGCTTTTCCTTGGAATTCATCGTTAGTGAGAGGCCGACATTGGACCTTATTGCTGCGCATAAAAAGTACAGGGTCCAGAACGCTAATGAAACGTCAGTCTTGTTTCCTTTGGCACTATATGAATTTGAGGTTACCGGGTACTATGCGAAGATCGAGCTTTCTATCAAAGATGTTAGTTCAGCATTTAGAGAGAAGCTTCTATCACCGATTATGGAGATCTCACCTATAGATCCTCTCAACCTTCGCATCAAGCACTGCATCTTCGCCCCCCTCTCTATCATCCATTAGGTCTGGCTCACTTCCAAAAACCTGTGACTCCTGGGCTCCTTTTCCAAGTTCTTTCCCTTTGTCCGGGGGACTCGTTGGAGCCACTCTCGCTGACGACATCTCTTTTTTTTCTCTCTTAGGATTTCAAAGGTTGCTGCCCTATAGTATTTCCGTCAGTGACCTTCCCAAAACAGATTAAGAAAAGACTCCCATGTCTTCATTCTTACCTAGCCCCGTAATTGAGTCCGCCGACTTGTCCTTCTCGCTATAGAATGCCCATCGGTGGGCGAAAGAGGTCCATTTAAGGTGCCCACATTGTCACACGAGAGCTTCCCCAAAAGCTCACGACTGGGTTGACAATTTCAAAGGCCAGGGTGTTTATCATTATCCTGGAATGAAAAAAAATCCTGCATCTCTGTGTGTAAATACGATCCCACCTTTGGGATCCCAAATGTCACTTTTTTCGCCACCCCCACTGTGAGTCGATTTGTGATGGTGGGTGAATCGGGGTCCTCAGGCGGGGGGGGGGGATAGAAGAGGGGCAAGCCGAGACTCCCCTTCCCCGGCGGGGCGAGTATCGATGGAAAAGAAATGCTGAAAAGAGCTGGTTTTGCAAGGATGGTTCTTCCAACGTCTTTTTGGCAAACCTCGGTCTTATTATATTATCTAGCCCAACTAGATCTTTCATGCAGAACGCCTCATGGAATGTGGTTAGACCCCTTACAAGCAACTTTATCGCGCTCAAGTACCGCGGATCTAGGTTTAGACATCGTATCCCGTGAGCCAACAAGGAGGAGAAGCTTTCTCGATGGTAAGTAGTCAGACCCACATATCGGTATCACCTACAATATCACAAAGTTGAAAAAATCCCCTATGGAACGCGCACGCAAATCCCACTATGAGCTAGCAGCAATGTTAGCGGGGTAATCATACAGAACGATCCTGTGACCATTTCCCATCCCTCGACACTTTTATCTCCTCAGGTACCGTACAGTGCTACTACCGGTAGACGCACAGTACAGTACCGGTACTTGAGTTAGAGATGGATAAAAGTACCCCTCCCTCCAACCAAAGAATCTTCATACCAAAGCCGCCCCGTAGCTCGCATTCATCCGGAGTAGTAGTACCCAAGGGCACGAATGCGCTCTGATATTCCAGCGCCTCACCTGGGACGCCATGTTGAGTGACCAATCCGCCGAACCCGTCAGCCCGATCTGAAAGGAAGATTTTTCCCTTTCCTTCCCTCACCCCTGCAAATGTTTAGTGATTAACCCCCGCGCTATCATAGCTCTCCAATTCTGGTACCGAAGCTCGGTTAGTTTAACTGCTTGGAATGCTACCGTGCTCCCCAATACCGGGGCCTGTCGGTTCTGCCGTGAAAAAAAAAGAGATTCAAAAAAAACATCCCTGCTCCAAGTGTCGTATATTATACCACTTAGAGCCTCCCGTGAGGTTCACGAGGCAAATCCAATAACCGCTAGCCTTGGATGTCAGCCTTTTCACGGCTATCAGGTCAATTGATTGGGCCGCAGAGGAGACGATGGGGGAAGGACGGACATACTCTAATCGAGACTTTGATTAATAATCCTTATAAATTTTCTAACCAAGAGGCAATATTTTCTTTTTCCCCCCCTCCAAGTCGTCCGTCCCTGGGGAGCCGCAAGCCTAGGCTGGTGGGACTCAACACTGTGCCACGGCTAGGATGGAACATCATCACTTTTCTCACATGGCCTAAAATGGGATCCCGCTTCAACTTTTTCTCAATCCCAACGGGGATTTGTTGAGTGCTGTAGATAAAGATGGTTAGTAAGTTTGATGGTAAACACCGCACTAAAGTAGCCGCCCTTAGGGGCACTAACTTTCCCGGGGCCCCGGCCCGGCTCGTCCTTCGTTTACGTTTGTAAATCGAGGTGAATAGGACAGGAGGCAAAAAGTTATCCGGGTTCAGGTACTAATAGTAGAAGTGGCTTTCTTGGCTTTCTAGGGTGGATAATAACTGTAGCTGCCGTACTAAGATATAGGGACATCTCTCTAATTGCAACTCCCCTCAGGCTCAATGACGAACCGAACAGCTTCTCAGCCCGGGCAAGCGAGTGCTGGTCCGTGACGGGTATATGCAGAGCTGTGGGGATCTGACTCATTCGGGAGGAGGGGTATGGCGCCTCTACTGCAAAGGTCTCTGTCCATATTATGATATTATATCTTACTGTATCCCTAGGACTATAATGGCTAGCTAGACACCTTACAAGCATCAATCTGCATCTCCAACTCGTAAAATAAAAATAAAAACTCTTCGAAATCGACGATTATAATTATTATTATAAGTTGGAATTACTGTCAACTCACGATACCGGTAGACATAGCCTGAGAGGTCAACAAAATCACGAAAACGAGCTAATGAGATCCAACAACTTTTCTGCTTAGGTGGATCGATGTTATACAATACTATACCAGGAAAAAAACGCTAATCCTTCTCATTTAACCTCATGTGACAGATCGCATTTTTTTTTTAACTCGTGGTGTTATTAAAAAGTTGTTTTTTAAAAAAGAACTGCTCTTGCATATCATCTAGATCCAAGGAAGAAAAGGAAGCCCAATGTTGGCGATATGCAATATCATTCCTTTTTAAAAGAAACCCTCCGGTGCTGCGAGCACGCCTTTTGGTATCCTTGATTTTGTCCGATAATGGCTTCGGGTCTTTTATTTCTAATAGATTTCCTTTAGCCTCTCGTTTGTTTCCTGGAGGTCGTTTTGTTGCCTTCTCATGATGGTTCAGGCAATGTTCTGGATGCTCTGCGAGTAAGATACTCGGGTACATATGTTGCCTAGAGATGAAATGTCCTTCTGAGGCCACCGGGGAAACCTTTACCCTTAAGGTTGAGATTTCTAACATCCTTGTCAATGGCGTCGATTTGTGCTACACTGTAAGTAAGTGGCTTATGATGTCGTAATGGAGGCTTCTGTGGTAGCATCCCCACTTTGCCTCTGAGCCTGCTATCTAAGCACATAGCTTTGATAGCAGGTAAATAGTGAAGATGGAGTTTTTTATCAGTGTGTCCTCCCAGACACCTGAGCATGATGTATCATAGTTGAGCCGATAGTTGCGTTGAGGGGTAGCTAATTTCTAGTTGGCATATTGGAATCTGAAGATCACAGGGCCAGCTAAGATAATGAACTTCAGGAGTTCTGGGGGGCGCTAGCAGTGGGTGTTGAGCATGTATACTAAGTAGTCCCTTTCTTACAGCTCTTATCAACAAGAAGACCCCTCTCGGCACCTTACTGGAATAGTACGAGTGCTTCCACAGTTACTATTTTGTAGGGCTGTTGGGGCGCGGACGTGGTGTTGCTGTCTATTACCCCAAGGAACCCCGCTGCTGACGGCGAAAAACTGGAAATATCAAAGGGGGGACGGGAGATGAGTTGAGCGAGGGCTGAAAAATAAAAGCATGGAAGGTTTCTCAACTAGCTAGATCTCATACATTAGCTCATTATCTTATTCAGGGCGGCAGTACCAACAACGCAGATCTATGCATTCTCACGAGACCCATACGGTAGCTCTTGCACATAACTCGTCTTTTTTTTTTTTTGGTCGCACATTGTGCCGTGCAGTGCGGTACTCGTACAGTACGGTACAGTACTCGAGTACATCGCCTCTTCAGAAACCCACAAAAACAGCACCGGAATGGTACTCGAAATCGGATGACGTCTGTGGACACACAACTGGTATTACGTATCATACCGCCAAAATTCAGCTCTCGGCACGGATCTCGGTATTATGCAATGATTAGTGGTCGTGTTCACAAACGTCGTTCGAGTAAGACTTGTAGAAAAGACAAGCAAACCCCTTCCTTCGTCAATTCCCACCAAATTATACTCCACTACTCACATCATTGACGGCCTGCTAACCCCCAGCTGTGGAATCATTTATGTAGAACAGCTCGTAAATCTAGTTTGTGCCCGGGAATTATAAGAGTACAAGAGCACACGTTAACATCCAATCTCCAAAATTCACACAAGCTCCCAAACTGCTAAAAAATTCCTCAAATCTTAAACAAACTACGGTACCGTAGCCCCAATAACCACAAGTCAACTCGAATAAATCGAACCATGTGCTAGGACGTCAGGATTGGCTCTCTCCTAGTAAATAAAATCTGGCGTTTTTTTTTCCTTTTTCTTTCCCGTTTGCCCGTAAGAGTAAAGTAGGTTTCCCCGTTGTTGTGCATTTCGCCCCTCTTCTGCTGCCGGTAGGGTAACGCTACCCTACCCGGCCGGCGCATAGTCCGTCCTTCGCGCTCTTACACGGTGGCTGTGGCCATCATAGTTTGTTTCACTGAGCGAAAAAGCAGCTGTAATACTGTAATTGAACAATTTCCGATCCCAAATATCTATTCTTTTCTATTTCCCATTTGTGCCTAACTTGGGCTCACATTATTATTTGAAGTATTATATCATACAGTCCCGGTAACTGAGAGGAGCTCCTCAGTGAGGTGTTCTACCTACCGATCTACCTATCTACCTATCTATCTATCCAGTACTGCTGCACCGGTCAAGTGTGTCAAGGACCTATGTTTCGATTGCAAATCCAATCGCCCTTCAGGATAATTTGTTGAGGGGACGCGAACTCACCAGATCGATAATCGATCGGATTATATCACAGGATACCGGCAGCATGGGAACAAAAGACTCGTGTATGATACAGTGCTCGAGTATGCATTTAATATCTATGATATCATATTCGATAACCCCCTCCCCTTTCCAATCGCAAACTTAGGTACGATATCGCAATTGAATAAGTTATAATAACCATAAGATGGCTATAATAAACAAGATATTTACACCTCTCCTTTTTTTTACCCTACCACTTCTAGTATACAAAGCTGCAGGTATGATGATATCATAGATAGGTGGGTTACGGCGACTAAAATCTCGTCGCCGGGAGAGTGGCGAAATAATTTCCTCAATTAATCAATCAATAACTTAAGTCAATCCTTAAAACTCCTACAAGGAAATTTCACAAATCTATACATGGCTAGATGAAAATAAAAATAAGATGCCTCTCAAGAAAAATGGAAAGAGAAGGGAAAATAATAGAATAAGTAAATAGATAAAGACTACCTTGGAAGATGGAAAGATGGGAAACCGTCATAATATGCTATTTTACAGCTTTGTAGAGGGAGGAACTAAAGAAGAAAGGAAGGAAAGGAAGAACTTTTTATCGGGTGACAGGAGATAGTATAAAAGAAAAAATTAATAAAATTTAACAAAAGTAGTAATGCGTCAGGGGCAGCGGGTAGGAAAAGGGTATAGAACTTGAGTAAACGAGTCGAATAGATGAATCAACTGCTTTTGAGCATATAACAAGATAATTTGAGAAATGCCGGGAGGATTTTTTTTTGTCCGGTGAGGAGCCATGTATCCGTGGCATATATCGACATTATAATGTGTTCTCGTTTTGTTTGTGGTAAAGGGGGGGGATAGGAGTTCGCTAGGTATAGAAAGGGTTTCGATCGATAGCGGATTCGCCATGCGGAATATCCGAAAATAATCAATATTCCATCTCCATGGATGATGGCCAACCCGCAGTTCCGGCACCACCACCGCTGCCCGCACCACCACCACCACCACCACCACCACCGCCGCCGCCGCCGCCACCGCCGCCCCGCCGCTTCCCGCCCCCGGACCCTCCTTTGTCGTGAGAAAATCGGCACCCGTCGCCATTCTTGCAGTTTCCTTTCTGAAAAAAGAGACAGGCAACCTTCGCCGGTTTTTTTTCCTATAATAATAATATATTAACTTAATTGCTTTCTTTCAAGGCAAGGTGGGCATAAACAAATAGATAAAAATAAAAAAATCGAGCCAAAAGAGAAATTAAAACAGGACAAAGGCGCAAGATACTAGATTATGACGGAATTGTCACGGGATTCGGAGGGATTGGGCAAGAATTCCCTTGCCCGATTGTTCTCTATCGAGTGCTTCCCATTGAAAACCGTTCTAACGGTAGTTACTCTCCCATAGAGAGGGCTTTTGTTTCCTCCAAGCCTTTCAAAGAAGGAAAAGAGCAAGAAATTCTGCGATATCTGCAACTCTAACTAGACATGACTATAAGGCCGGGCAGGATATGGCGATGCTGACACATATGCCTGTCGAAGCCAACCTTTTACCCCCTTCCTTTTTTTCATTTCATGTTTGCCATTTAAAGAGAGCATTTAGGTATAGGCACGCGCCATGTAATTCAGGGGGCTATGGGAATGTGCAAGAATTGTGTGCGGGGGCTCTTTACCTTCTTATGTTTACCACCACTCCACCCTCCACGGGTAGGTTCATTCCCGTTATTCCCATTATTCCCACTCCCATTGTGACGCTCAACATCAGACTTTCTCTCGTCCCAGCCGGTTGCCTCTCTCAGCGCACCACGAACGTCTTTGCCACTCCTGCCCTCCTTTTCTCGGTCGCCTTCACGTAGAATACGCCCAAACTCATCAGTTCCACCACCCGTAGCCCACGAAGACTGGTTAGAATGATTGGGGGTGCTCCCGTATGGTTGATGAAATTGCGATTCGTATGTAGGCCATACTTGGGAGTTAGAAGTGTCGTACGTATTTGGGATAGCTTGGCCAAAAGAGAAGGCTGTTGGGTTAGATGATATTTGTGCTAGAATATTAGTTAGAGCAGCGGAGGTGCTTCCTTGGGCAACTGAGCTTTGCTGTACTAGATTCTGTAGCAATGAAGTACTAGCCTGCTGCTGTTGACCTGAGTTAGGCCCAAGTGCCATAAGTATGGAGCCAAGATCAGGTTGTTGGGATGGTGCAGGTGTAGCTTGCGGAATTTGCTGAGTTACAGGCTGTACAAATGGCACAGAGGGTGGCGCGGTAGGCTGTTGTTGATTTTGAGTAATTGCCTGTATTTGGGCTAGAATGCTGTCGGCAGCAGCTTGAGTTTGGCTCTGTGCTGGCTGTTGAAAGCTGTTAATAGCGGAGAGTATCGATGAGATGTCAGCAACGGCAGTAGGCTGCGGATTTAGCTGAGCAGGACCAAACGCAGTCAGGAGGCTTGCTGGGGGCTTTGAACAAATTAGTACGGGGTGGATGCCAATTGCTAATAGAGTTTGAGAAAATATGCGCACCTTAAGACGATCCGGCAGTGGGATGATAGTTGGTTGGGAATCGGTTTCCTGAGGATGGTCATTGTTGGAATCAGGTTCTCGAGGGGAATATGGAATAGCAGCCGGAGAGGTATAAAGCGCCGACAGGGTTTGAAGTTCGCGTTTTGACTGAATTTCAGCTTCCTCGCTGGTAATCTCCTTATTCCCTCCACGACTGGTGGCGTTATCTGCGGGGGTGGAAACATGATTGAGGTCGCCAAAGTCGATACCTGGATGATGTTAGGGCTAAAAACGAAATCCTACTGGGATGCGATGTCGCCACTCACGTAATGGCTGGTACCAATCAAGCAGATCCTCCTCGTCTTCCAAGAAGTTTCGGTTCTTGAGGGCAGCTAACGCTTCCCTACCCTCTTCAACATCGAAATTCCTGGCATTTCCATATTCATGATTTTCATGTCCACTACTGCCTCCGTAGTATTCCCCCTCTGGCTCAACCCACTCGATAACCTTGACTTTGGCAAGATCCTCCCCGGTCTTCCACCGGACAGTCTTCTTCTTTCTGACCTTCTTGTTGGAGCCGTTTTGGTCTTCATCGGTCTCACGTTTCTTTGTATCAGAATCAGGTCTGAGTCCAGTAGTGCCCT
>Ga0307509_10000305_pt1 | contig 80453 bp, 71 predicted proteins | sample 10_EM_MG_FD_202245 | JGI IMG/M metagenome (GOLD analysis project Ga0307509, IMG submission 202245) | Populus trichocarpa ectomycorrhiza microbial communities from riparian zone in the Pacific Northwest, United States - 10_EM | ecosystem: Host-associated > Plants > Roots > Unclassified | place...
ATCAATTGGAAGTGACAAGCCTAATTTGCGAAAAGAGCTAACAATTACATTTGCTTTCTCAGCATGAAACTGAGCATACGCCTCTCCGACACAGTGAGTTGTCATAACTCGTCGGTCCCCAATTGTCCATTTGTCAAAATCAGCAGCCAACTCCAACTTGAAGATCTTCTCATCAGTCAAGTCGCGCATAAGTTCCTTGAATGGCTTATTGATGGAGACGTCAAGGGGCTGCACCAGGCTGGTGCATCCAGCTGGGATTAGGGAAGAGGTGATGTTGTTGTTCCGGAGTAGCTCAAGGACAGCCGGGGTCTTATGAGACCCCATCAAATCAAGTGTAAAGAGGGTTGGGCAACCACCAAGCACTGGAACTAAGTGATTGGTGATGTATCTTTCAAATAGAGTATCGTTCATATAAGCTGTAGCATTATACTCGATCAAAACCCCGGAATTATATCGTAGTTTTTGAGCGCTGAGCCTGGTTCCGGTCCCATGAAAAATGATCATTGGTGGTATTCTGGGAATACCGTCGGCAAAGACACACAAAACCAAGCTAGCCTGTCGCTTGTCCCATCCCGATCGGCTCTCTTTTACCCAAATGGTCTTCGCACCCAGAATGTCGTAGGTCTTGCCCTGAAGGTACTCAAAGGGTATCGGAGTTTCGTCTAGATTGCAAATGTTGCAGAGCTCGTAGAGACCAACAGGGTGCTCAATTGCCACCTCCCAGTATTGGTTACTCCTTGGCTGTGAGTTTCGTCGGTTGAAACGTAGCCAGTTAACTACCAGTATTTCATAATTGGAAGGAATCTTTTGTGCTTTTTTGGTGATACTCCGAAGGCTAATTCTATAGCGACCGAGGAACCTGCGAAACCACCCGTTACTGAATCGGAAGAGTGCTGAACTGGCATTCGGATATGTTTCTCGAAATAGAAATTGGGAGTGTATTCGAAACCACCCCTGCCGTACAGTTCGTCCTGCCTCTCTTCGCTGAATGAACTCACTATATAACCGCTCTTCAAGCTGTGGCCATAGAATCCGCCGGGAAAACCCTAGTGTTTCCTCCTTTCGCTTCGGTGAGCTCTTTCCTACCTCTTCGATTATCTTTTTCCTCAGCACCCAGTCACCAATTGTTCTCTGTGGAATCTGATAAAAGTCGGCCGCTTCTTGCTGTGTAGGATGACGATATTCTCCAGGCCGGGCAAGGGGAATCGAATTGTGTTCCAAGAAAGTAAGTCCTCTAAGCTTTTGATTTTGGCTATAAGTTCTTTGGGGACACTGAATTGGCTTTAAATCAATAGAATTGAAGGTTCGCTGCTTAATGGAGTTCGCTTTGGGTCCCCGCCGGCTCTTTGTTGTTCGAATTGGACTCATTTTCTCTTATACAAACTCTTTCGTATTCCTATATTCTCTTCTACCGAGTCTACATACTGGACTTTATCTTCCGTGTGGCCCTTTCTACATTCTCGTCTTATACAGACTTTGACTCAAAAATCTTCCATGATTCCGAGTCATTAGTGTCATGACTACCTTTTACAATTTTAAAATTTAGAGTCATTGCCAAACTCTATTCACCAGCTGGTTAATACGAGATACTCATTAAACTCTATTTAATCCTTCCTGTTTGCTCTTCTATACAACCGGATATCATCCATCTACTGACTCATGCCTAGTTTGATATAGTCTGTGCGAGTTTTCTAATCTCGGCATCACTCCCGGTCACTCGATCTCTTGGCACCCCTCTTACGCCATAGCCAAGCCCGATCCCAGATAGCGGATTTAACGAGTTTTTACGGTACACTTCACCCCCAGCCAGCCGCCTCACCCTTCACATGGACAAATAGCTAATATCCCAAACCCCTGCTTGGGTAGCCTCGAGCGTTGAAGGAATATGTTAGTCTGAAACCCATCCAAACACCACGCATTGACGTCCCTCTAAACCTTTACAACAGCTCGATCCCAGCATTATCTACGATCAAATCCATGAAGCGCAGCTTTAGCCCAGGTTACGAGGCTAATGTTATGGGATGGATAAGGTCTTTATCCATCATTCTGCCCTGCTGTTCCCAAGAGGCCTAATTAAGAAAACTTTCTCCTTCCGCCGGAAACCAATTACCCGAGTACAGTACCAAACCGAGACATATTCCACACATCCTCCTAGTGCCCCGACGGCGCCATGGATAAAGTGGAGACAACAAGATGCCATGGTAGAAAACCAATCTCACAATTTGCCTACCCGGCGAAAACTCCAGAGTGAACTAAATGCAAAAATCCATCACAATTGGTGTCCACTTGGTGAACCTCCTTTCCACCTTGCAGTCGAAGATATAGCGAGCAGATGCAGATACAATAACCCCTTCGGTAATCACACGATTTCCATCCGGAATCCTACTCGTAGAGCATCTCTTCGCCTTCTATGCCTCCCAGGCCGCCAAGAGAGGGCGCAATCCAGCATCCCCGTTAACGCACGTGATATCTCCGCCGAAATGACTGCCGATCTCATTTCACACCCTTGACAACGAGTCGTTTCCCCCACGTACCCCCAATCCCGAAAGCCCGGACAAAGGCAATGTATCCTATGCTCAGGTATAAAGAAATCAACCAACAGCACCAAACACACAATCAAGCATAAAAGGAATCACAATACAGTAGCACAACTCTTAAATCAACACACCAGAACTATTGGTATCAGGCACAAGATGTTATCCTCATAGCCTCCGGGTTAACGATGAGCCGCCTGCGACACTCGGCAGTCATGTATTTCTCCTCCAAAGCTCGTGTCGTAGCTAGGAAATACATTCATTCCGTGCTTACAACCAAGGCTACCCCGGAAGCTCATAAAAGTCCCCACAATGCATCCGATAACCGGATATCCTATTCCTCAATAATCGAGCGGAAGAATGGTCTCCAGGGCTGCTGGAAGTTCAAAAAAAAAAAAAAATACCCCCTTCCAAATTTATTATTTCATATATAAAAAAATAGGTTTGATAAATACCCCGGTGCTAAATTGCGCTTAACCCTGTTTAGATCCCAGTCCGTTCCAGTGCCGTGACTATAAGCACCATATCCGCCCAGCAAAAGAGGCACGGGAAACAAATCTGGAGCAATCAGACTACAAATTCTTTTTCTAAATCTCGCAACTCCAGAATTCATGCTGCCCAAAAAAAAAAATTTGAGCAGTGCCCTATCCATTTTCATGGGCGAAGATACCGGCGGAATAATGCCTTGGTTTGACACTCGGGTATCCAGCTATCACTTACTCATCCCGCACAAGAAGTGCGAATATATATATGAGGGTATATTTTTTGTGGGGGCTCAGATATGGACAGATATTTTATGACATACTTCAGTTCTCGGACACTTATTTCCTAAGACTTAGTAGGGAAGGATATTTCCATCCCTTCCCTATCTCAACCAGCTCCCTTCTATCATCAAATATCACTCGCGCCATGCCCCCAGCCCCCATCTCCCGGTCGTGAGGCATGGTTGATCTCCTTGGTATCATAACTCGCGAGGGAAATGGAGCGACCGAAATGGTTACTAGGAGGGGGGATGCCTAACATATAGAATAGCAGTCCACCCGCAACCCATTGTCACGATTTACCGAACTATCTTTTTGTTTATTTTCACCCGCCCCTACTATGATATTTCTCCGGTAACTCGGATTTCTACTACCCGCCCTTTAACCACGGCAATCCCAAAACCTCCTTCCATATCAGTGATGAACGTGCCCTGCACAAATCCTCTAAGTGAGTGCCTACGATCTCCAAGACCAACGCTAGAGGGGAGATGCGTTCGTTAGTATACACCCACACAGGTCATACCACCTTAACTCAGCACTCGGCCGATAAGCAGGGCATATTATCCAGACAGGGGGGGAGGGGGGGCAACCAAACCACAAGACCTCTTTGGTATCATCCATGGCCGATACGGGAACCTCCTTTTCTCACTTTTTTTCCTCCTTTTAAGGATGATCAGTCCGTTGTGATAATAACCTCTCTGAGCACATGTCATGTTACCTACCGTTCCCAGGTGAGGTACATTCCCGAATATTGTTATCAAATTTTGAGCGGAGCCCAAGGTCTCCTCGTAAGTTAGTAACATTCCTCTCCCCGTTACCCCAATGATGCCCAATCCACCGAGAGACTATTAGCCTTCAGAAGAGCCAGTGAGCAGTAGATTATCAACGAAAGCGCATAATCCTTGGTAAACTTCCCCCTAGCACGGGGGGAGGTGGAAACTCACCGGCGGAAATGGGCTGCCATGCTAGGTCCATGTTCACCTGTTACCCTCAATATTATCTCCAAAGAGGAAGCAGGCCAAGGTTCGGCTACTAGCACAACCGTAAAGCGACCGTTCTCAAGAAGGTTGCTACCTGGGGAATAATCGTGTTGCTACCGTTCTTGATAAATATGCCATAAGAATACCCCACCCCCGGGCTGCTTGCACAAGCTAATTTAGTACAGCTTGAGACAGCGCATACATATCTCACTACGACATTAAATTTATCATCCACAAACACTACGATATAGCCCAGGTACCCAATATTACTACTACTGCGCGTTCAAGCTTTGGTTATCCGGGGACCACCATGTCGGAAGACCCCCGGAACCTTGCTTCACCTTGCGAGGTATTATCCGAGGGCTCGCCGATCGATAGCATCAGGACACTCGCGAATTTTCTCTTGGTTAGGGGCGTGTTAATTTATGGTGTTGCGGGTACTCTACCCGCGTTGGGTGATTATCGCGAGAACGATTACCACTAAGTTGTGGAATTCATTTTTAGTGAAGGCTAATTGGGAAGGTAAGTGTTGGAACTTGTCGTTCTCATGGTGTTCTCATACTCACTGTTGCCATGGTCATGAGTGATACTGCATGACCGCTTGCGTCACCTCTCTCACCTCTTACCTTCGCACCCCCATTCCCTTTTCTTTTTTCTTTTGCTTCCCTTTCTCTCTCAATCTTCAACTCCGTTCGGCTAGCAATACAATTTGTTCGGCTGCTCGGAGACCGCTCGTCAGTTGAACTTGTGATATATCTCCTGCCTCCGCTTGTCTACTCCAGATACCTTCCAACAAGCAGTAAGGATGGATTAATTTGAGTTTGTGATACTTGCCTCGGTTTATTACCCATTTGTCGCACTGGTGCTTACACTTGACGTGATTTTCCCTTGTACCATAGCTACTCTTGATTCCCCCGAGGGGGCGGCTTATTCGTTCGTTCCGGTAGATCAATTGACCCCCCAGGGGGGGGGGGTAGATATGCCACTCATAGCTTTAGTCTTACTTGCCAAAATCATCGCTGCAATGGGCATATTAATCGCCCCATAATTATCCATAACTCCCCCCAGTCTACTACGCTGTCAACTGTGGACTCGAGTATGCTGCCGTGATCGGCGGCGGTGGAAGGTTTAATAATCACGGAATATCACTCGATTGTGCTCTCCAATCACATCCGCATCTGCAGGTCGCGAGGTAACTTGATCCGGATTCTCTGTGAACACCCATCCCGGTCATTCTTCACTCCTTGCTTTAAATTGGTGCGGACAAGCCCAATAATCGACAAACCCCATACCATCCGGCATCAAATCCAACTGTCAGGGAGTGTGCTTAATGGGGGGGGAGGGTCCTGCACCCCGAATTGACCACTGATTTACCGCTGGTTTCTACGAGAAAGTACTCACATCTACTCGGCGTTCAATACCAGCTTCAGAAGAGCTCTAGAAGCGAGCGGCATTCCACGAAGGCAATAGCAAGGAGCGAATATGTTGCGGTGGGCCCTGCTTAAAAAGGTATAGCCAACCATCGTGGGATTACTCATGTCTCCACGCCAAGATTGGGTGCCCGTTTTGGAATAGTCACCGCGAGCCCGTGATAAGTATAGTGTTCAAGCTGTTTAGGTGGGAGTGGCGAACAGTGCTGGTAACCGGTGAAGGTTGGATAATATGAGAATGACCTCAGGATTTATATCAATTTTGAATCTTTCGTGAAATGCTGTTTGTTACGGTTGTTCTCAGGTGGTACGGATTCGAAGGCCAGATGATACCACAGTTTCCGAGCTCATATTGATGTATATCATAGGAAACAGCATCCCTTTCCCTGTATTCAAACACTGTGGCTAAAGGCTAAGTTGGTAGGGTGGGTCATGAGCGTAACTAGACTAGGCAAAGTAGTAAGCGATCAGAATCCCTTACCTTGTAATCATGGCTAGCGCTAGATACTAACAGTTTGAGTAATCGTGACAGGAAAAACGTTGTGCTTCAGAAGTGGTGTAGTGCTCAGAATACCGCAGAGTCAGTAATGTTCAGCATTGCCATGATGGAAGCCAGATTTGCTGCGTAGATTTGCTCCCGGGTACTAAAATAGGCTAATGTTCAGCATTCTAAATGGGGTTGGCTAGGAGATAAACCAAATTGGTCGTGATGGGACACCGGAAAAATACCATCGATCGTTACTCTTTTTGTGTTGAATCTTAACTCTAGTGGCTACTTCTTTTGTCCATGCGATCGATGATCTCTACTTTAGCGTGACGCTAAAAGTGCCTGAACGAGAGTACAGGTAAAGGGATGTGGGGGAGACGACAGGTTCAATGGCTAACGGTCAACTCCGGGCTCAGAAAGAGGTTAATCTCCCTCGTTGGCTCTAGCTACCTACAAGTTCAAGGTTTTCCCCATAGGGCTTGAGGAAAGTGGCATCAACACCATCGTGCATCCCATATAATGGCCTTCCGAAGCTATTCCAAAAACAGGTGCCCAATCTTGGCGCGCAGACACGAGTACGGTATCATACCTTTCTCTCCCACTAAACCACCAGTGACAAAACCACGAATTACAGAATATCCCACACAAAAGTTATTCCCTGCTTCTTTTCAGTTCGCAGGAATGAGGTTATCCACCACCACCGCAATAGCTGGATGGAATAAATTGGCTAACTTATTATAGCTCAAATGGCTTTGGGATAGGTCACGACCTAAACGGGCAGAATATCATACTTTTGTGACTTAGGCAGGTATTTAAGGTTTCTCTTTTCCCGGAGCTATGGACACTGACAAAGCACCTCTCCGCACCCCGTTTCAATCGTCACACCTACTCATACCACACTACAAATGAATCTCGAACCGTAACTATAGCCCCCCCTCCATCTCCTTGGGTAGCGAGAGGGTGGAAAATGTTATGCGGCACCTGTCGTATTCCAGCGATGATTCCCGTAGATTTGGAGCAATTAAAGAATCTTGTTTATTAACCTCTGTCTCAGACTACTTACTACAGGGGCAGCATACTCGGGTGTGGGGTGAAATATTGGGACAATCAGGGGTGGTGGAATTACTCAAATTAGTAGATTGACTATCTTGCTCTTATGGTTCGTTGATGGTCTTTTCCAAAGCATAAGTTATGCACAGGCCCCTGCTACACCTGCTTGTCACAATACCTCATCCCTACCCCTAGTGCAAGTACCATTTTCCACCGTCTCACACAGTCAAGGAGACAGTTCATAGTTGGAGAGAGACTGCAGTGCGCTCGGGATCGGTGGTTGAGCCGGAGGCATTTATCCTTTGTCGCTCGGTTCTTGTCCTTGGCGAGAAATGGCTCCGCGGAGAAAGGAGTTGAGAAGTCCTTGCATGCCCACGGGCCCTCTCGGAACAATATGAGTTCAGAGCTCCCCCTTCGGTTAACTAACTCAGCATCGGCTCTGATACGCCTACACAAGCTCAGATCCTGCTGAGGAAGGATACCGGTACCGGTATCGTTGCAATCTAATTAGGGGACTATGGTTGTCTAGTGTCTCACGGAATTTCACACTCAACCCTTGGATAACGCCACAAGGCAGCTGATTGTTCGCTCGTCCCGCCCGCAGTCGATGCTTCAAGATGCCCACCCCCATGCCCGGCACTTGCACTGGCAAGCGCGATCAAAATAATACTACTCGAGTACATAGTTAACTTGAATCTTGAGTGATTGGAGTGCGGGCTTCTCCAACCATGGGAGGGAGTGTCGACACAAGTAACCGGCGGACATGATCCAAGCTCCTCCTCCCCCAGGGTTTACCCAACCCGAATACCAGGCTCAGCATCTCGGCAATTAAATGTGGGTGTAAATTATGCTCATCAAACCATCCCGCCGGAGACCTCGTTCCATTGACAGATAAGGCCAGGACAGATCGAATCACTCTGAGTACGGTACAGGTAATCCTGTCCCAAACATTCACCACACCAAAAACGAATCAGACGTCACACACACCAAATAAGATCGATTGCCCGGCTATCACTGCGAAAGGAGCGAGAAACAAACATGATATACACTTTATTGCCCATAGAGCTTGGGATACCGACAACGCAGGAAGCCGCGAGATAAGCTTTCTCCGGGTGTCGGTAGGCGCAATGCGCGTCCTCCGTCAGCAAGCCCGAGAAAAGAACCAGTTTCTCGCAAGCGAATTCCGGGCATGGGGGGTCTTTTTTCCGCTCGGAATATCATTATTCCGACAAAAGGCTATTCTGACATCGTCTGGGGGCCCAATCAGAGTTGTGTGGGCGCATAGGAAACCTAACCCCACACGCGTGCAGGGTAGCCACGTGAAGTGTTTTGAGGCGAATGCAGGAGTTGCTTTGCTTTAAAATTTTCGGCGTCTCCGGCGGTACAAGGGTAAGCTACTCGAGTAATCGCTTCTGTTTTACAAAGGGGCTGGCGGAATGGGGTTCAAAAAGGGTTTGAAGAGCATCACGGTACGGTACGGTCCGGCACGATGTTCTTGATCCACGGGAAGGGAGCTGTCCAGTTGCCGTCAGTGGTGCGTTTGAGGAGGAGGAGGAGGAGGAGGAGAGGAGGTTCAAGTTTTGGTGGACCGAATCCAGGCTGCTGGTACGGTGCGGGACTCGGTCAGGGTGTCTACACTCCCCCTTGATTTTCCACACTGTACACGTACGGTACTCGAGTATCCACTGTTCTCCATCCTGACAGTGCTCCCCCCCCTACGCGGGGAGGGCTTGCCGACCCTTCTTCCAGAAGAGTGGTTTGCCTCTGATGAGACAGGAGTGGGGGGAAAAGAGTCGAGGTTTTCATTATCCAATCCAACTGTTGGCAAACCCTGATTCTGCTCCCTTTGCTTCTTTTCAAATGGATTTTTGTGACGGGTAATCTTTTTTCTTTATTCTTCTCCTCGTATTTTGCTTTTGTGACTTGGCTCTCTCCTGTTTTGATTACTTGATATCATCAAGGGTCAATTGTACCCACTTTTGGCTCCCCGATTCAGAACTCGTGGGATAGCTGTATCAGTGCACAACCAGTGGTAGAGCCTTGCCCTGCTTGAAATGGAATTAATGAATCGGATACACAAAGTATGGGGGGGGGAATGGGATGAATTCTCCCTTCTTGTTCATCTCGACTTATCACATCATAGTCTACCGGTATCCGAGATCACGACACCCCTTGTCTTCGAGTTTCTCTCTCTCCTGCGGTGGTACTCGAGTAGTTCTTGTTCTATTAATTTTTTTTATTTTTTATTTTTTATTTTTTATTTTTTTCTATTTTTTTCACCCTTCTCTGCACTGCAAGCTTGCCCGTCTTCACACTTTCTTTCTTCAATTACTGTGGGGTGTGAGCAAAATACTACCGCTACCGTAGGCTATTCACAAGTACTCTTGCTGGGATGATATATACTGTAGCCTGTGTACTACAATCACCAACTGCCAAACTCGCGATAAGCTGCTCCCGAGCCTTTTCAGAATAACGGTGAAAAGGACTTCCCGCGGTTGTTATCTTTCCCCGATTCCTTCTCCTCCTCCTCCTTTCTCACCAAACTTTACCCCCGTTCCCTCACTCTCTCCCCCTCCCCACCGGGAATAGAGATAACTTTCCTTTCAACACTCACTCGCAGCCTACCCTCATCCTCATCTCATCATCGGTCTACCCGTGCCCTTCCCATCTAAAACTTGGGTATCCTGCATTACTCGCTCCATATCTGGAGACAACCGTGGGCGAACAGGAAACAACCTTTATTTGCGCCTCCCCCCTTCCCGTCTTGTTTCACCTAAACGATGAAAACGAAACCTCCGTCTCCAACCTCCACCGCCGGGCCATTTCCCAAGAAATCCCGACCGGTAAATTCACCCACAAGCGGTAGCAGTATACCTTCACCCACCACCCACCGTCCAACCTTCAGTACTCCTTCGCCTTCGGCCTCGTCGTCCACAGCCTCGTCGCGACGACGGAGTTCAGGTGGACAGATTTCGCGCTCCATCTCAGCCTGCAATCGTTGCCGCTCTCGTAAAACAAAATGCGATCAATTATTCCCGAATTGTTCGTCGTGCGCCAAGGCTGGGGTAGAATGTGTGGGGATCGACGCGGCGACGGGAAGGGAGGTTCCTAGGAGTTATGTCGACTGGTTGGAGAAAAGAGTAAAGTTCCTGGAGCGGGAGATGGGAATTTCCAATGATGGTGCCGAGTCTAACGCTAGTGGGACCGGGGGTGGGGGGGTCAAACGGAAGTTGAGTAACGTTCCCTCCGGGGATGGGGGAGAAGCGTCGGAAGACCAGGCTAGGGATGATAGAAGAGGAGATGGGGCACTGCATTTACGCCCGGATATCGAGAATCTCGTCAGTCAGGTCGGACTTGTGAGCGTGCAAGGCACTAGTGCACCCGGCTTCCTGGGAGGGAGTTCAGGAATTTCGTATGTGGCTTTGCTCCTTCAATAGTTGGCGGTACTGGTTTGAGGTGTTGGAGTTGACTCACCATTTTGAACCAGTTTTGCTCGCTTGATGTTTGCAGCTGTGAAAACTACAAACAAGGACAACCCCCAATCATCACAACCGACATCCATCCACTCCACCCCCGCCAACTCCTCTCCCAAGCCTCCCAATCCGGATTCCGAAGTTGCGGTGGCTTCATCCACCCAAATTCCTCGTAGCCGGCAACGCCCCTCGCCAGCTCCATTCCCTCGCCTCCAGGTGGGGGAGAATTATATTGACATATTCTTCAATCAGGCCAATCCTCAGACGCCAATCCTACATAGACCGTCTTTCGAAAGGATGTTCAGGCAAGCATATTCGAGGATCGAGGAGGAGGGTGGGAATGGGTTACCGGTGGATGGAGGTATAGGGGAAGCTAGCGGGGGCGAAAAGGATCACCAACACCGTGCGGATCTGTATTTCCTCTACATGGTATTCGCCATTGCTACTGCAATGTCATCGCGGACGGAGGCTTTGCCGGAGCGGTACCATGCTTCAGCGATGCTCCACATGGACTCCCTTTTCTCCTCCATCTCTCTTACGAATAACCGCCTAGACGGGCTGAAAGGGATACTACTTTTAGCATTGTACTCCATCATGCGGCCTGCAGCTCCAGGTGTATGGTATGTCCTTGGTGCAGCAATGCGGTTGGCGATCGACCTTGGCTTGCACCAGGAAAATACCCAGAAGGTGGAGAAGATGTGGGACCCACTCACAATTGATGAGCGACGGCGGCTCTGGTGGTGTACGTATTGTCTTGACCGGCAGATTTGTGTCTATCTGGGACGACCCTTCGGGATTGCGGATGAAGCTATCAAGACCCCTTTTCCCTTGGAGGAGGTGGATGGGTGGAATGACACGCCCCAGATTGAGACGGACAACGATGGTAAGAGAGTGAGGTCTTGCCGAACGGTGTCGATACACATCTTCAAAATCCGTCAAATCCAATCCGAAATTCAGCAGGTTCTCTACCAGGCTTCTTCAGCGCTTCCCCGACGGTTTACTACTATCGACGAATGGCGCAAGGACGTTGAAGAGCGACTACACTTATGGTGCGCCTCCGTTCCAAAATCGAGAGAAGAGATGAGCAACTGTGGATATAACCTGTCCTTCATTGATCTGAATTTTCAGCAAACCCGACTCCTCTTGCATGGCCTATGCCCCACCGTCCCAACACCATCCCCGGAAGCATTCGAAGTAATCGCCGACTCGGGGAGTAGAATTATAAGGCTCTACCGGCAGCTCCATCGCGAGAAATCCATCAACTATACCTGGCTCGCGTGTCATAACCTCTTCGTTGCGGGGACATCCTACCTTTACGCCCTTTGGCACTCCCCAGATGTGCGGCGCAAGACAACCGTCGAACAGATAGACTTCAACACCCTAGCCTGTGTCGACGTCCTCGGCAGCATGATAGACAAGTGCCCAGCGGCCCAGGGTTGCCGCGACGTCTTCGAATCACTAGCGTCCGCCACCGTCCAACTTTGCACCAGTGAATACTCAATCGAGCGTCCAGGCGCTAAACGCGTGAAAATTGAATGGCAGCAACAGCAACACCAGAAGGAGCTATACCAGCAGCAACAACAACAAGTCTTCGAACACGAATCCCAGGTCGTCAAGAACCTCCCCGCATCACTCGCGAATATCGTGCATGTACCCAGCCCTCCGCCGGCATATAACCCACCTGCGCCGCCGCCTACATACACCGACGCAGATGTGCTCATGCCACCACCCCAGGCATACAGAACTGACCAAAGCCACTTTTACGACACCCTCCACGGAAGCCCGGTGGAAATGATGGGCGTAACAGATGGTGCTGGACTCTTTGAAATGATGCGAGAGGTCGGCGCTGTGGACCCTTCCAACTGGGGGGACGGGAATGCGGTTGCCGCCGTGGGCATGCATTATGGGACTGGAGGAGGCATGGGAATGGTTGGTGGTGGTGGGGAGATTTTTGGGAATTGGCCGGGGTTTTGAAATGCAAGATAGATTTGTTTGTTTGGCACCGTTGGATCACTTTTTATTTTGTTTTATATACCTTTGTCACTCTTTTTCTTGGTCATTTTTTTTGTCATGTATGGGAGTTTTCAGTCGGGACTTATCTTTTATTGACTAGTTTTTCGTGGCGGGAATTGATTGTTTTTTCTGTTTTTTTCTCAACCATCTGAATTCTTTAGCAGGGTAGGAATTGTGAATAATTCCCGCATCGTAGGGCACAGTGCCATCTCTCCTTACTGTTCATTTACACAATCCACTCACCCCGTAGCTTGTGTGTCCATGCAAAAATAATCTCCGTATGATACAGCACTCGAGCAAATCTCACTATCCGAGCCCAGTCCAGAACAAATACCGGAATCACGATCCAGCACTCGTCATTTACCCCACCCCCCAGGCCTCCCTCCCTTCCTCTTAACCCCATAATCCATGCCTCCCATGTTATCAACATCATTCTACCTATCCCCCCCCTTCTCTCGTTCCGTTCCTCCACAATAGTCCATATTATAAAACCAAGCTCACGCATACCGTCGCCGCCCCCAACGTTGCCCTGTATTTTTTGTGGGGGTGTGTATGTCAATAGGGGGTAGGATAGGGCAGTGTAGGTAATATTAGGATACCGGTATAGGGTACTAGTGGTTAGGAACAGTGCGTAGGGTAAAGTTCAAACTCTTGGCGCCGGAGGTGAGGCATCATATCAAAGGCCGTGTGGGTAGCGCAGCTTATTTCTCATCCTCCTTCAACCGACCATTCATTCATTCATCCTCATATCCACCACCTGAGAATTAAATTTTAGAGAGTTGGCGAGCTGTGAAGCTTTGCTTTCTTCTTCTCTATCACTGTCCTGTTTTGGCCAAAAATCGGAAGACAGTTTCTGCCGTGGGAATTGCCCTTCTTCCCTCCGTTTCGCAATGGGAGAAATAGCGAGGGAAATCCGGACGGAGGAATGGAACGCAACTAGACCATCTATGGTTTTTTCCTTCTTCTCAACAAATTGCCACCCACGTATGATAGAATGGGAAAAGGAAGAATCACTGGGTCGTGGGGATTATATACAGCGCTTCCCCCCCTACCATTGGTACCATTGGGGACTAATCGGAGCCGAAGCACTATACAATAAGATCTCTATATGCTGCTTCAGTAAAAATCTAAATGGTCAGGACTTGACTTTTCTTCTTCTTCTCTTTCTTCCCTGTTTTCTCTTGTGCTGACTCGCACTCTGTGAACTGTGTCTTTGAAGCTTCGCATTTTCCCCGGGCCCGCATACACATCCTACTAATGTGGTCAATAGTCTTATACTTGTTGATAAGACTCTTCTGGTTGTTGGCGATAATCTTATCCTTGTTCATAAGTCTATGATAGGTGCCATCCAGCGATGATCCTATTCTTGTCGAGAAGCCTTTGAGTGTTGTTGGCTATATAATCTTATCCTTGTCGATAAGGGACTGATTGATCGGTGATGGCGGGAAGATTGATCTTCTTCAGAATGAGGAGTGTTTGTCTTTTTATTGACAAATTTTGGAAAGCAGCTGGATGATGGTAGTCTGAGCAGATGGATTTTGCTTAAATTGGAGTACGGGTTACTTACATACCGCTATTCGAATAGTAGGGATCCTATATTAATGATTCCAGCCCTCCACGGTATTTTCAAACTTCGAGATCTTGATTTTTTTATTATTACCATTTCTCTAACCAAACTCCCATGTGCAGTCCTTTCTCTCGTCTGGCTCAGTACGCCCGTAGGAGCATCATTCGGGTTCGGTGGTAAGCTCGTCAGTTTCACATCTCCAGAGCCCCAGTCCTGTTGGCCAACCTCGTCGGTCTGCAGTAAAAAATCTCGACTTTTGCTGTCGATTCCGGTGTTAATTCCGCTACCGAGTGCTTTGAGAAGGCGCTGAGGGAAGGGAACCTTGTGAACGTCCGTGACTTGAGGAGCCAGGATGCAAAAACCGATGAGGAGAAGAAGGCGGATTGGAAGATTCTTAGGACATTGTTCGAGGGGGATCCTCGGGAAGAAGTTGATTGAGTATCTCGGATTCAAAGGGGAGGATTTGGAAGATACAGATGCAGGGGTGGACAAAAAGGAATACTGATGGCGAAGGCGAAAGCCAGAGCCTAGACCAGTCAGGTGGTGCAGCCGCTAAGGACAAACGGCTTTCATCATTCTTTGCAGATGCTGGTGCCGATTCAGAAAAACTTTTTGGCGGATCTCTCCTCCATTCAGTCTACTCTACTCGTGGGGCGAAGACGAATAACCCTTTCCAAATATTTACGGGAGATGAGTCTGAGGCAGACAGGAAGATCACTCGCGCACTTGTTTTAGGCCAGTTTGAAAAGGCTGTTGAGGTTGGCTTGAAGGAAGACCGTATATCTGATGCGATGCATTCATGCTAGCAATCTGCGGAGGAGAAAAAGTGCATCGAAAAAGGTCAAAACGGCATACTTTACGAAGAATGCAAAGGCCCGAACTATCTCCGTCTTCTGGCTTCGATCATTGGAAAGAATCTCTGGGACGTAGTTCGCAATGCGGACCTGGCTAATTGGAAGGAGGTTATGGTCGCCCTCTGCAGTTTTGCGGAAGGAAAGGATTTCCCGACCTTTGTGAAACCTTGGGCGATAGACTTGAACAGGAATTGAGGCTCGCAGAAGGAACAAAGGAGGCCCGAAAGCATGCGTCCTTCTGTTACATGGCAGGTTCCAAACTTGAAAAAGTTGTTGATAATCTGGATTGAAGAGCTTCGTGAGGGCGAGAAGGCTGGTTTAGAAGAGATTTTTGATGATTCAACATTTGCCGTTCGCGCCTGCTCTCTACAAAACTTCATCGAAAAGGTTACTGTGTTCCGGGAGGCCGTCAAGTTTCTCTGACGAAGAAAAGAACCTCTCTCTAGCAGTTGGAAACTCCATGTCCTTTATGAGAAATATTGTGAGTACGCAGACGTACAGTAGTTGCCTCTCACGAGCAGCTTAGAAGTTGCGGAGAGATATCTGGATCTTCTCCCGACCAACTATCTCCCGATCAACTATCCCGCAGCCACGGTTAGCCAGAAATCGGGCGAAAGAAGCCTCCGGAAAGGGAGCAACTACAACACAACCCCGCAAGACACAGCAGCCCGCTCCAACTAGATATAGTACCCAGCATCATCAAGCAGCCAACTCACCATACCAGCCTCAGCAACCGGCAACCGCAGCTACTGGTCATCCCAATCCCTACGCACCGGCCGGCGCTAGCGGCAACTCCTGTTAATCCGTATGGCTCACCGACAACAGCGCCACAGCCCGGCCCATACGCTCCTCCTGCCCCGCCAGCTGGAGTAGGCCCCTACGCTCCTCAAACAGCAACTCAAGGATACAAGCCGACTCCCTATCGACCTACCCAAACAGCTCAAGCCTCAGGGCAATATGGAACAGGATATCCGGGATACAATGCCCCTGGCTTCGGCCAGCCCCCTCCTCAGAGAAACTTCGGCCCACTTTCAAGTTTTAAGTTTTAAAGAAGATTCTTTCCTTTTAAATCATACCTAGTTATGTATATATCATACCATGCTATTAGTATAATACCAAAAAAAAAAAAAATTCCCCCCCCTTCAACCCTCCAGCAGGAAGCTCGCCTTCTCCAACACAAAATATCACTCGCCCCTGCCCCTTACCTCCCTGCTCCCCTCCAGAATTTGCTTTTCCTCTTGGCGATTGGACCTACCCAACCAACCAACCAACCAACCAAAAAATCTCCCCCCCGCCTAGACGGGATATATTATAACGATATACAAATAAACAGCATAAACGAACCATAATATTTAAGTCCAATTTAGCATAAGCCCCCCACTACCTACAGAATTTTTCTAAAAACACTCCGTATTTTTCATCCCGAGGACGGACGAACCAGCCAACCCAGCGAGCTAGATCGATCTAGGCTGCAACGGTAGCACAAGGCCCTCACCCCCCCACGATAAGAACCCGAATAACTGGGTCGTGTACTACCGCCGATGCTAGCGTTGCCTCTCTCTTGGTAAGCTTTAGTGTGTCTCTTTTCCTTTCTTTTTCTTTCTCCCGAGAAGCTTTTTTTACCATCCTTCTCCTCTTTCCCAGAGGATGAAACTTTAGATTACGATATACATTGCCCCGCCGCCCCGCCCAATCATTTCAAGTTCTTGGGTATCATACGGTACTCCACTCCCAAGTTGGGGGAAAAAGTTTTTCCTTTCGGGAATTGCCGGAGGGGGGGGAGAAGAAAAAGAAAAAAAAACCCCGGTGAGGAAGATACCGTAGTATGATATGCGCAGCTGGCTGGCCTCGAGGGCAGATTGGTTCGAGTGATATTTGATGTCCAGATCGCCACTCGTTCAGCTCCATGCAGTTGACCGGGACTCATGATAATCGGCGACTTAGCGGACTAATTCCCAAAAAGGTAAAAAAAATATAACCACAGGTTTGGTCAAAATCTTGACTGGTTCGTACGATAGAAGGTCTATACCAGTGGGAGAGAAAAAAACGATAGCTCGATTCTCCCACTTCATCTTACAAAAGGAATGACAAACAAATAACCATAGCACCGAAACCCTAATTCTACAGAGAAAGATGAAATGAAAAGAAAGAAAAAAAAGGCAAAAAAACAGCCCGCCCTCCACCAAATATTATACGAAGAAAAAAAATCTCAACACCCAACTCCAACCACCTCCCCCCCCCTGCATACCCCGCCTACCCCGCCCACGGAAGGGAAAAAGGGAAAGAAAAGAAAAGAAAATTATTTCCTTCCCACTCAGCAGGCTTTCCTAGCATAACATTTGGCCCACTTGAACGCAGTATTCTCCTTCCCGCACTCCTCCACAATTCCCGCATCCGCCCACATTCCCCCCTCTTTGACCTCCACCACCCCCTCCGCCAGGACTGCCGGCCCCTCTCCCTGAGTGTACAGCTCGTCATACAGAAACCTCCCGACCCGACTCGTCACGGTGGAAAGTTCGTCTCCAATACTCGTCGTAGGCATCCACATATCGCAAGTCTTGACCTCAGCCCACAATCCCCTCCCCGTCGGTCCCATGGTCTTGAGCGCCTTCAATATGCCCCTCGACGGCTTAATGACTCCCTGCGCCGCGGTGGGAGCGGGGAGAATGCGGTTTGCGATGTAAGCCGTCGTTAACGGACCCATGTTATTCAATAATGGGTCGACGATGGTGAGCTCTAGATACCCACTGGGTTTTAGTATGCGGTGGAGTTCGTGAAGGATTAGCAATATTTGCTGGTCGTGTGGAGTGCTTGTGGCCGGGGTTAGGAAGATGCGAGGGAGGGAGTGTGATACTATCACGTCAACGCTGGAGGAGGGGATAGTGGCGAGGGAGGTTAGAGTTGAAGTTGTTAGGAAAGTTAGGTTCGGGGGGTGGGTGGTTGTCGGCGGGGGTCGGGGGCTCGTGGGGAGGAGGAGGGTGTGGACGTTGGAGGATGGGTATGCCAGGGAGAGGTGCCAGGACCAGCTCGCTTTGATGGATTAGCTATCACGAATTAAGGAAATTTGCAGGCGGCAGGAGGGGAGGGTACCTATTCCCCCGCTGTCAAGGTCTAGTATTGTGCCCCCGTTATTGAGCACCACCAGGTGGTGTCCTGGGGAGAATAATACCCTCTCGAAGGATAACCACTTCATAGCGCTCAGGAACCAAGCCCTCCGTTCCAGGGTGCCCCTCAAATGAACGAACGACTCATCCGAGTTGGCAAAAAAGTCATCCGTCTCACTATCCTCCGCATCATAATCAATGGCTGAGGCAGAGTGGATCGAAATTGACCCCCGCCGGACTGTGCCATACTTAGCATAGGTGAACAGCCGAGAGGTATTTGAAAAGGTGACTAGGAATTGAGTGAATAAATTCAGGAGGGAAGCCGATAATGGCCGTTTCGTAACCTCTTCCGGTTCCGCAGCGGCTTCGCTCTGGAAACGCAATCTTCCATCCTCCGCGAATATGATACCTCCATTTCGTCGTGTTGGCCGACTAGCAGAGGAGTCGGGCCTTACTGAAGAGAAACTCGGACGTTCGCCCTGACTTCCGAACGAGTGGCGCCGAGATACCGTTCCCGACCTTGAACTATTAGGTGATCTTGCCTGCTTTGGAGAAGGCTTCGGAACAAGGACATAATCAGCCACAGTCTTCAAGTGACTCTGATCCCCCCCCGCTCCCAGACCCGCGGCGTGTCCTCTCTCAGAACCCAGCGCCGACCCCGACCCCGACCCCGACCCCCCGGACGCGATAGTTCCCAAAGAGCCAGCTCTTCTCCTACTGGAAATCAAATCATCCTCCTCCTCCTCCTCCTTCTCCTCCACCCCTACAGCTTCTGTGCCCACCGGTGGTGCCTTCTTTCCAAAAAACTTAAACCCAAACCTTGGCCCCGAAGATCTATTTGAGCTCCCCGAAGAGCTAGAAACACTGAGGGTCCTAGAGGCCCTCGGATCCGCGTCCAAAGGTGGACCCTCAATCGGGGAAGGAATCTGCCCAAAGTATTCCGCCCTCGCCGCTCTCCCAGCTTCCAAAGCCTTGCGCAACTTCCGTTCCTTCTTCGCCGCCTCGCGGTCCTCCTCGTTGCGTTGGTCGGGCTTGAAGACTAGCCTATTTGGATCATTCCTCTCGAATATGCTCCCCTTTCTAGTCTTCTCTTTTTCCTTGAAGGATTCGGAAGAGGCAGAGGTCGAGACGGATGGGGGTCGGGAGGTAGTGCTATTTGTTAGCGTTCGCCTGAGCGAGTTTTGGGAGGAGGCCAATCTAATGCTGGCATCGGTGGAGTCTTCGGCCTCGGCGAGCAGGTTCTTTTTGGCAATCTTGTAGGATTCTTGATCGATCCGGCCTTCGTCCTTTGCTTTCCGGAGGACTTTGTAGTCCTCGCGGTGGGTTTGGCTTTGCAGGGGTTTTTTGTAAACTAGGTGGGACATGGCCCGTTGAGAATGAGGCTGCCTCCCAAGAACTGTTCAATCGACCGGCCAAGTATTGCAGGGGTGGAGTGATGAGCCAGGCAGGATATTAAATTTGTATAGCGGTATGCCGAGAGAAAGGACAACACGTGGAATAGGCTTTTTATATATCTCAAACCCAATTTTATAAGGGAGTGGGTGGTGATGAGAGAGGAGTTAGAGAGAGTGGTAATAAATAAAGGAATCAAGATCTCGAAGTTTGAAATACCGTGGAGGGCTGGAATCATTAATATAGGATCCCTACTATTCGAATAGCGGTATGTAAGTACCCGTCTGACATTTGCCTCTCTGTGGCCCCCCCTCCTCCTTCGCTCCACCCATTTCATCCATCCATTTCACCCACCTTAGTCTACACCCCTCCCCGCCTCGATGCTCTTCCTCTTCCCCCCACACCCAGGTTGCGCTCGAGCAGAGCAATTGTAGTGTCCATGCCCGCGGGACTGGAAAAAAAAGGGTTGGGCAAAAGCAACCCGCGGAAAGCTACCAATCAGGGTTCGATGAATAAGTCCACCCCACGTGCGGGTGGTAGCGCCTTTGATTTGCGAGACTAGGCACTACTAGCCCGCCCGTTGTGCAACACGCTACCCAAGCCCTTATATCCGGGACGCTAGTGATTTAAATTTTTAGTTGGATTCGGTGCTTTTTTGTTTTCTTTTTCCTCTTTTTTTCTTTCTTTCCCTTTCTTCCTTGCTAAAGGATCGAAGAATAAGCATTTCAGGGACTCAACCCGCACTTGCCCGGGTGCGTGGGGAAAGCATGTCGACAGATTGATTACCGGTAGAGCTCCTGATCGAACAGGTGGGACATGGCCGAATGAATAGAAGCATTCTAAACACGGGGAGGTCTTCGGCATGGGACTTTGAATAAAAATAGGGCTTTCCGGTGGGGCTCAAGCCTCTTCTCTGCAATGTCAGTCACGTCAGATTCACGTATGATACAGTAAAAAGAACTAGGACTACAAGTGTTACGGTACCCGTTGAAGCCCTGACGGTTCTATGCTGTAAAGTGCACCTCCTCCTTCCCCCTCCTCCTTCCCCCTCCCCCTACCACTCCCACTCTCGCCTCAAGCTTTTGGAAAAGGCGGAGAAATTGATCGGGCTCTTAGAGGCAACCCGGATAAGACGGATGTAACCTGCCTAAGGATGAGGTAGTCGGGGTCCAGTTATCATACCGGTAGCACGCACGCACTGAGCCTTATCTAATCCGCCAATCCACTGCTGAGCTTGAGCACGGTACATAGAATCTCAAATACCGGTGATCCAACCGTGTGCTCGGTAGTCCGAAATTTCCTTCTCTGGAAGTGGGGGGTGGGGGAGCACAGCGAAAGGTGAGGCGCTAGCCCTCAAAAAGGGAAAAAAACGACTAGCACGCTCTTCAATTCCCGGGTATCTGAGGTCCCTCCGGGACTGCGCATTATTGATAAGTCCGCACAAATGCTTGTTTTCTGAGGAACCGAGGCGGTAAAAACTTTTGTCTCGCGCTAGGCAGTCATCTCAGCTGACAGCACCCAAGGGCTCGGGAGAGGTGATGCATCCCATTATAGTCACGTTCGAGGTTCAAAAAAATCAGAAAGAAGATATTTGCTCGCCCAAAATTATGGTAACAACAAGGCGGCGCTTCAACGCATCCAAAAGCGCTCATGAACACACCGTCATACGTTCCACGGGTGATGGAAAGCCTAATGCCTTGCGGATACGATGTGAGAGTCAGGGTCGAGGATGGGTACGAAGAGTCATCCGCCGTAGTCGTGGTCAATGATCGCAAGAACTATGTTGTGCTCCAGCAAAGTGGGGCAAGCAGATACCGGAACAGAACGGCCAAAAATGAGCTAGGGCGAATATGGTCAGTAGGTAAAGGGGAATGCCGTGCGGTAAGGTGCTGGTACAGGAAGTCCTAGGGATCGGATATGTAGCATTTTTCTTAGCCCAGGGATCCAACCTTTGTCGGGTACTTACGGAGAGCATTGAAAGGGACCACACACGCAGCTCAAGCACAGCACTCAAGCACAGCACTACCAGTGCTCGACGTTTTTTTAAGGTCTCCATGATGGGAAATAAATAAGTGATAGCTTCCGGCACCACATTTGGCGGGAGCTGCCGTAACTTGGACCAAAGACGTGTAACTCTAACTCCGGTAAACGTCGAATCCCGCAAAATCCCGCAAAATCCGCGGCCTCCTCCGGTCCTACAATCCCCAGATTCAGAGATAATAGCTCCCGGAAAAGGATAGTTTTCCTTGTACGGTATAGGGTTAAGCCAGTGAATGTGTTGGATCTCAGTAACTGGTACTCGCAATTCTCTTAACTTGTCGAACCGAACCTATGGTGAACTGATGAGCTGACTTCCATCGAGTGTCTGAGAGCAGATTCCGAGAGTTTCTACAGTGCTTGCACGGGTAATGTTTATCCGACAGCAGGGATTCGCAGACTATATGGCAAACAATTTGTGCCGACCCGAGAGCCCGCGCGAATTCACGGCCCCTCTTTTGGGGCGCTACTAGTACTTGCTTGCCACGAGCACTCGTACCGTATCATACGAGGTTTCAAGGTGTAACAGCATAACCCCGCTTATCCAGGCCAATTGCCTATCAGACAAGACTTGCGCGGTAGCCGATACTAGGCGCAATTAGCACGGTCTCACGATTCGACCCGAGCACCAGGTCCTCCAGTTTATTTGATTTATATGGGTAAAAGTGACGAACCGAGGACAAGGGTGTGATAGTTCATGATTCAAGCTAGGTACTAGTACAGCACTGCTGCACACCCGGGCCACCATACCGGTAATGGACCTCCCCACGACGAAGCAAATGCTATTATGAAGGAATCGCTTGGAGACTCGAATACTCCATACAAATTTCCCCTCCGTAACGGACCTGAAAAGAATTTTCGGATTCCAACCAACCCCCCTGTCCCCAGAAAAACTCAACCCGCTATGAAAAGGAAAACCTGGCTATAACGGGGCAAGCGGTGGCTTGGGTACTGCAGGCCCAAGTACGCGTCCTACTCAACCGCTGCTTTCGGCGTCCTGACGACCTTCGGTGCCACTTGATATCTCTCGCCACCCACCAGAATTCCCGTCTGTCGACGGAGGCCTGCCCGCGTATTCCCTATTTGTCTGTTTGAGAATTCCGGTAACAACTCTGTGCGTTACCACGGGGGAGCTTGGGAAACCGATCGTGATCGCCCCCCCTTTCGATGCATTGCTGGAGTTGAAGATTCCAGTCTGGTCAAGTGGGTATGGTGGGTTCCCCCACGCGCACGTGGGGCAGCTAATTTACCGTGGTGATATACGAGTAAGCATGGAACTGATTACGAGGAGTGCACGCCACCGACATATCGATAACTATCCACTCAGTGAGGGGCTGCTTTTACCAGACCCCTCGCAGGGAAGATAACCGAGGCCCAACACCCGGGTACTTGCACCAGGGAAGTGCAAGTACAAATGCAAGAAAACAGGGACCTACCGGTAAGGGGTATTGTCCCGGTATCGTAACATCTCCTATGCTAGCACTCCACAATGTCTAACACTCAGAGACAAACCCCCAAAGAAGGATTAGTGTTTTCCCCAGACGCCAAAGCCTGAGGGTGAGAGAGTCTTGAATCTTACTCGAGTGCTCGGGGGCGGATGTTAGTGATGGGAGGGACAGGGGTTTGAAGTCCCCGTGCTCATTACTCTACTGTCAGAAGCAAAAAGTGATTCAATTTGATAGGTACAGTACTCGAGCATGCTTGTAGGAAGGGTAAAAAGCTTTGACATTACCAACCCCTGTCCCTCCCATCACCAACATCCACCCCCGAGCATTAGCTGGTGTTTGCAATTCACAAATTTTGACCCCTGTCTTGAGGTTCTTCATTCCGGGAACAAGTAACCTGTAAACTAAATCTATCGTCGGCCGATGCCGCAATTCCCGCTGAGAGCGGATCATACGAGATTTCACGGGATACTCGGCCTCATCAAACCGAGAACAAGTGTTCGAGTGCTCGAATACCCGGGAACAGGGGGGACATGGTTTGTACTAGTACTAGTACGGTGCCGGTACTTGTACCAACTCTTAGATAAGCGCGTTTTTCGCCATACCCGTTGCAGGCAAAGTGTGCTCGAGTACCGGAAAACAGGGATATATATACCAGTACCGGTATGGCAAAAAAATTCAGTGTGTCCGAGTGCCCGTGGAGATTCACGACCCCTGCTTCCATTCCTCGTGCTTCTTCCCTACCGGTAGGACAAGTAGTACCAGTACGACAGGTGGCCCCCCTCGAATGCACAACGCGCACCAGCCAATCAGGGTACCAGAGCTACAGATTCCCAAAAGTTTCTAGGGTTGTGGCGCACCTGTGGGGGTACCCCTCTGCCCTAAAAAAAAACGCTCACCACGACCCCAACTACCGACACTAGAGCAAAATTTAGCCGTGGTTCACCCCCTGGCAGAACATGCCGAGTTGTCTCCTTGTAAACTTATGGCAGCTTGTTCCCCCAAGTAGGAAGCAATCCACGAAACATTCGCAAAATAACCCCTGCACCCGCCGAAACTATCTTTTCGGAAGGAGTGTTTCTGCTAGTGCTTAAAACCTACCCTCTCATGACATCCAAAGCCAGTCAATATTTCAACTTGCGGCAGCAACACCAACAAACAGAATCCCCAAAATTCCTTCTCTAAGTAGTGATCGGGACAAAGCGATTTCCCCCGAGTCTTCTGGGCGGAGGTGCAGGAGCCTTCGAAGCTTGTGCGGGAAGGATGACAGTGGGGCTTGTCTCGGGAAAAGAGTTTTTGCCGAATAATTAGCCAAGAGACTTCCTAATTAGGGAGAGTCCACCTCCATATTAGGACTAGTGTTCTTGATTTGATGTGAGGCTCAAGAGAGGTTCTACCCGAGCAGGGTGCAGGCACCATGCGGAGCACGAGGGGTAAATCTATAGAACTTCTAATGGTTAGCTCAAGAGACTTCTCCACTTCATCAGGGGCCCAACGAGTGATAAATCCTTTTGCCAGGGCTGTGGAGGAGGCAGGGCATCTCCTACATGCTCAAGAACATCCACGAAGTACTTGTCTGAAAGGTACTCGAGTAGATGAAGGAGGGATGCCTACACTCCCGATAAATCCACCATCGACAATTGGGCCCCTAGCCTTCGCAATCCAAGACAAAACACCCCAAGAAGGAAAAGTGTTTTCCAGACGCGCTATAGCTTATTTGAGATGAGCCCATTGAATCTCATTAACCTGTCCCGCTAAGCCTTTCGTTGTTTAGAGAGCGAATTCTGTTGAGGTCCCCGATGATGAATTTACGGTAACTTGAGAAGTGGCGGATCGAGAGAGGGCTGGGGTTGGTTGTGGCTTGATAGCAGGCTGGGATGCCCCTGTCGATTCTCGGTAAAAAGCAAAAGCAATGTCGAAGTGCCCACTTTCAGGCACAGCACGGCACAATAAAAAAAACTCTTGCCATCCGCAGTCTCCGCCGACCAGGGATAGGTCTAGTTTCACAGGTTAACATAATTGCGAATACTACAATACTACCGGTACTCGAGTACTCGAGTATTTAAGGAGATCCAATATCTCCCAGAGGGTGATCTTATACCGCGATAGGAAAGCACCACTCGAGCACCGTAATCCTTCTTCAGATACCGGTATTTCGGCTCCGAACCCGGATATTGGGGGCGTGCTGGAGGGATAGCGAGGGATAGCGAATTACCGGTACTGTACTATGGTATCATAGTACGAGAGTTTTTTGCTGGACTCGAGCGAGTTCCGGGAGGGGCAAAGCCCGGAAAATTAATACCCGCCAAAGAAGGAAGGGGGAGAATTGAATCCCCCTGCTCGAGCTCACTGAGAGCCGGAAATTGATATTTTTAACAGCCTCCATCCTAGCGGATATAAATCGATAAATGTCTGCTATGGGTCGAGATATTTATTTCCCCACACATTTCTATGTGCTCAGTGGATTGAGTTCCTACGACTCACAAAACTAATTGGATAGAATTTAGTTATCATCAAAATTCCAAATTATTCGGGTGAAGCTCCGCCAGGCCGTACACAATCACTAACTGGGTTTATTGTAAATACTTGTATCATACTTCCACAATAAGTCAAAAATATGCTTTGCTGTAGCTAGGGCCTAAGGTCTGTACTATCAGGACGATGTTTGGCATATAATACTATGTAACCCAAGGAGTGAGGAAATGGCGAGCACTTATTGCTCTACTCGGAGATGTTCACCTTTGCGCCAAAGAAGTCACTCAATGTCGCCTGCAATTTTTTTTAACGTCTCTCTCTCTCTGCCCACCGGCATTTTTATCAAAGATCACCCTACCCTACTATCAGCACCTTGGCGGTCGGTTTTCCGAAAAAATGAACCCTATCTCCACAGTGCTCTACAGCGCAAGTATTCCGGCATGTATGTGCGAAGTTCCCTAATATTGGAGCCCGAGTTTGGTACTCGTACTCGAGTACGTGTACTATACCGGTATGGGGGCTAGAGAAGTTCGGATGCATAGATAATCCGCCCTGCAAAATTATAAATTCCTTGTGTTCGAGTATCGGGAACTTTACACCCCCCTGTTGCCCCCGGCAACACCCGCACCTTGCTCGCTGGCCGTTGGGATAGTTGACACCTCAGATTTTCCCCCAACTAACTCTCAACAACTTGCCAGGGGGAGTGGTGAAAATTTTCAATGTTTCCGTATATGCAGAGACAGTTCACCAGCGACACGTGGTGATCACAAATTTTATTCCCTCCATTTCAATCGGGGTTCTCATTTCCCATTCCCATTCCTCTATCGGCTATATATTATCCCCTTTCCTATGTTAGTTTTTTTTGTTTGTTTGTTCTGTATTGTTTTCTTTTTTCCATCCCTTGATTTGCTGTCCGGCGAAAGTCTGAATCAGATACAGCACCGCACACCGTGGCCGTGTTCGCAATAACTGACAGCGTTAACTTTTCATAAATGGTGGCAGCAGCCAGCCAAAGCCCTAGAACGCACACACCCTGTCCCACCTGTGACTGTCCAACAATACTGTCTTGACCAACAGATCACTTCCAAGTATCCACGGGGGTCTGCCTTTCAGTCCTTGTCCGCTTGGGATCTACAGGTTGTTTAGGGGCGTGGTCAATTCGAAGGGAGGGTGGGAGAAGGGGGGGAGGGAAAGAGAGAGAGAGAGAGAGAGAGAGAGAGAGAGAGAGAGAGAGAGGTAGGGAACAAGGAGAGGTGGTGGTATATTTACTTCACTGCTGTGTAGGTACCACTTTTCTGTCCGGGGGCGCTTGACAAAGCCGGTCTAATGAAGCTGCAAAGGGTGATTCCAGCAAAGCAACCACTAACAGGAACCATCAAACAATAACCCACGTTGCCGAATTGCTGCCAGGAAACCCTCATTCAAAGAGAGGCTTCCTCGTTTGGGTGGGATTGACTAGTTGAGCACAATGCCTCACTCAGCCCTTCGGCTCAGTAAGTGATTTTTTCCCCCTTTTTATCCGGGTCCCCAATTCTAACCCATTAGCCTCAGCAGACAGAATGTTGCCACAAACCCTCTAGTTAACCTCTAACCGCTACAACGATTGATCGCCGACCTATGCAAACAGCTGGCTGTTCTCACGGTGGCTTCCACTAGAGACTGTCTGCAACACGGCGAGATAGGACAAGGGCGATTGCGGTAACCGGTTGGCTGGTTACCTTCTCCGCGAGGGTATCCGAGCCGTTTAAGCCTAGGAGGGCCGACGAAGGACCAGAGCACGAGGTCTGGGTAATCTTATTAAAAACTAGAATGGACTTCGACACACGCACACACCACAAAAACACATCCACCCTCTTCCTTTCACCCTAGGCGAATTGTGGGAACGAGGAAAACCGAGTCTCTCGATCCCTAGCGGATTGCTTGGTGTGTGGTAATGTAATTGGGGGAGAATAGGTTTGCAATAAATGAAAAGAAAAAAAAAATGAAAATGAACAAATAAAAAAAACGAAACAAAAACAAGAGGCAATGGCTTCCCAAGGCGCGTTTTGCGATTCGAGATGTTTTTTTTCACTCCTTTCCAACAATTTTCTCGAACGTACAAACTTACGCCCCCGCCGGAGTGACCATTAGGTGGCGGCATCAGCAGCGCGAGTTCCGACCGGGAGCCGTCTGATTTCTTCTCTCTCTCGCTCTCTCTCTCTATCTCTCTCTCTCTCTCCCCACATATTCCCATTTGGCGGGCCCAGTTGTGGGAAAAGCGGAGAACGACTCACATTTATACAAAGATTGTCTTCCGGCAAGCTTCCATCTTCAGCAATTGAACTATAGATCAATCGGGAGTTGGTGGCTAACAATCGGTTTAGAAGTCTTAGCGTTGGCCTTGCTGTGCAAGCAGAAACGATTTCCGAAGCCTGGAAAAAATCCCTTTGAGAAAGGAATGGACTCAGTCTCCTTCTCACATGGATTGGATTGGTGTTATCCTGAACAGACAGCGCAACCAGTTCCCTTAGATTTTCTCGTTATTCAGATGAACGCCGAAAATAATTTAGCTCCCCCTCGTTTTCTGCATTATCCTCCTTCCCTCATTCATGGGCGCGGCGTTTTCCCCATTCTTTAGCGCGATCGTTTCTTGCTAAGAGATGAAAGGGGGAAGGAGAGTTATCATATGCACTTGGGAAATTTTCGAGATGACAGTCGCTTGAAGATGTCCGGACACTTGCTGGCGCCAACATCTTTAGGTCATCCTTTGGTGGCTGCGACTGGTGCCTTTCCTTGTGCGTCACGAGCGATCTAGGTGGTCCACGTTTTTGTCAACCTTGTAGGTGGTCATCGACGGGACTCCGTTCATATGCTTCAGGTATCTTGGTGCGCGGTGATTTCCTACCACTGATGATATTCTGGCAGGACTGTTGTGTTGGATGGGAAGGGTGCTGGAGCGAGTTCGGTGCGGGGAGGGGAAGCTGTGAGTTGGCCTGTGTCGATTGTGGCAAATGTTACACAATGCTAAAAGTACCTAGGAACCCCTAACGTTCGGTAACCTCCCGGATCCAGGAACCGAATTCCTCAAACAGGTACCAATACCATTGGAAGCTTGCCCCGCACCAAAAACCGCGCCGCCGGAGCGCTTCATGCAGTATGAGTTACAACTGATACCCCACTTCAAACCCGCCATTGGGATTGTCGTGGGGTGCGAAGTGTGTGGGGTTTTGTTGATTGGGGATGTGCAACCGTGGGTTGGTTTTCAGTGGACACTTTGCAGATCGTCAAGAGAAGCTTTATTTGTCGACCTTGTTTGGGGATGTGAGGTTACCCGGTATAAATGTGGGGGGGGAGGTGTTTTTCGCCAATTGAAAAGAGGGAATTTGGAGCAGTAATCCCGCAGCACGAGACTTGCAGCGCACGGCTCTTTCCATGCGCCATTGAATAACTGGTACTTGGAGTTGGTCCTCATTTCACCAAATCCTTCTATTCGATCACGAAGTAGTGCCCTCGGATAACTGATGTAAGTTTCGTTTTTTCTTTCTCTTCTCCCCTTTCTCTTCAGTTGTACCCCCACTGCCCCCCCCCCCCCCCCACACACACCTTGGGCATGGTGCCGAAAGTCGTGAGAGTTGATAGGGCTGAAATGATGAAGCCCCTCCAATAGCAATACCACACGTTCGGGGAAAAGAGAATTCACTCTAAATCAGACCTGTGTAAACTGGTTTATTTTGTTCCATCATATACAGATCCCCAGGTCGGGGGTTTAGGTCATGAGTTTTTTTTCATCTTTTTTTTTCATTGCGTTTCACATTTCCCCTCCACTACTGATCCCGTGGGGAAGAGAGTGAAATAAAGGAATAAAAATAAAAAAACCGGAAAGAAAAAACAAGTCTTATTTTTTCTTTCCTTTTTCTCTAATGTACCGGTATCGCGCCTATTGCCAGATTGTTTCTTCCAGTCTTTGTGGCGGTGAATAGAGAAGGAGCGAATACAGGAAATCTGAGCTTGTGAAGCGGTACCAGGTGTAATGCTCAAGATTCGATAACCAAAATTATCCTCTTTTGTCGTATGGTATGAGGAGGGAAATTTTCTCGTGCCATGCATTACATTGCTAGCTTTGGGATGGGAAGTCTGGGAATTGGAGCAAGGATAGGAAGCGAAAAGCCGAAAAAAAAAAGAGGGTGGTTGGTGCCTTGGCATTTTGCCATCATTCGGATAATGGGTTAATTTGCTCCTCCAGATAAGCTATTCCGGGGGTGAGTATGGATGGCAGTGACTGGGGCGAAGGACTTCGAGTGCGCACTCAATGACCGGCTCGCAGTGGTCTTCTGCTGTTGTCTGTTGATCCACATGGCTGGGAGCGGCACCATGGTGATTCCCGGGGATTTCTGCTCGTTGCTGGTCTGGGAAGTTAGACCGGGTTTGGCCTGGAATCGGCGCAATGAGACGTGGGGGGTATCGACTTGACGGTTTGATTATTGGGGAGACAAATTGTATGGACTAGATGGGATTCACTGAGCCGGTAACATCAATGGCCGAGGGCGGCAGTCCGGGGGTGTGTCTCACCCTTCTGCCCGCGTGCAGGTCTGATTCAAGTAAGAATTGGGATTGTGATCCTCCAGTATGTTGAACACTAACAAGGATTTCTTCCAGGAGTTTGCAACGCTCAGGCGGTGGTTCTGCAGAGTTGCTGAATCATTTAGAGCTCGGAGGTAACCTGACCTCCACAAGCCAAGACTTCCAAATCTCTTCTATCTTTATTATTTTGTTTTCTTAACTTTAAAGAAGTACAGTCTTCACCGTACCCACGACGAAACTGGGCGGGCGACGAACAGGGGTGTTTGGTGGGCAAAAAAGGAAATCGTCAAGGTTGGGGTTACGAAAATTGCTGGTAATTAATGCCTGTTCGTCGCCCGCCCAGTTTCGTCGTGGGTACCGTGAGGACTAGCTGGGTGCGAGCTCGGCGGGGTAGTACAGAGCAGAATCTTGCGAGAGAGAGGCGTCACACGAGCGCTGGGTTCATTTAAATAAGCCAATATCTCTCTTCTTTCTCCATCCTGGTTTAAACAAGTTCGGAATCATCTTTCAACTGCTCCCTTTTTTCTCCTATTTCGCCTCCTGCCTTCTTTGTTACTTTTTTGGTATCTTAATGATATCTGATCCCCATCTCATCATCCATAACCAGATAGTCGCCTCTATTCCCTACCACAGGGAGCATCGCGCTCGCCCTTGATTCAACCAACGCTGGGTTTTTCGACATGACGAAAACCAAAGTCAAAGCCCATTGCCAGTCAGCGGCTGCTCCTGTCACTCCCCGATCCACTGCTCAGGCGATAACCACCGATGCTGTCACAATCAACATTGCCGTGTTCGGAGGGCAAGAGCCAATACAAGGTTAGCCCTACACATTCCCCCCCCACAATTATCGTCTCCCGGCGTAAATGTTGTGCAGGCTAACAGTTACCGTCGCTTTCCCCAAGGGGCGCAATCCCCAGCGGATCTCGAACGCATAACGCACTGGTTGCATGCCGTGGCTAGCCCTAAGGTTAGTGCTGGACGGCTGCAGAGGATCACGGAGGGTATGCGCCAGACCACTGCGCTCACTTCCACCCAGGATAGTCTCCGGGATAATTGCAAGGGGGAAGGGCAGGAGGGGCATGCTCCTTGCCCGGTCACTGGGGGGTACTGTGGTGAAAAGGGCTATGGCCCTTATGGGATTCATAGTTCTTGTGCACCGTTGGATATTTCGGCCTATTGCGAATGACTTGTCTTGTACTTCGTTGTACTGGTCGAGAAGGTTCTCATTTGTTCTATTTTCCTTTTATCTTCCCGCATCCTCATCGTCTTTTCTTTTCCGGCTCGCTCTTATGAAGTCATCGGAGGCTGTTGTGTAAAAGTAAATATGCCGGTTATCCCTTGGCTTTTATTTCACTGCAAAACGCTCTGCAATTCGAAATCTTGGAACGAGCTTGAGTTTTATATTCTTGGTTGGATAGGTATATGAGGTAAAGTGACCGAAAGATGAGGATTGGGTTTTCATCGACTCCCATTGTTTATGCTGACATCTTTGGGCATTTGGTTATTCCTACGATTATGAACAAAGCTGGAAAGCGATATTATCCTATAGCTTAGCTGGCTATGTCTAACGACTAGCCTATGATATAGCCTTAATCCAGGTTCGCGTTATCGCCTCCTTTGAACTTTTATATGGCGTGGAATTATTTAGATAAATACTCTTAACAAGTCGACGGGCGGGACTCACCAACACATTTTACGATTACGATCTAGGAATCTTATCGTGGCAGCAATTTCTGATACGGGTATACCTGTGCAGTATGGCGCGGAAATAACGCTGAGGGAACTCTTTTCAAAGCTACCTACCGATTCATTCCCTGGATCGAAACACATTGGGAAGGCCGAATTATCGAACCGGCAAACAGCCTTCTCACATGATGCGGCTGAGATTCCGGGTGTTTGGGGGTATGGTACTTCCGAATTGCCTGTGCGTTCTCATTGGCACTTCAATTCGGGTTTCCCCCGCATCTTGGAGGGAAAAAAACAATTATCGGTACCACCTTCGGTATTCACTGATCTGGGTGAGAGGTTTCACAATGGACAACGCGCTAGTCGTGAGAGTTGGTGGCTATGTATGATATGCTCGAGAATACTCCCCGCGGCCTAAGGTTTCCTCTTTAGAGCCAAGTTGGGTGCTGTGGCCGAGCCGAGCACAGAATCTCACTCGTTACCAATAGCATGCCCCGGATCGTTGTTTACAGGTGTGGGTGGCGTAGTCTGAATGAATTTACTCGAGTACTATTAAGCACGTGCCTGAGCGTGCATCAACTTAATTTGTTGGTGTCGGGGTGGGTTCTGACTTGGCGCCTCCGCTGACCTCTATCATTTTTAATAGCATTCAATTGTCGCTTTGCTGTGCTTGGTTTGCATCCTATGATCGCAATACCCCCCCCCCCTCGGCGCTCGGAAGCAGGTAGTAAACTTCGACTCCCAGTGACTAAACATACTATGCGCCATAGTGCACTACTCGAAGTGTCATGAAGTTTGCAAAACGGACTGCTATTGCATACCAGCAAAATTGTGAGGCTCTGGCCAATTCTTGGCTGTATGCAATAGCAGTCCGATTTACAAACGCCACGGCGTTACTAATATGTTCCAAAGGTAACGTTTCCCTTCCTCCACACGGACATGCGTGCAGCTTGCGCTTTGAGGCTTCCCCCTTTTTATTACCCCCCAAGCAAGGCTAGCAAGATCCTCCCCAGCCAGCGGGCGCGTTAGGTTAAACAGGCTCATCTCGTGTCATACAATTCCACGCCCGAAACACACGTGGTCTATGAAGTGTTGGCGCGAGGGTTTGTGAGGCTTCGGGATCGGCGGGGCAAAGCAAATTGCATGCACTACTGGGCGCCAGAGGGTCTAAAACGCAGAAAGACTAAACGGGGCCTCTGGCAACATACAGGGAAAGGGTTCCCTTCTCTAGCACCGCATGCTTTGTGGCTTGTGCCTAGTCGACGTTGGTGGCGGAAAACCGTTACCAACAGCCACCCCTGCTCCTCCGTACCACCCTCATGGGTATGCTGTGCTGCACAGTACTCTCTCAACTGAATGGTACTCCCGTTACACGGTCAATCACTCGGGGCCTTCGGCAGTCTAAGAGTTACAACAGTATCAAGTAGACCTTGAAACATGCCGTCCGGCCCGCTCAGTTGGAATTATCTAATTTCTCGCGCACACGCACTAGCAACACACCAGTGTCAGCGGCGCGACGGGCGATGGCCTTCGATCTGTTATGCTTGTACTATGCATTGGTTCCCATCGCTGGTGCCCGTTTCCTCCTCTGCCCCGTACTACGAGCAGGTTCAACCTACCATCGGGGCCCCTGCGGAATTTCACACTTCCGTGGTTGTGACTAATAGTCCTGCTTTGTACCGGGGCATTTCCCTAGCATCCGTGAGCGCCAGCTCCGGAACCTCCTCAAAACTAAGCCCATAGATGCTTTGCTCACGTGTTACATTAGCCCGGACGAGGCGGAAGGGGGGAGCATCGTATCTCATTGGCTTGTTTCGACAAGGTCCCCTGCCTGAGAGATCCTCCATCTATGTCATGTGCTCAGATATGATGCATTAGTATACCGTATCGTCTTGTGTACTGCGTCGTGCAGCGACCGCCCTACATCTGATGGTACCGTTCCATCCCAGATACTCGAATTCATACATCGCGAGATCCGCCTGAAAGAGTGGAGCTTGGCACGAACTGCCGAGTAAGAACTTCGTACACGGAATACGCCGCGCACCGTTCCATGAGCTATGATGAATGGAATTGCGAGAGTATTTGTTTGTTCTACCCTTTGGGAACTTCGTGCAGGCTACTCGCCGAAAGTCGGAGCAGTATATGTATCTCAATTACTCTACCGTAATTCGTTCGATCCCGGGGGGGATCTTGATAATTGTTTTTTATTCACGTCCCGACGATAGCCTAGTATTGTGGAAATACTAGTCCTGTTAGGTAAGAAGACGGCGACTTTGTCGCTCTGGATGGATCTTCAATCGGGAGGTTACGGAACCCAGGGTGGAAAGGTTTATTTTTAACATCTCATTCCAGCATGTTAAGTCCCGAGCCCTTATGAGCAGATGCCTGGTTTTTTACTTTGAGTTGTGCTTCTGGGAAGGCAAATATGGCCTTGCGACCGAAGCCCAGAGCAGGACCCTCTTCCAGCGCTGGTTACAGTACTACGCACAGCAGTCACGATGGCTTCGACGTCGGGATGTTGTTAAGGTACCGGAGAACGGAATGGCCCATCCTTTCGTCCCGGCATATGATAGCTGGTGATTTCCGATGTTAAGCTTAGCCGGCACAAGGAAATGGCTTTGTCTGGCTCTAGCCATCAGGCATGTTAGTTGGAGGAAGGACTGCCAAGTAAAGTCGGGGGGGGGAGGGCGAGGATTGGGTATCGTTGTTTTTCGACTGGTAATAACTCTTGATTCACCGGGACCGGGAGGCTTGCTGTAGGACATAGTTTGGGAGCTTCTTTCCCGAAATTTCTATCCGCTGATGTGTTGCGGGAAAATTGTGGGATTGGTTAGGAGTGAGCCTTGGCCAAGATGGACTTTTGAAGAAATAGTCTCGGAGATCAAGATATGTGACAAAGCCTATTTCTTTCTTCTTTCTTCTTTCTTTTCTTTGCTGACAATAACTGTTCTGGCTGCCTCTCTGGGGGTCTAAGTCATTTGGTGGACATAGGGCGAATTCGGTAGGGTAAGCAAAAATTACTCGTTTCTGATCCCTGTTCGTTATCCGCGGAGTGGGGGATAAGCCATACAGCTAAAGTACGGTATCGTGATGATACGGAGATGTTCGTTGGTGAAACAGTACTAAGAAAAAGTTGCCAATGGCCATAATTCTATGCCCGCCCTGGGCATTCTTCTCGCGCTCAAAGCAACAAAAGCTTTCCCTACCGAGCAAACGAAAACGATCGAACTCAGCGTAAGCATCGATTCATCCACGGTAGGAAACCACGTGAGTGCGTAACGGCGATGGGAATAGCAGGCTGCTACAAAAGCGAGCCTGTTCAAAGACCCCTGACAAAACTCAAATAAACCCTGAGAGCATGTTTGATGCACCACTGAAGGATGTCTCTAATTGGCTGGGGGGAAAAAAGAAAAGAAAAAGATACCAAAAAAAGCTCCTTTTAGGGTTAGATTTAAAGCCCTATGTCTGCTTTTAAAAGTTTCCCCCCAGGCACACGACCAAGTTGGCGTGGTGACCAATAGGGGATCGGTGGGGAGCAATTTTTGTTATCCTGCTTTGATGAATTTACTTTTTACCCTATCAGACACATACGGTACCACACGGCCTACCCTACCGATACTCGTCGCCCATCCAGTTTCGTCGTCCCATCGGGGGGGGAGTGGATGTTTTCTGTGAGCTGGTTCAGCTGTGCGAGTGGCTTGGCAGATTGGTTGGAAAGCGGACAAGCGAGCGAGATGGTGGTGTCGGTTGATCTCCCCGCTAAGCTGTGGCGAGATCCAGTGGTGGCCTTCTTGGGTGCCGGATGAGAGAATCTCTCATGAGAAATCCGCCAATCCGCGTCAGCCTAGGATGGGTTTCCCCCAGCTTAACAAGTTAACGGAATTGCGGAATACCAGTTAATGAGATCTAACGTCCTGGTAGGCTGATTTTATGCCTTGTCGAGAATAGGCTAACCCTCCTCGGGAGCGTTTTTTTTGACTGCTCAGATTGTGGAGATCGCAGGGCTGAGTGGGGAGGGTGGGGAGGGTGGGAGGGGAGGTTTTTTTCTTCTTCCAGACACTCGGGTGCAATTGCCTTTACACCTCTCTGTCTATCATCCTCGAGTACATTTTGTGACCAGCGTGGTAGTGGTCCGGAGCAGAGGATGGCACTTGTACGAGTAAAGTACCAATTCTTCCCCCTTCCCCCCCTTCAATCCCTTTCTACCCTGTGAATGATTGGTTCTTGCTCGTTTTTTCTTTTCTTATCTTATCCTGACACCTTGGTGCCAAGGGTGATACAAATTAGTGCCAAGGTATGCGGCTACTTTAATGAATCGGCCAGTGCAGTATCGTGGAACCCGAGTTTTGTCGTCGTCTCCCAAGCAAGCGAGGAGTCTACCCTTTCACTCTTTGCCGGTTGGCTACAACCCGAGTGGGGAGAATGTGAGTTGGAATGGAAGGTGAAAGAGAGACAGAAGAAAAAAGGAAAGAAAAAGAAGAAGGTCGTTTTAATGTGCGTGTTTGAACATATCCTGTTTTTTTGTTTTTTTGTTTTTGCTATTTTTCGGAGAAAAAAACCGCTCAAGAGTATTAGAGAATGTGGTTTTTGTGGCGAGCTAGACTGCTCCTAAGGTTCCTAAGGTTGCAGTCTAGGTATGAGGTCTCTTCAGCTGAGAAGTACAGTAGTAATTTCGAAAGAGTAACTTGTTGAGAAATCGTGACGCTGTTTTTTAGGGGTGGTGAAGGGGTTTGCTTCCAGTGTGGGGTTGGTATCATAACCCAGTCACGGACTAGGAGTGCTCCTAAAGGCGCGTGAACCTGGATTCTCTGAATCGAAGAATTAGGTTCCCTGCTGGTAATGACCCACAACACTTGAGTGGCTGTGCAACGGTACCGTACCGGTAGAACATCTAAGATGGAGAGCACTACCGGGACTACCGTACCGGTATTTAGGTTCAGTAAGTACTGGAGAGTACCCAACTTAACCAATCACAAGAATATCCCTACAAAGTGAATCACCATAGATACCGTACGAGTACTTGTACGTGGCAGATCATCCCTTCGACCGGTGCCACACACACCAGAGGATATATTTTCGTATTAGTACAAGAGTAGGAGACAGGGATTTTGTTGCAGGTCAACCTAAGTTAACTACAGTCCCGGATTCACTAACTATTTCAAACAAGCATTTGTCTATTGTACCTACAATGCCACCGCCCCTTACTCTCGACTACAAGTAAAAACCTAAGTTCGAACCTTAGTCTAAATCCCCGGCCAACGTGCCGGTACCGGTGTCACAAAACCAAAAATTGGCGAGAAACACCCAATTTCAACAACATCGTCCCGCACGAGCCCCTCATACTCTCATCTCAGATCATTATCATCTCAGAGCCATTACTCCAGGACCTGATAAAAAAAACCTAACCTATCCAAAAAAAACCTGACATACCTTCCCACATTTCTCAAAGTGTCCCCTCCCCCCACTTGCAACCCCCACGATCTGACAAACCACCGTCATCGTCATCCAACCAAAACCAACCAAAACCCCACGAAAAAACTGACAATGGCTAGGAAAGGATATCATCGGGCAATTGAAAAGGCCCCCGAGCTCATAGGGTAATGGGAAGGAAGGAAGGATCGTGGTGTGCAGGGGTTAAAAGAGTTGAAGAGGAAAGAAAAGAAAAGAAAAGAGAGAGAGAGAAAAAAAGAAAGAAAAGAGTAATTCCAACGGTTGGATAAGGTTACTCGCAAGGTTGTTTTCTAAGAAAGTGAAGGAACCCCCACTACCGATATTGTGCCGGATAGTTTTATCCCGGAGGAGCACCCCCCCCCCAATTCCTTCCTTTCTTCTCCCTTTCCTCGGCCGAGACAAATTGTCTGGTGTACGAGTACAAGCTTTTTAGTTCCCCGACGGCCGGTACCCGACAAGGCTTCCCAATCAATCGGCTTAAACAACCCTAACCCACATATACGAGTGATGCGTCATGATTCATAAACCCCCCACACACGCACACACACACACCGCCGGGCTTGGCTATTGGGTTCCGGGCCTGGAAAGAGGCGAGGCTCCCCATCCACCCGACGACGAACAACCCTCACCTGAATTGTACATACAGTATCATGATTTGGCATATGATACCCGTGGAAGAAATCCCGCACGGTGTGGTATGAGCAGCTTGGAACAACTTCCGTTACCCCCCCCCTCCCCCGCCGGCAGAGGGGAAGTCTCTGGTTTGGATTGGATTGCATCGCGTCGGAAGAGATACCGACTGGTCTGGTCTTTACGGTGGTGGGGTATAATTACCCCATGGACATTACAAAATGTTAAAGTGTTTACTCCTGGTCCAATGGCATCATGGCGATTTTTTATTTTTATTTTTAAGATGCTACTTTTTTGGAAGGCGCAGGAAGAAGGAAGAGCTATATTCCCCCCCATGCCTAAAGCCCGAAGATCCCTTCGCAGATTCAAACTGGGAAGTGAAGTGAGATTTGCCCCAGAGCCACAATCGCTTCAGCCACTGGTATGGTCGCGTGCGAGTGAAACTGCTTGGCCGCTGTGCTCGAGTATCATACCTAAGGAGGAATGTGCAGCAGCCCGCATGTATGCACACGTACCTTAAAACCTTGAATTTCTGGGAATGTCTGTGGGATGGTGAAGTCATCTCCCCCCCTCTCTCTCCCCTTCCCAACAACAATGCTTGTGGTATCTTTTTTTCTTTTTTTCTTTTTGTTGATGGAGGAGGAGGGGCTGAAACGGAATTATTTTCTTCTTCCTTCGATCTAAAGTGGGGAATTCTAGACCTCCTCGCTCGGTTCTTGGTAGTTGGGTTGATATAATACCTCGAAAAAAAGAAACAAAAAATACCTGGGGGGTCTAAATTTAGTTGTAGTAGTAGAACCCTAAATCATGTATGCTACAGTGCTGAATTGCTTGAATAACGCCGGTGGGGACAACCTGAGGTGCGGTTAGAAAATATTGAAAGTACGATTTCTAACGGCTGACTTCTACCGCATACTCGTGTTCAGTACTCTGATGTGAATATCTGTCAGTCAGCTATTAGCTAGTGACTTGGGGGTGAAACCAATCGGTCAAAGTGTCTGAGTGGATAAGGCTTAGTCGGGTAGGTTGCCATATCCGGAATTTCAAAGGCGCGTGGGGGTCCAACGGAGTGGAAATGTGGGGGGGAACCTCCCTTAGCATATTCGGCGATCGTGAGGTCTGGCGTAATAAGGCTCCGGCCTTGAAAGTGATCTGTGTCTGATATCGTCTTCCCGGATGCGTCTTTATATGGCGCTCGATCCTACCATTGACGTAACTGGATTGCTGTTTTTTGGGGGTTGGATGGGTCGAATGGATTGGATTCTTTCGTTGGCTGAATAGCTGTATGAATCATAGTAAATTTATGTAGATTGGAACTTTATAGCTGCTAAGTCACTGGTTCGGGAGAAGGTAATTTCTAAGAGTTTGCAGTCATATCTCGGTAACTAATTTATTACTGCTGGGTCGAGCATACTACTTATACTTTATGGTATCATAAGTATTTTTGCTTTCTTCTTTATAACCCTGAGTTATATAACTGACTAATTTACATCCCCCGTTGAAAACTACTGTATTATACTATACGTATTAACTTATACCCACCCAGTAAGCAGATTTTTTGGTGACTGAAATGATAAAAAGGTATTATACGACGGATATATCATAGCATCCCTTTCCGTACTCAATGATATGCACTAAGAAGACAGTCTCCGTGACGAACATCAGCGGGTGATAAACGAGGGCATTTGGCAGGCAAAAAATCCAATTCGTCAGAGTATTCCCAGGGTATCACAACAAAACAATAATAATACCCGCTACTGATCCATCCCCGTCACCGGGCCCACATTAGTCAGGACTTCATGAGAGAGTGCACTCCTTTTGCAATTCCAATACCGCAACAAGCACCTCTATTGTTTTCAAAAAAAAAAAACCCCCCACATCATTCTCCTTCACTCTGTCTATCTAGTAGAGGTTTTTCTTCATTTGTTTTCAGCAGGCTGAAGTTGCGTTATTATCAAGAACTTGGTGCCTAAAAATTTGACCCCGTTTTGGATCGCAACTAGGTCGACTTCCTAGGGTATCTGAGAAGAGGTGCATTTCTCTTTTTTTTCTCTTTTCCTCAAGTTTAATTTTATTCACTTCATGTGCATTTTGGGCATTGCGTTCGCCATGGGATTTTCTGCCCTTTGCGGGTTCCGTGAGAGAGAGGGGAAACGTCGACCCCTTTGTTTTGAGTAAAATCCTGAGTGAGTAACCATGAATGTCTTCTTCGGGATCCAGCCATGGGGCTGATATCTTGGTACTCGAACATATAGTACACCGCCCGCGTACCCGGTTTCCCGGAATTGCTTACAGAAGCAGCCTGACACAGCTGAATATCTCAGGACGTCGGAGTTTTATATTTTGACGAAGGCGGGAGAGAATACTGGCAGAATAAAACAAGACATTTCTCAAAGGGAAACTTTGGTGTCCCAAGACATATTTCTCCCATTCAAGTCAATACCGTACCATACTTGTATCTGACCCAAACGAGCAATGATTGTTCCGACTCCCAATTTTTTTAACCAAGATACCATTTTCTTTCATAGGAAGTGTATTTTTTCTTCCCCTATAATGAAAAAAAAAAAGGAGAGTATTGTGCTCTTAGGCTTTGGGGTGAATGGAGGAATTGTTTGTATTTTGAAGGGGAGAGGGGAGGGGGTAAGTTACCGGGAATTAGTGCAAGATTAGGGCTCGAAGAGGGGGATGCTTGTTTGACTTGTAGCGATTTTGTAGATTGTCCTTGGGGGGGGGGGGTTCTCAGGGAGTATAAAATGAGGGGTGTTACTCACCGGGAAACTATCCCCTCATTTTGGGATAAAGAATTCCATACTGGGTTTCTGTTAGGAAGAGCAAGTTCCCCGAGTGCTCCAACATGACCAACTCGGACAATGCACCGTCCGTAACTTCCAATGGGGGGGTGGGAGATAGTCAAGCACCCCGAATACAGATTTTGAGGTCAATGCATCGCCAAGTAATCAAACATACGTCGTCCTCTTGAAAATGTGCATCATCCCTTTTATTGCTGGGTTGAATGCTAAGCTACTTCCCTCTCTATCTTTACCGGCATGCCTCCCCCCTCTCTTCCCTATTCATGACACAAACGCTATCCTAACACCCTCCCTCCCTCAGATAATATCCCCTAAACTCAATTGCAACAGAAGCCTCTAGTCCGCAACCTCCTTCTTAATGACCTCAACGGTCTTCCAGCCAAATTTTGCCTCCCTCTCCGACATCTTCCGCCGTCGGAGCTCAACCCTCGTCGCACTCGCCTTCTTCACTGCCGGCGCCATTGCTACAGCCATAGCAAACAATCCCATGATGACCCTCGTCCGCCGGTTTATACAGGGGGGTGGGCGGTGGTGGGATAGTTTCCCTCACCGAGATCATAGTATCAGACATCGTGCCGCTTCGGGAGCGAGGGAAGAACTTTGGATTTTTAACGACGATGTGGGCACTAGGTTCCCTCTGCGGCCCCCTCATCGGAGGCGGGTTCACGCAGGAGGAGTCGTGGAGGTGGATCTTTTGGATTAATATTCCGTTCTGCTCTCCCCCCTGGTTTGTGTTGATTCCCTTGTATCTGAACCTTAATCATAGGACCACGTCGTTTTTGGAGAAGCTCCGGAGGGTGGACAGGATTGGACCTGCGCTATTTGTCGGGTCTACCATGGGTCTGTTGATTCCGATTACTTCGGGGAGTGTTATGTACCCCTGGCATCATTGGAGGACTTTGGTCGTCTTGGTGCTTGGTGTTGCGGGATTGGCCGGGTTTGTGCTTTACGAGAGGTTTGTGGCTAAGGAACCGCTGATTCGCTTGAGGGTTTTTTCCACTAAGACTACCGTGGTGAACTATCTAGGCACAGTTATTAATGGGATGATTGTAAGTTTAGAAGTTGCCAACAGTTAGTGGTTAGTAGGGGTTGCTAATTATTTTTCATGACAGCTTTGGAGTTTACTATACTATCTCCCACTATACTTTGAAGCTATCAAAGGTCTCAGCCCGATCGTGGCCGGTGTAGCGACCTTCCCAGTGACACTGTATGATCCTTCTTCACAACATATCACCCGTCAAGCTAACCTTTTTTTCTTCTTTCCTTTTTGCTTACAGCACCGTGGCGCCAGCATGTGTGGCAGTTGGCTTCCTAGTCTCTATAACTGGTCGCTTCCGTTGGGCCCTCTGGCTCGGCTGGGCCCTGACAATTCTAGGAAAGGGTGTGCTCGTCTTCTTGGACGTGGACACTCCAACAGTAAGTTGGATATTCATAACCTTGGTCAGCGGTGGCAAGGGTGTTCCCCCCCCCTAGTATGGCCCCCGCGGTCCAAGCAGCGGCTGCAGATGAAGACATGGCCTATACGGTCTGCATGTTCTCCTTTTTCCGTGCTTTGGGTCAAGCTTTTGAGGGTGTCGATCGGGGGCGTGATTTTCCAGAACTCGCTGAAGAGAGAGGTGGCCAAGCACGTGGTGCTCAGAGCAATGGCCGGCCAATATGCTGAGGATGCGGTTGCCCTGGTGCAGGCAATCAAGATGATACCTAGGGGAAGGGAGGGGTTCGAGGAGTTGCTGATTAGTTATGCTGCCGCGCTCAGGGTGGTTTGGAAGGCTATGATTGGGTTGGTGCCGTTGGGCTAGTGACAAGTTTTGCTACGGAGGGGTTGAGTCTTGATCGAGAGTTGAGGACTGAGCATGGGTTGGTGGAGAAGAAGGCTGCTGGAGATTCGGAGAAGAGTGGTGAGGAGATTTACCATGGGTTGTTTTTAGATTTGGTGTGAAATTTAGATCTTTGTTATTTAAGGGCGGGGTCAACATTACCGGGAATTCTATTTTTAAACCTAAAGATGGGAGTAGCGCGAGGTAAAAGAAAACCTTAACATATTTTGTCCTGGTATGATAATATTATCATAACTATCACTCTTTGGAGATTCTAGTGCTAGAATACCTTGAAAGCAGCGGATTAATAGCAAGGGCATCTACTACTCCTAGCCACCCCCGTAGCAGAAAACCTCTGCTGAAATGATCTTTCCCGGTAAGCAAGACCAGTGATATTAAAAATGTCTAAGATAGCACTAGGGGAGGGTTTTTTTATATATTTTGTCCATTCCTCATATGTAGTCTAACTTTAGTATTATTTATTACAAGGTATTTGACCGCTACATCCTGCCATACCGTACCCCCTGGCAACATCGAAGCGCTATTGGCGCCTTCATAGTTTCTTATTTGAGGGGGAAAGATGGTTGGTCGGAGGAGGAGGTTATAGCACTTGTAAATATAGTCTACGATTTACATAAGTGAGAGTTTTTGCACCTTTTTTTCCCCTCCTCCTTGTTTAAAAACATCTAATCCATAAAAACAGCCAAGTTTTATGTAAGACAAGGGAATTAACGTGGAATAATTATAGTAAGAACCCTTGCTATTCCCCGTCTCTCTCAGGGTTGTAATCACCCGGTCTGGAGATAAACGCTCATGAGAAGGATCGGTGCTGACATGGAAATACCTGTCTGAGCCCTCCGGAGGCTGGGCATGTTATCTGTGGATCTCATTTAGTATGATATTCGCAATTCCGTCAGACTTGTTAGGCTAAATATATCCAAGGCTGACAGTGCGATTCCCGTTTGTAATCCGGTAATGAGTTTCGGGGGGTTTTACAATATCATTGCTACAAAGAACGCCAGCAACGGCCGCCAAGGTGCCGATCGAGATGTTGGAGGAGCGGAACTAAAAAAATGAGAATTTTATTTCCTAGAAAAGACTATTGGCGTTCACTCCTCAAGTTACTAAACACACTTCCCTTTTTCATTAGGCGATGATTATATGCTTAGGTGGAAATGCTTTACTATAAATTTGTGGGTAATTCAGGAGGTTTTCCAGGACTGTGATGTATACTTGCCGTAGGGTGGGTGAGTGAGAGTTGGTGCTTGGGCTTCCCATTCTCATGGTGGGACATCTCGGCTGACCTACCGTTACTACATCTATGAGTGATACCTCCGCGGTGTATTTCTTATCTAGAGGCTATGGTATACCAATCTTATAAATCCTCGCTCACATAACCGCTCAGGCTAAAAGCTTGCACTTCCGCTCGTCATAGTTTTTCACTCGCTGGATGTGTTGATGTATATGTTCCACGGACGAGAGAAAAGAAGCTTGATTTTCTAAGGAAGCCCGGAGAGCGGGCTATTTATGCTGCGAAACAAGAATAAATATCCACGGTAGAAAAGAACCTCAAGAAAATAAAAGAAGACAAAAGAAAAATCTAATGCGCATAGAGTTACATCTATGATTGACAAATTGAGCTTAAACTCTGACGGCATTAAAGTGAAACTAGTATGAACTAGGAAGTACTGTCGTACTCAAGAAGATAGAGAGTACATATCCGAGAGTATAATTTCAACAGTGCGCAGCTTAGAAGTCAAGGAAGTAGAGGGAAGAAAACTACCTCTGTACGGCGGATAAAACTAAGTCCAACAGGATGAACAAATCCTCAATAAAGTTAAATATTATGATAAAAATTAATGAAAAAGAAAGAGGAAATTGAGGAAAATCCTCCATGCCGATTGTAATACTTGGAACCCATTTTGGAATATCACGCACCTCAATCGATGGCTCTGCAAATGGAGCTAAATGAAATGATCTAAGATAAGTGTAAAGGGCATAGAGGATAGCAACCGTCGAAGTTCCTGCTGTTCCCCGGAAGCATCACAGAGGACAAAAAAACCCAGCTGAGGGAGGTTTTATGACAAGGCTGGAGGAATATCTACCCCTATTTGCTTCTAATCCTGACAATCTCCGGGATTTTACCCTCTTGCCAATCAAGCCAGAAGAGTTTTTCCAACTACACCACACTCTCCGCCAGCAGACCCGCGATATCCAGGTACAATACCCCCTGGTTTGATTTTCAATTGCTCACTTTCGGGGTTGACATATATCGTTGGCCCACTTTTGGAAGACTGATTCCGGGCGTCTACATACCAAATACCCTCCATCCGGCGAGTCCTGGAAACACGATTGGAGAAAGCGGAAGGAATTATTACTATCAGGGAATGTGAAATTTGAACTTTATTCCCTATAAATTATAGGTCATGGAAGTCTACTTATTCCTTAACTGGGCATTTTGGTACAAAACAGAGTAAGATATCAGAAGTATATTGCCCTTTGCCGTTTTTCTGCTCTAGGTCTCCCTCCCAAGAAGACGTTACATACAGCAAAAAAACTCAAGAATTGAACAGTGGGTTATGCGATTAGGTCTTTATTCTTTCTTTCCTTCCCCCTCAGTATGGTCTAACGACACTGCCTTTTCTTTTTCCTTTTGTCGGGGAAGGGGAAAGGGGCTGGTTTTTGCGGTGCTCCTGGCTCAGCTTCCGGGGAAGGGAATTTCTAAATATCATACATAGCACACAGTTCAATTGTTTGAGTTTCCACGGTAGATCGCCACCTTATTGGCATTCTACAATTCCATCCTTTTGCTGATGTCCTTATCCACGTATTACACCCAAAGGACTAATATATATATAACATACAAAGTATTATACCACTCTCCAATTCCGGCTGTCCGAGTCCACCATGCTACAACAAGAACCAAGTATACCGTACTGTATTCTAAAGAGACAACCAGCGGAACTTCATATGACCAATCATACTACGGCACACCTCATCCTTGCACTAGAGTAGTAGCCAACCACACAAAACCTACCCATGAACCTCCCAGAGCAACAGCAGATGAAGAGCGGTATCGATACAATCCCAGGGAAAGCTCAGGGACAAATCAATTACCCAAACAGTAAGGGGCTATTTGGCACACCGTCATTTGAGATCACCTTCATATTTAAAACGCGTTTTTCTAACAAAAAATCCCCAAACATGTTTTACCAACAACACCATGCCAAACAACATGTCATTTAGAAACCGCCGTTCATGTTTTGTTAGAAAGTCCACACATGGAGGCATAATAGCACTTTTCAACATCAGAATCCTGTTTAAAATTAAATTTAAAGATAATAATATACCGCCCTCAAACAAAAAACATCTCCGAAATGCATTCCGAAAATTACACATAGAACGCGCTCTTTTACAAATGATAACACACCAAGCACTATGGCACCTTCATCTCAAAACACAACTCGAGCGAAAAACGCGTTTTGACATGACAAACAGACGACGGCCGGCCAAACAGCTACTGAGTCGGCACATCACACCCAGGGCACTCTCCGAAAGGTTTAGTATTCCCCCGGTAGTACAGTACCGGTACGTCTAGAGCTACCAGGACTATGCAATACCAGCTCAATGTAACCCGAACTCAATGCCGAAACTTTCATAAAATAATAATTACAAGGTATCGCCGGGAACATCGGAGACATGACGTGCGGCCCCCCCCCCCAAAAAAAAAGTCACGTGCTCCCTGGCAATCAACCAATATCCAGGGTGAAAACCAATCCTGAAAGCAAACAGGAATTTTCTTTCCCATATTATAGAGACTGTATAATATCACACTAAGAAGCAAATCCACAGAGTGCTATGGGCCCATTAAAAAAAATCAGATCAAATCCCGGAAAGAAAAAAAAAATACTAACAAAACCTAACCTCTCAGAACAAAAAAAAAAAAAACCGATAACAACGACCACTACATACAATAGTCCAACCAAGAATACATAAAATCTTGTATGATAAAAAAAAATTTAAACCTCACACCGCAATAATCAGATAAACCAAACACGATTCACCAAAAAATCCAAGACCGCCGATCAGATAACCTTATCATGGTATGAAATCATACCCGCCCGCCAGGATCACCCCCGAAAACCTCCTAAAACGTCTCCCCCCCAAACAAATATTTTGAAAGTTGCTGGCTCCCTCTCCACCGCCACGCCAATTATTATTATTCTACATAATGCTATTCTCCCCAACCCCTACCCTACCGACCAAAAAAAACCACCAGCCAATGGCGAGTATGACACCGGTATGATACGTATGATAGAGCCCATGGGCGCCTACATCGGTACTGAGCTATAATACAAATATCATACGGTACGGTAGGTAGGATGCCGCACCCGATATCGTGCAGAGGGTTTGGTTCGGTCCACCCAGATATCACTCGATGAGCGCATTTATTTATTTATTTATTTATCTATTTTTCAAAAAAAAACCCCCCCCCGGCATGTACGAGTACAGCACTGCTACCCATCATAGATGACGCGCAGTTCCAATGGCAGGTGGCCAATATCCCCCGTCCCTCAGACCGGCCAGGGCCATACTGTACGAGTATTATGCTCGATCCCTCTTACAAGTGCCGGGAGGGATGCTTTCGCTCAAGGCAGGGATCGCCTCGCGGGCTAACTTAAATTGACTGTTCGATAACTCTCGACGGCGATTGTACAAGGGTAGATGCCTATTGACCGGAAGAGATAGGGACTAGAAATACATTTGGCTGGCCAGCCCTTCATAACTTGCTGCGCAATCTTCCCACCGGACCCTGGACTTGTGCAAATTCGAATTATCTAGCCAATAATCGATAATCGCCAATTCGTTCTCAAAAAAACATGTGAAAACACCCAATCGATTCACCCATGTAATCAAGAAAATCACAATCTCTCACTCGCTAAGCCCACTAGCCAGTCACTCCAATTACATACAAATCATTCCCACTATATAATTCAAGAAGAGCTACGCATGAACCCCCTGCGTGCCATCCCACCAGGCTCCGAGAATTCCCGTTACAAAAGCGCAACTTCGGTCCCAGTCCAACATGCAGCGAGCGGACAAGAGGAAAAACAAGCAAACGATGATGAAAAAAAGAGATGAAAAAATGAAAAAATGAAAAATGACAACCCGAGCAACACCCCCGATCCTTTGACATACCGTATTTTGCCAAGCCATACCATGAATGGAAGTAACCCCCGTCCACGACACCGATTATAAGAATACCCAGTAACCAAGAGCGAAAGCGAATTGAGTTGAAGAAAAGAAACAATGGAAAATAATAGCAAAATTAGGTAGAGGTGAGGGCGTTCGCATCCCTAAGGCCGCCGTAATTGCGCTTAATTGCATCCTGAATGTACTTGTGGGCGGTCATGGCTGGGTATTTCCCCATCGGGCCCCTAATCTCTACGTCCTTGTTGGCTTGATTAAAGTACCTACACTGCAATGTCAATCACCGTCCCGGTAAATATGGAGAGGGAGACTAACGCAATACTATATCGCGACGATTGTCGTTCACCCACGCTAGGACACCTAACCCTGTGGAACAAGCTCTTGAACCTGTCATCGCTCCAGGCCATCAACATGTCTCCAATGTTACACACGACCTCGCCGGTCCTAGCTTTAACCGGGGTCCATTGATCTCCCATGCCAAAGCTGGTATGGGCTTCCCTCCCGGGACAAATCTCCAGCCCGTCCTCACCGGTCTTTTGGAAGAGCATTGTAAGACAGTCGTAATCGGTGTGGGGCCCCGCACGCCAATAGCTCGGCGGGAATTGGGTTCCAGTGATGTCGTGGTAGTGGAGGAGCCGCATGGTAGACTGAGCATCGGAGCTGGTGACGTCGTGAGCTTTAACGAAGAAGTCCTCCGGAAATCCTAGGGCGAGAGCAAAAACCGAGAGAATGTTCATGGAAAGCGCGTGGGTTTTGGCCATGAACGAGGACACTGTTTTATTGAACTCCGGGATCGATGGCTCTTGTGGCCACGTCTGGTCCCCTCGGCGGTGGTATTGGAGCTGGAGCGACTCCTTCTGATCTGGTAATCCGGTGGACGGCCGTATCTGGGAACAGGTTTCCCAACCGGTATTCTCGGCTTTTAAAAAAGGCGTCTCGGCCTTTTTTGATGTAGGGAGATTGAAGAAGAGCTCACTGTTCCCACCCAATTAGAAAGGGGTCTTTTGTCTTGGGGGTTAGCAGGCGCGACTCACGACAAAGCAAACATCTCCTCTATCTCTGCAACCGAGGGAGATTCCTGATTCTCGACTATGAAGAACCCGCTATTCTCCGCCGCGTCCAGGATTTGCCTCGCAATCTCATCTTTGCGCTCGGCAAAGTTGGCCACCGAGATCCTAGGAACCTTCCGCTCCTTTGTAGCTTCAGCATTGATCGTCATGGTGCCCAAGGTGGTTGCAGAGGCTGGAAGAAAACTGCTGATTGATGCGGCTCTAACGCGAGAGGATAGTCAGTAACCGAGGATGTTTCCCAACACGATAGCAAAACGCGGGTCATGCAATTGCGTAGACAACGATAGAAATAATGATTTAAGAAATCCCATGGGGGGGGGGGACAGTTGGCTAGATGACTTAAATCCCGTTCCACCATTTCATTAGAACCACGTGATCCCATCATCCAGCTGTCTGCTCCTGCAACTATTCGAGCATGCTTGGATGACCGGAGAGCTTCCGGGCGACAATTGATTGGGTAGAGGGCAGATGCAAGGTGGGGCGAATGGGGGGGCAGTTGTGGAGAAGAGGAGAAAATGCATAAAAAGGGGGTGATGCGGTTGGAAGAAGAAACGTCGCGCCTCAGCTCTTGCAAGCTGTACCAGTGCTGAAGGAAGGAAGGAGAAGGGGAGGGGAGGAATGTTCTCGGGACCATCCCACTGGGTGTCGCGCGTCCTCGACAGGGATACCGATAACGCCGATGGGGGCATATGCCGAAAAATTCCACATTTCAGAATGCCGACCACCACCGCTGTCACTGCCACCACATCCCCCCCCCCTCCCGCTGCTTCCAACAATCTTGATGACCAAGGGGCTCACAAGATACCACACGCCCAACACAACAACCACTCTTATACGATGTCCCCCCATTCGTAAAGTGGTAATTGGCCGGTTCTCTCGTTTTCAACACGTCCACATCCACATACCGGTACATACAGTCTTTGTAAGGCAAGCATGAACTGGGCGCGCGGGCATCTTCCCGTATCCAAGAAGAAATGCAATAGACATGCAACATGAAAATGAAAAAGCCTGAACTTACCGGTAATCAATTCTCGGGCGTGTGAAATAAACCACAGGATGGGGGCTCTTTGATTCTTTATGCGACGAGTTAGGGGGCGATGACCAGACCACTGATTGAAGTAGCAGTAGTAAGTAGTGGAAGAGGGCGGTGATAATGACAACTCGGCCTAAGAGCAACACCCAGTCGATATGATCAACTTCGCACAGCCGTTTTCACTGATCACTGACTCGATCACCGGCAATTTTTGCGCTTTGAAACCCTGGCAATATGGATTATCTATCTTTTTTTTTTCTTTTTCCCTGGCAGGTTTCGACTCTTCGGCAAGAGGATCAGCCAGCCTACGAACAAGTGGCTGTTTAGGAGGGGTTTGATTACTGCAGACAGGTGTAAAAGTGCAGAGTATTTGGGTATGTATGTGGCCAGGCCAGGGCTTGCTGATGAGATTATTGAGGCAGTAGAAGCGAGAGTGAGAGTAAATTTACAATACCGGCGGGGATATATGTATCACTTTGTTCAGAAATCGGGAAGCACCTCCCTAGCATCTTCTCCCCCCCCCTCCACCTTTACCGCATATGAGAGCACACCCAAAAACCCCTGTATCACACGCTCACGACGCTAGGGAAAGGCAGTACCCGAGGCCAAATGTAGTGGGATGAGAGGTGTTATTCCTACATACAGCACAGATAAAAGGCGTTGACAATCACAGTCGCATTTTTCCCACCACCACCACCCACCACCTCAGGATGCATAATGATGCAGGCTACAGAGGGTCCCTTGAAAAATCCACCAGTTGTGTTGGCTACAGGCGCTCTATCCCCCGAGAAACAGAAACTGCTAAACCTCGCCATCATCATCATCATGGGTAGGCAGCCGACTCCACACCACTCGGAGCGAATAATAATAATAACAATAATAATAAAACCCGCCCTCCCGCGCTCGGAGGAAGCCGTCCCAGCCCATCAACCTGGAAGCGACGAGGCAGGCCCCTAGGCGAGTTTTTCTCAGATTGTTTGAGAGCCCACTCGTTCGGCCTTCCCCGTGGTCCCCCCGACATCCAGTCTTACTATTACAAGTAACTATAATACACCTTTCCTGGAACTGTTGCCAGAGTTGCGGTTTCTCCAAACAGCATGACTTGCATAGGCTCGAGCAGTGTGACATTCCCCACAGGATGCTTAGTTTTTGTTTTTTACCCGCTTTCTCAAAGAGAGAGAGAGGAATCCAAAGGGTCGCCGGTACCGCCCGGTACCGGTGGTTGGAATCATTGGCAATCGGGTTGAATTGGTCGAGTAACTTAACCTATTTCACGGCAGAGCGAGTGCCCGTCTCCAGCAAGCCCATATGCGGGTTTGAGCAATACAATGGGTTGAACTTTAGTCTGAATTGCAATAATAGTTAGTTATTCGAGTTTATGGCTCGCCCTGCCGTGTTAACCCAATATATTTATCCAGGATGTGCCTAGTGTGGAACGCATTAATTGACTTTGGGCCCGCCGGTGAGGTGGATCACACTGCCAATCGCAGTACGCTTAATTGTGATTGCAGTTCAGTCAAGCCATGTTACATGCAGCAGCAGCTCTGGATCAGAGACAGGATCGGGCAAGCGTATTCACATGGCCACGTTGCCGAGAATAATGACGGCTCATAAGTTATGTGCGGGCACTCGTAAACAATTGGCACAATGGCCAGCCTGCTCTTGTCCCCCCCCCCTGCCTGCATTGAACTGTACTTTCTCTCCATGGAAATATACCGGTAATTCCACGGGCATAACCGATCCCCCCCAAATTCCCTTTGCAATTCGCGTCCTCTGGGGGAAAAAAATAATACCCTCATATCGGGCAAATGCGGTCAAAATCCCCCCTCCCCGATTCCACGATGATGGGGCGGCGCATGAAGGTCCCTGCGTGTGTAGCACAGAAGGCACTTCTCGTGGCACAGTTCCTTGCTTGTGGTTCTTTGAAATGAACGGCAAGGGTTCCACAGGCTTCACTGCACAACATACAGTCTGATACGCAGAATATCGCTGCTTATCACTCGTACCGTACATTACCACACAAGATTACCGCACATTCAGGCAACTAAGTATCCCGTCATCGAACTGTGAAATGTGAAATGAAACTCACAGAGAGATCGTAGACTACCGCCCTCATCATTCTCTGACCCCGCGCACAATTCATCGTCCTCATACCTCAAAACACTACCAACCTCTAATATGTGCTTCTAGCCCACTCGCGAGGAATTCAATTATATATGCCAATGCTATTTATCCATTGGGTGGTGTGAAACGGTATAAAAAAATCCTTACTATGGCGCGCCGAAGATTTAGTAGTTATCAAACAGCGGTTGTTGCAAGCAAAATCCGTCTATTTTAGACCATAGACCCAGCACCGCTGAATTATCATCAACGAATCACAGAATCCAATTCATTTCACGTTTGGCCTAGCCTCCCTGATAACGAATCTCTGTTTCACACCCACCCAAAGGATAGTGCTTTCAACCCAAGAGCGCCGGCCGGCCGTTAACTTGCGCTGATGGAGTGGTACCGGCACCGGTATCCATGATACCGCGCCATACCCGACCTCACTCGACCAAATTGAGTTCGCCGGCACGGTATTGTACCCAGCAACTTGGAAGCTGTTGTACAAGTACTGTACCCAGACGGCCGCCGCAGGGAGGTTTCCCAGGTTCGCCCCCAATCCCAGACATTTGTACTTGAACACCAACGGCAACACCGCATCGAACTCAGAGGATTCTTACAGTATTCCCAAGCAAGGGGGGTGCGACAGGGACCTGCGCGGCAACCCTATTCCTTGGCATGAGGTTTTCCTGCCTACGGTAAGCTACCGTAGATTCGCACTCCGTCAAACTCAGTCTTGATCTCCTTGAAAATTACCGGTAGAGTGTTTTGTGATGCCACATAACCATAAATCACCTCCCATACAATCCTAAAAGGGAACCCTTCGTATAATGGATGGCATGGTTTTCTGAGCTCCTAGTGCAGGGTAAAAATTCTTCAAATCTGGTGTCTCAGTAGCCTCCGGATTTGGAGATAGAAAGCCCCTGAGAAGCAACAGCGTTTTGGTGACACGCTATATAAGATTAGCCTACAAGACGTTTTAGATCCCATTTACTGGTATTCGCAACTCTGTTAACCTGTCAGCCTAAACCTATCGTGACCCGACGCGCTGGTTACGGCAATTCTGATAATGGACTTCACGAGTTTTTACGGTAATTGACTCCCGCGAGTGAGGGGGAGAGTAGACTTCCCCTTTAGTCTGGGGGTAGTGCAGTAGGTCTATATGAAAATACCGGTTTTCAGCGGTCGCTGGCCTTGCGGCGCTAACCCAATATATCACGGAGAGATCCCGGTGCCTAAGTGATATCCGGTTAGACTTCCTAGATTTGCTATGTTGAGCGACTTTAAAAGTACGGTACTGTTATCATTGCTGATCTGATATTGCATCAGTATGTCAAACTTACTATCTCCGGTTGCTCTTAGAATTGGCTGGGCGGGCGTTGGAATCCTCCAACAGTCGCCCCCTACCCTGCGGCCAAAACCCAGGTCAGGCTTTAGTATAAAGATATCAGGAAATTACAGTAGCTCACAGGGGGTCAGATATTCGGTTTATCAAGATCCGGGATAGCAGTGTGTGATTGTATATCGCCCCGCACTTCTTTAATAAATAGCTACATTGTTAGCTGGGTGGTTTATTGGTCCTGCTACGGCATCAGACATGATAGGGGGGGGGCGTTTTCAACACTGAGAACCTCTCGCATGGTCCATCAATTTCCGGACTTAGGGTTTAGCCGAAGAAATGAGGTCGCGGTGGGATTTCTTGACCCTTGTAGCCGGTTGTCCGCTGCGATCGATTAGCAAATCACAATCACGTCGAATGGTTTGCTCTAGCTAACTCTCGTTCATAGAGTGAGCCGACAGGTGACCAACCATTTTCCCTCGTGCCAACCCTTGGAAATTCCCCGGCTTTCCAAAGGGTAACTCACTGCCCCCACTATGCAATACCGATGTGCTTAAGCAGGTTATTTGTGCTCTCGGTGTACCGCTCCTACAATACAGTACAGCACTCGAGTGGAGAAATGGTGAGGCATCGATATATTGGTCTTGGATGAAAGTGCGCGGGATAGGTCGGATTGGGCCGGAGACATCCAGCAACCTACCGGTAAGCAATACGACTGACACTAGCGTTGAGAAATAGCACTAGGCTACAATGAAAGACCAAAATCTGATAGGCTGGGGATTCAATGTTGTGATAAATACCCAGTAGACTGAAACAAAGCGACTGTCGGGACCCCTTCTCTCTTAACTGAGTTTTGAGACACAGTACCAACTTCGGGTAAAGATGCCGGTACGTCGGCTACTCCACCAAGAAACAGGAAGGATGAGCTATCGGCGAAGAAGTGTCCCCGGCGAGAGCTTGAACCTAGCGAACAGGGCTAGATTACCAGATGCGGTAACAGCATCTCTGTTGATAACTCACGTTAAAGAAATTGCCATAATACCAGATATCATAAAATTGGCGGACCCGCTCTCCACAGCAGGTGAGTCCCTCCCCGCGTTAGAATTTCAAGGAACACTACCACCGCATAGTAATAGCTATTCATCCACACCCTTCGAATGTGACCGTGTAGCTGATGTTGAGATCCCGTCTCCCCGAATGCTCAGGAGGGCGTCGAGAAACCGATAAGCATCGGGGTAAGCCTATCCGTGGTGCGTCTTGACTGGTATCTAATTCTCGGAAGAAGTGTTTTTTCCGCCGTTGTTCGAAGCCCATACGGATGTAAATGCCGGGTAGATGTTCCTGGAGATATCATATCGCACACAGATGTGCCTTAGTGCTGAGTAGGCCAGAATATGATACGGTGAGCCCTGGACAGTTTGGCTGGTGGAATCCCCCGCCACTAATACCCATTCTAGACGTGGGTAAGTAGTCTTTGAAGCTACGCCAGGAAGTTCGTGTTTGAGGCCGTTGGCGAGTGATAACATGTGAAGCTGGTGTATTGCATGGAGACTGAAGCGCCCCGTTTTGGCCTGTGGGCTTGTGTCACAGCTGGCGCAAGCTTTCTTTTTTCCCTCTTTTTTCCCTCTTTTTTCCCTCTTTTTTCCCTCTTTTTTCTTTTTTCCCATGTCATCCATGGACTAAATCAAGTGGTGTCGGGGGTCGTCGAAGCTCCTCTATTATGGTATCGTAATGAATAATGAATTGTGCATCCTGCACAATCGCCCCACCCCCATAAGTCCTCTGAATGGGCTTTGCACTAGTGCTAGTGCTGTGAAGGGGAAGTGGTGAGACAATTGGCACCGCGGTGAAATATTCTAGTGGAGGTTGTTTTCGTGACCTTTTTTTTTAACGCTAACTGCCATCTATTTGGAATTACGGTAGCTGTGCAGTTCTGTGTAGGTGATGGGAGAACAGAAGAAAAAAAGGGGGGAATAGGGAAAACTCTACCGATATTTTCTCAGCTAGCACTTGCGTAACTGTGGTGAATCTGCTTCCAGCCACCAGTTTTCACCCCGCTTATGGGTTATGGTGGTGTGGGAGATATGGTAGAACCCCACTAGGTGCGTTGTTGCTCATGATCCATACTCGAGCACACCGACACAACTTCGGTACCCGACCCAAACAGCGAGGAGAGTGTTTGTCTGCAAGCGCGTAGCATCGAAGGATGGTGTCAAAACTCCTGCTGCAGCCCTTGACTACCGTAGCTAGTCTTCCACGCTTTTCTTTCTGGTCATTTTTTTCTTTTTCTTCTCAGTGAAAGATAAACGGTCCGGAAAGATAAAAGATACCGTATGGTAAGGAAAAAAGAATATTGTAGAAAAAGATAGGTAATTTTCTTGGGTGTTTGCACGTCGCACAGTCGCAGAATGAAATATATATATAACTGTATCAATACCTACCCCTAATAGCATCATACTTCTCCTGGACAAATGCCCAAGAGCCAACAAGATATTATAGCCCCGAGTGAAGTTAGTCTGTCTGGCTAAAGGCACTGTGGTTCGACAGAGATACAATTCGACACCTAAATGTTCCCATACTCGTCCCAGGCAAGAAGCAACCAGACACGGAAGGGTAAACGCCACATTGAGGAAGGGCGAAATATCCCTGTTTTCCCCCTCTAGATATCAGGGTACCTGTCCGGGACAAACAGCCCGGGGGCGGATCCCGAGTCCCACTGGCAGGAGTGCCGAGCAACTCACAACCCTAGGTAGATTACGGATCTGGTAATCCGTTTCTAATTCTTTCCTTGGGAAGGAGTTAGCACTTGCTAGAACTGATCGCCCCTTAATCCCAATGACACAATCCCACGCCTAATAGAAACCTATCTTCCGAGAGGGTTTCGTGATGTGAAAATACACCACGAACAGTCGTTATCCGTTCTACCCCGACGCTCCTCTCTTAAATACCACTCTGAAGCAACTAAATCCCGGGACCCAACGACCGCACTTCACCCCTAGGTCGATAGACTTCCTCCGAGTCCCGCCCTCCCGCATGATTGCTACTTTTGCATCTCTCGGTCCATCGGCGGTTGACTCGATTGAGGTTAGTGAGAGCTCGTATTAGACTAGCCCTCGGTGTTGCGGGGCCTTCGCTAAACGAGTTTAGGAGATTAAACAGTGTGGCTCGCTTGCCATGCCAAGTTTGAGCGAGGGACTCGGGTAGCTATGAGCGGCCCTGCGAAGGTTTGTCGGTCAGGACAATCAATGATTCCAAGGGTCCATCTGAAGGTGAGAAGCTCAGACTGATGAACGGAGTTGGTTGTGGTGGTGGTGGTGGTGATAGAAATTAGGGTCTAGGGGTCGGGTTAGGAGGTATGAAGTTGCGGAGGTAAGTTTGCAGCTGTTTGTGTCGGCCAAATTGCGTGTGTTATACCAGCACTTCAGATCCAATGGGATTATTGTTTACCATCATGACAGGGGCGCTACGGGTAATAGGATACGACCTACGCTGGTTTAAGCATAAGAACAATGTTTTTCCCACTTGAGACCCGCTCCTAAATATACCAGGACACAAGCTAGAGGAAGGGACATACTCTAGACTGGGAGCCTATAAGGAACCAAGATGGTTATTGAATTGCTTGGCCGTGCGGGCTCCCGACTGAAGGCTTACTACTCGAAACCAAAGCTTACGTTTATCTACCTTGCCGAGTGATTGTTGGTGATGGCAACTCGATAAACAGCGCATAAAGCACCAGAGAGAAAAGAGCTTCTGCAGTGCTCTCAAGTAGGACGCAGCTAGAGATGAGAAGGGCTTGAGAGCATCTAGTTAGAACCTTGAAGTGAATAAAGCACCTAGTACTTCTCACAAGAATCGTGAGCAGAGTCCAGATGTCTGAGTCCCGCGGGCAAGTGGATGGCCTGATGTATCCGGGGAGCGGAGAGATTACTTACTTTGGGGATTTTAAGATAGAAATCTCCTTGCGATAATATCCTTACAGTTCCATCAGGTGTATTTCATCCAGACTAATTTGTGGACCGCACAGCCAATGGCCATAACACAACGACATTTACCAGCGATCCTCCTATTCCATTCCTGCGAGGCCATTGCCATAGGGTTCGCAATATTTCGCCCTATTTTGATAAATATTGTCTTTATGAAAGCCAAAACAGTCAATTGTGTTGATGAATGTTTCAAGCTGTATTCTGCCGTGGGCCCGATGACGTCATCCATGGGACCCCATCCATACTCGCCCCGCTTTTGGCTTTCCCGTCATCACTTTTCTGCTGCCCCGGAAAATTTCCCCACAGTTTGCTGCTTGTATGAAGGTATAAACAATATCTTTCTCCGCGGCCATCTATAAAGCAAAATTTTTTTATCGCTTCCGGTAAACTCACAGAACCCCGAGCCAGACAGACAGGTGCCATGTCTTTTACCGTAAGGACTCGGCAATTCTTTTCTTCTCATGCGATGAGCGGATATGCTAATAACTGGATAGGAGACGAATCAGAACCTCCCACCGGTAACCGATATCCTCTTCAAGCAGAAAAAGGCCAAGGGCCTGAGTTTTGAAAAACTCGGAGGACTCCTGGGGCGCGATGAGGTTGCTGTTGCTGCAATCTTTTACGGGCAAGCCCAAGCTTCCCCTGATGACATCAAGAAACTCGCTGAAGTGTTGGAATTGAACGAGGCGGTGGTTGCAAATGATTTGGGAGGATTTCCTGATCGGGGGAGGACACTCGACATGCCTCGTATGCACAGTAAACCCCAGACGGGCCATACTTAACGCTAATGGGGGGCTTGATGTCTAGCGAGGGAGCCATTAATCTATCGCCTCTACGAAATCATTCAAAACTACGGATTGGCGTACAAGGCGGTTCTGAATGAGAAGTTTGGCGACGGAATTATGAGCGCTATCGCTTTCACAACAAAGGTGGAGAAGGAAACTGATGACAAGGGAGCCGAGTGGGCTGTCATTACCCTAAGGGGTAAATGGTAGGATTATTACACTCTGTTTGTGGTGGCTCTACTGATCATATCTTAGGCTACCATATTCTCGATTCTAAGGAGGCGGGCACCCGGGGGAAACCGGATGATTTCGCTGATATCTAGGACATTTTGGATAGGGTAACCCAATCGCAAATGATGGATTTAGGATTGGGGAGGAACCGTGAAATATGTGATGAAAAATTATGAGCATGTTCAGTTTTTTCTGGCCCAGTGCTGTACTGTACTCGCGCAACACGGTTAGCGTATCTATCTACGATGGTAAGCCATTGATATCTTGACTGCAAACTGGGATAGAAACGCTCGCCCCAAGTTACCCCTTTAATTTGGTTATTGGAACCCCTTCGCTTTTTCGTGGTATCTCAATAGAATTACATAGGGATCACCATAGCCGGGAAGCCAGACGAAATGTCTGCGGATTTTCCGGGCCTATGAATTAGCACCAAGGTTTCTTTAATGTACTGTACCCCCAATTACAATTTCCGGGGGATCTCCCCTCTTGCCTCTTTCAGACCCACGGTAGTAGCCCAAGTTACCAAAGAGGCCCTGAGCAGGAGGACCTGACACGTGTCTGCATTCCGAAGATGCAGCAGTACTTTGGAGACGCCATGATGCCTAGATCTTCTCAGACAAGTCGCATTTCCGGTGATGAAAAAACTCTCAAATCCCGTTAATATGGACATCACTCATACCAGCGCTAGCATCCATTGGTCCTGGGACAGGGCAGCTTTTCACTGAGCGAGCCTCTTCATGTCAAGCTCCACCAAAAGGAGAGATCTAAGTGCCTCCTCAGAAGAATTTTCCTACGGGTGCAGCATTCCGGTGCGAGAGGGTTAGGGGACACTCCGAGCCCCAAGACTAATATCCAGCGGGAGGGAGAAACATTCCCGAGAATCTTTGAGTACGGTACTGTATTACACCTGGAACAAAATCCTCTCTTTTCATTTGGCAAACCTTGGAACATCCGCTAAAGTTCTCAGTATCCCGCAAGAGGGGTTTGCATTCACTATGGTGCTCGTGTCTTCTGCCCCTGGGCGAAATAAAGGGGACACTCTGACCCTTAACTTGCTCCGACAATCGACTACCGTACCGGTAGGGGATGTGGGAAACATCCCAGGACTTAGGTGCAGACAGGTACCCAATTACGGCATCGCGAATCCGGGGGGCTATTGAGATGACTGCTTGCAGTGCTCGATTGATGGGGAACATTTGGCTAAGCCGGGGTCTGAGGAGACAAAATTTCCGACCACACCTGGCTTAGCCTTTGAACAAGGACCGGAGCGCAGCCAATAGTTAGCCGCCATGCGGTATTGATCTATTGGGTAAGCCGGCGCTCGTTTTGAGCAGCCGGTTAGTGGTGCAATCGGCGCTTTTCCGGTAGCGGGATTAGGTTTCTTCGGAAATACTTCATCTGGGAATAAGCTCTACAGTAGCTCGTGGAAAGGCGAGAACACGAGAACACCTATAACTCTCATAGGACAGCTCCCAAGGGATGTTGAATCTCATTGACTGATATTCGCAATTCTGCTAACTCGTCAATCTAAACCCATCCTAGACTAACGGGCTGATTCCCGTTGATAATCTAATACGGTACTAGTACTCGAGTAGTGGAATTCACGAGATTTTACACTAGTCCGCCTTGCCATGCACAACAAGAGGGGCATGCTATGGGATACCCGGACAACCTCTCCACAAGTCGGATTTGGAGACTTGACCCCGGGAAGCCACTTTGCCCAGAAAGCCCTCGAAAGCTAAATACCGGTATTGGAGAAGCCCTTTTGATACCATCCATTCTTGTGCATACCCTCCGGAGACTACTCCCGGTCACGACTCACCATCCGGGAGGTTTCGCATGGCAATGAACAGCAAAGCATTCATGGACTGTGTCAGGCAGTCGTCTACTGATAAGTTATCCCCCCTTCACCGTACCCAGGCGCCCGTCAGGTTTCAGCCTTTCGTTACCTGCGTTCCTGAGTCCAAGCAAGAACAGTTGGATCTGACTTGGCGAACTCTCCTGAGCCATCTACCATATCATAAGCCAAATCCCTCGGTGACGTTACACAAGCATTGTCATTTGAGTTTGTCATAGCACACCTAGCTAGGCAAACGGAACCGAAAAGTCTGAGACGTGCCCGTAATAACGGCAAGAACTAACATCAATCGGGTTCGGGAGCGTGATGTGCTCGGGTGTGGACGTTAGTGATGGGATGGACTGGAGCTCCAGATGCCAAGCCTGTTACCTTTCTCAGCATTATCTACCAAATTAAATCCCATGAGCACCCCTGTCTATCCTATCATACTTGCATCACTGACGCGGATTACCCTACGGTCCTGTTGGTGCTCTGATGTGGAGGTTAGTGATGGGATAGACAGGGGTTTAAAGTCCCTGTGCTCATGACTGTCCAAGGGGAAAAATATTTATTTCGGTAGGTATCATAATGCCAAGAAAGCAAGGGGTGTTAAAAGGCTTGGCACCTCGAACCCCTTGCCCATCCCATCACAAATATCCAACCCGAGTCTGAGAATGCGGCTCTCCCCACCTGCATGGTGTGGGTCCGCCTCGCCGGGAGCGAGAGGCAGAGTCGTCTCGTCGTCCAAAGTAAAACTCCGTGTTGGCAGCCCCGGGCGATGGCAAGCACTCATGCAATGGGCAAGTGGTGAAAAAACTGGTTACGGTACGGTAGTTAATGAATTTGAGGGCTTGGCGACGATTGTGCTCAAGTGCGGTACAGCACAGTACAGCACCAGTAGCTGCGAACATCGCCGTACAGAGGGCAGACGCATACCGTATCCCACGACAAGGCAAAAAGACTAACTCATCCGATAGTTTCCGCAACCGTCCCCGAAACCAACAAAAGCCGAGAGGCTTCAGCCGGTGAGGCGCCCGAATCTTAATTGAAGCCGTGTTCTCGCTAAAGTAGTTGCTGACGAGGTGTCTCAATGACACCCTGGCACTTATCGGTGGGTAAAGTCATGAACTCTTCTTCGATGTCGTAGATAACCTTCTTTTTTATCATATCCATGGTTTGATTTTAGGCACATGACAATCCCTCCCGGAGGATACAAGTCCTCGAGTTCTGTGCAACCGTTGCATGCAGGAAGGATCCTGGCAGATACCGGTCTCAGCCCCCCTCCCAAAAAACAAAACATCAATAAGTCCACTTAACTTACTGTACGGCGCCCAAAATGAGCTATCACCAAAGTGAGCTTAAGGTGGGTGCAATTGAAACTTCCATGCATACCCAACCTCAAGTGAAATCAGACCTTTGGTTGTATTGTATCTCCCACTGTATTACTCGAGCGCTCGTCCTAGGCAAGAAGTGTCCGAAAACGGGCGGGTATATTTTGTATGGGCACTCAGATACGCCCAGACATTTACCACTTATCCCTGTCTTCGGGTCAGGGACGAGTGCTCGGCGATTTGCTCCTGTGCATTTGGCAATGATGTTCGCTTGCGCACCCGCCAGGTCTTGTTTGTCATCCCGCAAGCAGAGCCATTCCGGCACATACCCGGAGAGCTCCCGGCTAGTGTGCCGAGCACGGTAGGTTGGTGGGATTTTTGTGTATGTTTCTGGTGCCGGCGCTCTTTCCGACCTTACCGGATGGGGCGGGGCGAAAAGCGGGGTCAAGAATGTTGGGCATGTGGATGGCATGGATAGCTATCGCTCTGCGGCTGATACCGTGCACGAAGGCTGGCGCGCTAGGCGATCCAAAATGCTCGAGCAGGTAACGATGCACCCGCGAGGCAATCGGGGTCATCTGGGGTTGGAAGGGGGTAGGATTCTATGCACCCATCAGCATCATCGTCTGTCTCCCACAATGCTGCTCTTAAGTTAAGCTGGTTTGTTCTCGCTTCTCCGTGCCTTCGTCTCTTGCAATGCCACAACCAACCTTCTCGAAGGAGACTGCCGATATCAGTTATATCCTTGGCACATATACTCACGGTACAGTTTGATTAGGTACATTATGGCCACTGGATCGTCATCCTCTGGTATCGATCTTCCTCCGGGGAGCCCCCGCATAGTGCTGGATGGCAAGAGTCTGGACTCCAACTCGCGCTTGAGGTCGGCTGGGGATCACCCCCTTGGAAGCACCGAGATCGAGGTTGCAGTGAGTACCAGACCATACTTGGCTTCCAGAGTTACGGGGTAGTTGGGTTCGAATTAGGTTGCTCGAGTACTGAGGACTGTGCGACATTGTATGCAGCTACCCGGCGGTGATGATTCGCTTTTCGGATCCTCAACTGGGTCGGAAGTCAGTAGTCTCTCATCCGGTATATTGGATTACGAGTGAGCTTTTATGATTCTTTCACCTCTCCTCCTTCCTCTCCCAATTTTTGTTTTAGGGTAGGAGTCCCCCCTGCCTGACGGTCTACCCCTATTAGAGGGGAGATGTTGCCGGGTGTCCCGTGATACACAACAAGGACCAAACACGTTCTTCCTTTTTCTTTTTTTTATACTCTATTTTCAATTGGTTTTTGACCGATGATAACCCAACCCTTAGGGCGCTAGGTACGAGAACGGGAGGCGTTATCACTCGTCCCGAGAGGTGAGGATCTAGCCTTTGGTGGTGTGGAGAGAGGCATATAGCTAACCCAACTCGTTTTGAATTTAGGGATCTAGTGTTAGTTCTAGAGTTCCGCTAAAGCTTGATCTCGGGGCCGTGGATAAGTCTAACGGTTTATAATTTTTTGACAGATATTTCCAAACGATACCATAGAACAAGAGAGGTGCGTGTTGTTCATCTATCGCCTTAGAATTTGGATGAGTAGAACATAATTTAATGATACAATGCAGATTGGATCTTTGGCATCATGTGGGAATCAACTCAACCACTCGCGCACATGTCCTAGTCTGGAGGATCGCTAACCAAACCTACTTCCCTTGCAGATCGAGAACATAATTATGGGGGGCGAGCTCACCATGGCGCCGCTAAACCGGCCACAGAAAATACTTGACATGGGGACTGGCACAGGTGTGTTTCTTGCCCGCCCTTATTTCTGCGGGTTTCTCTTACGCATTGGAAACAACTAGGTATCTGGGCTATTGACGCTGCCGAGTAAGGTGGCATGAATGAGGTATTTTCAAAACAGATGGCTGATGGCCTTTCGCACGATAGCCGTTATCCTACAGCACTCGTAAGATTTGCGGTCGAATTGGATGATCTTGGAGTGCTAATGAGGGTAGGTTATTGGGATTGACCTCGCCCCCATACAACCTGTATGGGCTCCTCCTAATTGCCAATTTGAGGTCGACGTAACATCCCTTAGCCTTGTGGTCGTGGATTCTTTCTAACCTCGAACCCTAGGATATCGAAAGCCAGTGGATTTACCCTGAAAACACCTTTGACCTGATTCACAACCGATTTATGCTGGGCTCAATCAAGGACTGGGATGGGCATTTTTCACGGGTGTTCCGGTAATCTTGCCATCAGCGGTGCTGGCTATCGATGAAATTAACACAATAGCAGGCATATCAAGCCTGGCGGATACTTTGAAGTTAAGGAGGGGGTCTTGGAAATGTGTGCGTGCCCCTGACTGACGGAGATGCCGGCGTTCTGGAAGTAATTGCTAGTATCGGATACTAGCGTTATAAGCCCTCGGTTCTCGATTAGGGAATAATATCTGACGTGAATGAGTTTCTAGATTCTCAGCGTGGATCATGCCCAGAGAATGTAGCCAGGTTTTATGAATTGCTTCGAGAATCCGGGAGCAAGTCCGGGAGACCAATGACCGGGGTCGAAGATTTGAAAGCAAAGATGGAAGCCACTGGGTTCCAGGGTGTCGAAGAGGTATGCATTGAAGTGCTCCCCTGGTTTTGCAATCCGGCATAGCTAACATAGAATAGAGGATTGACCGACTCCCGGTCGGAACATGGCCAAAGGATGTAAGTTATTTCCCCGGGTTAGGTTGTAATTCTTTGCAGGGTGTTGATGTGGGTAGAAACGGCTTTTGGAAATCGGCATGTACACCCAAGTCGCCCATCTTGATGGTGTGTCGTCCTACGGCTCGGCCCTGTTCACTCGTGTCCTCGGGTGGGCGCCATCTGATACGGCCAGGTTTTTCGACCAGGTCTGCGAGGAATTCCGAGATAATAAGAATCTATTCTATACACTCCGGTATAACCTGGTTGGAAGGAAGCCATTGAATCCGCCGGTGTGATGGATTACAATGGGAAATGAAATTGGTCGTGTACGTTTCCTGATTATGGGTTTAAGTTATCTCTTCTCTTTCATTCTCAAGTGGATTTTCTTTCTTTTTTTATTTCTTTAATATCATAGTCGGTTTCCTATCATATGATACTGGTGGTCGACGTGCTTTTTTCTTTCTTTCCCCGAAACCTTTTTTGGATTAAAGTTAGTTGTGATCTGGCTTTGGCGAATTGCAACTATCCATTCAACCATACTACACGAAGGGCTAGCAGAGTAGTATCATACTCCGCGCGCAAAGGGTAGAAACAAAGATAAACATATATACTCAGGCCATCGAAGCACAAACCCTTCCCAACATCCTCCACAATCGCACCCCAGCACAGCACCACCAAACCCACCACACGAGCCACCCAATTTAGCCACACCAACTCGCTTACGAGTACAAACACTCACTAGAAGCATAAAACAATACTCGGGAGGGTTCCAACACCGCACCCCCCCGGAAAGCCCAACGCTAAATCCTCCCGGAAGTATGATACCAGCACAGCACTACACTGCCGGTACCGCCCCGGAATATCCCCCAGAGCACGATTCAGCATTACCTTACCTTACTTAACCCGCATGGGGAGCAAAAAAAAAAAACTCAAATCAAAACCGACAAAGCCACCAAATCCACAACACCACAAGAAAAAAGTAGAAGGGATTCGCGGAATTGGTATTGTGGAAGTGAGCCGAGGTAGATTAATGCTCCTGCTAACTTATAGTCTAATACAGGAAACACATACATACAAGTAACAATATGCCATTTTCCGGGAGTAAGTTAGTTGTGTTTATCGAGGAGGGGAGGGGAGGGGGGGATATAATGCGGGGGGTATTCAAATTTAGTATTATAAGAGAATGATGGCGTAGTAACCGCAGGGGGGGCAGATACAAGTACTTCCTCCTCCATGCACCTTAGCTACCCGGGAGCACGATATATTCCACCAGACTGGCGAATACTCTAACAGTCCCTTGCAGCTTCCACTGACCAACATATCTTCCCCTTGCTATCACATCACGGGCAGCACACAGTACACTACACTCCCTTCCAGCGGAACAAGCCCGCACCGTGAAATACACAAAGGCACTATCTATACATGTGCCGACCAAGACCTGCTCCTTCCTTCAGTTTTTTTACTTCCCTTGCCAACACACCCACCATACCCATCTTTATCATTCTTATCATAACCGATTTACTTCCGGACAAGCAAACGAACAAAACTGCAAAGTTGCTGGAGTAATAGGATTGCAAGTTATCATATATATGTACATTCATATCCCTTTCCTTCCTTCCTTCCTTCCTCCCTTCAAATAAAGTTGTCCAAGTTCCGGCTTCTATCGTATACCTGCCGCTCTGCGAGGCCTTATTTCCTACTTTTCTTCTTTTCTTCTTCTTTTCTTCCGACGTTCGGGGAGGAGGAGGAGGAGGAAGGGGAGGAAGGGGAGGGGGTGGATGTGAGGGGGGATTGTTGTGTTGGGTTTGGTATCGTATATACGGTACTCGAGTACAGTGCTGTACATACCGTGCGGAGTTTGGTGTGAATCGTGTGGTGGGGTATAATAGGAGTTGTCTTCAATGCTTAACAAACTGTCCTTTCAAGAATTTCTGGATGCGGTACTCTAGGTGTTGGGTGTTTGGGTTTTTAAGTTTATGCCTGGTGATATATAGCACCGACTAATTATGGATTATCATACTTTCACGGAGAGGGGAAGGTACGGTACCCCTTTGGGAGCAACAGTGATCATGATGTAAAAGTGAGTTGGATAAATCAAAACAAAGCTAGTTGGGAATACATAAATATCCACCTCCCTCTCTCGATCATAAACACAAGATGCTTCAGGTATATAGACTCTCTGTAATCGCATTCACTGAGCCTCCCAGGCATACATCAGTACTCGCACACTTTAATTACGCGCAAGAGAGAGGAGAAACTTACACCCTAGTCCCTCTTTGGCGATATCCTCCTCCCTCAAAAACCCCAACGGCATCTCCACAAGGTTTCCGCGAACAGTCGCAAGCACAGCCTTAACCTCACCGATGGCAATCCTCGGATCGGGGCTAAACTCGTCCCGGACGATATGTCCCCACTTGATCTTCGCCTGCTTATTCTCACCTGGTGGGACACTAAAGTGCTTGCCCCAGTACTCCTCGTATTCCTTCCAATTCGCGACTTTATCCGTGGGTACGGCGTGGAAAACCTTTTCGAAGGCGACAGTGTTGGTGCGCGCAGTGTAATTCCAAAAGTTCTCAAAGGTTTCCGAGAGCGGGTCAGTCACTATCTGGTCCTCTTGCGAGTCAAAGTCGTAGATGTTCGGTATGGGGACTGGGTGCATGTTCTCGTCCACGGTGGTAAGATTTGCGGCGGGGATCAAGCCGAGGTGTTTGCGGAAGATTTGGCGGCGGAGGGTCGCGGCAAAGTGCGAGGCTTGGTATGGTCTATTGTCCATTAGTGATGGAAGGGGCGTGGGGTCTTGGATTACTATCGCGATCTCGCTGTCGTGGTCGCCGAGTTGGGACCTGTCGTTCAGGTTTGCCGATCCGCATATCACGATCCTGTCGTCGGCTATTAGGAGCTTGGTGTGCACGTAAAGCTCCTCGGAAACGAAGGCGTCGAGTTCTTGCTGGGCGTCGCCGTCCCAAGGTGCTGAGCGGATGTCGCCGCCGCCGAGCATGCAGCATTGGGAGACCGAGTCCCACTCTTGGCCGACGGGGGAGCGCGAAGCGTATCCACTGTATTCGGCGCCGTGGGTAGCGCCGTATCCAGGGGCTCCCACCCCGGCCGGGTAACTTGCGCTAGAGGTTGCCCCGCCCGGGGCCACTCCACTGCCGGCGTTGATACGGTCATAGTTCCTCAGATTGTAGAATCTGATATATTTTTTTGGATCAACACCAGCCTTTGCGATTTGCTCCATTATCGAGTAGCCTCTGTCGTTGTTGATAGACCGGTATTGGAATTCCATAATTGCTCGGGTTCCGAGGCTGCCTTCGGTTTTGAGGTCGCCGGCAAATGCCGGGATTGCGGGAATGACGATTATCATTTTAAACTTCTGGCGTTCCCGGTCGGCACGGAGAATTCGATCGACAATCGCACGACCAATTTTGTTGAGGATGGGGTTCTGCTTGTCATCTGTTGCGGTGATGAAAAATTGGTTTTCAATGTACACAAAGTGCTCTGCCGCGCTTATGATTTCGATATATGCATGCGCAATCGAGTGCTAAATTGTGACATGTTAAGACACGACCCTATTAGAAAACAAACAGTTAGGGGCTCACCTCAGTTGCGGGGAGTCCCTGACTCCATTTGGATGAGCTCCTGACAATCTGGCAGCGTACACCCTCCAATTCGTCACGTCTCCTTTCGCTGTATGCCCTTTCCTCTTCATAACCCCCACGGGGTTCATCATAGCCGTAGTCGTCCCCTTCAAAGATCTTCTTCCCGACATGATGGACTTTATCTTTTATCTTATGTCGGTAGTGCCCTCTCTCCTGTAGTATGCGGTCGTCGAGCGGTTGGAATCTCTCTTGTTTCCTCACTTCGTATTTACTATAATATATGAAATTCCAGCGCCCAATGAAATGTCTCTGGAGGTCTCTGACGGAAGGTCCGATTAAGGATAGCGCAACATCAGACCATCCCATTCTAGAGTGATCCTCGCGGCTGACCTTGTTTTGGTCCCAATGGTCGACGTTGTGGAAATCCATAAACCTTTATAGAAGACAGATTAGTATGTGGCCATCAACCATCAATAAAAGGTTGCTCACCTGGAGTTGTTAAAATCCTGGCCTGGGAAGATAATTGCCCTCGGATCGCTAGGGTGTGCATCAGCGATTGGGTGATGGTTCATGTCCCAACGGCCGAAGCACAAATCTAGTCCGCCCATGAATGCAATTTCTCCGTCAACGAGGCACAGCTTCTCATGATGTGCCCAATACATAGTGACACCATCCTTCATGCCGTACAGCCCTTTCAATCCGTCTCCTAGCTGATAAGTTCCTGTAGTTACCTTATTCCAGATGTCACTTTCAATGGTGGGCCTATCGGGAAGATGGTCGGGATGCCTAAACACAGTGATATTGGGATGAAGGCTCTCAAGAGATGTTTTAGTGTGATGTGAACTAACTGTAGCGACCTCACCGGTCTCACGAGGGCGTAAATTGGGCATTTAGTTTCTAGTATCTCTAAACAAAAAGAGGAGAAGTGGAGGGCAGCATCCGAGGCAAGAGAGGAAGGGGAGGATAGTTTTGGGCGGGGTTCTGAAGGAATAAGGTTTGAAATATAGGGCAAAGGGGTTGGGCTGAAATACTTACGCGTTAGGGCTTGAGTAACTTCCTTGTACACGACAATATTAACCTTAACCCCGCGTTCTGCCGCAGCCTTAAGCATCGCATCAATTCGATATTGTTCATTCAACTTGGGAGGCCGGCGGAGATAGAGCTCAGGGCTCAACCACCCTGGGGGGCGAAGCATTAGTTTAATGTCTGACAAAAAGCGGTTGGGGCAAACTCGAAAACGTACAGTCCAGGATCCATATGCTCTGATGGGCATTTTCTATGGCAATGCTTACAGCATACATGTAATCTTTTCCATCCACATACCACTTTACCCCGTTACCCGTCTTTTCACGGGCAAACGAGTCAAATCTGTTCTCTGTTTGCTGAGGCGGGAGTCCGCTCTCGCCCGGGGCACCGTACTGGGCGACAGGTTTGTGGGTACTCGTGGCTGGGAAAAGGGTACGGGCGTACGAATGCAACGAACTGGTGAGTGCGCCGGTAAAGGTCTCGAGTGCAGAAACCGAAAAGCCGCCGGAACCAGTAGAAGGTTTGGAATGAGGATTGGCGGGATTAGTGTTCTCGAATTGAACGGCTGCTGAGCCGCCAGTTGGGTAGCTGGCTGATCCTGACTCCTGCCCGTAGTATGCTTGCTGCTGTTGGGCCGAATGGTGCTGAGGTTTGTAGTGCAGACCTCCGGCAGCTCCGCCCGCAGTAACCTTTGGTGGTGGAGGCGATGATACATATGCTGAGTAGCCCTGCGAGGCTGCGGGGTGGTCCGGGGGTTGGTGGGAGGGCGCCGGATACTGCGATTGCCCGTGCTCTCCTTGTCCGTATCCCCCATAACCCTGCTGCGGGGGAGGAGGAGGAGGTGGATAGCTGTAGGGTGCACTTCCGCCGCTGTATCCGCCGTACTGTTGTGAAGCGGGGGGCGGGCCAGGGGGAGGGGGATATCCTTGGAAGCCTCCCGTCGCATAAGCGGATTCTGGTGGCCCTTGAAACCCCGCATAGCCCGGGGAGGCAGGGGGGGGGCCTTGCGCTGGCGGCGGCGGCGGAGGTTGATACCCGCCCAAAGCGTAGGCGCCGGGTGCATATGGGGATGGTTGGCGGCCGGGGTATTCAGCGCTTGACGTCGGATATCCACTCTCATGTGGTGGAGGTTGGTATCCGGGGCCGGGCTGGGCACCATAGGGCTGTCCATGGGGAGGTGGAGGTTGATAATTTTGTCCTTGCGCTGCGTATCCATAGGGGTCAGCCTGGGGGTATCCATAGCTCCCATATCCCCTCGCCCTCTCTTCTTCGCGATATTGCTCACGGCTGCGTTCGCGGCTACGACGGCGCCCGGGGCTACCGTGTTCACCGCCCTCTTCCCTTTCTTTTTCTCTGCGCCTCCTCTCTTTTCTCTCTTCCTTCTCATGCTTTCTGCGCTCCTTCTCGCGATAATATTCATCATCCTTCACTCTGCTCGACCTCTCGTTACCAGAATACTCCTCGCCTGAACCCTCATCATGCCTCCTGTGATGCTTCTCGTAACTGTAATCGCCCTCGTCGCGACGCTCGGATGAGCGCGAACTAGAACCGTATTTGCTGGATTTCCCCATATCTCCCTTGGAAATACGGATTCGCTAGACCGATTATGGGGTGAAAGTCCAAGACTTGAAAGAGGGAGGGAAATTAAAGAGAAGAGGGGAAACAGGGGACCTTTTTCTGAGTTCCTGCTTCCAAGGGCGGGGCGAATGACGTAGACAATCTTGGGATGTGGGTAATGCAAGGGCCTCGTCAAGCTGCAAGTTGAGTACTGGTAGGATAAGATACAAGAGGGGGGGGGGCTTGGGGAATGAAATACTTAGAGCAACTTACTCCTAGGACTTAGGACGTGACACCACTGAAGACTAGCTAAAAAAAAGTAACTGGAGGTTAATAGCTGAGGGTTTTGAGGACTTGTGCATCTCAGTGCTCCTGACTTGAAGGTCGGTGAAATACCGTATGATGCCTCCCCACACGCTTTGGGCATCCGCCCAACTTGTTTGGTGTGTCGCAATCCCAGGAACAGCACCAGCATCGTTCAGCTGAACATGGTTGTCGACATAAAATCGGAGCAAGGAACCGGCTATCCAGTGCCGCACCTTCCTCGAGTGGGGTACCGATATTTGCCTCGGATTAACCCCACTGCTGATGAATAGTGCAGGATAGCGTAGCCCTACTTTTAGGGGCGCCTGTATGAAATCCTATTACCGTATGAGCAGAGAGATACTACTCGCGCCTGTATGGATAGCCTTTACTCGAGTAGCTTGTGGCTCTAGAGAATGTGAAGGGTCGTATTTTTTTAATTTTTTTGATCACAGCCATCTGGTACCGTATCCGCACAGCAACACTTTTTTGTGAGGCTCAAAGTTTGTCCAGTGAGGGGGCGGGGTTAGGGCCCAGCACAACTAGTCGAACTCCTGGAGAGCAAACCTCGCCGAAACAATAGTCAGGAACCGATAGCACGGAAGGAAAGGTGTGTGTTGTGAACCTGTCATACCATAGTGGGGCAAAAAACTTTACCCATACTCGTACATCGTAATTCGAGGGGCGAGAAGGGGATGAAGGAAATAACGATTCCTACATTTGATGAAATAGAAAGAATCTAATGAGAATATGGATGATTGTAATGGAAAACACTGACACTATCAAACCCAATGAATTTTCCAGCGCTGGGACCGAGATGTACCCCGCATGAACTGTTTTCGATAAAAGTCGCGGCGTGATCCCGGCTAGTCTGTCCTCTGTAAAAAAGCAAGAGCATTCCCTTGATTCTCACCCAATTCCTTCTTGCCTCCCCTTACACCTCCCGGCATGCTTGTGTCTCGTTAAATAGGGTAGCCATCAGTGAATACAGAATACGACGCGGTGCCGTACTCGAGTACTCGTATGGGGTACTTGACTGCTTCCCTCGTGCCCCTCCGGTCCACCCCCAGAGAAGCAATGAGATTACGGCAAACAGAAGATTCTCTAGGAAGTCGCTTACCGTACTCGTACTCATTCCCCCGAGAGAAGTGTTCGAAGACAGAGAAGGTAAACGCCACATTTGACGAAAGGCGACACACGGTATTCCTGATATATTATATCCTTAAAGTATCCCTGCTTTCCCTCCGAAATGTGCGGGTACTTTTTCTTTTCCTTTTTCCATGAAACCTTTTTCCATTTTGTGCTCCAACCGCCCGGATAAACCGGCTCGCCTACCCCCGTGTCACCCTCGAATTCGTTTCCTCTGCAAACTTCGAATTCTGGGCCACGCAGGTCGGGTACCAGCTGCACCAGTCACAAGAGGGTGGAAATCACCCGATAAGTGGTTGCGCTCCCCCTCTCTTTTTACCATCTATTAAAGGATCTTGGTCGTATTCATGCAGACTGCCACTTGACTAGTGCCGGCCGGTATGGGTACGGTATGGTTGACACTCGATCTGCGTAGCCTAGAGTCCGAATTTGAGGGAGACGCGATGGCATAAGCTGAACCCACTGGCGTCGGCTTCAGAATCCACAAAAAAACCCTATTATGCAAGCTAGATAGGGTGAGGGCTTTCATTAGTATGTTTCAACCCTCAACCGAGTCGCTATTCCAGATATCATAAGTTGCAATATTACAGTACCAGCAGCAGAGGAAGTAAAAATCGCGTTTATTATCTTCGCCAATAATCAATCGCAGGACGTGCACTGCCAAGGAATTACAAGTATTGAGGCTCTCTCTCGCTTAGGGATTGATGACTAATCCGTCATAGAGTATGCCGCATCTCTTTTCTCCCGAGTCAACTACCGAATGTGCATTGAGCTTCAATCCACACACTTGAGCCCTCTTTCCGGGAACCAGCTAGCTACCTGGACCATCTGGCATCACACTCTATCATTCGTTGTGATAGGGTTCCGAAACAAAGGAAAAGGAAACCAAATTTAACTTTTGTACAATTAATCTCCAGCATCGCGGCTGAGGGATACCGATGTTATGGACCCAACTTGTCCTTTCCTCAGCAGTGTTCTCCTAGATACAGCGCTCCTCATATTCCAATAAATCCCCATTCTTTAAGCCTCGTGTCGAGCGATCTGCTAATCTCAACAAATTGGGGTTCCGAAATCGATTTGCTATGCCGAACCTGAATTCATCAGCACTTTCCACGACACGAGTTCCTATCGTGCGAGAGATAGCGTTACCCGCCTTGTACAGTACGATAGTGAGAGTATCATACCATTTTCGATATTGCCCTTTGCAGCTGTAATTTACGGTATTATACTGATATCATGACCACCCGCCCTAATAAAACATCCCGTTCGGTCTGCATGGCAGTCTATCATACAAGAATTATTACAACTCCAAGCTGATTTGAACCCGTCTAAAACCATTACAATAATCCCATAATTAACATAATGTTATCGCGATCAAGAGAGGAACAAAACAACCAGTAAGAGAAGTGAAGAAAAAGGGGCTCTAGCATACGACTTCTCCCTTCCAATTCCCTACCAAACAGTGCTATTAGACCCGGTAGATTCCCTGATCCCTCTCCTAAAACCCATATGACTGTATCTCGAGTATATGGGTTGAAGGGCATCATCTTTCTTTCTTTTCCTCGATACTTGCCGACGGACGTGGGGAAATACCACTGCTGTTGCTGGGTAGACTTTTGATAAACGATTGCTATATGTTTTTTTGGTGTTGCCCGCAGTATAGGAGCTGATGCTAGGATATTGACTATCCACCGAGGTTAACCAAACTTTGACTGCGCGGGCCCTACAGTCTCTGGATCCTGCTAATTGAAATGGTAGATTCCCTCGGCGACTATATTTCCCACCCCCAGGCCAATCACTAAACAAATGGCGATGAGGAATATAGAAACAAAGGTCTACTCAGCCCGCCTCCTTTACTGATAGTCGATACCAATGTCTATAGCGAGACCTAGCAAGCTCAATTCACTGCCGTTAATTAAGCTCTATTATTTACAGTAATTTATCCACGACTTTAGGCGTTGCCTTCTACAGCTTGTTCGCAATCCTGATGCTATGGTACATTGATTTTTCCTCTATCTCTATTCGGGGTAAAAAAAAAAAGGCAGAACACCTTATGCAAGTATATATTTTTCTGTAGGAAAGATAGTGACGAGAGGAGGAAAGGAAGGGGGGGGGGGGGGGGAAATTATACATGAGAGAAAGTAGGTAGGCGAGGGTTGGCAAGTTGATGGAAATTACATACGATAGGATGAAAGCTGAAAGCCATATATTGAATTCCCCTATGATAATGGAATATAGAACTATTCCATGCCATCGACCAATCTGTACTGTGATTTATACACAGGGGCTCGTTAGTCCTGACTCGGCTAAGGTAAATAGAGAGTTTGACAAGGGTGGGATAACGTACAGTATGTGCATTCACACCACCGGGGATTTCGTTCGCCTCAGAGTACAATGCCAAGAATAACTTCTGCAAGTAGTAGACTTCAAAAGGGAAGGAATCGCTGCGGTTTCCGTAGGGTCGGATCTTGTAAGCGTCAAACCGCTTCGGGAGGCTGTATGAGTGCTAAGGCCCTCGAATAGCAATACCCAGGAGCGAACATGAGCAGTACTTAGAGGTTATTAACTAGGGTGTCGAGATTGAGCACTTGCCGCCCGAGCAGTATTATCACCACTTCCTCATTTCCTCCGTGAGCAGCATACGGGAGCGGTGTTCGGCCGCTATTATCTGGGGTTTCCGGGATGACCTCTGCTCGTTCGAGAAGCATTTTCACTACCGCCGTGTACCTCCCCATGTACCACAGAGACTCACCCGCAGCGGCGTAGGAGAGCGGTGTCCGGCCGTCATGGTCTGGGTGGTCGGGATTGACTTCCTCCCGTGCGAGTAGTATTTTCACCACTTCCTTATTTCCTTCGTGAGCAGCATACGAGAGCGGTGTTCGGCCGCTATTATCTGGGTTTTCGGGGGTGACCTCTGCTCGCTCGAGAAGTATTTTCATCACCGTGCGTATCGCAATGTCCGATAAAAACCACCTACCTGCGGCGGCATACGAGAGCGGTGTTCGGCTGTCATTATCTGGGTAGTCGGGATTGACTTCCTCCCGCCCGAGTAGCATTTTCACCACTTCTCCATGCACTCTCTCAGCAGCATACGAGAGCGGGGTTTGGCCATCATTATCTGGGCAGTCGGGATTGACTTCCTCCCGCCCGAGTAGCATTTTCACCACTTCCTCATACCCTCCCTCAGCAGCATACGAGAGCGGGGTTCGGCCATCATTATCTGGGCAGTCGGGATTGACTTCCTCCCGCCCGAGTAGCATTTTCACCACTTCTTCATGCCCTCCCTCAGCAGCATACGAGAGCGGGGTTCGGCCATCATTATTTGGGCAGTCGGGATTGACTTCCTCCCACCCGAGTAGCATTTTCACTACCTCCTTATTTCCTCCATGAGCAGCATACGGGAGCGGTGTTCGGCCGCGATTACCAGGATTTTCGGAGATGACCTCTGCTCGTTCGAGAAGCATTTTCACCACTGCCGTGTAATTCCCCAAGTCCGACCGAGACCCACCCGCGGCGGCGTAGGAGAGCGGTGTTCGACCGTCATTATCTGGGTAGTCGGGATTGACTTCCTCCCGCCCGAGTAGCATTTTCACCACTTCTCCATGCCCTCCCTCAGCAGCATACGAGAGCGGTGTTCGGCCGTCATTATCTGGGTAGTCGGGATTGACTTCCTCCCGCCCGAGTAGCATTTTCACCACTTCCTCATTTCCTCCGTGAGCAGCATACGAGAGCGGTGTTCGGCCGTCATTATCTGGGTAGTCGGGATTGACTTCCTCCCGTCCGAGTAGCATTTTCACCACTTCCTCATTTCCTCCGTGAGCAGCATACGAGAGCGGTGTTCGGCCGCCGTTATCCGGCTTTTCGGGGTTGGCCTCTGCTCGCTCGAGAAAAATTTCTACCACTTCTTTACATTTTCCCTCAGCAGCATACGAGAGCAGTGTTCGGCCGCCATTATCCGGCTTTTCGGGGATGACCTCTGCTCGCTCGAGTAGAATTTCCACCACCTTCAGACATCCCTTCTGAGCGGCATACGAGAGCGGTGTTCGGCCGCCATTATCTGGGCAGCAGGGATTAACTTCCTCTCGCCCGAGTAGTATTTTCACTACTCCCCCATGCAATCCCTGAGCGGCATACGAGAGCGGTGTTCGACCGCCGTTGTCTGGGGTTTCGGGGTTGACCTCTGCTCGCTCGAGAAGCATTTCTGCCGCTTTCACATATCCTCCCTGAGCGGCATACGAGAGCGGTGTTCGGCCGCTATTGTCTGGGTTTTCGGGGTTGACTTCTTCCCACCCGAGTAACATTTCCACCACTTCCACACGTCCTCTCCTAGCGGCATGCGAGAGCGGTGTTCGGCCGCTGTTGTCTGGCTTTTCGGGGTTGACCTCTGCTCGCTCGAGGAGCATTTCTACTACATCCACGTTCTTCCGAATGTGACCTACAAACTCACTCGCAGCGGCATAGGAGAGCGGTGTTCGGCCGCAATTATCTAGGCAGTCGGGGTTGACTTCTTCCCACCCGAGTAGAATTTCCACCACTCCCCCATATCCCTGCTGAGCAGCATGGGAGAGCGGCGTTCGGCCGTCATTATCCGGCTTTTCGGGGTTGACTTCTTCCCACCCGAGTAACATTTACACCACTTCCACACGTCCTCTCCTAGCGGCATGCGAGAGCGGTGTTCGGCCGCCATGATCTGGGCAGTCGGGATTAACTTCTTCCCGCCCGAGTAGGATTTTCACCACTTCCCCACGCCCTTCTTGAGCGGCATACGAGAGCCGTGTTTGGCCGCCGTTGTCTGGCTTTTCGGGGTTGACATCTGCTCGCTCGAGTAGAATTTCCACTACTTTCATACATCCTCCCTCGGCGGCATGCGAGAGCGGGGTTCGGCCATTATCATCTTGGAAGTCGGGGCTAACCTCTTCCCGCTCGAGCAGTATTTTGACCACTTCCTCATTTCCCTTCTCCGCCGCGTAGGAGAGCGGTGTTTGGCCGTAACGGTTCGGCTCATCAGGGTCGACCTCTCCCCGCCCCAGTAGCATTTTCACCACTTCATCATGTCCGTTACGAGCAGCCCATGCAAGCGAAGAATCCCCCATTAAATATTTTTCACTAGTACTATAACCTTGCATCTCTATCAAAGCAGCTGCAACCTCAACAATCCCAAAGAACGATGCACAGTGCAGTCCACCAAGCAGGAAGGGGAGAGATTCGAACTCAGTATTGGGATGGTCTATGTGCCATGAGAGGGACATCGTGGATATATGGTTATCATATTCCTGAAGCAGCTCCAGGGCAAGTGATCTTCCGTAGTCTGAGAGTTCCCTCTTCGCATGGACTCCCCAGTATAGAGAACAATAAGATAGAAAGAGCTCGAGTTCATCGAGGTCGTCTGGAGGATCAGCAGACAGGGCTTGGACCTGCTGGGAATTCAAATATGTCAAGCATATCTCTGCTATTCTCGAGTGAGGTGAACTGAAAATATCGGGATGGGCGGAAAGATACTCCTTGAGCGTAAAATGGACCAGTCGCACAGTTGACGCCTCCTTATCCACAGTAATAAGTCCTTGACAGCAGCTTATTAACGTTTTCATCGAGGGGATATTGTCGGCATTGAAATCCCTGGAGCCTAACTCGATTGCTAGGGCATGGCAGAGCTCATCCTCTCCCAATGGCCGTTCCGCATAACTGACCCACATCAAAGCCCCCATCCCAAGTCTCGATTTATCCCCACCCTGCGCCTTAATCCGCTCTATCGTCGCGCCGTAGAAATCCTCCAACCCCAATCCATCGGCCATTTTGCTGAGCCTTTCTCGTCTCCGATATACTGTCGATTCTTGCAAGATTCCATCAATATTTAAGGAAGCGAGCAGAAACCTAAACATATATATTAGCCAATAGTGCGGGACGGGATTCTCAACGCCATTGCTGTTACCCACATTTCCGATATGTTTCCGGGGATCTTCTCCAGAATGTCTGCCTCTAGACTCTCATCCATGGCATCTAGTGTTTCGTCCTCGCTCAGTCTGAAACGAAGGAAGCTGATGATATCATCTCTGGTGGGACAAATAGACACACTTGCCACTCGTCCTGCGAGGCGTGTTTCAACCTCCGTCCGAATATGGGGCCTCCCGGTCACGAATACTCGAGTACCCGGGGACTTCTGCAGGATTACTTTCAATGAATCAAAGAGCCGGTATCGCTGCACAGCCGTACATTCATCCAGAGCGTCAATGACCATGAATGTGGGCTGTGAAGACGTGATGAGTTGCAGCATCTTCACAATATCATCGAGCTGCGGCCTGCGGCCACTAACGGCCTCTTTCTGCTCTCGCAAGGCTCGCCATATTTCCGCTGGAATCCCCGCTGTCCTGCTGATCATCTGCTTTATCAAGGAACCCAGCATACTGGTGGCAGTCTGTTCCTTTCGCGCCGCAAAGTCGAAGTAAAAGCAGGTGACGGGAGTGTGTTGTCCTCTAGTCCACTCGCACAGCCGGTCCACTACCAGCGAACTATCACCGCGAGCTTGTTAGCACGGATTCACTTCTCGCTCCGGAGAATAGTCCTTATTACCAAACAAATGTCTTGCCGACTCCCGGATTTCCGTAGCAAAATAGAACTGCCTCATCGCCCCAACCTTCCCCACCTAATCCACACCATCTTCTAAATTCCTCAGTCCCCATAAGCCATTCCCCGATACCGTTGACACGACGCTCTTGAATGTCGCAATGTCGTAAGCCGGCATCCAGGGGCGATAGCCAGGTCAGCAGTTGAGACCGATCATCGGCGAAAGTACTAGTACAGTTGATCCACACATTCTTATTATTAGAGTTCATAGTATTTTGGCAGTTGGTGCTATTGTTGAAGTTGTACTGGGCCATCCTCGACTCGTTATTGCTGGCTCTGTTGAAGCGAAGGAGATTTTTAGAATAGTCGGCAAGAAAAGCGGGGGTCTGTTGAAACAGCGCCGCATGTCCAGCTACTCTGAGGTGCCAAGAGCATTCCAATTAAATCACACAAAAGGCCTAATACTATTGGCTGCTATTGGCACTGTCGGATAGGGCATCATATACACGAGTTTCTAAATATTAGCCTATGGCACAAGCCTCATCATTCTACTCGTACTGTACGAGAAGCTATCACCTACCGGCAGGTTGTTCTACGGAGGTACAGCCCATAGGTTTTGTATATTTCGCTAGCAGGGGTTTCAATCTTATTTGTTACGCAGGGGTGCTACTCTAGCATGGGGTAAGTGGGCGAATTTGGTAGCCATGATACCTATTCCGCTGCCTTTATACCCAATTTGCTACTCGGGCTTAAAATAAGTTATGGTACATTGGTGCGCACGGTGACAACGAAGGAATACCAAAGTGATCACAACACCCTCCGGCGAACACTCCAGCAATGTATCCAAGATGAGGAGGGAAATAATTTTCAAGGCTGATCTACACAATTCTGGTTCATTTTGCTCTTCTTTTATATTTTATATTGTTTGTTGTTGAGATATTCATGATAGAGATCATACTTGTGGTCATTACTGATATGGTTGCTATGCTCGGTCGTATACATGTACCATAACTTATTTTAAGCGCGAGTACGTGTACCCCATGTTAGCGCAACACCTTTTGCTAGTAAAATATACAAAACTTAGGGGCTGTACCTCCGTATAAACAATAATCGCAACTCGAACTACTCGTACAAGTATCCTCATCACCACAGCAACGGCGCTAACCATTCCGGAATTTAATATTCGATAGTGCTCAGTTGCTCAACTTTGCAGTCTTCCTCTTAAGAACACCCCTTAAATCGGTAAGGCGATTGTAAAGGGGTTGTGTTTAGATTTTTGTTTAGCAGAAATTGGTGGAGTTTGCCCCAACCCCAAAGAGAAAACCTTTCAACACGAACCAAGTTTTGTGCCGTCGGGCATGTGGATGGCCTACGGGTATATTGTGGCTGGTTAGGTTGATGACTTTCACAACGCGGCTAATTGATCTCTGTCCTGTATTTTAAGTCCCTTCTGTACTGCACCATAGCAATCAACAAGGAAGGAAGCTCCCATCCACACCACATTTACACGAGAGGCCTCCCACAGTGCCGTTCTTACTGTAGCAAAACTTGTGCTTCGAGGCCGTTCCAACACCTTTACAATAATCTTATAATGTAATACTATTATATTGAGAAGAAAAAACAACCAGCGAGAGAAGTGAAGAAAAGAAACTCTAGGATGCCACTTCCCCCCTTCCAATTCCCTATGAAACAGTGCTATTAGACCGATAGGTTCCTTGATCCCTCTCCGATGATATCAACCCATATGACGGCATCCTAAGCGCCCGGGTTGAAAGACATCATCTTTCTTCTCAACACCTGCCGGTGGGGATGAAGGAAAACCTCTGTTATGGCCAGTAGACTTGAGATAAACGACTAACGTCAAATACGGGGAACCGGGATTTCGCAGGGATGCAGGATTTGCTTTTTGTGTCTCAGACAACACGATACAACATAGAAATACCCCGCTTGTAGAGTGAAATAAACAACCCAGAAGCCACAAACCACACCATGGGCAGAACTGTAACATGTATACATGTTCCGGTAACTGTATACAGGAGCGGAGTGCAGGATTTCCTATGTTTAGTTTGATTACTTTGCTTACTTTGATTAGTTTG
>Ga0307509_10000306_pt1 | contig 80412 bp, 110 predicted proteins | sample 10_EM_MG_FD_202245 | JGI IMG/M metagenome (GOLD analysis project Ga0307509, IMG submission 202245) | Populus trichocarpa ectomycorrhiza microbial communities from riparian zone in the Pacific Northwest, United States - 10_EM | ecosystem: Host-associated > Plants > Roots > Unclassified | place...
CGCACGATGTTGTCGGGTCAAAGAAAACCGAGATCCCCATCATCGAGCTTCCGCGCCACTTTCACGAAGATTGGTGCCAATCCTGCTACGCCGTCCTCGAAGATTATAAGTGGCCCAAAAAAAAGAACCCTCGCGCCGTCCTCGTCCTCGAGGATTATATGGAAGTGGGACGAAAAAAGGAACCCACGACACGACGCGAATAATGTTGATCGGCACATGATAACATCACATGACTTATCTCCAGTCGGGTTTTCCCAGGCAAGAAACGCGTCAAGTTATCTCCAGCCAAGTTTCGGAGTTGTCCTCCCCCGTGGGAGATCTGTGGTTTGTATATGTAGATGGGTCACATGTCACAGTCTCATCAATCAACTCTCAATTTTGAAGTAGCAACTTGTAACAGTGTTGTTATAGTCATATCGAACTCCAACTTATGTCAAGACTTTCCAATTTAATGGTAAAAGTTCGATCTAACACCTTGCTTGACTGTGGCAGAAGGATGAATGCAGAAAAATATTCCTACTTAACATGGACAATATCTGACAATTCAAAATGGACTCGGAGAAATAGAAACTCGGAGAAATAAAAGGGGAAGCGCCGGAAGGATTTACTGGTTCTCAATCACTTTGGCCCCAATCTTGAATGAATGTTCTTGAGAATATACAAACTTGGTCTCACATGCAGCCATTATCAAATACGTACTCATTTACAGCAGCAATATGGGTAAATTTATACTGTTCTACAGTAGGATTCTACATGACCAGAGATAGGGAAAATCACCATAAATAACTCTTGCCAGTGGCTTATTCAGAAATGAGGACTTTGAGCAGAGTTTACCCCACGGCCCCCACCTCCAAACTCTCACAATCTGGCCTCAACTGACACATTAGTACAGTAATATTGCAGATATGACAGGATCTCGTTTAAGAAGGGAAGTAGTATCTCTCTTCGTGATGGAAAGATCGAAGTCTGTCGGGTTTTAACAACTAAAGCTTTTTTTTTTGAAAGGAAAAGATAACACGGTCAAATACCTGTCTGTCTGACTGTATTCTGTGAAATGTCGTAATGCTATCATAATTGAAAATTCCTTCAAAGTCGACCATACAAGGTTTTTTTTCATCTGACGACGCAAGGCTCATTTGGGGCAATCAAGAGGAGCTGGACCGGCAGGCTGTTCTACATAAAATCAGGGTCACTGACCATTCTAGTTTGCAGTGTTGTTGATCGATAGATTCGAAACGCCCTCCGCAACTTCTTCAATGGGGCCGGTCTCGATAATCTTGGTTATCTAAGAGAAGATCAGACAATTTTATAGTCATTTTCCTGGTGATAATCACCTTTCCGATTGCGATTGTTCGCCCTTAAAAAATATCATTATCTCGCCGCTGAATAAAACAAAATAAGTTGCACCTTCGTCCCTGAGCGTGAACCGTCCGAGTTGTGGATAGTCAGCAAATGTCTCAACGCACACGGGCGCCGCTGTCTCGATAAGCGCAACAATTTTCTGGCCTATCAGGAAGTCAGCTAACTGTTTCTAGCTATACGCTTGCAAAGGATTAACCTTTCTTCGCGAACTGTGGGGCTTTCCTCGATTTTCTACCAGTGGCTTTATCGAAATAGTGCAAAAGAGCCTATCCACACCCATCAGTACGGTTATATCAATTAAGCTTATACCTTCGTACCGGCAACGTGACCTCTTCTGCAAGGGTATGTATGTGCATGACGGCGGAATACCCAGCACAGATAATGCTTTTATGTTCAAGAATAGCTAATTGGGCCTCAAATTGTCGAACGGCGTGGATGGGTTTATGGGGACTGGTGAGCACGAAACCAGGGCTGATGTCCTCGTCTTCGACACCACGAAGCCTAATTCGCACATTGTCGCCAGAAAACGCGCGGTCGAATTCTTCCTCCATTTCTGTGTATATCGCGGCGACTTCGACGTGAACTTTATTAGGCATCAGAATTAAGCTGTCGCCTTTGCGAATATGCCCCGACTCGATCTTGCCAACAACAATCGTACCCATGTCTTTATATTTTTCTGACACTGGCATCATCAATGGAGAATTGATTTTTCGATCGACCATTGGCATGTGATCAAGGTGCTCCAGGAAGGAGGGTCCACTATGGGAACAATCAGGAATTCATGTCGTTGAGTATCAGAGAAATTAAGCGTACTCGAACCATGTACACACGGACTTGGGAATCCGGTCTTTGAGGTTAATCCCGGTGTATGCTGAAAGAGGTATAAAAGTAACATCCGCCTTAGGGTTGAACCCGGCAGCTTTGATAAATGGTGTTAATTTCTCTTTGATTTCTTCGTATCGAGATTTCTCCCAATTGACGGTCGAGTCGTCCATCTTGTTGATAACAACGACCACTTTGGAGACGCCAGCGGTCTTAACCAACATGATATGTTCACGCGTTTGTCCGCCTCTTTCGAATCCGGTTTCAAATTCGCCCTTTCGGGCAGAAATGACGAGAATGGCGACGTCCGCTTGAGCAGCGCCCGTAATCATAGAAGGAACGAAAGTTTTATGTCCTGGGGCATCCAAGATAGTATAACGGCGCTGATCGGTTTCGAAATAAGCGCGCCCAACTTCAACGGTTTTTCCTTTTGTTCGTTCTTGAGGCGTGGAGTCCAGAGCCCAACTTAGATACCATGACTCTCGACCAGCATCCTTTGCCTCGCGTTCGTACTTTTCCATAGTGCGCTTGTCGACCATTCCGGTAAGGAAGAGAAGATTTCCACCCATTGTGCTTTTACCCGCATCAACATGTCCAATGAAGACGATGTTCAAGTGCTCCTTGGCTGTGAATAGGGTTGAATAAATAATGTAATTTCAGATCGGGTAGAGTACGAACTATTCCCATATAAATCTTCCACGATTGCTTGATCAGCGACGGTCTTGACTTCCTGAGCAATGGCATTTGTATCGGTTTTCGCCTTCTCGAGGGAGAAAGTTTTAGACGGTGTTGGTGATTCTGTCTTTTGGGGTTTTAGTGGGGCAGATTTTGCCTCTTCAACAACTATTTGAGCTGCGGGCGGGGGTGGTCTATATGTAGATTGGATCTGCGAAGAGGCTAGAGGGGTGGATGTTCCGCCGATGTTTAGTGAAATAGTCGGTGGTGGGAGTGGAGCTTCTGTCTGTTCTGGCCTTTCAATTGGTGGTGGAGGAGGCTGTTGAGCTTGTTTTTGGGGAACAGCAAAGCGTTGACCGGGCACAAACGAGAAGGCAGTGGGGTTGAGCTTGCTCATGGCGGTTGGAGAAGAGAAATGTATCGGATTGATCACTGATCGGAGCTCTAGATAGTTGTCCTGGAGCCCAAGTTTACGGTATTCGCAAGAGACTCAAACTCATTGGCTTTTTTTTTTGGCACCAATCGGTATCACTGTGCCAGACAATAGATAATTTACATAAATATGGGGGAATAAGGATTCAGTCGTTTGATCAGATCACACGGTGTGACATCCCACTACCTTTGCTTATCCTATCCTCTATATACACTCGATCTTCCATGGCTACGGAAGAGCCAGAAACCTACATCGCCATCCTCAAGGCATCCTATGATTATAAACCACAGTCTGATGACGAGATTAGCATAAAGGAGGATCAACTTCTCCTCCTCATCGAGAAGGTCGACGACGAGTTAGTCATTTCTTGATTCTAGTATATTGTTCTCTGGTTCACTTCTTCAAGGTGGTGGAAGGTAAAAATCAAAGTGGGTTCCCAAGATACGGATAGCCCTATTGGTCTTGTTCCTGCTGCATATGTTGAACAAGTCAGTTCCAGAAATCAATGCGCGGCATTCTTTGCTCATAGCATCTGCAGGCAGAGCACACATCTGTCGTTAGGGCCTTGTATGATTATGACGCCACTTCACCTGGTGAACTATCTTTGCACGAGGATGACACGCTGCTTGTGTTTGACACTGAAGATGATTGGCTGTTGGTCCAGAACTCGAAGGCGGAAGGCAAGGTCGGCTATGTTCCCGGGAACTATGTCGAGGTAGTTGATTATGGCCAGCCCCATGCTCCCTCTCGAATCGTTGTGCCAGACTCTGTTCGTTGTTCAGACCGTTCTAATTTCCTCGGAGTTAACCCTTCATTGATTCAGCCTACGCACCCGGTCAGTACCTACATTGACCCAGCGGATAGAGTTGCCTCCGCCGCCAAGGTCACTGCGGACGACATCAAGACTTGGTCACTCTCAGAGATCGATAAGAAAGGAAAGAAGAAGAAAGGGACTCTCGGGATCGGGAATGGTGCGATATTCTTTGCCAGTGAGGCCGACAAGGTGAGAATCTGCCCAAATCTACGGTATGAACCGTTAACTTGCTTGATGACTAGACGCCTGTTCAAAAATGGCAAACGAAAGATGTCTCTGCAGTATCTTCTGAGAAATCCAAGCACATACGCATCGACATTGATGGTTCCACCCCTATAAGCCTCCATTTCCATGCCGGATCTAAGGAGAATGCGGACAGCATAGTAGACAAACTCCAGGAGTCCAAAACTCTCTCATCAGCACCGTCACCCAGAAACCTTCCTCCCGTAGATACGATCACACGAGACACCAAGAAAGTGTCCGTCCATTTCTCCCCGGCCTCTCCTGTCATTATACCTCCATCCCATGACGAAATGGAGGAGGAGGAGGAGGGGGAAGAAGAAGAGGGGGGAGAACGCTTACCAAACGTTGATTCCAGGGTGGGTGGAGAGTCATTCGCAACGGCACTCTACGATTTTACTGCCGATGGAGAAGATGAGCTTTCCGTAACGGAAGGCGAGCGCTTGATTGTCCTCGAGAAAGATGGGGATGAATGGTGGAAATGCAGGAATACGAAGGGAGCAGAGGGGGTGGTCCCTGCATCATACCTTGAGGTAGGTTTGTTGCAGTTATCGTTCAACGATGACTTTCAAAGGGTCTTGTAGGCAGCCGACGATGAAGGAAGCTCTTCATCTATCGTCCCAATGGTTGACCACGAAGCTGAAGGACGCAACGTTCAAGAATTGGCGAAACAGCCTGAAGTAGACCGTCCCCGGCAAGAAGTAGAGGAAGAAGAGGAAAGAGAGAAAGCGGCAGCGCGTAAGGTTCAGGCTAAAGAGAAGGCCAAACAAGCAGCTATCGTAGCAGAGGCGGAAAGACAGAAGCGGAAAGAAGCCCGTCTTTCGCCACCTCCAGTCTCGTATGTTTCAAAACCCTTACTATTGAAGGGCCCGTTTTTCTAAAGGCTATCGTTCAGTTCCCCCCCTAACCGTCCGCAGGAACCTTCCAGAGCTCTGGCTGGCAACAGCGGGTCAAGGACATCTTCTGAAATTAGTCGTGCGTTGTTTTGGAGCACCTTTACCCTGTACAAGCTAATTCGTTTGTTTTAGGTCCCTTACCTGAGAAAACTCGTGTTTGGCACGACCGGAGTGGTCAATTTCGCGTTGAAGCCGCATTCCTCGGCTTTAGCAATGGCAAGCTCCGCCTACACAAAGTCAACGGGGTTATCGTTGAAGTGCCGTCTGAAAAGATGTCACTGGAAGACATGCAATACGTGGAACGGTTTTTAGACAGGAAGCATCGTCCTCCAAATGCACCGCGTGTATCGGAAGACGATATTCCCCTCGCCCTTTCGAAGGCAACTGCCACTAACTTACACAAAGTTGGCCCTCCTCCCAAGAAGGTCCCTAAGATTGACTGGTTTGATTTCTTTTTATCTGCGGGTTGCGACTTGGATGATTGCACGCGTTATGCAGCTTCGTTTGAAAGAGACAAAATCGATGGAACACTTTTGGCCGATATTACTGAAGGTACAATGCGTTCTCTTGGATTACGAGAGGGAGATATTATCAGGGTCAAAAAGGCGATTGAGAGGCGAAAGCCAACGGATAATTTATCGAAGCCAAGCAGCCAGATTCAGGAGCAGCTTCGTCGAGACGAAGAACTTGCCAGACAATTGCAAGCTCAAGAGAATACGCCATCTACACGTGCTCCAAATCTCTTCGCTGGCCCAGGAGGGGTGCTGAAACCGAGACGCGGACGTCCTCAGCCAAGTAAGAGCACTCCTCCATCGAATGTTGACATCAAAGCTATTTCATCGGCCTCTGATCAAATACAACGCACTGGTTCACCCCAAGTGGAAAGTTCAGCCGATGTACAGGCCCCGTCATTGCTCGCGCGACATGATTCAACTGCCCCAGTAAGTGGATTCGAGGATGATGCCTGGACGAATCGACCGAGTTCCACAAAACCTGTGAAATCTGTATCACCAGCTGCCACTCCCCGTGCACCTTCAGCGCCCCCGCTTGCCCCGCAACCGCAACCGCCTGTTCCAACTCCAACTGTGGCGCGATCGCCTCCTCAACCCTCACCCACCTCCGTTCCTTCACAACGTCCAAGCCTCGCGAAGACGACAGAATCTGATATCTTTGAACAACTTGCGAAGTTGAGCGAGCTTAGGAAGAGCACAACGCCCGCGCAACCGCAACAAAACTCGCCATCACCTGCTCTGCACGTCGGCCCACCCGTTGGTATTCAAGCAGGCTATGGTATGAGTTCTTCCCCGCTACCAATGGGGCAGCTTGTCAATCAACCTACCCTTTCCTCTCCACCACAATCGTATAACGGGCCTCGCGGACCATTTGCACCGGTACCAGCGAACCAGAGTCTTTTACAACCCTTGATACCAACCCGAACGGGTTTCAACGGGTTTATTCCGACGAACCCAGCAAACTCGCCATCTTCTTTCCAAAACCAACTTTCACCCCCTTCATTCTTACCTTCACAAACTACGGGCTTCCCAAATTCTCAGCCACTATTATCTCAGCCTACTGGGGTTTTTAACTTTAACGCTGTTCCACCATTCCAAGGTAGTAATGGATTCTCCCCTGTTCAAAATCGTGAGTCTTCAGTCGGAGTAACTAACATTTCTATTGATTACTTAACCATAGACATCACTGGGTTTAATGCTCCATTGGGGCCATCACCGTTTGCCAACCCCAACGGAATGGCATCGCCACCTCCTCTTCCTTCAAATCCAACTAATAATACCTCCCCAGCAAATGTGTTTGCCCAGATGAAGTCTGGAACCTTTGCCAACGACAACGGCAGTTCGAGCCTTGCATCTAATTCAGGTAAGATTTATTTCTTCATCCTACCAATCAGCATCCCAAATCTTCCAGGAGTCAACGGGCAAGCACCTGGGTGGGGTCAGTCATATCAAGGGTATACCCCCTATCAAAATTAGTATAGGCCGTTTTTCCATCTATGAATATTAATCTTGGACATTCTTGCGATATAAGTAAATAATATTACAAGGTCTAGCTTATGTCATCGACGATGCGTTTTACGTATCCAACTCGCTGAAAGTAGGTCTTTAGAGGTTGTCGAATGTCTGCGGCAATGTCTCTAGATAACAGTTCTGTGGCCAAGGGGTATACCACAGAGAGGTACTGTGAGAACTAAAGTGCATATTATCAGTGGCAATTCAGTTCATGTGCTAGATTCTAGATTGGGGCTCACGTCTTGTCGGTCAAATCGACAAAATCCTTCCAGAATTTCAGCAACAACAGGCGTCCAAGCCAGAATATTCTTGCTCTGACTATCAGCTTTGAGCTTGTTAAAGTCTCGAAGAACTCCAACACCAAGTCTGTGTTATGGTTTCTTCAACAAATAGACCAAATCAAAGAGTTTGGCATGACTTACGGCACTAAACGTTCAGCAATTTGGGGGCGAGCTGCTTGGTGTTCCGGTCGCATATCGTGATACATGCGCAACAGAACGTGTACCAATGTGGCAGCACTGCTGGATTCCTGCTTCAGCAAATTGGGGAGGTGTTTCATGAATCCTGCACGAAGGAATCAACCCTGACTTTTAAAGTATTTAAGTTTGTACGATTCTTACCAACTTTCCAGAGCCCGGTACGGAGGTCCTTGTCTTCATTGAATGACCTCGCAAATTGATAACTCTGATCAAGGACACTCATCATGCGCAAGAGCTGCGCAGGAGGGATCGTGTTGTAAATATCGTTATTTCGGAGGAGATCGTTCGTAGTTTCGATGAGGAGCAACTGTAATACACATTTGACAATGATTTGTTTGAAAATCTTGCGACGGTCGTTGAGCGATGTCTTAGCAGAAGGCTTGGAATCTTCGCTATTGGGTGAAAGAGGTGCAGGTAGAATAACAACACCATTGGGTTCTACGAGAAGTTGATGTCAGGTAAGGATGTATTGTCAATGGAAAGCAATACCATTATTGGACTCCGTTGCTTCGGAGGAGTTGTCGATTTCAACACGCAAACTTTCATCAAAGAGCTGATAAGGAGTTGTTGTTCGAAACAGTCTAACGAAAGTGGTGGTAACCCTTTCCCAGCGAGAGGGGCTGAGTTTGTTTACGTTATTTTCGAGAAGTTGTTGTAAACATGAGGTGCCGATACGTGCCAAGGTGTCGTTCTCTACACAAATTCAATCAAGAATAATTTCTCTTGAAAAACAACTCACCTTGGCAAATGCAGACACAAAGTAAGTCCAACAATCCATCCAAAAAGCGTTCCAAGACATCAAAGTAATAGGTGTAGAGGTCGATGAGGTCCCGCAGCGCTTGAATCATCGTCGTTGATAGCCATACACTCATGTCTTCCTGGGTGCTGAAGCGGGATAGGTCTTGACTTGATTTTAGAACCGCAAAAATTGGGAAAAGGAGCTCCTGGCAAACTGTATCCCAAAATTCCACTTGATAGGTCGTTCCATAGGTTTTGAGAGTTGAAAAAAGGGAGTCAAGTGCTCTATAGTAAACAACAATTAATGGAGTTTCGCGAGAAAGAGCATTTCTGACGTACAGGCGCCGAACTTCGAGGTCTTCGCCATTCATGATAATGTCATAGAAGCCGAACAATACAGGGAACCAAAATCTGATCATGCTATCATCCATAGGTTGATCTGGATTCGGGTTGTCGGTGGACAGGGAACATTCCGGAGTCTTAAGCATCACTGGAATGACACCACGAAGCATGGCGATCGCCAACAAGCTGATCTTCTGGTATTTACTAACTTTGCAGAACTCCGTGATGCAAACTGTCAGGTCAGCGAATGCCCCGTATTGAACAATTGCACGAAAATGGTCACGGTTTAGTCTGGTGACAATCTCAAACGCAGCATTGGCGACTCGTTCTAGACGTGAATGGTGAGCTTAATTGGGATGGTAGCGAAAAATGCCAACTAACCAGTCAAAACCTTTGAAGCTGCAGAAAAAACACCAAACATGGTACGCCAACCAGAACGCATATTTTGTGCACGTGCTTGTATCATCTGTTGCAAGCATTGCAAAACCTTTCGGGGCAAGAGAATAAATATGAAGACAGACTCAAAAAAAAAAAAAAAAAAGTCTTACAAGGTCACGAATTTCCGGGTTTTGATTATGAATCATTGTATATTCAAATGGTTTCAAGAAATCCTTCTGAAACTTGAAATGTGGCAGTTCTTCCTTCTCCAAGAATCGCATGGCAAGTTGGCGAAGAGAGTCGAGAGCAAAGCTTGCAACGTGGGGATTATTATGACAACAGACCTTTCGAGAAGTATAGCTCCGTTAGATCGAGGTTCATGATCGAGGCTGGGGGGTGTACGTACAAGGTTAAAGTGTTCTCCCAAAATATCCCATAGGTTTGACCACTCAAGACGGATTCGTGTCATGTTGTAATATGAAATGTCCACCAATTTCTGAAGACTGAACAATCGAGGATGTTGAGACAATCCAGATGATTGGATCTCCTCCCAAGAGACATCGCAAAGTGCTTGAACAAAGTCCACAATGGCAGTCTATCACATAAACTTAGTGAAGAAATATGACGAGAGAAGCCCGAGACTCACACCGGACAAAAAATGGCTCAAGGAGAAGACCATGTCTGCTGCAACTGTGATATGGGTTGATCTGCTTTCATTCGCCAGCTCTTCCGTGGGCACCTTTCTCGAACGACTGAGTGAAGTAAGCACAGGGAAATATGGAGTATAAAAAACAAACTTGCCCCCTTTTCCCAGAATCCACGACGTCCACGCCGTTGCTAATGAGTTGCATATGTTCCAATTGGCTAACACACGTCAGAACCTCATGCCATGAACCTTTAAGGTTGTTCCCTTCGGTGACAGCAACATCCAGAAGCGCTTTGATGGCTTCCATGTTCTTTGTTTTCATTTCGCCCAGATTGTTGAGGAAAGTAAACTTCGCCAAGGTTGTGACAAAAGCGTTGCGCTGCAGTTCTAGGTCAAAAAAGCAAACAATCCGAATGGCATTTTTGAAGCCATCCAAGCATAGTTCAACGACTTCCAAGTCGTCCGTCTCTTGAAGGGGGCCCGACAAACCGGCCAGGAAAGGGATCCAAGCCACTTCAAACATGGGCCGTACATGGACAAAATGCGATGCACTAAAGAACTGGTCACCACCTTTGGAACCTTTACGTTGAGAGCGTATCATGGTCCTAAACAGTGCCTAGCCAACGTTAAACATGACCCGATTCTTCTGCAAACGGAGAATACCATACCTCTGTCTTGTTGGCCATTCCGTTCGATTGCATGACATACGCCTCCTTCTGTAGGTCCCTTCCAACGCTTGCGAGAGCATTAGCGAGACCAGGCCCTGGTGGTGAAATAGCAAGGCCAGCCTCAACTTCGTCCTTCATTCTGATCTCGTTGTTGACAATATCATCGAAGATCTGGGATAAAAATTCTTCAGGAAGGTCTTCGCCGCCGTTTATTTCGCGATTATTTTTGAGGAAGTCTGGTTTGGTCATACGTTTTTTAATTTGTGGATTATGAGCATCCGTGTTCAGCATTATCACAGAATAAGCCAAGATATAAGCGGCATCTAATTCAGGAACATCGGTCAATATACTCAATCGGAGGTTGTTATTATTACCCACCAGCACTGGCAAAAGGTGTTTTTGTATTTCCTGCGATGTACCGCTCGGCGAATTTGAGCATAAAACGATCAATTTTCTGCGCTTCTCCTGGCAATCGGAAGGATTGCAAAAATATTCGCAAAGCCTCAACAAAAGGTAGCTCCCGGAAATCCAGTTGATCGACAAACGCATGCATTATTGCAATATGTTCATCATCTCTACAACACAAAGATGAAAAGGCTGAGTTTTCGAAGGCAAAAGACATACCCTTCTCCCAAGTACTCGCCAATCATTGATTTACTGAGGCCATCAGTGCTGATTAGGAATCCCGCAACATCTTGGGGTGAAGGGCTCGTTATGAAACCAGTTTCGAGTAAGAATTGAATGCCCTTTGACAATTAATCAAAAAAGGTCAAGGGACCAATCCATGAACTTACGCGCTTGGGTTTATAATTGAATTTTTTTATTCCTTCAAGAAGGGTAGTCTTTTTTTGCTTCGCACTCTCAAATTTCGTAGGATCATCACCAAAGTCTGGTGTAGCCTGTCGAAATGTCTCCACACTTACACCGCCTGCCGATAACCTTTCCAAAGGCGCTTCTGGGGTAATAGGGTCACGTTTTATATCTTCTCCTTGAGACTTCGCAGACGCTAGTGGCGGAACATCATCCACGCCCTTGGTAGTTGTTCCCCAGGCCACGAGGGATCTAAGGACAGCCACAAGACACTCAAGACCCTGTCGGCGTAGCTGGCCTTCTGACAGCCCCATGGTGGTGGTGTCCATGGTGCCCGAAACAGGTAATACTGTTGCGTTCCAAGAGACAAGAGTACTGCCTTGATTTTTAGGTGTTGGGCTTAAGGCTGGGCTCGGGGGCTCCGATGTTCTCTGTTGGGCCGCCGATGAGGAAGCACTCCCAAACTTTGAGATGATGTTCATCAGGCTGTCCAAAAATGTTCAATCCGGCACTTTAATGAGTCGGCTGGAGTTCTTACTGTTCGTAAATATTGTCCGCTGCCTCACCATCACAGTCATAATTGAGATACAGCTCAACCAAGGCTTGGGGATCTTGACATAACCTTGACATCATTCCCAAAATGACTGCTTTCTGTTTCAGAGTGGAAGTCCTCATTTCGAGAATCGGGATAAATATTTCGTGCAATAGAACTTCAATCTCTTTCTGATCAAGTGGGATTCAGTAACAGCATCCGATGGAATATTGAAAAGGGGAGTATCATACCTTGAGCTTGGTTCGCATTCCTGAAAGAACCCGCCAAAAGATCTCTACACTGACCTCGAAGACCTGTGGTACTGGGCTGACGGCGTTGCGACTTAAACACAAACAGAGATACTGATTTATGGCCTGTACGAAACTTGTCGCCTCATTCGTTGAGGTAGAGTAGATAATCGCAGACGGGTCCACAAATAGTGGCATGTGTGAGTGAAGCACTGTCAAGACTAGCTGCAGAGATAGAAGTTTGGAGCGCATAGGGTGGGACTTCAGATCCCGCTCGCTGTTACGGGTGTTATAATGTTATTGAATTAGAAGCAGGTTGTAAATGCGGTAACCGACCTCTCATTGTTCAGTGGCTTCATCGTTAGCTTGCACAATGCCCTGAAAACCAGAAATGCGTCTTTCACAAATAAGTCGTCGAGGGTTAGTTGATAATTATCGTGCCCTGCTTCTTGGAGCGCATCCAAAGAATTTCTGGCTTCAAAACCTTGCCTGTGATGTTGATGTAAGTGACAAGGCTTCACAAGCAAGTAGTTAACATACAAGATTGAAGGTGGATGTTCTGAGATGGCCGCATCAAGTCCGGTAGTTTTGATGTGTCGTTCCAATGTTGCAGTTGATAATTCCTCTTCGCTTGACAGGTGGTTGGTTTGTTCATTCAAAGAACGTCGTTTCAATTCAGAGCCTGAGAGTGTAAAGGGTCCTCGATTTGACTGGCTTCCAAGGTCGCCTTGAGTCCTATAAATTTCAGATTGTACATTTCCTCGTCGACACCTTGTAAATACGTGATGGACCATTTGTGTAAGACCTCCCTGGGCTACCATTTGGTTCACAGGATCAGTGCTGAGGAGGAAGATGTTGTATACAGTCCGAACTGCCTTCAAGAGGGAAGAGTGATGCACGAGAATGGTAGGTGACAAAACCAGGGACAGTAAAGCTTTGACAATCTGAAGGGATACTGGATCTGGCGTCGTCTCTGTATGACATGAAGTGATGGTGTGAGCAACTAGATCGACAAGAGAAGGCTGTGGAATGCTAGCTTGTGAGGCTCCAGCATTCGTCCGTCCTGTGGCATGGGGTGAAGCCGGTGGTGAAGGTAATGCATAGGAACTTGAAGTTTCATTGTCGTTGAAGAATGAGTATGATATAAGTTTTGATATGCAATCCAAGCTCGCAATCATGAGCCTTTCATTTCGCGTCTCACAGGCCAACCTGAGAGGTTCGAAAATTTCGCGGGGGAGATCTCCACCCTGGTTTGACCGGATAAGCTCGAGCGCCCGCTGGGTGCTATCGCGTAGTGCCGTGGACCTTCGGGCTTCTTTTGAAGATACAATGGTTTCCAATGCGGTAGCTATTAAAATGACAGATACATTGTGGCCTTTCGAAATTGTCATGGAGCGCTTGTGCGCATTGCTTGACGACGCGCTTGCGGTGGATAGAGAGGGCGACTGCGCTCGAAAGTCTTGCCTGCTATCGCCCATCTGTTCCTGATATCCAGGTCCCAAATTAAAGGACTTACGTCCGGATCCATCTACCTGCTCTCCTGGACGGCTTTCAAACTTGGGGGGGACTGGCTCATCGTCCCCGTTCGGGTTTCCCGCAAATGAGTGATTCGCTGGTGTTCCACCCATCACTTGGCTGTATTGGGCTAGTGTTTCGTCCGGGACATCATTCTGGTTCGAATGAACTGGTTCAGGTGTGTGGGTATGGTTCTGAGTGCTGGATTCTGAGTTGAAGTGGGATGCGCTGGATTCTGAGGAAATGGAAAGTGATGGAGAGTGGGTCTGCAATGATTTCTCGCCTTCCATCCAGTTCGCGGATGAAGTAGAGTAACTCCTGATTAGAACTAAGTTTTCAACTGGTAAGCCGTATAACAATGAAGCTACAATTTACTAAGTACCGAAGTTCTAATTGAATTACTTATGGAAATTAGACATTACATCGTATTATAAAGCACTTAGCTAAGTAATAAAACCCTGGAAATTTTTGATCGGCATCTTCCGCGCGAGCAAACCACAGGAGTCCACGGATGAATTCGTACTCGCCCTGTGTCCGCAGGAGGACTCGGTTGGGGTAACAGCAATTCTCCCACCCGGACGGGTTCGTAGAGAATATTCCTGGAGTCTTGAAACCAAACTACCCTTCCTGCAGGTTGCTACCATTTCTTCAATGTCCATTGTCGCGGCTGTAAGTCAGAATTTAATAACCCATGCTTTTATGTAGGGGGTCTGCGTGATGTAACACCTGTTGACAAAATCGCTGGAAAAAAAAAAGTTTTGCCAGCCATGTTGTCAATAATATACATATGGCCACAACAATCAACCAGATTTCTTTATACAATGGAATGAACAATCCGGAATCCATTGCCATGATGGACTTGATCGAATAAGTACTTGGTGCACTGTTTATGGCTCGGTAGTATATTATAAATGTATCTCTAGGCTCTGAGGAGTGGTTGTACGGCCTGCAAGTTCGGGTAAGAAAGGCAACAAAAAAATAAAAACGGCATGCCTGCTTTGTTATCTCAAAGATTCTACGCTGACCAGCAAAAAGAATAGCAGCAGTCAGCACACTTTGAACAATTTTGCTGCCAATGCCCTTGTAAAGGCCCTCAATGCCTTCTGCCCTCAGAATGGTTAGGAGACCATCAAGGGAAGACTTATATCTCAAAGCATCAGGGGATCCAGCCTGGAGGCGGCTTTTTACGACACTGCAAGTGCCAATGAGTGATATCGAAAGGTTGAGAAAAAGAGCACGAACATATAAGGATATGTAATGCTTGTGGCAGCTGCGCAACGTATGTTAATGAAACTAAGTATTCTGCAAAGGACGTAAGACAAAAAAAGAATATACCGAGCTTAGAGAGGGCACCAAGGAAGAAGAAATCAAGGTCGGAAAGTACAGCAACGGCGGTTGCAGCAGCGCCAGCCGTACGAAGCTTGGATGTTCGCCTGGCAATCAAAAAATTCTTTAGTTGTTCAAAAGCAGTATATTGAATAATGGGGTTCATGACGAGAACCAGAGCCGGTCCTATGCCACGCCAGAAGGCGCTGAAAACCACAAATTAAATACTTTCAAACGACGGAATCGAATTCACAGGACATACCCAATTCCATCTTTGGCAATGATGCTCTGTACTGTCTCAAGGAATCCAAGCTTCTTCATAACGACCGGCTGGCTGGGATTTGTTCCCATAGTCCTCACAGCCTGCGATGTTTGCACCACCCATACCGGGTTGCTGATGATAGTTGTAGCGGAACCTGCATACCGAAATCAATGGAAATCTGGAGACAAAAAAAAAGAAGTAACGGACCAGCAATTAAACCCGTTAACATCGATTCCAGAGTACTCAGCGCTTTCCCCCCACTTTTAGAGCGAAGGATTGTCTCTCTTGAACGCTCATAGAAATAGTAATATACACTGGCAATAGATCGGCGTGAGAGCATTCTTTGAACAATAACCAAGGAGGTACCCATTGGTGATCGCAATGCCCAAAAGACTGGAGTTTAGACCACTATACAAGCCCAGAACTCCTTCGCGTTTAATGATATCAAGCACAGCTTGGTAAGTTGACTAGAATGTACTAATCACAGCCTACTGTTTTTTGAGTCTGATAAGAATTTACCTTGTGTTCCTTCTTTGTTTCCACTGCTGCTCGAGTAGAGAGGAAGATCAAGGGGCTTGAACCAGATGGTGAATAAGTTTACCGGCAAAAAAGGGAGATCATGGACGCGTACTAAGTCGCTGTCATTGCAACGATACCTCCAGCAGCTCCTGCAATAGAATGGATCGCAGAGTCGCTCATGTTGTTGTATTTTGGTAGGCGACAGGAAAGAATGTAAAGAAGGGAAAGTATTGCAAAACAAGGAAGCAAGATGAGTCCATTTATGGATCGAGCAAATCACATGGAAACTTGGAACTTCTGGATCGGCTAAGTACAGTTGACTAGTACTTCTTGATTACTTCCATTGTTCATCACGTATTATTATTTAACTCGGTGTGTAGTATTTGCTATATTATTTAAAATAACATTCAGGAGTTGAGGGTGTCAATCCTCCAACTTCTTCAAAAACTTCTTTAACTCCTCGACGTCCTTTGCGAACCCGTTAGTATTGCCAGGCCCATCCGACTTAATATTAGAATAACCTCCGCCATCTGTGGTGGTTGGCTTCCCATCGTCCTTTCGCAGCCACTCATCCAGTTGACTAGAAATCGATCGTCCTTTCAGACGAAAATGGGTTCGAATGATGTCAGCAAAGGGTTCAGGTGGCACTTTCAAATTTCCCAGCATCTAGACTCGTTTACGTCGCTCGTCATTCATTCGGGAAAAGGGGAAATGACTAACCGCCGTTTTGACCACCATTCTGCGCACGTTGGCAGAATCTAGGCAAGCCGTTAACAAATAAAAAATGTTCAAGATATTCAGAAAGCTTCACAAGCAAGTGATTGGGGGCTGCCCCCGCTCGTTGACCAGGCGGGTTCGTTTAAGTAGGGTTCATCACAGAGGATCATCGATTGAATGGAAATAAGGACCTAATGCAGTGTTTTCAAAGCTTTCGATTCAAATGGCAGGTTAAACGGACCTGGAGGAGCGTAGACTTTCCAGAAACCCAGCCGGGTCCTTGCCAGGTTCCAAGAAGCGAAAGACAGACCTTACCGTCCTAAAACTAGCTTTAATAAGGACCTCGACACGAATCATGGGGACAGACCGCGTATAGGTTCGGATTGAAGCGATACTTTCCGCCGTTAGTCTGAGTCATGTAAGAGAAGGACACAGGCATTGCAGGACTGTTTCCTCACTGTAATATACTTTACGCTCGGAGGGGATTGGTTGTAGCTCGGGCCTAGGAATATATCGAAAAGATAACTATATCACGAGCAAGTTAGAAATCATGGTGTCAACAAACGTGTGCCACGAACCACCCGTTGTGATAGCTGTGAAATTGGACGAAAGTTACTGCCAAAGTTTCACGACTAAGCTAAACACATACGGCGTGCCTTCAGGTCCTGTGATCAATGCCTTGATGATATCTACACGCGTTTCGTCGACCCTCAGGAAGATGGAGGAACCCCAAGAAACTGGTAAGTTTGTAGTGAGGATTGCCAACTGCAGTTTGAGATTGATGTTGAATATATGATATGATTTGAATATAATAAAAAACACCAACTTCTTTCGCAATAGCCAGCGAACGTTTCGGGATGTCGGAGTTTGCCAGCATCCTAGCTTCGTTATCATAAAAGAACTTGTAATGCGGAGTCGAATCCGTGTCGTCCGTAGATCCCGTGCCAGGAATAGTTAGGTCACAGTATTCAAACCTCACCCGCGTAGCCCAATCGAGATAGGCTCGTTGGACAACATCTTCCGATGTCTTGACATCAATGCGATAATGTTGAACCACAGAAAATGATGATGATATATTTGGGAGGGAGGAGCGAAGGCGATCTACAAAAACGTCGCCTTTTGTGTCCCGGAGTGAGCGGTCGATAGCTTTCACTGTCGAGAGAATGCGTCGGCAAAACCTAAAAAGTTTCAGATTGTCGTCGGATTGAACTATTAGAGAAGTTTGTTCCTCTGCTTTCTCCTTCATATCAACGGTCATTCGTTTTTGTTCTTCAGTGAGTTCTTCTTGAAGGGTTGTCTCGGGCAATTTATTCCCTTCCAACCCTTTCAAAGCAGCTTGGGCTTGGATGGCGATGCCCTCCAACAGTTCTCTCGGTCCAGAACTGCCTTCATAGACAATAGTTCGCTCCCGGATTTGATTATTTTTAGCAACAATGGCTTTGACAGAAGCAATCACCATGATGGGCATCGCCATCATGCTTGCGAGCGCCTCGTGATTGGAAATGGTCTGAAATAGACGAGTTTAACCGAGCGACGAGGAAAATATGAGGATAATCTACCTCCAGCCATTCCAAGAGTTCGAAGTAGAGAATGGATCGATCGGACATATCTGCCAGCGAATCATTACGGAGGAGGTTACTGCAGACATGATTAAATCGGCGACGGAGGTGAGCTAAGGCGGTGGGATGAACGAGGTAATCGCTAGTTCGTCCACCACCTTCGCGATTGAGATTTGGAAGGAATACACGAATTGCACCAAGCAATTTTCCAATATTTTCGTCTTTCGTTCTCTGAGCAGCTTGCGCCTTTAACTGCCCCGTATTCTAAATGGAGAGGGGTCAAGCTTCATCAACAATGAATTCAGGAACAGGACTTGCATCTTCTGTAATCTCCCCGTCATATCCAGTTCCACCTTTACTCTTCTTCCCTTGGGTAACGGTATAATATGCGATGTCTTCTTCATCGCCGTCGTGAGTTCTCCGACGTTTGGTCGTTCGCGTCATTGGATCAGAAATATCTCCTTGTTCCTGGTTTTGCAGGCTGAAAAGTTGCTCCAGCATGGTCAAGCCTACTCCCAGAATCACTCCCTGGAGGTTCGAACAATGGAAAAGAGGGTCTGAACGCGTTGTTACATGTTTCTCATGATCAACAGAAACGGGTTCCCCACAGGCGAGGCAGACTTTAGAATGACAACGCGGACATATTTTCGTAACCTTGCTACGCAATCGATCGATATATGCCGAAAAATCTGGCTAGTTCAAAAGCTCAGTCATAGCATCCGCGACATTGAGGGAACAACCTACGTGCAGTCCAAAAAAGTCTCCTTTCGAACGAGAGATAGTCGCACCACAATCTTGAGGGCATGCACATGTGGGGGCGCTGAGCTGGGAATAAAGACTGAAAAGAAAGCTTTGCTCTCCACCCTCTGGACAGCCCTTCATCCATTGACCTTGAGTTAACAGGGAAATAATTTCGTTTGTTTCGGGTATGATCATTGTCTCAGGGTACTCTTCGACTTCAATTACCTCTTCTCTTCGGTCCTTGGAGAAGAAAATCCCTGATAGTTATTGGCAAAGTTTATGAATTAAGAGTAAAGATACTAACAAGATGTGCTCACCAGAATATGGATCAACGTTAGAATTCCCGGCTCCTTTATGGCTAGAGATCCCGTTCATTTCCTCGAAATCAGAATCATAATCCGCGTAGTCTGGTGCATAGCGATGGTGCTGGTTCAAATGGGAGAAAATGTGGTCAACTCACCATCTTCATCATAGTCTTGATCCTCTCCAGAGTCAATATCCTCGTCACCCTCAGGTGTCTATCAATGCATTATTTGAGGGTTTCACAAGGGTGTGATAAAAGAACGATAGACACACTATTGGTCGCAATGAGTTGGCCTTTGAAGGAACAGCAGATATTTCTACATCGTCGTCCCTGATATGATCAAATTTGCCCTCAAAGAACCGTTCGGCCGCCTGCATGACATCCTTATATTGTTGCAAGGCAGCACGCGCTTGAGAAACCGTCGCTCCCTGCATGATACTGCAGATTAAAATATAACACTACACGGAGATTCGAATTACGCACCATTTCGACCAGCTGCTGAATCTCAGTCTCCGACATCTTGGGACCGCTCTCCGGAAACAGGGTTGGGAAAGAGACAACAGTATGCTCTGGGAAGTCTCACTCGCGGGTTCTGAGCAGACGATTCTCTGATTGAACCTCAAAGAAGGGCATAATTACATAAGCAATATTTCAAGACGCCAGGTCTACTCAGATTAAGTATACAAACCTGTCAAGAAGAGAGAACAGGTACAGAGAGTCGGATGGTCAATGTATCTACTCAACCTTGCCATAGATGGTATAAGTATAATATTGTGAGTACAGAAGGTGACCAGTGGCTAGCAGCGAATAACCGTAAGGATAGAAATTTACTAAAAATCATGAGGAAGAAAACAGGAGCACGGGTGACAGTAACACACAACTCACCCAGTAGGAGAGTATAAAGGCAAAGGTAACCGACTGAAAAGAGTAAAATGATTCACGCTCCGTTTCATACATAAGTAGTTGGAACATTCGATGCTTGAGAAAAAATGTATTCAGCTGTTATTTCTTGGGCTGGGAGACACTGTCACGGTCAAACCCAAGGGGGTAGGATGATAAATCACTGGTCAGTGCTAGGGTATCAAGGCTAGCCCGCTGACGACCATCGAAGGTGGTTGGTGGGGAACTGTGATTACCCGTAGGTTCAGATTCAATTTGAAATGGGAAAGAACCCAATCCCGATGATGCCGTGGAAAGTTGGGATCCAGTAGAGAGACCAAGGGTGCGCCTATCGGGGGGGGCAGCGAGTGTATCATCAAAACTCTCCTGGGATTTAAAAGATGTTTTTGTCGGTTCCGCAATGAATGACTGGTGGGTAAGCGGTGACGGAGGGGCAATTACGAATGTATGCTGGTGGAGGGGGGAATTTGAACCATTGGTGAAAGATTGCTGGGCCAAGGGCGATACCGGAGGGGATCGTATTGGTCGGTCAGATATAGGTGAAGGAGGGACAAACGGAAAGGATTCCAGGATGGAATCTGCACGCGTGGAGGTCGCGGAGAGAACAGAGGAGCTAGAAATTCTTCTCCTATCAAGACCTTGCGCCTGCGCTTGAGCTTGGGCATGAGCGAGTGCTCGTTGTTGCTGTTCCTGAAGCGTTTCCGCTGAATTAGCGGGGGGCGTAACTAATCTGCCCATCGTAGTTCTGTAGGAATTCGCGCTTGCAGGTGTTCGAAGCCCATCAAGTCCAACGTTAACTCGGGTGGCACTTGCGATGTCAATAACGGATCCTGATTGAGTGCTCATGCTGGAAGGTCGACTCTGATCATGCGTCCGTGTCCAAGGAAGGTTTGGTCCATTGGGAACCCAATTGGATGCAGCAGATTCGCGTGCAGACTGGGTCGATAGTTCAGAGGCCATCGCCAAAGGAGACGGAGATGCCGGATAGTTAGTATGCGTCGACATATTTTCGTCGCTAAATGGATCGGTGGCTTCTTGACCTTCGTCTACCTCCTTCACCATGTCATTGGGACCGAAAGAAGTCGAGGAAAGAGGTGATTTAGCAACTGGGCGGGTATAAGCAGGGGGCTTTAATGTATTGGAGGGGCCGCTGGTTGAATTTAGTGAACCTGCACTAATCACTTCAGCCTTGACAACACCGACTACTTGACGAACGGCCCCTTTGGTTGGTGTCATTATCATGGGGGCTTCATTCAAGAAATCGCTAGAATAGCTGGCACTTGACATATAAGAATTCCTTGATGAAATGCCAGATATGCCAGAACGAGTGGACTGCGTATACCCGTTCCTTGCCTGAAGATTGTCATGGGAAACGTTGACATGGTCAAGATTGAGATTGAGTTCTGGAGAACGAGCAGGGCGAACAGGGAAAGAAGTACGTGAGTCTGAACGGGTGATCGATGTTCGGTTGGAGTCAGCAGGAATGAGAGCGATGGGTATAACATTTGTGCCCTCAGTACCAGCTGTTTGAATCGAGTTTGTGTCATCGAAGGGATTGAGGTGTGGAGGAGGCATAAAGCCTTCAGGTGGATGAGAAGAGGACACCTGCGAATGAGGATCAAGGTCGATGGTAGTGTTGGAATGTGAAGAGTATACTCGAACGGTAGCAAGCTCGGAGGGAGTTTTTTCCGTGGGATTAGGCCGATTGAGGACCGTTTCGGCAGATGCGGGTATATCCTTCTTGGCTTCGCGTCCGTTGGCTAAGGCCTTGCGGACCAGAGAGCGTTTTCGGTATCGAAGGAACATGGCAATAGCTATTGCAAGAAAAAGCATGGCCCCAACTATACCACCCGCAAGCGCGCCTTTACTAACTCCGCCCTTGGAGGAGATGGATGAACCCTGCCTTGGAACACATTTCGTCTGTGCACAGGTATTACAGTCTCTGATGAGGGACAACATTCAGAAAATGAGCGCAATTTAAAGGAGAATGAATAAACCTGTTAATCCTAACACAATCATCATTGGGTCCACATGAACAAGGCAAAGGATCGGGGCAGACTTTTATGCAATTGTCAGATTGGCGGGGGAAGAGTGCATCAGCGACCATTTGTGAAAATGAAGGAGTGTGAAGATCGCGATAGGCAAGGAGTGAAGAGAGGAAGGGAGGATGTTGGGTGAGGGAAGAAGGGTGGTAACGGATTATGTTTCGAGGATTGTGAGAAATCAACCCAGGGCGATACTGCGGCCACACTGCTTCGATGACAACCTCCATCTCCGCCATCTCCGCCTCAGGCCTGACCTATTCTTACAATGCGCTCTCGCGTCCTTCGCTCGTCGACATCGACTTTGACCTCCCACCAGGCTCGCGAACCATCCTGATTGGTGCCAATGGAGGTCGGGAATATCTTTTGATTCTCTGATGTCTCCACGTAATCTCTGTGTGTAGCTGGGAAATCAACTTTGCTTCAACTTCTCGCAGGAAAGAAGCTCGTCACTACTGCTGGCGCTGACATCCGAATCAAGGGCCAGGATGTTTTCCACAATTCCCCTTCTGGGGTCACTTTCCTGGGCACGGATTGGTCGGTCCTCTTCAGTGTCTCTCGAACTCCAACTCTTTTTCACCCTCAAGGTCAGGGCAACGAACCCTTTAGTTCGTGGTGATATCCTCGTGTCTGCCTTCTTGGATTCTGTTGGAGGTTATAGACACAAGGAAAGGAGAGATCGCCTTCTTGATCTTTTGGATGTTGACTTGGATTGGCATATGCACAAGATATCTGACGGCGAGCGACGTCGGGTCCAACTATGCTTTGGCCTCATGGCTCCTTGGGATATCCTTCTCCTTGACGAGGTTTGTTTTGAAGCCTCCTTCGATGCCACCTTTTTACTCTACGTAGGTCACCGTAGACCTTGATGTCTTGGTTCGCGACGATCTCCTCAGATTCCTAAAGGCTGACAGTGAGGAACGAGGCGCCACGATACTTTGTTGGTTTGCTCCAATGCCACCTATGATTGTTAACAGAATCTCCCTGCCTTTCCCAGATGCAACTCATATTTTTGACGGATTAAATGACTTCCCCACTCATCTTGTCCACATGCGCTTTGGATCATTCGTGACCATCCCTACCCCCTGGGCTCCAATGGGTCTCAACCAACCTGGTGTTTCAGCCTCTGCTCTGAGACCCCTGTATGACATTGCTCTTCAATGGCTGAAAGAGGACCGTGAATTTCGTCAAGAACTCGAGAAACAGGGTCAGAAGATGCGTGGTGCACGCAGAAATGAGGCGAATATGTCCCAGTTATGGAGGGAATTCGTATTGACGGATTTTTCACTTTTAGCCTGTGCCTTCCGACTCGGAGACATTCTACAAAAAGTAAGTAATTTGGTTATTGATGAAATAATCCCTGAAAGGCTGTCTCCAGATATGATTACAGCCATTAGCTTACAAAAAAAAACAGATGGGACAAGATGTTGGAGAGAACGGGGATGAGCTCTGTCCAGTCAAGCCCTGTGAAGCCCCGTATGGTTGATGTCTATAATTTTGCAGATTTGAGGCATGAAAATCGTCAACTATGTGTCATTTGGGCACCTTTGTGGGCCCGAAATTTGAATTTGGTTGAAGAACATGGTGGATGCACAAAACCTTGCTCTGACACAGCTTCGAAGATATGAGTGTAACACATGTTGCGGGCATGGTTACCAAGTAAAAATATATAGCTGTTTGTGATAAGCTATGGTATATCCATCATCGATGCATCATCTTAGAAGCGCCAGACCTTCTCTGCTTCACCTCCAGTACTTGGCCTCAATGCCGTGCTGCTTCCTGCTGTCGATGATCCACAAAATGAACTGAGGTTCCCATTGTGCTCAGGACTCGGAGCAATGATTGAGTCTGACACCCGAAAAGATACTGATTATGTGATTATTTACGTAATGTCTTGAGGTTTCGCACAACTTCGACGCTCAAAAAAAAACTCGATTTCAGGATGCCAGGTCCCGACCAAATTTTCGATTTAACTCAACCTCCCGACTCTGATGTTGAGATTGAATCTGTGATTCCAGCCCAAAATTCTTCGGGCCATGAATCTCGAAGCAATCGCAGGAAGAAATCGCGGAGGTCCACTGCGAACTCAAGCCCTGCATTGACGGACCTAGACCGAAGCAACTCGTTAGAAAGGAGAGCCGATGCACAAAGATCGACCACGTGTATGCATGACCCGAAGGAGGTCGTACATTCAACAAACCAATGCACCAACCGAACAAACCAGGAGATTGAAAACGCCAGTGGTTCCGACCAGAAATATTCATTTTTCATCGATTTAACTCCAGCTGCCATTCTCCCTATTTCTAGACACACCCCGCCAACATCAAACCAGCCGAATGACTCCCAAAACAAGTTACTTGTACCATCCCATGTTACTGTCCTCGGAAACACCCCCACGGAAATTGTATCTAGCCCTTTGTCTGCTTCGGGGGACGATGACTTCATCAATTATCTTGACTACGAAGACACAAAGGTTCGTGTCATTCGTACCACCTGACAGAATATTAAACGTAATTCGCTTTTACAAGCATATTCATCGATACTACGATGAACCTCTGGATGAGACGGCGATCTTGGGGAGGACTGTATGCAAGAATTGTGGCCTAGAAGGACAACACAAGACTTCTGCATGTACTGTCCTGATCGTGAGTTGGTTAAAGCTCCCACTCTTATTTACTAATGAGCTGAGACAGTGCTTAACCTGTGGTGTTCGTAATGAACACCTTACAAAATCATGTCCCATCGGTAAAGTGTGCTTTACTTGTGGTATGAAGGGCCACATCAATGTGGTACGTACTGATCTTAAATTTTGACATCATCTACCGAGGACCTAATAAACCTCCCAGAATTGCCCCAATCGCCGTTCGGCCCGCGCTTTTCTGTCATCCCAAGACAATGATTGTGATAGGTGTTCAACGTCACGACATAGAGCAAACGCGAGTTTCTCGCCATTTCCCACAAGACAACCATCTCATTTGCTTTGTGTTAGGAATGTCCCACGTTGTGGCGGTTGTATGAATATCTCAGCGCAGAAGAACAGACCACCACGATTAACCAACGCCTTTCTAAGAAAGGGATGGAATTAGGCGAGGGTGGCGAAGGTTATGTAGCAAACGATGACTGGTGCTACAATTGCGGCCGTTGTGGACATCTAGGAGACGTGGGTGTATGATTAGGTTGAAGTTGATTCCTGGTTTAATCTTATCCCACTAGGATTGTCACGATCTCACCAAAGCTTTTGAAGAACCTTCGGCCTTCAGCTCACACAATGTTTCTTCGGGCCCATTTTACGATCCTGAAAAAGAGCCTCAAGTCATCTTCAGGGCTCAGTTTCGAGATTGGGAGCAGGTTGATCGGTTTTCTACGTGGGGTAAGAGGGTACCTGACCGGGTTGGTCGAGAAGGCAGGATGAAGTCTAGGGGGGCATTGGAGAGGCAGGCACAACAGCTTGAAGATGATCCTGATGACTGGTTTGGAAGTACAACCAAGCCCGATGCGTCTATTCGGCCTTCGAGAAACCCCAGGACAATCTCGTTTGGTAGATCAATCGGAACTGGTCATCAGCATTCTCAGCCAAAAGATGGCGGACCTCCTAGTCTACTTGCCCGGTTAGGAGATTACGTCGAAGGCTCTCGATCGAGTCGAGTCGAGAGACATCACCACCGTCGACCAAACGGGCCTAGAATTGACCATGACAACCGTCGCCAGCACGAACAGCAACCTTCCAAAAAACCTTATTTAGAGAAACACCACTCTGACCAAGGACCTCGATATAAAGGAGGATACGGAAGAGGTTAATATTTGTGCTAAAATACTACGTTGTTAAACTTACAGAAAGAGATGTAACCAAGTCCATCCTCGATTCAAGATAAATATGGCTTGTGACTCCAACTTGAACTTCTGTGCATAAACAAAATCGCTTTGGCAAAATTTTGCATTTTGAAATCACATTTTACGGTCACGTGTGCTCCTTAAAGTTATAAGGAAATTCACGTGATCTGGCAAAATTCAAACAATGTGCACTGCTAATACACATTCCAATTCCAATTCCAACTATTTTGACCACCCTGTAAATAGTCCCACCACAGCAGTGATGGTGATGATTTCAATAATCACCAGACTTTTTCCCACACAGCTCCTGCAAAGGTTACATAATAACCCAAGTCTATAATTAAGTGTTAAGGGCTAATAATAATAAATTGGGGTTAATAACCCCTTAGAAAACAACACTGATTTTCACGGGTCTATTTCCCGCCACACCAATAACTTAGTAGTACCATGAATTATCATGATATATATTATACTTCTTGAGGTTGTCTGAAAATACGAACACCCATTCAAGTTGTATGCGCACAGAGGGACGCCATAAATTGGACCGCCAGCAGTCATATTACAGCTATATCAGGATTTCGTAAGTACAGTAACTGAATAAACAGACTTATCGCCTGTAGGTCACTCATTTTACTACGTGCGTATTGCTTTTTCTCACACTGACAAAGTTTTGAAAGGACTCGCTCACATTGAAGTTGCATTGAAGCTGAAGCGCTTCCAAGCATCTCGAACTCGCTGTTTCACTGGCAATGGATTCTGGGACCACAAAAGCGCAATTGAGTCGACAATCTTCATCAAATCTACTTCAAACCAACGAGAGCAGTGTTCTTGCTCGAACAGCGGTCACCCTTGAATATGCCTCATTGATAAACGCTGGGCATTGCCCGCTAGGTATCTACGTTGTTCCTTCATCTAGTAATTTACTCGTTTGGGACGGTGTCTTCTTCGTTCACCAGGGTCTGTTTAATTCCTTGCCATATAGTAGACCATTGTAAGGCATTGACGCACTTTCATGATTGCTCAGGCTATTACGCTGATTCCATCCTCAAATTCCGCCTGACCTTCCCCGGAAACTACCCACAAAGTCCTCCAGCTGTTGATTTCGTGACGGACGTGTTCCACCCATTAATCTCTCAAACGGGTGCCTTCAACCTAGCGGTTCGTTTTCGACCTTGGAGGTGAGGAATGCGTCCAAACACCCTTCCTGGGTTCTGTTGACCTTGGATCCTAGGCCAAAAGAGCACCACGTCTTCGATATATTGCATTGGATCAAAGTTACTTTCAAAAAACACGCGTTGGATGCTTTCCAGGAATCTGATTGCCCCAACAAAGAGGCATTCCGGTATGACATTTCAGCATAGCCTACCTTGCCTTCTCTGAAAACCTTTTTCTGCAGATTGTAAGATTGGACCGGCCTTTTAATGCCCCGGTTTTTGCTTATTAAACTCCTCTTTTCCAGATATCGGGAGTCGACACAATCCTTTGCGGCTTTGGCAACACAATCCGCTTCGCTATCACAATCAGAGTCAGCTCTGTTTGACTCAGACCACCCGTCTCCTCTCGGTAGTGCTCGAAGCGAAATCACTTTTAAATATATGTCCGCTGAGCAGCTTAAGCTGGAGAGAGAAAAACTAGGATTGGAGGAATGGGAGAATGACGGTAAGCCTTTAAGGCGCTGTTAATCTTAATGCAAGCATTCTATGTCAACTTTGTAAAGCTTTAATGAATTACATATTGGAGTGATATGATCTCAGTCTTCCACTATTCTTCCACAATTCCGATGGGCGATATTGTTAACGGCGCCTCGATCGTTTCATATGAACCTTCTACTCCAGCATCGTCATCCTAAATAAGTACGTTATCCTTGGCATTGTGAAATAACCAAAGGTGTGACACATACGTCCGTCAAACGGTTGAAATGCTTTGACAACTTTTCAACCACTAGGCTGTATGGTAAGTGCTGAGTCAATTTTCTGAATAAGGCCTGGTCAGTCTCTCTGGAATTTGTTATCATATAAAAACACAATCTCACCTCCGGGGTTGGACGTTGAGCGAATGACGGGCATCAAGAGTCGAGTCGAGAACATTAGACGAATGAGCACCTTCGCTCAAAGAAAGCTTGATAGAGTATTCTTTGTCCGAGTTTCCTCTGCCATAATTTCTCTCGTACAGTTCAAATGTTATGTGCGACTACATATGCTCATGAATAAGATTGGTTGGGAGAGGGTTGATAGACGTACCGCGTAGTCTAATTCAGGAATGCGACGGTTGGCAATAGGCAGGCCAGAAAGTAAAACTAGATTAACCAGTGTATGAATGTGGCTTTCTTTTGTAAAATAAAGGGTCAGTGAGCTTTCTCCATTATTCCGTGCGGCCTCAAGGTCAGAAACAACGTTACGGAGAAGTGGAAGAGAGGTAAGAACACCAATTTCTTCCCTGCAAGGCATGGGTCAGGGATCAGCGTATCGTTAGGGACTCACAGTGCTCACTTCTCGTCTGGGTCAATACCATACTCTTGCGGAGCAACCAAGTCAAAAAGAGCCTTTGCTCGACTATATAGTTCATGGATTTTTCGATCGTGAGGATGCTGGTGTGGATCGGTGCGGCCGTGTTCATCGAAGATCGCGAACAAAAAGGTTCTGTGATGGAGTGCACAATATTTTATTGTGTCGTACAGCTCCGAAACCTAAAAGCATTCAATCAAGCGTTAGTAACAGAATATGTGAAGCAACTCGTATGTAGAAGATCACTACGTACTCGCGATGGATCGAACTTTTTCTGCTCAACGTCACAGAAATCTTCGAAGAGCTTTTCCCATCTCTCACGGAAGAGCCACGGCTCGTCGCCACAACACCTGCAGATGTTATGAGACGTATCCCAGTTGTGGAAAGAATACTGGAAGCGTTCGAGAGTAACCCAGAACTCACCAACGTGCCTGTATCTTCTCAACATCCAAGGTTTCAAAGTTACGGCGCATAATGTCTCTGAAGGAACCTAATAATTCTATGACTTCCTATCGGAAGGACAATGTCAGAAATTGCAAATAATAGTTGGGTCTTCATCGAACTCACTTTAACAACCTCTACCGGTTCCTTCTTCATGCTCTTCGGCCATGTAAGCTCAGGTCTCTTTTCCGGTTCTCCTGGCCGTAACAATATTTTAAGACGCTTCTTGACGTCGTCCATGAGATCCTTTGCGGCATTCGAGTCGTCTAGAAGATCTTTCCTGATGATCAATTTCAAAGGAACCTGACTCGGCAATGGCGGCTGCTGCTGCTGCTGCTGTGGTGGTGGTGGCTGTGGTGGCTGGGGTAGATTTTTGTTTATGAAACCGTTATTTTGACTGTCACGATTAGAACTAGATGAAGGAGCTGAATAGCTGGGATGATGGGGATCGAGCAATGATGCCGCAAATATTTCGGCGGAAGCGATGACACGCCGTTCGGATGAAGTAAATATCTAAGAGAGGAACAGTCAATTTTGATGGACGCTTAGCTTAATTGTCGCATAACCTTGACATTATGAAGAACCTCTTTATCTATTTATAACAACGAAAAACTCAGCGCCTGACCTGCATGCTAAGCAAAGAGGACGCACTCATGATTGTTATGTCCTTCTTTAAATTTTCCCCAAGGTCTCGAGACTGATAACGAGCTGAATGTGTGAACTGAAGCCAAGGTAGAAGTAGAGTGAAATGCAAGAATAGAGTAACACACCTCTCCACCCCATTTAAACACCAGCGTGAGTTTGGTCAGCTTTCGCGTTTGTCCCAACTGTCGCTTAGAGTACACTGGCTTCAATTGAGCTTTGGTGCCCGGTAGATCGATTTTGCTAAATAGAGCGTTGCTCAACTGCGTTAATTTATTGAGTTCTTCTCCATCCGCTCCCAGATTTCGAGCTTCTTCTATGGCAGTAGCGATCCAACCCAACTGCTCTTTCTCTCGCAGAATTATCTCCTCAGTCTCTCCGTTAAGCAGGGTTACAAAAGGTTGAGTCCAGCCCTCTCCTATTGGAAAATTGAATTTCAATTTTTGCTGCAAGTAAGCCGGCGGTTAGCAGGATGTAACCAGGTAATAATAATTCATCGGACCTTCGGTGTGCGATCGGCGTGTCGGAAAACGGTGACATTGGCTTTTAATAACCAGGTCGGAGCTTCTTGCGACGCTATCTGCGTTGCTGGAAGTGGTCTCTCTATTGAGGACGACACCCGCATACAAAGAGCAGCTAAAATGTCCGCAGCTCTATCTATATGAAGAACGTGATGAGAATTAAGGACATCAGGAACGAATGACGAAAATACCATAGTACGTCTCGTTTCCTTTGACAAAACTCCAACCATTCACGTCAATGACTAGACTTTTGCGTCCATTTTCGCAGCGAAGCATGTCGAATCCACAGACTCGTTGTCCAAATCCTTCGCATATTTTATCCGCCCACGATTTCTCTTCTTCCGTTAACCTCGTGATAAAGCTAAAATAGGGAATGAAAAACGAGTTTGAAAGGATAAATGAAATGATGTTACCGAATCTCCTTCCCCTCTGTGTTACGTCGCACAACTCCGTCCACGACTGGAGACTTTCGAGTTTCTGCGTGTGTATACTCCTTTCCTACGGTGTAAACTTTGATGTCCTCTGAGTTGTCCACGTCGATGAATTGCTCGTAGATATATGATCCGTCAGTTCTCGGATGATTCAAGGTAGGATCGAGCTCGCTAGACTTGTTTCCTACCTAAGCAGGTCAGCATAAGAGCCCCTATGAACGAAAAAAGTCGGGCACTTTTCTGAACAAGCGGCGGCCACCACCGCCCCGAAAGTAAATATATACGTTGTGGTCCTCGCCACTTACAGGCTTTTCTACGAAAGGTTTCTCCATAGCCTTTCCATCAACAAGGATGGCATCCCCGTCTTCGCGAAGCACGACTTCTGGCGTCACGTGAAAACCCCCAAGTGCGATGCCCAGCCTGCTTTTCATGATCTCCACGAGCTCTGGTTCAACCTTGGGACCACTATCTCTGGAAACCTCAATTCGCGTCGGAGTTGGGACTCCAAGATGATCGAGAATCGCGCCAACAAGGCGTCTGTCCCATAGGAGCGCCTGAGGTGGGAGATCGTTGATGCAGAAGGGTTTGCGGAGCTTCACGTAAGAAATGGCTTTGTCGAGTGGGAAGTCAGTCGAGAAGAAGGATATAAGAACATCACATCGTGGCCAATTTTCCACGTCTAATCGAGTTGGTTATTGCTTTGACTTTACAGAAAGTGAAGATGGCTTACCTTCGTCCAAAATTACCTTGTCACCAAACACTTTAACTTCAATGGCCCCTCTGGCTCGTTCGACCAATCTGGTCAAGATTTCTCGCATAGCTTTGCTGCGAGCCTTGATGTCCATGGCACAGACGCCGAGCACGGCGGATTTCTGGAATGTTTGGACGTACCTAATTTATGAGGACAATGCCGAAATCAGAAGAGCGAGACATACTTGGGGTCGAGGGTGAGGGCCAAGTCCGAATATGAGCCGGTGGATGAGGGCGACGATGAGCGAGTGATGATTGAGCTCGACCTTGGAGAAGGCTTCTCTGGGGAGTGGAGGTGGCCCCGGGATTGGCGATACATTGGGAACAGAAGAGAAACGACTAATTATTATGCCGATCTTCGGTTATCAAGCGCTAAGCAAGCCCGCGGAATCCGGTGACCAAGACGCGACAAACCAAAATCGAGATCGCCTTCTCCGGGATAGGCACTAGCCGTGATCCCGTATGCCTTGCGATGTACATATAAATGCATTTCCCTAAATTCCCCTCCTGTCATCTTTCCCCTCCATCATGGATCAGCCCTGGTCACCCAAACGCTCGCTGGCAGAGGGTAAGTCCCCCCTCGTTTCTCCCTTCTCTGTTCTTCAACCCCTTCACACCTTAGTCAATGACCTCTTGTGTGCCCCGGGGCAACTGCACGAGCTGCAGACCATCCTCATTTCAGGACAACTGCACCGCGTTTATAAGAATCTCATGCCCTCATTACGCGCCTTTTGGTTGTGGGCTGCTCAGGAGCACAAAGACGCCATTTATCTGGTCTTTGAGAACCAACGCTTCACATTTGCCCAAATCTTCGAGCGCTCTGCCAAAGCCGCCTCCATCTTCCGTGATGTCTATAACATTCGCAAAGGTCTGGCCCGTTTAACCTTGCACACAATGCTTGTTGACACGGAAAGCAGGAGATAGAGTTGTCATCTGCTCCAGAAACTATCCAGATTTTTTGGTGGCATTTTGGGCGTGTCGTGCGTGGATTCATTTCCAGGTCGTGGACTAGTGAATAACCACTGATTGCAGATCTCCTTGGTGCGATCTCGGCTCTTCTGAACGCGTAAGATGCAGTCAATCCGAACTCAAAGTGTGGGAGCACTAAATTTATTCCCAGATGGTCTCCGCTAGATACCTTGCACTACTGTTTGGTTCATACTGAATGCAAGCTCATTATCCTCGATCCCGAACGTGCCGACAAATTCGAACCCATTGCCAATAAACTCGTTGTTGAAACAGGATGCAGTGGTATCTTAGTTCTTGAATCTCATGAAGGCAAGGGTTGTTGGGAAGGTATGAAAGCATGGACAGCAGCATTGGAAGATTACAGGGGAGATCCAAGAAAGATTTTGAGCGTTGATCCTGGACTTGTTCCCGAGGATGATGCCACCATTTTGTTCACATCTGGTTCGGTTACATGATATTTCGTTTGAAAGTTTGACGCTCAAAATACCTATCAAATCTTTCTTTAGGGACAACGGGCAAACCTAAAGGAGTCCTCAGTACCCATCGACAATTCCTCACAAATTTGTTGAACGTAGGCAGTTGTCTAATCTCGGAAGTGCGCGCCTGATTAATATTCCGACAGGTTATCGTTGGTGGTCGCCGAGCTTCTCTCAGAAGAGGGGACAATATACCACCCCCGCCGGTGGGCCCTCAGAAAGGCATACTCCTTTCTGTGCCTTTCTTCCATGTTACTGGACTAACAAGTTTAACTGTGAGAATCCCCCTTTCCATTGGACCAAAGGGATACAGACAATAGAGTTTTTAGATGCTGGCCACCCTAACAGGGATGAAGATTGTGATGATGAGGAAATGGAACCCTGATGAAGGTTCGATTCTTCCCCTCATCGTTCTTCTCAACCCTTACACTTTTGTAGGTGCAAGGTATAACAACAACCCCCATTTTCACTGGCGGTTTCTTATTTTCTGCCTAGACTGATAAAAAAAGAAACTATCGCAATTGCCGGCGGGTGAGAGTCATATAATCCTCTCCTAGACTGAAATCCTTATGTCGGCCTTCAGTGTCCCCTCCATGGTTTCTGATCTGACAGAGACGTCGGAGTCCGGGAATTTTTTGTTGGAGTCGCTGATGTTTGGGGGTGCACCAGCACCCAATTCTCTTGCTGCCAGAGCTCGCAAGGCTTTTCCAACAGCAGCCATGTGCACTTGTTTCATCTGATGACCGGAGTGGGACTGATTTCGTGCGATAATAGGAGCCAAGGATATGGCTTGACGGAAACTAACAGTGTGGCAGTTGGCTTTGGTTTGTGAATGTATATGACTCTGTGACAATGTGGCTCAAAGCTTCCTCTCAATTAAGCCGGAGAGGACTACCTAGCAAGACCGACAAGTTGGTGAGTGAAATACTATTTCAAGAACATATCGTGATACCCATTGAACGGGTAAAAGTGGCATTGCTACTCCGGTCAACGACATTATGATCATGAACGGAGAGACCAGCGTCCCTCCTGGCACGGTTGGGGAAGTCTGGCTCCGGGGCCCTAATGTGATGAAAGGTTACTGGCGGGATCAAGGTAAGTAATTCTTGCATTAGGGAAGATTTGTCTCACGAAGTATTGTAGCGGCGACTGATAAGGTCTTGCCATTTATACATATTTAAAGGTTTGTTTCCTGATGAAATGCAATCCAGGTGCTTACCAAGGATGGTTGGTTCAAGTCGGGTGATCTTGGTCTCCTTGATAATGAAGGCTTCTTGTACATACGCGACCGAAGCAAGTGAAGCCTTTACATCCCATTTAACTAACAATTCACGGCTTCTCTGTCATCCAGTCAAAGATATCATCATTCGTGGTGGTGAAAATATTGTGAGTATCACAAAATCCTTTCAAACCGACCATTTTTATTGTGTGTGTGCTTTCTGTTTTTTTTGTAGGACTCCGTTTCCGTGGAAAACGCGCTTTATGCGGATGATCGTATCCTTGAAGCCGCTGCTGTGGGTGTGCCAGATAAAAGACTAGGGGAACTAGTCACGGCCGTTGTTTCTATTAAACCAGCGCATCATGGTCGTGTGTCCGAAGGATCTGTCATTCTCATTGCTCAGAAAAGGTGCGTCCATATTCACCTGAGCAGTTGAAATAGGAAACATGGAAAAAACGGTAGCCTCCCGAAGTACGCTGTACCTGTAATGGTCATTGTGAAAAATGAACCCCTTGGTATGTTGCAACTTCGTGTGAACCTTTTCCCTTTATCACACCTACTTTCAGACCGAACGCCGTCAGGGAAGATCCTCAAGGCGGATTTGCGGAAATTGGCAGCGGAAACCTGGCTCGCCAGGTCTTTATATAGAAACACCTCTACTACGAAGCTCTGATTAATTTCGTTAGAGGAGGGTTTAGACTGACAGTATATATAGCTCTATACGGCCCCCTGCTTTGGATTATGTCAAGTACTTGTCACGTGATCATGTTCAGCCGTTAAAGTGGTCTCTTCGGTCCCACCGCTTGCTTATAGTCCGTCCTGCGTTTTCTCCAGTACAACCGGTATGCACTAGATACGAATGGACCGCTCAAATTCTGTACCTTCTAATTCATCCAATGGCACTCGATCTGGTGCATCAGCTCCCTTCGCATACCAAACGCGTTTGTTGGAACGCACATCTTCTCGGGGTGCTGGGAGCTCGCTGTCCCGAAGCAATTCGCAATCGAGCGTCAATCTGCTCACCAACACAACTGGATCGTCAGTTAGCTCTGTCACCCCGCGCCGATGGACGCCCTCGCATCGTATTGGAAACAGTTTAGATGTGGTGCGAGGTCGATGGGAAGAGCGCTCTAGGGAAGGTCTTTTGGACGATGCCCAAAACCCACCACGCTTAAGTCCAACGAAGGATGTCTTGGGCAGGACAATCAACTCGTACGACAACACAGGTGCTTCGTCTTCGAAGCCTTCCAAGGACCCTATCCTCCCCGATCGTGATCGACCGCCTACCCCCACTTCATTCTCCCCAACCAGAGAAACTTATAGGACCCCGAAATATCTGAAGAGACAAACTATGCCTGCACCCATAATAGCGTCGCCTCTATCCCCGAATTCCACGGGAATCCTGGTGGAAGCCGACTCCCATTTGTCTACTACCCCACATCGGATCCATATTCCTCTCCAAGGTTCTCCAACCAAACCATTATCGTGGCGAAATAGTTCCGTAGATACAACTCCAAACTCTCCGACCGGCTCGATATCCAGCAGCATCGGTTCTCCCTCTTCCAGAATTCAAAGGTCGCATACCTTGGATCTTGCCTCAAATTCAATCTCGTCCAACCCCGCAATCACCCCTACAGATTCAACAATTTCCCTGTCATCTGGGTTTAACGCACCCATGAGTCAGATCCTTAATAGTCGACCTTTGTTGCGTGTTGTGGAGAGAGAAACTATCGACACTTTGAGCACCAGACCCTTATTACACAACGATTCAACTTCTTCAAGTTCATTAGATCGTATACTTTCCCCCAGGCAAATTTCTGTGGAAAGGGAACCTGTCGACACTTTGAAGTCGCTCAGTGATTCAACTTCGAGTTCAGTGGACCTCACACCTTCCCCCAGGAGAAGTTCCCCAACGAAAGCAGCCCCACCGCCCATCACATCCGTAATGTATCCTAACCCTTACCGCAGCTCGTATATGGCCAGTAAAAAGGCCGATAGCTACGGGGAAGCATTGTCGGTCACTGGCAAGCGCAAACTTGGAAATCATCTTCCTCGGATTGCGAGCGGAGATGGCGATGAAAGCTGGATTGAAGAAACCACACCCAAAAAATCCGAGGAATTCCAAGGGCGACGCCACGGGGAGACGAGGACCCTCCGCAATTTGGACGCTAATGTGGGTATCAATAAGCAAAGGTTAACCCTGTCAGGCGTCCTTCTCAGTGATGGTGTGGCTGGATTGCCTGGTCGAATACCATTGAAAGCTCCGAATCTTGCTTGCCCCACACCTTCCTCCCGTCTTCTTGGGGGATCATGGGCTGACAAACAACGTCATCTCCTCCAAGCCTACGAATATTTGTGTCACGTCGGAGAAGCCCAACAATGGATAGAAGGTTGTTTGGGAGAAGAATTGGAGTTTGGGGTGGTCGAACTGGAGGATGGTCTTCGAAATGGTGTGGTTTTGGCGAAACTCGTCCGGGCCTTCCAGGGTGAGGCATATGTCAAAAGAATATACGAAGTGCGCTCCACCTTGCTGCATATTTTTGTTAACTAACCATCCTTTTCAGGCTCCAAAGCTGGATTTCCGCCACTCTGACAACATCAACCATTTTTTCACTTTCGTCCGCGAAGTTAAGCTACCAGAGGTAATACCCGCGCTTAAAATGGCATATATATGTATTGATTATTTATACCTTTCCAGGGTTTTATATTTGAGCTCACGGATTTATATGAGAAGAAAAACCTTCCGAAAGTGATTTACTGCATTCACGCCCTTAGGTAGGTATGCGGCTCACTACTTCATCCCACGGCGGTTTTAACGATTTCACAGCCATCTTCTTGCTCGACGCGGAAAGGCCCAGAGAATAGGCAACTTACTTGGACAGCTCCACTTCTCTGACGACCAACTTGTGCAAGCTCAGAAAGGTTTGAAGGAAGCAGGCGTGGCGATGCCAAACTTCGGTAACGTAGGCCGAGAACTGGCGAAGGAAATTAATGAAGAGCCTGAGGCTGAGATTGAAACAGAGGATGAAAGTGAGTGAAGCCTAGTCCGTGCATGAAAAATGCTCAAGCACCCACACGTAGGACGTGACAGGCTACTCCTCGAAAATGAAGCCTCAATTATTGCGTTTCAAGCTCGTGCCCGCGGCTTTCTCGCTCGGAGACATCTCCATACCTTCAAGGGTCGGGTTCATCTTGCCGAACGTCACATTGCCAAATTCCAAACCCATGCTGAGGGATTTCTGGTTCGCCATCGGTTAACAGCTCAGCGCAAAAGACATGACGCCCTCGCTCCTTGGGCAATCGCCTTGCAGGCCCAAGCGCGTGGTGCCCTCTTGAGACGAAGGTGGCGTGCTCGACTACACGTTCTGAAAAGCACTGTCAAGTACATTATCAAGATCCAGGCCCAGGCACGTGGTATTCTTCACCGACGTCGATTCAAAGCGTTGAATGCCGCTCTTCGCAAAGTAGACTTCACGATGAAGTGTTTACAAGCTGCTGCCCGTGGTCTCCTCCTCCGCCGGTGTCAGAAGGAAATTACAAAGTCCTTCTTCACTCCCGGGGTCGATCTTTCAGTGATATCTCTCCAGGCTCATGCCAGAGGAAACTTGGTTCGCCTACAGGTTCAAAAGCGCATGCGTCGGTTTGAAAGCGTCGAGAACAGCATTGTAGCATTGCAAGCACACTGCAGAGGGCTGATTATGAGACGAAGGTTACGATCCCAGCTGGCGAAACTAGAGAACGTCGCTCATGTTGTAATCTGCATCCAAGCTGCTGCACGGACATTTTTAGCGCGAAAACGTTTACTCATGCTTATCCGGGGCCTTCGGAAAGCCACCCGCGCTATCATTGTATTACAGGCGCGTGCTAGGGCCAACTTGATCCGCCGACAACATCAGAGCATCACTAAAACATTAACGGAGGTCAAGGTTGTCAAAGCCGTTGCTCGTTTACAGGCTATTGCCAAAGCGTCGCTTATTCGCAAGCAGCACCGAGAACTTGATAAGAAACTTGGCATTGCCATCCCTGATATTATTGGACTGCAGGCTGCCTCTCGGGGTGTAATGGCGAGAAAGGAGTATCGGGCTTGGAGAGATCATTTGCATCGGAATCATGAGGCGGCCACCTTCCTGCAGGCCTTGCTTCGTGGTGCAATGCTACGCCTCGCTTTCCGGAGAAAAATGGAGTACTACCATGCCAACCTGAGCAAGGTCGTGAAGATTCAATCCCTCATGCGTGGGAAAGAAACGCGGGAACAATATCGCCAATTGACATTGGGCAAGAACGTGACGGTCGGAACAATCAAAAATTTTGTGCATCTACTTGACGACTCTGAAGCGGACTTCCAAGAAGAAATCAAGGTCGAGCGATTGCGGAAACGAGTGGTGGAACACATCAGGGAAAATCAAGCTTTGGAAAACGACATCCATGACCTTGACACAAAGATCGCGCTTGTGGTTCAAAACCTGAAAAGTTTCGAAGACGTCATCAAAGCGAGGAAGGGGCACGGCGGAGAAAGTGCAGCTTTACACGCCGCCCGTATCTCTCTTCTTGCAGCTCATGGGGATCCATTTTCTGGCCCTAATACATTGGATCAAGACGCTCGTAGGAAGTTGGAGCTTTATCAGCAACTTTTTTACCTCCTCCAAACTCGTGCCGAATACTTGAGCAAGCTTTTTATTCGCTTATCCACAAACGATATGCTTGAATCGAGCCGTCGGTTCACTGAGCGTGTTGTGTTGACGCTTTTTGGTTATGGTCAAGACAGTCGGGAAGACTTCCTGTTGCTGAAATTATTCCAGGTATGTTGATCCAGGCCTTCTGGATGATTCAGTATAAATGGTTTTCCTGCAGCTTGCTATTAAAGAAGAAGTCTTGAAAGCACCGAGTATTGATGCTATCGTATCCGGTCACCCTATGTACATACATATTGCAGTGCATTATGTTCGGCCTCGACAAGTTACATATGTGCGAGACGCCTTACAAGGCATTATCCACGAACTCATCGACGCTGATGACCTCGACCTCGAGGCAGATCCTTCGCTGGTGGGATGCCACTACTCTCTCCTGCAGGCCCCATGACTAACTTCCATGCAAATCAGATTCATCGTGCCCGCATTGATGTCGAAGAAATGCGTTCAGGGAAGCCTAGCCCTCTTCCTAAGGACTTGCCTTTTCGAGAGGCAGTCGAAGACCCAGATACTCGGGCCATCTACATTCGTCGTAAGTTCCTTGCTATGAATTTCAAACTGCTAGGAGCTCAATCGTTTTTTAGATTTGCAAATCCTTCAGTGGTGGACCGAGGCATTCATCAATGTCATCATCCAGTCAACCAGGAAAATGCCATATAGCATGAGGTATCTTGCAAGAGAAACACTATTGGCTCTCAGGGTCAGTCCCATTGGGTTTTGCTTCTCTTGTTGTTTATGTTTTTATTGTTTATTTCCAGGAAAAATTCCCCGATTTACCAGAAGAATTGTATGGAGCGTGTCTCGGACGTTTGGTGTTTTTCCGGTACATCAACCCAGCTCTTGTGTAAGTCGGCATCCTCAAATTAGTCAGCATGTACAACGATTCAATTTTAAAACAGGGCACCTGAGCTATTTGATATTGTACCCAAATCTGTGAATATAACGACCGGAAAAAAAAATCTTGCTCAAATCTCCAAGGTTCTCGCTCAGATTACCACCGGATTCGAGTTTGGGGATGATAAGCCTAGCTATGTTCCTATCAACGTCTTCGTTGGGAAGGCCATCCAACAGATATCAACTTGGTTCCACGACGGTAATATTCATCCCTCTCTGATATTATTTCTATACCAAACATCCAACAGTTGCCAATGTGCCGGACGCTGAGACTCAATTCCATGCCCATGAATTTATGGATGCAACTGTTCAACCGAAACCAATATATATTTCACCCAACGAGATCTACACAACTCATTCCTTACTCATACAGCATCAAGAATTTCTGGTGAGCCTGTCCTCACCCTTGAGAGCGAGTTAAGCTGGTCGTACTTAATGGTAATCCAGGTGTCCGGTGCTGACGATCCCATGAAGGTCATTTTGGCGGAACTCGGCGGAATTCCTCAATTGGATAACGAGGAACTAAAGGATGCTCGCGACATAGCCATTACTCTTGAGCTAACAAACCGATTTGCCTACGTGCAAGGTCAGATATGTTTCCTTTTGAATTTTCTCGGGTGTCTTATCCATTTGATAGATCCTCATGCAGAAGAAAAGACTCTCTGGGTTCAAGCCAAACGCGGCGTACTCGCTATCCTTCGCGTCCAACCAGCGCAGGATTTGTTGGAATCGCTAATGAAACCAGTCACCGAAAATGACGAATATCTCTGGGAGGAGATACTTGAAGCCGAGATAGAAAACGAAATGAGGCAAATCCCAAGACGCCAACCCTCAACTGCAGTCAATGATTCGGCGTACCGCCTGGAAGATATCAGATCGTACGTTTTCTCACTTCCTTTGTTTTGATTTGTTAAACTTGCATATAGGTTGAAATTCGCCGCGGTGAAGGCACTTGCCATCTCAAATCTCCTTGAACTTGAGAACCAACAGAAGATATCACGGAAAGATGGCTTCCAGGGCATTCTTAATGCAATTGCTGGTGATGTGCGCAGCAAACACAGGAAACGCCTCCAGCGTCAACAAGAAATGGAAAGCATGAATGAAGCTCTTCGTCAATTGGCAGAACGCAAGAAATTTTTTGAGGAACAACTCGACAGCTATCACAACTATGTGGAAACTGCTATGAACACGATGCAAAAGGGCAAAGGGTACGATTCCTCCAGACTTGGATCTGTTCCAACTCACATGCGACGAATAGGAAAAAACGATCAGTTCTTCCCTTCACCAAGCAGTACTTTCACCTTCGTGATCTCCAGAGGACAGGGCAGGCCCCACAATTTGGCTCCTTTTTGTACTCTGCCAAGAAATTATATGATCGCGGAATACTTCTTTCGATCGACCAATATTCTCCAAGACAATTCGACAAACTCCAGATCACCATGTCGTCGAACCTTGCGGGTGTCTTTAATTTAGCTCTGGAATCCACATTGCTGGGAGTCACAAAGTGTATTGCATCGGAAGACATCCGTATGGAAGACCTTTTGCAGGCAAAATACGAAAAGAAACCGTCTTTGGCCCTGTTTAACGGTAAAGTCAAGGTCAACTTCGAGTTATTTCTTTTCCAAATCAATAAGAAGTGAGTCTCAAAGTTGGATTGCTACTTTTCGATTGGCCTCTAAACATTCTTAACAGATTCTATGGCTAATTAATTTTATCCCCATGTTGATTATTCTCTCGCTGTTTTATCATCTCCCTCTCAGTTTATGTTTATGTAACGGTAATAGATTTTCATGTATTTCTTTGGTGTACAAGATCAAGTAAACTGCCTAGTTCATTAGGTCACAGTGTGAAGCGGAAATCAGGGTGTCTATCACCGATGGGTGCTGTAGTTTTACCTTCATCTATCAGTGCCTGGTAAGTCGTAAGATTGTCTTGCCGGCGGCCCTCGCTTCTGGCTTTGTTTTCCCATTTGCAGTATATTCTGTCGTCTGTGTTAACTCCATCCTCAGAGGCAAATTGTGATGGCTTACACATTGCACCCAACGAGGATCCAAGCGAGAAAGATAAAAGACAACGATATGGTGTGCCCACGAATGTATTTAGGTTTCTGGTCTGTTTCCTGAGATCAGTTCAATGAACCTTTGATACAGCGCTGAATAAAACGGACCTGGAGTATAGGCGAATGTGGCTACAAATCCGCTAAATGCGATGGTTTGATTATTGTCTCGTTTCAGAAACGGGACACAGCGTACCCTGCGTTGGCAACCGCCAATTGAAGAGCTGTAGTAGTTGCCCTTTTATAGTGTCCACTGCTGTTGTTGGGGAGGATAGAGCTGGAAAGAAGATGGTTTGGATTACATGCCTTTCGTTGGGTACGGCATACTTACAGAATACAAGGTGCAGAAGGATAACTGCAAGAAATGGTTTAAGTTCGGAATATTCATCGGACCGAATATGAAACGAACACTCCAGCGGCCATAAAAAAGACAGCGATATAGCGCGTCCGATTGGTCTCGGCCGTAATTGCAAGAATGTATCCTAAGAAATATATCTCAGATAAATCCCGTGAAAAAATAGGAGAATCAGTCTCTCACCGATGAACGTAAAAGGCAGGCATATCAGGATGAAAGGTCCTCTCCATCTGAAGCGGTCGCTAAGGAAGGCAACAACAACTAAAGTTTGCACATCACAACGTGCACTGGGAAATAAGGTTGTTACGCACCTGTCAGAACTGCGGCTGGGACATATGGAGGCACTATTATCAACACATGTGGGTAAGATTGAATTGCGAAATTCATGGAAGCAAAAGTGAAGAGCTTACCTGTGTGAAGCTGGGCATCAGATCCAGTGTATCCCAATCCAGCAACGATGGTCGGCCTGCATGGTCGTTGATCACCTCAAGTAATAAAGGTGGAGATACGACTTACAAGAAAAGCGAGTAGGAATACAAGCTCACGATGAGCCCGAAATAAGCAATGCCAGTCAACCAAACCTGGATCTCAAGGATGCCTACAGAAATGCGAATCATTCACGCTTCTGGATTGGAGAGGATATATCGACAAACCACGAACAACCTCACGCCATTCGAAGGCCTCTTCTGCAACTTTCTGCCGTCCTGCCTCTGACTTTGATTCCGCGAGCTCGTATTTTTCTTTCTTCGTGTCTTCAAAGGATTTCGTCGGGCTTAGTGGTTCTGGACTAGGCGTCAAAACAGCAGCGTCATCTATTTGAAAACGTCTGACTGCGGACCAATAAAAATAAAATCAGTATAATAAAAATTTTAGGACGTGAGATGGGATTACTAGCGAATGCTCTCTCTTCCTCGGTAAAAAACGGAGCAGTTGCGAGGCCTTCTGGAAGAACCCACGCAGCCATGCCGCTTGCAATAATTGTGGCGAGACCCTCCAATATCTAAAGAATTATCCATAATCAACAACAAACACACGACCAGGAGACGTGTTTGAACATACAAAAATCCAACGCCAACCAGCCAAGCCACCAACTCCGTCCATTTTTAGAATGGCGGTCGCCAAAAGTCCTAATTCCCTGTAAGTTAGGAGCATTCAACAAAATCAGGGATCTCACTGACCTCCGAAAGCACCGGAGAGCGATGCTGGATAATGATTAATACAATTCCGAATATCGTTAATGGTAGCACACCAGACGCGTAGAATATTCCAACTCTTTAGACACCATTACCATGATTGATAAGTTCGCGATAGAGGAAAGTGCTGCACCTTAATTGTAGCTCGTGACGCTTGTATATAGTGCTTAAATAAAGAATCTATGGGGTGAAGAATCAGCGTTGATGCAACCGAAGAGGGTATCGATAGATACGATTCCGGGGAGCAGACCGCCCTCACACAAGCCCAAGAAAAGACGGATGGCAACCAGACCACGGAAGTTGTGGACCTGCTTTGAAATGCAATCAGATATTGCTGCAATAAATAGATATGGACCGAATTGACCAATGAGGTTAAAACGGTGACAACCCCCCAGAGGCCCACCAACAGGGGGATCCAACGCTGCACAGGGATTATTAGACAAGACTTGGAAATTTCTGAAGAATACCTAGGATACATTGGCTTTCATTTTTTTTAACACAATGTTAGAAGGCAGTTCGATAAGCAGATACCTTCAAAAGGTACGATTAGAGTTTCTTCTAATGAATAGGCTGGCCGTCACCTACGTGACATAGAAAACTGCCAGGACTTGGTATCAGGAATGGTCGGGGGAATGTAAGGAGGGATATACCTGCAAGGATAGTGTTAAATTGGTTTCCATGTAAATTAGTATCCTTTTCCAAGCCGGCAATTCTAAGTATCAATCAGCTACATTCTTACGAATGCATAGATAAAAGTTTACCTCGCATTTCCAATGTTGCTTCTGTCGATGAAGTTTGCGAGCCAGAGCTAAAGACATCTGGGTTGGTAATGAGAATATCTCAACCGATGAGGTACTGACAATGGCCAAAGGAGGCAGGATATGACAATCGAGCTTCCAGAGGATCTTTTTTGTCATGTCCCTGTGGGTTTGAATCACATCGGCACTTGCAAAATTGGAAGGCATTGTAAAGGAACCGGAGGCGGAGAGAAGCCCGAGAAACAAGAAGCATTGTAGTGTGGTCTTATATAAGATAACGGCTTTTGGTGGGAATCAACACTCAAGCCTACTCAGGTCCGAAGTTTCGCACTGGACGATGCCGCAGAATCTGAAAGACAAATATAGATCATATGGGAAAGCACCTGTGTCCTCATCCACGTGACCGTGTAATGGTGCCTACAACTCCGAGATCATCATCCCGATTCCACTTTCCACCTTTCCACCATGTCAGCGCCTCCATCCACCAGTCACCAGAATGCCCCATTACCACAAGGGTGGATGGAACACAGGGGTAACGACACACACCCACGCGGTCTCATATTGGCACTCATCACATTTATAACCGCAGGTCCGACTGGTCAGCCTTATTATCACAACTATCTTACCCGCGCATCAACATATATTCGTCCTACCCCATCAATGTCCACCCAACCGGTAAAGACAAAGGAGAAGCCCCTTTTCAAGACCCCGATTCCGGGTACTGACTGGCTCCGTGTGGTGACTACTGACGGAAATATTTTCTATTCCCACAAAGTCAAGAAAGAAAGCGTATGGGACATCCCCGAAGAGCTCAAAACCGCTTTAGAAGCACTTCAGGGTCAGGAAAGGCAACATGAAGAACATTTTGTTTCTACTCCGCCTATTGTAAAGTCACCGCAAGTTGGGAAGAGAAAGGCAGATGCCCAACATTTTGAAGAGCTGGCATTGAACAAGAAGGCTAGAGTGGAGGAAGGAAGCAGTGAGGAGGAAGAGGACGAAGAAGAGGACGAAGACTGGCAGCGCGAAGCAGTTAAACAACTCGCTGCAGAGGCGGAAGAAGAACGAATACGAACCCTTGAAAGAGAGAAGGAAGCAGTGATAGAGGCTCAGCATATCCGCGAACAGGCGATTCCTCAAAGAATGGATCTTTCCATTGAGGAAGGCAAAGCATTATTCAAGGTAAGTGCGAGTAGCCCCTGGCCTGTCCTATCTTGACCATTGAACCTAGACATTACTTCGCGAGAAAGACATTAATCCATTACACCCTTGGGATACAGTGCTCCCGAAATTCATCTCCGATCCCCGGTACATCCTCCTCCCTTCCGTGACAACACGGCGAGAGGCATTTGACGAATATTGCAAGGAAAGAGCCCGTGAAATACGTCAGTCTACCGTAAAGATGGAAAAGGAGGCGTCATCTCCCGGAGAACTATTCGATCGCCTTCTAAAGGAAGAGGTAACAAGCACGAGGGCGAGCTGGACGGACTTTAGAAGAGCATGGAAAAAGGATCGTAGGTTTTACGGATGGGGGAGAGATGACAAGGAGCGGGAAAAGAGGTTTAAGGGTTTTTTAAAGGAGCTTGGAGAACGTCAGTGATTCCGATCCCTTTTCCATAAACTCACAAGATCACTCAGAATATCTCAGAAAAACGAGCGGCAGGGCAGAAAGCAGAATCAGACTTTTTTGTGATGTTGAAGGAAAATATCTCTCAGGTTCAAGGGCTGTCCTGGAAGGAGGTAGGGGTGCTCTGACTTTTGATCAAACAGAGGCTCAAATTCTGTAGGCAAAGAAAAACCTCAGTAAAGATCCTCGATATGAGGCCATCGGGTCCTCATCTTTCCGCGAGGAGCTATTTGATACGTTCGTCAAAGGGAAAACACCCCAGATCGTCCGCACCAACAGTTTTTCAAGTAGAGATCCAAAAACGACGACTGCAGATCCAAGAGACGCTAAAGGCGAATCCACCAGTTGGCAGGAAAGAAGGGCGAGAGCAGTCAAATTTCGAGAAGAAAAAATTACTGTTGAACGTCGGCGCCTGGATGCTAACATTGAGAGGTCGAAACAAGGTATAGATATGGAGGAAGGAGAGAGGACTTTTATGTGCGCGTGGTCCTTGCGTGCTATGTCGGCACTCACGATTTTTTTTTCTCATTTAGGACTCTACTCCTTGACGCCGTACGCGATGCCAATGTAAGGGCCCTTTTGCTCCAATGCTGGCGCTAATTTTTCTTTTACCAGAACAATTGGGAGAAAGCCCTGCCTCAACTCAAGACAGATCCACGTTTCAACAATTCACCGCTTCCTCTAAACCAACGAGTCCATCTCTTCCATGCACACATATCCCGCCTGCGTGAAAGGCAAATTAATAACCTTCGTGACCTTTTTGAAGCTCATGCTCACTCACTCGCGACTGCTTTCAATCACTTGCCCTTGGATACAATTCTTTCCTCGACCTCTGTCACCAAACTTGGGTATGATATTGAACTACTTGAACAAGAGTTCGACAAATGGCAAAGGGAACGAACAACTGCGGCTCGTGTCGCCTTCGATGAGATGATATCTGAAAATTCATTTGTGGAGTTCTGGGGAAGACTTAGCAAGATTGGTGGGGAAGGCGTGAACGGTGGACTCCGTATGGATGGAGAGGATATTGGGGAAGGTGGGGATGGTGATGAAAGAGTCGATATGAAAGCCTTGGCAAAGACTATCGACATTAAGGAAATGGAGAAAGTTCTGAAGGTCTCACCAGTATACTTCTTCGTCAGTCGCTTTGAACTTACTTCTTCTCAGAACGACAAACGTTTCACCATGTTCGACCATGTACCAGAGCAAAGGGAACGGTGGCTTAGAGTGAGTGGAAAATCACAGCCGATTCTGCCAACCATTTACTAACCTTGTACCAGGACCATCTCGCAAACCTTGCTGCACCTAGACTTTCCGTGCATATTAATTAAACAGTGTTGCTGGTTGAGCAGTAACCATGAAGCAAATTTACATACGGCCAGCATATGACTTAACTGTAGGTCTGACGCCCGTGCTACAAGATGTTGCGATCATGGGGACATCATATGTACTTGGCCTGGGAGATGGCCACGAATTTGACACGTCACTATATTTATTGTTTATCTAGTGTGTGCATTAAATAAATAAGCCCGATTCATTTTTCATCTCAATTATTGCTACACGTCCTCCACTTTCGTAAAACGGAGACTCGCTCGAATACTTATCTGGCAGCTGAAGATGCGCTTAGTGCAAACCCTTCTGCTTTCGTGGACGTTCCTCGCGTCATATGTACTTGCAAACGACGCGGCCACAGTTAAAGTGAAGTATAATTATCAAGTATGTGTATCATTGCGTAAATTCGAACTGCGGGTTGACCATCCCGGAGAGTGACGTTGCTCGTCTGCGACAGATTGTCATCAACAGGTAAGGAGAACGTGGGCTGACATACGAAGATTTATTGAAGCATTCGTTCGTGATGTAGTCTTTATTCCCACAAGTAAGCCTCTTCTGAAGGCCCATGAATCTACATTAACTTTGTGCAGAGAAATTTTCCTCCGAGAGATAATTTCCAACGCCAATGATGCATTGGAAAAGTTGCGGCTAACTTCCTTGACCGACCGCAGCATTTGGGATGGGTCAGATCATCTCAATATCACCATCCGGGCATTTAAGGATGAGGCTGGAAACGGAGGACGATTGGTTATTGCTGGTATGTCCGTGCACCTCTTGGTTCTGGACCCCCCTGATTGCGTGAATAAAGACACTGGAATTGGCATGTCACCCGAGGAGCTTACTACTAACCTAGTAGATATCTCTTCTTCTTTATATATCAATTACAGGACTGACGTTCTATCTTCCAGGGTACCCTCGCTAAATCGGGTACATCTGACTTCCTCTCTAAAGCAGAAGGAGGCGACGGGACTGCTACGGGAAATTTGATTGGTGCCTTCGGCCTTGGATTTTATAGCAGTTTCTTAGTCGCTGATCGTGTCGAGGTTGCGTCCATACCTCCAAAGACAGCCAAAAACCCCAACCCAGTTCAACATGTCTTCAGCTCCTCCGCTGACGACAGCACTTACGATGTGTTTCCCGATCCAAGAGGAAACACCCTTGGGAGGGGAACGGAAATTACATTATTTTTGAAGCCAGATGCCCAGGAATATCTTGATGAAGCAACTCTCTCAGCACTTGTGTAAGAATCCTTGGTCTTCTTGATCTCTTATAATTTCTGATTATTTTTTAGACACAAACATTCTGCATTCTCTTCTACCTTTCCTATCTACCTCTTTGAGAGGTGGATCGAGGAAGTGCCTGATGAGAGCCAAGTTATTTCCGAGCATAGAGTTGAAAAAGAAATGAATCCTCCCTCATCGCCTGCTTCTGAAACTGACGACGACGAGGTTATTGTCGAAGAAGTCCCAACACAAGCAGAAGACAAGCCCGAACCACCGCCACCCAATATGGTCAACGTCACAAAAGAGCAGTGGTCTCGCTTGAACTCCCAGCCTCCCCTGTGGGCCAGGTAAACATGAACTTTATCAAATCGAACTGGCGTTGACATCGGACTTTAGGGACCCCAAGGTCATTACGACAGGTTTGTTTTCGTTGAGGTGGTTTCATTGGCATTAATTCGTCTTTCAGAGGAGTATAACCTCTTCTACCACTCGTTCTTCAAGGACTTCTCCAAACCGCTGGCATGGCACCATTTCTCTGGAGACGCGGGGTCAGGAGTGGCGTTTAAAGCTTTGCTTTTCTTTCCGACCAAATTGTGAGTCTATATCCATTTTGTAAGCCCGGGCTTGACATTTCTTACAGGAGCGAGGATTATTGGCAAAAACCTTTGGAATATGCATCCAAAGATATTAAACTGATGGTCAAGCGTGTGTTTATTACCTCCGACCTTGGTGAAAATGCCCTCCCAAAGTGGGCGAGCTGGGTAAAGGTGGTCATTGACGGTAAGCTAAAGTCATGTAACATTTATTCTCCTCTAAAAACCAGACACTATAGCCGAGGATCTTCCCCTGAATGTATCCCGCGAAACCCTCCAGTCAAACAAATTTATGAAACAATTGAAATCCATCATCGTAAAACGCATGATCCAACTGTTCTCAAAGATTTCGGAGGGTGATGATAAGGAAAAATTCGTTCAGATGCAAGAAACCTTCGGATCGGTTCTCAAATTGGGCGCGGTGGAAGACACCAAGAATCGTGAAAAGTTGGCATCCCTCGCTCGTTTTACGACCAATCAGAGAAACAACATCTCCTTTGATCAGGCGAGCCATCTTCAAATTACTATTGAGTTTTGTCTCTAACACCAGAGCCTCAGTATCTCGAGAACAGGAAGAACGGTCAGAATCAGGCAAGTAACTATACACGTTCGAAGAATCCGACCTTACGCGAGGCTAGGTTTTTTACCTTGCTGAAATGGGAAAGCAAGTCCAGGAACTCGCCCAAAGTGTTTTCATTGAAAAACTTCAAGCTCGTGGATACGAAGTTCTCCTTCTTACAGAACCGTTGGACGAAATTCTTGTCGGCAACCTTCGCGAATGGAAGTAGGCCATTTTAGGTTACGAGCTTTTCGCTCGATGCTGACTGGACTCTCAAGGGGGGTGTTTTTTCAGGACGTCGCCAAAGCAGGTCTTAAATTCGGTGACGAAGGTAAAACCCACTCTGAACGGATCTTAAACTTTCTGAACATTACAAACAGATCTTGAACCTGAAGAAGAGATAGAACAACAAAAAGAACTCGAAGAAAAATTCAAGCCACTCGTTGAATGGTTAAGGAAGGAGAGTAATGATGTCGTTCGAGATGGTATGTAAAAATTGCTGCGCGAGAGGAGAGAGTATAGTATTGACTCATTGAACAGTGATTTTATCTAACCGCCTCGTCAGGAGCCCCTGCGCAATTGTGGCGGACCAGCATGGTTACACTGCCAACATCCAAAAGATGATGAGTGAGATTGTTTCCTATATTGCGGAAGTTTTTCTTCTAAGTAATCGACTAGGTGCTTCAAATGCCAAAGGGAATAGGGGAGGTGTGCTCCATGATTACGCCATGAAGGCTAAGATTCTGGAGATCAACCCCCGTTCCCCACTAATCGGGGGCCTCCTGCGCCGTGTTAAGGATCTTACAATGGGAGAAGATGAAAAAAGCCTAGATGCCGAAGAATTAAAAGAAGTGACCTCCATCCTGATTGACGGAGCTCTTGTGCGCTCAGGATTCGGTGTCCCTGATAGCAACAAGTAAGGAAAGAGTAAAAGGGCCTACATACTGTTGCGGACTGATTATTCTTTTAGATTCTTCTCGCGAGTGGACAGAGTTCTCAGGAGGTCCTTAGATGTCTCAGAGAGTGCTTCGATTGATGAGACCGTCAAACCTGCGCCTCCGCGAGAAAAGGATTCAACTCCTGGAGTTGAGGCCCCCGCACTTCATTCAAACGGGGAATCTGACAACGGCAAAGCACAAGTGATTCTTGCAGATGATGTAAAAGACAAAGTGAGTTTTTTTCTTCTCATTCTGACTTGGTTCCGACGAAGCCACAGATTTCAATAGAGATGGAAGAGATTGATGAAGAAGGTAACCCAGTAGTTTCTCACGACGAGCTGTAGAATCCTGTTTATAGCAACTCGCTTACTTAATTTCACTTGTACTTAAAGTCAATTGAGTATTCCACACTGACACCTCAATGGCCACCCCCGCCGCTTTCTCTCGTCTTCAACTGGCTGCAGCATTACTTGGTATGTATCAGGTACTTGATCATATAATTCGAACTCACAAAACTCAGAGTATGATAATGACCTCGAAAATCCCGATATCCCATACCGGTCTGCTCAGGACAGCGCGATTTTTGCTCATCTCCGCCGAAACCCAGCAGCTCGCCCAGAACTCGCATCTCGCAGAAGTGACTACCTTGGGGTTTCTCTCCCGAGCGAGTCTGGCAGCCTTGGATGTAGGGAGTCAGCTCTGGATACAAGACGTTCAAGAACATCTAAAGGCTCAATAGATCTTTTGCGGAACCCTTTTGCAGCCGACAACGCATCGGAAATTGACGACAATGAAGGAGAAGAAGGCCTCGAAGTCGACCTTGCATCCTGGGGATTGGATACATTCATGTCCAAAGACAAAGCGAAGTCTAAAGCGAAAGGCGAGAAGCCTTCTCCAGCTGTTGGATCAACTCGGTCGCGCATAGCATCGACCAATCGTGAGGCTCCCTTCACATCGCCCCGTCGAGGATTGATAACTGCAAAATCAATGAGCGTTGGTGGTCGCAGTGAAGTCTTTGAGGCTGTAGCACCGGAGCCCGAAAGGCGGCGGTCGTTTGGTTCTCCTTTGGATTTAGTTGGGATGGAACCCTCTGGTTTTCCACTTCAACGCCCTCGAGCGGCCTCCCAAGCTTCTTTTCCACCTTCCCCCATGGTGCCTTTCCCCGCTAGATCCATTCGTTCATCCTCGCCTAGGATTGAGCCTGCCTGCCTTGACATCAAATCAGACACCCATGATCAAACACATTCTATAGCCGGTATGAATGTGGCGACCTCGTTGGATGGGGATCGAGAACACTTGGCGCTTCAACAACCTATATTGTCAATCGATGCTTTGGTGGGATCTCAGCCCTTAGAGAATAATCCGTTTGCCATACACCATTCTTCTCAGATCTCCCGCTTTGACCCCAAATCAATAGCAAGGGCACGATCTCATTCAAATGTGTCAATGGGGTCAAGATTAATCTTGGATAATGACATGGACACAGCGTCCATCCGCACTGGGGATCCTTATGCCAGGGAACGCCATTACTCGACGCTGGAGCTTTTAAGACCTAAGGTTCTTGTAATGCCAAGTCCCCTTCAACCTGTATCTTCCAATATCACACCCGATCCTCCTCGTAAATTTAGAGACGGTTTTGAATTGTCGGCAGACGGCCCTCCTTTACCACTAGGTGCTCGTTCAAGTCGACGGATATCTTCTCTATCCCTTCTTGAACCAGGTGGCGAGAATATTCCATTAGCTTCGAATTCTTTTACGCCAAACCCCTTCACAGATTTGACGTTGTCGCAGAAAACATTTCGTAATACCCTGGTTGTGGCAGATCAATCTTCCTCGTGTGTTGGACTTGCGAATAATCTCCCTCGAGCCGCCGAAGACGGGGAAAAAGTAGAACTCGATCCAGCTGCGAATGAAGAAGCTCTAGTTTCTCACAATGTCGACCTTATTTCTTCCAAAGGATCTCGTCCTGCTGGGAAACTCTATGGGAAAAGTCTAATTGACGACCTCGAGAATCGCAAGGCTCAAATGCGGAGCAAACAACGGTAATATACCTGGCTATCAAGAGCTCTCATCCCCCACTGACTATCCATCACATTAGAGTATTTACAGGCGATCAACGGCCGTTGATGATGGCTCGTGAACGGTCTAGCACTCTCATTGATCCCGTATCATTGCAGACCCGCCCAACGAACCAGCGCATAAGTTCTTATGGCCCTCAAAGTGGTCTGGCTCGACACCCTTCAGTCACGATTAAGCCCCTCCTCAATTTTGATGGCGAAGACGAAAAGCTACTGCAGCCATCCGCCACCCCCAACCGTTTACCAAATAGTCGTTCAGTGTTTGGTGTTGATACGCTATGGCAACGTGAGATGGCAAAGCTGAAAGAGCTCCAAGGGGCGGAGGAACGGGAAAACGCAGAGAATTTGAAAAGAGAGGAAGAGGCTGAAAAGAGGAAACAAGAAAAGAAACAGCGGAAGAAGAAAAGGGGTCAAAATACAGGTCTTGTTGAAGATATCAATGAAACTCGGGAACCCCGTATCTCTACCGAACCGCCTACCTTGCCCAACATCCGACGAACTTCAAGACGGGTACCGCCAAAGCCTTCTGAATTTGATGTCAGCTCCGAAAGTGAAGATTTACTGTTTCCCACACAGGAAAAGGAATCAAATGCCTGGCACTCCTCCGATGAAGAGGCCACTGGCCCTAGACGTACCACTGGCACTGGTCCGCGTTACCCAAAACAACAACAAAAGGCTTTCCCGCATACTGATGAAGACAGCGAGGAGGATGTACCTCTAGCCGTTACAATTCACAAGGCTGCCGCTCGTGCAGCATTCTCGAACTCTCATAGGCACCCGCTTGATTCTGATGATGAGGACCGGCCACTGTCCCATGTCCTCAAGGCGAAATCCGTTGCATCTGCAACGCAGAGTAAGACCAACGCCCTTTTTGTTGATCCTCAGAGCAGATTCAACGATGACGATCAACCGCTTGGCCTACAAGTCTCAAGAATAAACCTACATCCTTCCGAAGATGAGGACAATACACCACTTGCTTTCCATCCTGAACAGCAGCGCAGAACTCAGCATCAATTGATGGCGCAACAGCATCAGCATCAACAGCAACTCATGATGCAAGCACAGCTTCAGAGCAGCATAATGATGAACTTGACAACACCTGGCTATTATCCACAACCTATATTGAACCCTGTAGCTATGTTGCAGATGCAAGTACCAATGCCCATCCCTTCACCTCCCCCTATACATGATGAGGCAAAGTATGGGAGGGTTGATCGTTGGAGAAGAGATGTTGTTGTCGACCGCGAGAATATATAGGTCATACCCTATCGTTATCAAATAATTACACAGAATATAATATCTAGTAAACAGACTTTGGCGTATTTTACCATCCACGTCAAAACAATCAAGATCAGTGCTACGTGCGTCCTTGATGAAAAAGATGTCTGAGGGGAAGCAATCAAAAACATTGTCCAGGATATGAAAACATTGAGAATATCATGAAGGGTTAGCAACCCACAACTTCCGCCGAGGAACTGTAATAATCGACACATCACGTCTTTCCATCTCCTCTTCCATAAGTCTCTGCCGCGTATCGTCATCAAGGTCATCGTCTGTTTCAACACTGAGAGGACTTCCGTGAGAATGCGACAAATCGTCTAGTTGTGCTGATGCGTGGAATGGAGGACGATGGTGTGCATATGGGCCTTGAATGCTTGGAGGGTCAGTGTTGAGTGGGTCGAGTATGTGCGCAGGATGTGCATGAGAAATTAATTTGTTACGAAGACCCCAGAGGGCCGCAGTTAATAGTGAGGATGCAGGGCGGCCATTCCAAGCCAATGCTATCATAGCAACATAATACGCCATAATCCAAAGAAGGAAGAGGACGAATAAGTAATGTGGAGCTCTTGTCCATATTGCAACGAGAGTCAATGCAGACAATCCAAGAATGGATATCTGCACCAAGATCGCGAATAGCCACGTGAAATAGATGGAGGGGTTGATCACAGAAGGTGACGGTGTCTCGGCAATTGCATTTGCGAAATGTTGTGCATTGTGAGTCTGAGTAATGGCGAAGTCGAGTTCTCCCTAGACATAAATAACGTATATCGGGGACAGGAGAGGAAGAAGAAAACTTGTGGCTCACCACTGCATTAAGACTCCGCCGGCGCAAAAGCCAGTCTATATCACCTAATCTCCTTAATGCTGGTAAATCGTAGGATCCTGGCATTGGCGCTGATGGCCTGGCCTCATTCAACTCCCTTACCCTGCTAGGGCGGTTGAGAACTTCAAACCCTTTGTGAGGGGTGGTTGGTACGCTCGATTCAGCCGACATGCCTCCATCGTTGCTTGATCGCAACATAAGGAAGTTAGGAGCATCAAACGACTGCATTCTCACGGGAGGAGAGGAAGGTGGCGACGAGTTATACACGCTTGGCGTGACACTATGTGAATGCGGATGATTTGGGTCGATCTTTTCGTCCAGAGATCTTGTACGGCCATTGGGACTTCTCTGACTATGGCCGTCAGTCGAGGCGGGGGAACGTACGTAAAAGCAAGCAAAGAAAAGATACAGCAGGGGTATGAGGACATAGAGGCAGAGAAAAAAAGTCAGACCAGCTATTCCATGCGCAGTTTTGAGGTGAATATTTTGGGTTGAAGCCCTTGAGGAGATTGTAGTAAAAGACAAGATCAACCCAACGACGCCAATAAGGTAGGCAACAACACCCGTTACTGCAGCCACAGCGATAAGGCCAACGTGTTGAACAGGTATCCACTTGCCATCCGAAGTTGGGTGAGCCCAACGGAAAAAGAGGAGTACCGGCAAGGATGCCACAAGGGATAGAGGTAGAAGTAGTTTGTGTGAAAAACCAGTTTCGAATTGATGAAAATAAGGTCCGGGTACCCCAGGAGTAGATACATTATTCGAGAGTGAAGCGTTTGGAATGAGAGAGGCACATTGTGTCAAATATTTGGCAAGAACGCCTGACCCATCTGCATTGATGCCTGTTTGCAGTTGACCATTCCCGAAACCAGTCCAATTCGGATTTGAAGGCGTAATAACACCATTGTATGCTCTAAGAAGCCATAGTTCAGATAAGAAATTGCCGCTCGCGTCTTGGCCGCCAAATATCTAGAGATTAAAAATTGGATTCCGGGAATGGTCGCCTGAGTAAAACATCGCTTACAATGGTATCTGCAGAATTGTTCCGAGAATTTCCCACAAGTGCTTGAGAAAAGGACAACCCTGCTGCACCCTCTCTCGGAGTAGGAAATGTAATGGATCCTGAGGAACCTGGGTCACCAGACGGTAGGACTCTGACCCATGTTCCCGTATTTATATCCAGGATAGCCTAACGATGAGATGAGAAGAAGAATTTGAAAACATTTGAACGAAGACCCAAACTCACCACCTCCCCTTGGGCGAGGCCATCAGAGCCCTCCCAGAGTGAAGAATTGAAATTTCCCAACAAGAGAAATATCTGGGAGGTAAAGGCGGTGGAAAATCCATTTAAATTTGGAACCAATGTTGCGCCTACCCTCGGGGCGGGACAGGAACCAGGAAATATGGCTGCCTGGTGCTGAACCTCAATCACAAAGGAATCTTGTCTTGCGCATGTCACATTTACAGCTGTCAGAGATGCCGAGGAGTCACATCCCCCTGTAGCAATAATCTGAGAAGAAATCACGGCGCCTGCTTGTTCCAGTCGAGAAGGAAGGTTTCCGATGGATAGATGGTTCCAACTTCCGCTCACATTATTCGGCAAATTGGATGACAAGGTTCCAGAGATATTCAATCTCCACACGTCCGATAAGCTATTGACGGTTGCGCCGTCGAAGCCGCCAGCGATATAAAATGTATTGTTTGGTCCTGGGACGACGGGATCCTGGTTTGGGGGCGTCCTGATATCAATCCCCCCAGATGCACCCCACCTGCCAGAGGGCCCACCAGGTGACACATTCACCTCAGACCAGAATTGATTGTTAAAGTCATATTCCTAATAAATAAATAAAAAAAATAAAAAATTTGTAAATTGCAGCGTTGGCAATGAAATTTTCAGTTTACCCAGACATCCGATAGAGCCTTGCCATCCGAACCCTTTCCGCCAATTACGACGAATCCCTGACGACTGCATTCTAAATTCAGTTTGATTCCTAAAAAATGGTTATGATTTTAAGGCAGGACTAACTTGCTTGCAGCAAAATCGCATCCATACACAGCTGCACTCCTCGCAGGAGGGCTACGTTGGAGATTGGCCGGAGGAGACGGTGTCGACCAGGTTAACGTTTGGAGATTCAGTCTACGTTGTGTGCAACCGAATCAAGTGGTCAGATGGGCAATCGGCAAAACTTGAACTCACAAGAAGGTTTGAGATTGAGGGAAACCACTCTCTGATACACCTCCGAATACGATGAGGGATCGGCTAGGACGAGGTCAAGAAAAATGTCCACAGTTTGACACTTGGAACACAAACCTCGTTTCATCATAACCAATGGCAGCATCTTTGAGCGGAGGAGGTTGAGTAGACCCCTGGAGAAGGCCAGTTATGTTAATCCACTGGAGGGGAGGAATGGCAGCGGTTGTTGAAATGTTCTGGGCGTGAATGTTTTGAAGTAACCGGAGAAAGGAGAAGAGAAGAAAGAGATGACCAAGCGCCATTCAGACCACGAAACTGTCCCCTCCCCCTCCCCTACAGGACGGATTGAGAAATGCACGCAACAGTCACTTCAACTTGTCACGTTAGCTCGGAATTCCCCGCCAGACATTTTCTTGAACTGCACTCACAATGGCGGTCCCTAACAAGCGACTGCTAACAGACGAGATACGCGAGACCCTGGTATCTTTCGATGGAGCCTCCTCGTCATCGGGGTTAGTCAATTTCGGCACGAATCAAAACCGGTTTTTTGATTCTGTTGTTATAGAACCCCAGAGGACCTTGTCCAACGCTTGAGGAGCACTGCATCACGCGCTAGGAAGAGTAAGATTATCCTTTGAAATATAGATTGTCCTTTGAAATACATGCCCAATTGAGATCTTTTATATGTCTAGGCGTTACAGAAGGGTACCGCACACCCCCTTCATTCTCCAAAGCACCCTCCACGGGCACAATCTTCCAATCTATGAACGACACAATGCGAGAAGTCTACTCCAATCTTCCGGCTAATGCCAATGCAACTGATAACCTGAGTTCACGGAAAAGATCGCGCTCAGTAACTGAGGGTGATGAGCGAGGTTCCATCCCCGAAGACAGTGAAATGCCTGTGGACGCCGAACAGAAAGCCGGAATCATCCCGTCACAATATGGAGGAGGCACCTTCCCATCTATTAGACCAACTAAAGGCCTCAGGGTCTCAAGGCATCCACTTCTACAGACACGGTCTTTACCCAGCGAGTCATTTTCTTTTGGGCATGGCATGGATCTTAGTTCTGAAGCCAATAAGCCGGTACCGATAAACCAAGAGGATGATTGGAGTGCTGAAAGTGTGTTTCGGCCATCAGAACAACAACTCGACCCCATGATCCTGTAACAAGTAAGCCCACATACTAGTGTGGACAATCCTTGCCCCACTAACATTCTCGCAACAAAGGCCCAACAATATGAAATTACAAGCTTATTCAATATGGGCTGCCGATTTACACAACAAAATCTGTAATTGTAAAAATAACGCTGTAAGCGGTTTGAGAAACCAGTCAACTCAGCTTCGCTAAGCATCATCAAGGGCGTTTGTGGGTCCGATCGTCTAAATTGATTCGCGGTACCTTGGCCTCCTTTTGGAACTTCCTTTGGAAGGAAGGGCTGTTGCCCTCATTTTTCTTGTTCTTCAGATTCTTTTCAGACACAACCTTTTGTCAAGTTTTGTCCCCACTTCAAAAAGGCACAAGGTTCAGATAGAAGGGGCGTCTGAGAGCAGCATCACCTTTGGAATATATGCATCTCATAATGAGTATTTTTTTTTAGCAGTGCTCGGAAGTTTTGGTATCCCCTTGTTTGATAGTGTGTGTGTGTTGTATTTGGATCATCCTATATAATACAGGACAAAGACCAACACTGCCTACCCTCCCCTCTGTTCATCCTTCTGTTGTTATCAGACATTTCCCAAGTAAGAACCCCATATACATAATCCGATGGTTCCATTGATCCCGCGTTCATTCATTGCGATCTAGGATGCGTCACGCTGGCTGCCACCCACAGAGGGCCCACAAGTGCGACCACGCCTATGAATATTTTTTCGTCAGCGATACGAAGGCGTTACCATCTTTCTTGACGCTTACTAACTGCCTGTTCTTGGATTGGTGAGTTTCTGCCTCTCATATATTTTTCTTTTCATCGATTACAAGCGTCCAACCCACTTATCAAGTCGCCCCCATGCACCCCATGGGCCATTATTGAAACCTGCGTAAGCCCTCATTGTCTATTCACTGTGGCTTCTCCATGGTACTTACCCTGTCTTGATTTTATTCGAAGGAGCCGGCCACTTACATTCGAACAAGTATTCAACCCAAACAATTACTTTAATGTTGTTGAAATTTTGGATAACAAGTTCCGCAATTTTTTCGTGTATTCTCAAACATATCGTCACGAGCACCAGGATGATGTTAAGGATTCTGTTGGGTTTGAACTCGACACAGAATTCTATACACCTGAAGCTGTTTTGGATGACATCGAAAAGGACCGACTCGGAGAATGGCTCAAATTCGTCATTAATATAGGAAAGGTGGATGGAAAAGGACCAGCAATTTATCAATGCCTCCATCACATTGAAAACAAACTTGAAGCTGACAAGAATGGCCGACCAGTACAAAGCACCTGTAATTATAAAGGCGCAAAACAGACTGTCAAACGACATGTCAACTCGGTCCACTTTGGGAGGCGGTGGGTTTCTTACATAGCCATTTCTTGAGTAGATCTCAACGTACCATTTTAGCCCCTGGGTTTGCGAGCGCTGCTTCAAAGCATTTAATCAGGTTTGTCTCAATGGTTTCGAAGCCGCGAGACATTGATAACTGACTGACCCGTTACCTGCAGAAGTCAACACTAGACATTCACATTAATGCTCGACAGTTAGTTCTGAATTTGTTAACTATGACAATTCTCATACTGAATAGTCTATATCAGTACTCAGATAAAGCCTCACAAATGTCGACACTGTCCTGAGAGTTTCACAGACCCAGCGAAGCGTCACAAACACTGTTTGAAGGACCATCCCGATATTCCAATGCCAAGGCGGAGAAAGGCGCCCTATAAATCAGTTTCGTCGTCTCCGCTCTAGGTTGCAAGTTTCCTTTCATAACAGACAGTAGCAGACGATCTTGACTGCTGAGTCTGTTCTACTTCTTGATTTGTATCTTCTTGCTTCTTGTTTCGGATAGACGTTCTCTCTCTATCCATATGTGTCTATTTTCAAAATTTGCACCTTGTGTGATCGAGGCTCGAGTTATCGAACTTAGAATTTCCCAATCAAGAGTCGCTTATGTACGAATCGGCATAGCTTCTGCACTTATGTAACACCACTTACATCTCTGGTTCGGATGCCCTCAAAGCAGCCGATGCTTGGGAGCCTTGCTGTTCAAGGCCCTTCGTTGAATCCCCAGAAAATCCATGTGTCGCCAACAACTTGCCAGGATTTGTCCCTATTCAAAGGTTGGCACTGTCGTCTTGCAGTTATGCTAACAGCTTAACTCGTTAACCAGACATCCTCAAGGAATATAGGCGCCTTGACGATACGATAGTGATGCGACTCAACCGGGCTAACGCCGCTATGAGAGACCAAGATAGGATGCATGGTCTGCGGGAAGGCAACAGTTTACAAGATCATGCTTGTGAATACATTTGGCGAGAGCTGGTCGGTGAGTTCTATACTTCTACTTAATCTACCGCTCTGACATCCCAGCCTAGGCAATTGGAAACGTCGGACACAACTCGTTGAGTATTGTGTCGCCGTTGTTGACCAGTCGTTGACCGAGAAGAGGAATGCGTTGGAAGGTCAAGAACAGGACCCATCGAATGGGAGAAAGACCCAGGGAGCAATTTATGAAGAGGAAGTAAAGGTGAATCATGGTTAAATATCTACTAGCTGTGGAACGTTCGTGAACATGTTTCTTCCAGCGACAACAAGTTCATAGAGAACTCACAGTTGAATCCATCGTTCGCAAGCGCTCTGCTGATGGTATGTTGTTCGATTAAATTATGAGGCGAGGTTTCCATCTCTTAATCTCGGTGGCACCTTTCCTAGCTTTCCATGCTCGTTGCCAATACTTTGTGCCACCGCTAACCGACGTTGAGGTTCGTAGGATGTGGGAAGGTGCTCAAAAATAACTGGTGACTTTATGGATGAGGGTCGATGCTGTGGGAGGTGGGGACATGCAGCTTTTGGCGTCGCGGGGTAGACAATTCGGCTTTTGAGGCAAGTTGTTTCGCATATCTACTTCGAAATCGTCATCCTAGTTTGCCGTTTGTTCGGCCACAGCGTGTCGGTCGGTATCGTGGATAAGTCCCGGTCTTCCATGGCGCTGCTTGCCATAGGGTCACCGAACTACAGTTCATTTTTTGAAACGCTTTCGACAGCTGCGAAAGTAGTCATTAATGATAGAGGCTGAGACATGGCGCGACGCATGGCATGACGCAATGCTTCGCGATTCTCAGCGTTCATCCTCCCCTCATGAGGTCCTTTGCTGTTCTTGCCATGATGGTGCCCGCCATATTGGCGGTCCTCCCAACCTCTAAAAACGGGCAGTTTCATTTAAATGGCGCCGATATCAAAGTACAAGTGCAATTAGGCGTCATGAGTCGCTGTCCTGATGCCATGCTGTGCGAAAGTAGATTCGATGAAGTGCTGGACAAAGTCGCGGACAAAGTCCAGCTGTCACTCATTTATGTAGCGAGGTAAGCGAACACGATCATTACCATCTTAACCCTTGGCAGACGTTTGACCCAGAATTGACGACAACCAACCTGACTTCGGGGTTTGGTGCATGCATGGAGCAGAGGAGTGTGCAGGGAATGTACAACAACTCTGCGTTAACAAATACGCCCCATTCTCGAGCTGGTGGGAGTTTGTAAGATGCCAGAATTATCAAGGAAGGGAGGTCATCGGCACACCTGAAATTGCTCTCAAGTGCGCTCAAACGGCGGGTATCGATTGGGAAACTGGCGGTGCTGGTGCATGTGCAGGACTCGATGGCAGTGGGAAGGCTTCAGAGGGAGTGGCCCTGCTTCGAGAGAGTGCCATCCTTGGTCATGAGTTAGGAATCTCGTAAGGAGTCTCCGCTGCACTTTTTGGACAGCCGATCTTATAAGTGAACAGGAAAAGCTGCACTGTGCTAATCAGTGGCAAGGCAGTTTGTGTGCATGACGGTACTTGGAAAGACTGCGAAGTAAGTCGAATATTTTACTTGTTTACCGCACGCTATTTAATTTCTCAATTAGAATGGCCACACCGTGAATGACTTCGTCAGACAAATAGAGGAAGAATACGACTGGTTGAATCAGTAGTCGGCTTCTTTTGTATTAGGACAAAGTGCTTCATATTTTCACCAATAGCAATACATATGGTTAGCCCCATGCTAATTCGTATAGGATCACCAGTAAATTGATTGGGATGAGAGGTACTGAGTATTATGAGTATAAAAGGAAATGTGATTTAATGTGTAGCCACCCACTTCGCATCAGTGTCCGCACAGCGCCAATGAGGTCAATCAACCTCGCCTTCATTCCGGCATCTGGTTGCGGGGGATTATAGCCATTCTGGTCATATGTTTGTTGAAATCCATCCCGAACTTGACGTGAAGTAGACAACCACCCAACTTGTTGGATACTCAGCATGGAACTTGAACAAGGGACAAAGCACAACAGTAACATACTTTTAGCAAGAAAGCGTTCTTCATTCAGGATAGCGATTGCATTTATCATGAGGAGGGATACGTAGAGAATCGTTCCAATCCCGAACAAAGCCATTTAATGAAGGAATAATGTAAGGGTAAGGAATCTAGACGGTGGCGAAATGTGGAAAGACGCGTGACTGTGACGGTTTTGCTCGGTTTCTCTAGATCTGTTCACTCAACAAATTCAATGCAGGTTTACCGTCGCCAAGGTGTGTCAACAAGAACCACAGTATACTTTGCTGTTACTCACATGCTCAAAAGCCCTATTTCTACTCAGGCCTAGGCCGCCGACCGCCAGCATTTTGGTAGGGCATATATGGAGCCGGAGGTACGTCCCAATGCTCAAAACATTTTGCCTTGAAGTGACAAGTGATTCCCTAGCGCGAGCTTTTTCCGCCCTTTGGACTGGGTACGCGAAAAGCTGGCAACAGGTGTGAAAGAGAACCAATCCGAGGAGGAAATCCAAGCCGCGAAGGAGCAAGCAAAGCAGGCGGGAGTCAGCAATGTGTTCGAGGATGTTGCAGCGAAACCGAAAGCCGAAGCTTCGATAGAGTCTCACGAAAAAGGGAAGAAGAAAGGGCCTTCAAAGGTCAAACCCAGCTCCGTGCGTTTTATAGGCCATTCCCGCTCAACTATGCTCATCGAACCTTGCAGCATAAATATTCGACGGCCAACTTCAAAATTTCCCATCGCAAATTGAACATGCTTGGTCGGCAGATATCTGGAAAACCTATTGACTATGCTATTCTGCAAATGCAATTCAGTGAAAAGCGAGCAAGTACGCGAATTATGAACATGCTAGCCACTGCCCGTGACCATGCTGCCCGGTACAAGAAACTAGAGCAAGGAAAACTTGTCATTGGTTAGTATTTAAATCAAGTTGTCAAGAATTCTAAACTCTTCTCTTGTTGCCAATCTAGCTGAAGCATGGGTTACAAAAGGCCCCCGACCTCCTACCCGGATAGAACCGCGAGGGCGAGGTCATTACGGTACACGGACGCATCCCCATTCAAAAATCAGTGTGATTTTGAAAGAGGGGTCAACGCTGGAACAGCAAAAGGCTGCGGCCAGAAAGCGAAAGCTCAGTAAAATAGTTTCGGCTGCCATCGTCAGAGAGGATAAGCCTATCCGGAACCCGTCACCAACCTGGGGATGGTGAAGCAGAGCCAACTTAATTTAATATGTACTCTACTCTTATGTAGTTAATGCAGCGTTAATGCCTGAGACAGGTGAGAGTCCGAAATTGATGGATAAAAATAATCATGCAGAATTGGACACGTTGATGCAGTGTAACATGTTAACACCTACCACTACAATGTCAAAACCTTGGCGGATTTTCCCTCTTTTCCTGGTTGCGGCATCTGCATTTGCATCTAGCCAATCTTTTGGGAATACAGCTATTGTCCGCACTATTGAACTCGGGGGCTCGGTGGCGCACATCACGACAACTTATGCTATCAAATCTCAAGAGGATGGGCTTACGACATACAGAGTTGCTCTTGGGCGTGATGATAAAGAAAAAACAAGCTGGTTGGAAGCTAAAGTGAAAGGCCAGAAGACAGCGCTTGTAGTGAAAGAGCACGCGTTTGATGTTGACGGGTATGTTGACTTCTATAACTCTTCCCAGTCACCCGTGTCGATTGTCCATCTTCAAGGGAATATTATCCCGTCGATATTGTTCTGCCAAAAGCGTTGTCCATCAATGATACATTGAACCTTGTCCTGGAAACCGTTCAGACACACGCCTCGCAACCGTGGCCTGCTACTGCGGGACAGAATGAGGATCAAACGCTCAGGTATTCAACCGACTTGTTCGTCGTCAGCCCTTATACCACCTCGGTTCAACGCACCAAGATAAAGTATGAATTGTCTTTACCATAACTTCAATTGAACAAGTTCACCCTCTTTTGACAGGTCCCTTACACCTCGTGTAGTTTCATTTACAACGCCCAAAAACACCGACAGGTTCACAAAGGATGCTCCAGCTTCAAAAGCGGGCGCAACTATAACATACGGGCCCTTCAACGATATCCCACCTAGCACATCCCGTTCTTTCTCAGATAAATACCAAGAACGCGTCACGGTTCACTACCATCATGATCAACCTGTTGTCGAGGTCATCACACTCAAACGGACGGTGGAAATTAGCCACTGGGGTGCCAATCTCAACACCGAGGATAACATTGTCTTACATAACGCAGGTCCTAAGTAATATTCCTTGCTGTGTTCCACCATTCAGTTTTGCTCATACTTTCTCTCTGAAGGCTGAAGGGCCATTTCTCACGACTTGACCACCAAATGCAAGCCTTCTACAAACGTCCTGCCCCCCATGTTCTGCCTGCCTTGAATCTCCATCTGCCATCTGGTATCCGAAGTGCATATTACTATGATACCATTGGTAACGTTTCGACCTCCAAGTTAAGAGTTGTGCCTTCGGTCCCAAAGAACAGACAAGGAACACAATACAGTCTTTTGGAATTCAAACCCCGCTATCCGATATTAGGCGGTTGGAATTACAGCTTCACACTTGGATGGGATACACCGCTTGAGGATTCCGCCAGCTATGACAAGACAACAGGCAGATATATCGTCGAAGTGCCTATCATGACCCCCATTCTTGGCGCAGTTGTCAATGAGGAGGAATTGACGGTTATTTTTCCTGAAGGAGCAACGTAAGCCTAATGCCTTCGTTTAGCTTGGTGCTAAGTCTTTTCTTTGATTCCAGGGACGTTCATTTCGTCGCGCCATTCCCTGCTGTTTCGAGCTGGATGGGTACTCACACAACATACCTTGACACCACCGGTCGCCCCATCCTGACCTTCAACTACAAGGACCTCGTAGTCAAGCACGCTGAATCAATCTTTGTGGGTTTCTTCTCCGAGTTTGAGTTCTCTCCATCTAAATTGTAGTATAAGGTGTCATACAAAGTCTCCTGGTCAGCCCACCTAAAAAAGCCTCTTGCCGTTGGAACGGTGTTCCTTGGTCTCTTTAGCTTGGGTATGATAGCACGCCGGGTGAACCTCACACTACATCAGAAACGAAGAACGTCAGAAAAGTAAATTATAAACGCTAATAGCTATATATATCACACGTACTTCGTCACATTTTCCATTTGTATCCAAATGTTAATTGTGTGACTGCGATCTCCCTTTTATTTATGGTATATCCTTGACTTGAATCACCCGGTACAGCTCATACGTATATCTCAACGATGCTCCGTACTATTTCCAAGGGAGGTGCCAGGCGTAGGAACACGGTCGCAGGCGTATGCAATCAGCTACCAGCGCACCAGGTTTTTCTCGAAACCTTTTCGACGTGGCTCCACGCACACCATTCACCACAAAATCTATCGTTGAGGAGTGACTTAGAGGGATCTTCCATATCCGATATCCCGGCATGGGGACACTACAGTGGTCGCTTTATCTCAGTGCGCCACTCATCTCGTCAGCCTGGTGCAAGAGAGGCAGAGGTTGCCCAGTTACCTCGCTTCCTTCGAAGGCAGCAGTCAAAACCAACTGCTCTTGGCCCTATGAAAGGAAAAAGGCCGGAATCTAACCCTGCCCCAACTGCCTTTCGTTCACGACATCACGATTCTTTGAAGGAAGTTCCCAAGGCTGCGATGAAGCCCCTGGAACCCCATGTCTTGTCAGCGAGACTAAAAAGGTCGTGCAACGAAGGAAAAGTTGACGATGCGGTATTTATGCTGAAAAATGCCCCTCTCGACGCTCAAAATACGCAAGTGTGGAATACTCTGATATGGGAGTGTTTGAAAGTAAAAAGATATCAACTGGCTTACCAGCTCTTCGTCGACGTGAGTACGCTCTGTACAATCGTGTAAAATTGGCTGACGTTTTACTGCATAGATGAAAAGAAGGGGTTTCAGTCCGACAACAAGGACCTTCCAAACCATGTTCAATGGGCTTTCTCGAATTGACGATTGGTCAACACATCCGAAGCAGTTGGCAAACGCACGTTCTCTATACCAAGCGTTCCAGCGCCATATATCCTCCATCAAAAGGCACAACCCAACCGACGCAGACCTTTTCATAGATCCCCTTGCTGGTTATATCCGGATAATGGGAAAGGCAGGGGAATACCAGGAAGTATTTGATGTCTATTATGCCATGGATCAAGATGGGCCGCTTGCACCTAATCAATTCATCTTCGCGGCCATGTTCCAAGCAATCATTGCAGCGAAAGCTGACACGATGGAGGGCAGTGTCAAGGTCGCTGCGGATGCAAGACTGCTTTGGAATCAGATGCTTCGGGTTTCGAAAAAGAACCAGTCTATCACTCCTGATTCTTACACCGTTTCCTCTGCGTTATCAGCACTATCGGGAGGCAATGAAGTAGACTACGAGTTAGCATTTAACATCGTCTCAGAGTACTATGGATTAGAAGCAAACAGGATGACCCCCAAACCTGGAATCCTCTCTCTCCAAGCCGAATCCCTCGCTGCCATACTTAGGCTTTGCAACCAAACAAAGAAACATGAGCTTTGCACCCAATTCTTGCAGCAAGTCAAGCGAAGACCAGAAGAAATCGGAGGGACATCTATTCTTGATCGGGGACATATGGAGGAGGTCCTAAAAGCGGACCTCATGCTCCGCGAACTAGGACTTGGATATCACGCCCTCGAAATATTGGAATGGATGTTACGTCAGGAAATTACTGGGCGTAATGGTCCAAAAATGCGTCCATCGTTGGCGACATATAACCTCGTCATGCAATCCTGCTGGCATGGTGTAGATTGGATCTCGGCCACCCGAACATTCGAGTTACTCTCTGGTTATCATGCCCACGATTTTATGGATGGATCCATTGCTGACACTCCGAGATTGGATAAACGTGGTCCTGGAAGGAATCTCGCGCCTAGTGCAGAAATCATGGCTTCATTCCTCCGAACAGCAATGGCAACCAAGAACCGCGCAAATATGCGTCAGGCGCTGCGTATAGTTGAATATCTTGGCTTCGATACCATTCTGCGGTCGGGTGGGGATGACAAGCGTGAAACGCTCAGAGCGGCCAAACATCGGGAATTCTTTGGGAAGAAATTCTCTTCAGCTGTAGTGGACACCGTTTCGCAAGTAATGGGGGAAGGAGGTAAATATGCTAGACCTGAAGATGCAGCAAAATGGATGTTATTAGCACATCAGGCAAGTGGAAACGAAGATAGTGGTCCTAAACCCATTATGCGGCGTATGGGAACGAGGGGCAGAAGGTGAAGTCCACGCGCCCACATACAGATTAAGACGTCAGCCTTATTTTCCCCAATATGTAATTGAATTCCATAACGAATCCGAGTCCTCGAAAAATAATAGAATTAGAAAGCACGCATCAAATAGTCCATCACTACCACTACCTATATTAAACAATGTTGTACTACAACTCGGCAAAACAACTCGAGAAGGTCCATAAAAAACCATAAATCATGTGCCTATGCGATAGATTTGGGTCGGTCGCCCGGTTGCAGGTTGCTCGATTTGCGGTCGAAACTATGGAATGCAGGGCTCGGAGGCACAAAGGTATCCTCTGTAATTGCCATTGAGACAGGCTCGTAAACGTGAGGCGGAGGTCCTCCAGCGATATAACTGTTCCTAGGATTCAAGGGCATGGAGCTCATGGAATTAGGATCCCGAGGAGGCATTGGACTCATGCGACCCATCGGCGTCCTAGCGACAGGACGTAGCCGGCGCTTGCGAATGAACGACACGAGCCATACCATACAGCAAACGATGAGGATAAGAGCGTTGAGAGCCACGATACCAAGCATCGCGGGAATGAATTTTCCAATTAATTCAAGAGATTGAGAGATATCATTCGAGATGGAGAAGGAGGGGGCGACAGAAACACCATCAAGTCCCACGAAAGTAATGTTGGTCCTTGGGGTGCCACCGCGAAGTTCGTGGAAATTGATCGAGGCTTGGTCTGCATCAACGATTGAGAGGAGCTTCATGTAAGGATCACCCATGTGTCCCGATTCCTCAAAGTCGCCAAAATCGTAGAGAGAGTAAACAGATCGCAGGAAATTGTCCCCAATAAGCCAATCACTGACATAGTCTGTCAGTTACATCATTCACAAATGGGGAGCGGTCTTACAAATCGTTCCCAATGCTGAATGACTGGGGTACAAATGAACCGATACACATTGACGGATCAACAGCTGTTGAAGGATTCACGTCCAAAGGGTGGATTGGGAAAACTTGCCCGCTGAGAATAGGGTGTTAGCACCAGAGCGAAAGGCAACAACTACAAAATGACAAACCCAATTTGCAACGCCATATTTATTTCAGTGGCACAAGGAACCCGCCAGTATCCAATTGTGGCATCATAATGAGCACCTGATACACCACTATAAATCGCATCGCAGATTTCTTTTGGTGCATAACTATCACAGTCTGCATGAGAAACTGGGATATGGAACAAATAAAATTGGGGGCACTTACGTGTATGAGGAACCACTGTCCATGAGAACAACCGCCTTGTTGCTCGGCGCCCCTACAACCTTAGTTGTGGGAACGGTAATAGTGTTGTTGACAATGACTGCATCGAGTAACAAATTCCAGCGATAGGGGTTACTTATGGGCCAAGTTGGAATACGTTCGTTTCCGGAGACATGTGCATACTTTGGCTCGAGCTCCCCTGTTTCAAGTTGAGTATGGTTCAACTGATAAACAATTCAAAGATATTTACCAATGGAGAAACTACCCTCGATTTCATCTGACTTATCTGAGTTCCGTTGCAAAGCAAAGGCAATGAAGTTCGGTTCTGTCGGGTTGGTTTCAAAGAGGTTAAATAATAAGCTGCGGCCGGTCGATTGTTGAGTATCGTTGATGACAAGGTCTATCGAAGAAAGGCGATTGAAACCCAGTCCTGTGATACCCTGGGCACCGTATCCCATTGCTGGGTTTCTGACGTCTTCTGCGTCAAGAAAGGCTTGTTTAGGGACGGAGATGCTAGCATGAACCAGGTCAATTCTGGCACCCTATGAGGACGTTGCACGTATGTACCCAACAAATTCCACGGGAGCATATGCGACATGGCCAGACGCCCAGCCGATTGCATACTGAAATAAGAGGACGATTAAAATGGTCAATATCAGGGAACAATGGAAATGCCCACAGTGAGGTTATAGGTCTGTGACTATTCGGAGTAAGCCAGCAAATCCGTGTGGTCGAACGAGAGAAAATTGCTAACCGTAACAGTAGTGTTGGGTATGGGATATGTATCTCCTTTGATAAAGAGGTCAGAAGAGCCTGTGTCCAATTGCACGGAGTATTCTACGACAGGTTGAGTTGAAGACACGAATTGTTTCCAGTTTGTTGAAGACACCAACCGACATTTCCCACAGTAATCTATGCCAGGAGTTAGTGAAATGTTTGGCTCATGGAATGCCCAGGGAACCTACGTTCGCTAGGTATATTAAGTCGTGTACCGAACTGATCCAGGAGCGTTAAGCAACACAATCGTGATATAAGGGAAAGAAAAGTCACTCAAGATCAAAAGTGTTGCCGCTTCCTGATTCTGCATCCACAGTTACCTGAAAGTCTGAGCCTGCACCTCGCCGTTGGAAGGGTTGGGAAGTTTTGACTTTCTTGATGGTAAGTTTATGGGCTGATGACAGGACAGCTATAAGAGCCAGGGAGAAGGAAAGACGGAGCTTCATGGAGACAACGAGCGGCTGGAGAGATAAAGAGCGTGACGCAGTGGGGAGGGAGGGGCGTACGAAGACCAACTGGTCGTCGCTGAGCAAGGTCAGAACTTTGGTCAGGACAGCTGCGGGTTTGTTTGTTCTTCTGATTTTGATCTTCAAAAGATGTACGTAAGTTTCATTTTCTACCCTCTTCTGTCATTTATTATAAGAAGACAAGTTACTATGTACAGTGGACGACTATGCATAAAACATTTTACTTATAATAATAATGCGTAGCATGGAGAGTTCGGCTCTGACCATTAAAAATAAGGTTAACCCGGCTCGGTACCCCACATCAGCCCACGTCTTGGCATCGGTGGCGGTTTAAATAAACCTATTCTGCGGACTCCCACCTACAAACATGGCCGTTACCTCCCGGAACTCCATCTTGCGTCTCATAAATGCCTCTCAGCACTCAGCATGTCCATGTCATGGCTGCCGTCCAGTAGTTCCTCATGTAGGCCAACTGCAAACCATCAACCAGCTGAGGAACTTTGCTACACCCATTCACCATATCGAGAAGGAATATGCTTTCGAGGCGCGTTACAATAATCGTGAGACAACTTTATAATGACGTTTTGCGCACCACTCCCTAGGTCGCTGCTTCCAACTTGAGGTTTGGGGATGGTGTAACAGCAGAAGTGGGCATGGACCTCAAAAATATGAATGCCCGCAAGGTCGGACCTACCTTCAAATTATACCCATTCAAACTAATACCGAGAGACAGGTTGGAGTTTTCACTGATCCCAACGTCGCAAAGCTTCGGCCCATGAAAACGGTGAGAACTGATATTCCTTTGAAATATCTGTCTTCTAATATCATTCCGTTGTAGACTATTGCCGCTCTCGAGGCACAAGCAGGCCTTCCCTTCGAAGTATACGATAGAGTTGTCGCAGAGCCAACTGAAGATAGCTGGCGCGACGCAATTGCTTGGGCTCGCAAACATGACTTTAGCCACATTTTAGCGTATGCAACAATTTCTATCTGCTTTGGTCCCTCTGGTATGACCTTGCATTTAGTGTAGGAGGAGGAAGCGTCATCGACACGGCTAAGGCGGCTAATTTGTATGGAATTTCCACCTTTCATTCGCCACATGTACGACGAAACCTCCTAGGTTTTCAGTGTATAAAGAGGCAGATTTAATGGATTTCATCAATGCTCCTGTTGGCAAAGGACTCCCCATAGCCAAAACTTTGTTACCCCTGATCGCAATACCCACTACGGCTGGTACCGGCTCTGAAACCACAGGAACAGCCATTTTGGATATCACCTCGCGTTCCTTCAAGACTGGCATAGCCAATCGTGCTTTGAAGCCCATCCTGGGCATTGTGGTGCGTTGCAACTTGACTTGTAAAATGTAGACCTCTTAGGAGGATATTAGGACACCCACAACACCGAGTCATGCCCAACAGCTGTGCAAATAAGTGCTGGACTCGATGTTCTCTTTCACAGTATGGAAAGCTACACTGCGATACCGTGCGTTATTTTTAAATTGGATTGTCTCTTGCTGTGAATTGTACTTTTACTACTGCGCAGCTATACTGAACGTACACCACGTCCCTCCAATCCAATCCTCCGCCCTGCGTACCAGGGAAGCAACCCTGTTGCGGACATATTTTCCATCTGGGCTCTTCAAACTACCGTTACCAATCTCCCTCGCATAGCTAAAAACCCAGACGATGATGAGGCTCGCAGGCAAATGCTGTACGTAAAAGTTATTCTACATGTTCAATTTTTGACTGAGTTAAGGATGGAATAGGCTTGCTTCTTCCTTTGCAGGCATCGGATTTGGCAACGCTGGTGTTCATTTGTGCCACGGAATGAGTTATCCGGTCAGTAGGTATGCATCAATACAAATCCCATATTCTCATGGGATGTGCGTAGATTTCGGGATTGAACAAGAAAGGTCCAAAATACAAACATCCTGGCTACGTAACCGACCTCCCAATCATACCCCATGGCGTCAGTGTCGCGTTAACAGGACCAGCAGGTTAGACCCCTCGAACTTCCTTAGGGGATATATTTCATCATTCCTCTCAGTATTCCAGTTTACGGCGCCCTCTTCACCTGAACGTCATCGTCAAGCCTTGGCCATCTTCAGTTCCACCACGATCGCCGACCCCTCTATTGCCCGAATCCCAGACAAGGAGCTTGGTGCCCATTTATATGAGTCCATTGCTAGCTTCTTAGACTCCCTGGGCGTTCCTCGTGGTTTGAAGGCTGTTGGGTGAGTTTTGAAATCAATGGAAAGAGAGGTTATATTTGACAATTTCTTCAGCTACAAGGGAAGCGACATCGAGAAGCTGGTCGAGGGAACATTGCCTCAGAGACGTGTTCTTGACCTGGCCCCAGGAATTGGAGATGTTGTTGGATCCGATGGGAAAGAGCACTTGACTAGAATTATGGAGGCCTCCCTAGAATACTAGTTTTACAATCGAGTGCAGACACCGACCCCTCTTTGTTACCCTTGTTTCCGATGGTACTTATACTTACCAGCTGCCATCATTTTGAAATATTACACCATATACAACCCCTTCATCATGGCGAATTACGGTTGCTCGTCGCTTGTCGAAGGGTATTTTCTTTGACCAAGTCCTGGAATTTCACACGTGTACCACCAAATATGTCGAGGGAGCTAAATGTCAAGAATCAATAAAATTACGCTGCCCCTATTTATTCCTTGATATACCTTCCGTATGTCAAGTCCACGCGACCTCCAGATAGTTCATCAACCAAGTCTAAGTCGGAGATATCTACAGAGAAGGATGAGAAGGGTGGAAGGGTTGGACGGATATACCAGACCTCTAGCACCTCCTGCGTACGTGGTCGGTATTGTCACCCATTCGCCGAGCTCTAGGTTGTATGAGCAAATTACCAGCAACCAAGAAGGGTTGACGGACTCCGAACTAAATCTTCATCAATGCCTTGACACAGGCCTTCTACATCGGCAGCGTGGATTAAGAACTCGCTGGGTTCAGGAAAGGATATTGGTGTTGGTTGTGCGAAATTGAAGTTATCGAACTAACCTACAATATTCTGAGAGCATATCGAGTGAATCTGGAAATAGAATTCAAAACCTAGGTCCTCGAAGATATAAGGATCCGAACTCTTGGAGACCTCCATATCAGTAATATCTTGCCATTTGTTCATCGCCACAAGCCACTGGTCTACTCTCCGTCGACAGCTGGAAGTATTTGATTTAAATGACTCCGGCATGAGGTGAAATATGACTGACCTTACATCTACAACAAGCCTGTCTTTCCCAACGATTTCGGAGATAGCTTTAAGATGTTCCAACGAGAATTTGCCATCTGGAAATAAGAATGAAGTGATAATTACCTATAGATATTCTCAGTAAAGCCTTAATCAAAAAAAGCACCTAGTGAGCTTACTTTGCTTGCGCCAGCGTCTAGCCAGTACTGGGCATTTTTTTCATTAATCCCACCCCCTACTTGCAGTCCACCTAAGCTTCGCCAGGTTAATAAGTCAGATGACTATAGTGCTGATCAGAACCTGGCCAAGAAGATACTGCGTCCAGCGCTGCCTCGTCGTTCCCGGGACCAAGTTTTATGACATGACCCCCCTCAAGATTGTGCTCTTTATACACACGAGCAAATTCTCCAGCACTCTTCCTGGTCAATCCGGGGGTTGATGATTCAATAGAAGGACCGTGTTGAACAGGGTGTACGTACTTCGCGACGAAATTGGTCTTTAGAGTGTCAGGAGATTTGTCGGAGAGCGTCCCTCCAACGATCTGCTTGACATGGCCCTGGTGGAGGTCAATGCAAGGTCTGAACAGGCTGCGCCGAGGAGCCATAAAAGGTGAAGAAGTGGATAGATAAGATAAGATGCATGCTCTCGTGGCGTGGGAATAGCTTTACAGTTCACAAAATAAGGTTCAGGATGCATTATGTGGAATCCCGAATTTGGTCAACGTTAAGCACGACGTTCTTCGAGGTGAGTAAAAACCATTCATATCCTTGCTACAGGATACTGGTTGGAGAACTTTCTGTGGCATGAAATTAGAGACGGAATAGAAACACGGTCCTGATATCTTAATTCTTTATAGACATCAAAATGGCGAAAGTCAAGGCCTATGAACTTCAATCCAAGTACGTGGGGAAGGGGTTCATGGCGAGACCGAAGGCTGAGCGACGTTTCTAGGTCGAAAAATGACTTGTCCAAGCAGCTCGTGGAGCTGAAGAATGAGTTACTTACTCTGCGAGTACAGAAGATCGCAGGAGGTTCCGCATCTAAGCTCACCAAAATGTACGTGGCCGTCTATTTTTTATTCCTCTGGACCTAAATATATCTCTCTCCCTTAGCTCTGCTGTCCGCAAGTCAATTGCCCGAGTCATGACTGTGACAAACCAGAAAGCTCGCCAAAATCTCCGGGAATACTACAAAGGAAAGAAATATCTTCCTCTGGATCTGCGACCGAAGAAGACCAGGGCTATTAGACGACGGTTGAGCAAGGTGCGTTGCATGCAACTTACAGACTGATTCAATTGATTTATGTTTTCTATGTAGCACGAAGCGTCGCTGAAGACGCTGAAACAGCGCAAGAAGGATGCCAACTTCCCGATCAGGAAGTACGCTGTGAAGGCCTGAGCTCGTCTGGGTTGATACGCTTGTGCTGTACTCATGATTTTCTCTCTCTTATGAGCATAATATCCAACAACAGTACATAGTGTGCGGGTCATGAGATTACGTAATGTTCCTGCGTTGTGCTATGATCTAACTTGGGTCATCTTCTACCTTCCTATCATGTCGCCTGTTATGCGCATGCGGAGACAATCCAACTCTGATGACCCAAACCCCCAGAATAAGACCCCCCCTCAAGCGGAGAAGTCACAGCCCCGAGAACCATATCCAATCCCCAGTAGCAACCCCGCAAGCCAATATACTCTCCTTGAGAAGTTGGGCACTGGAAGCTTCGGCGTCGTCTACAAGGCCATTCACAATGACACAAAACAGATTGTGGCCGTAAAGCAGATCGGTAAGGCTCTCAATAGCTGCCTAATATTGTACATGCTTCTCATTCCCTAGTCAGACCTCGAAGATTCGGACGATGATATCTCTGAAATTCAACAAGAAATAGCCAGTCTTGCCCAGTGTGATTCGGAATATGTCACACGGTACTACGGTTCCTTCGTCGTGAACTACAAGCTATGGATCGTCATGGAATATCTCGCTGGTGGCTCTTGTCTTGACCTTCTCAAGCCTGGGCATTTCTCTGAAGCCCACATCGCCGTCATCTGTCGCGAGCTTTTGCTGGGCCTCGATTACCTCCATTCAGAAGGAACCATTCACAGAGACATCAAGGCAGCAAATGTCCTCCTGTCTTCCTCGGGCAAAGTCAAGCTTGCTGATTTTGGTGTGGCCGCACAACTGACAAACACCCTTCGACATACCTTTGTGGGGACGCCGTTTTGGATGGCACCTGAAGTCATTCGACAGGCAGGGTACGATGCTAAGGCCGACATGTGGAGTTTAGGCATAACCGCCATCGAGATGGCGAAGGGTGAGCCTCCGCTGGCCGAATACCACCCTATGCGAGTCCTATTCCTCATCCCCAAGGCAAAACCTCCTGTGCTGGAAGGGGCGTTCTCCCCTGCATTTAAGGATTTCGTTTCTCAGTGTCTAACCAAGGATCCCAAACTGGTAAGTTCGTGCCTGAATGAGTCCCGTAATGAATCTCATCTGGATACCGTACGCAGCGTCCATCTGCAAATGAATTGCTCCAACATCGATTCATTCGCACAGCGAAGAAGACCTCATATTTAACAGAACTCATAGAGAAATATCAAGACTATCGCTCACGATCGCCCCCAAAAGGTCAGGTGAATCATGCCTCCGTCAGGAGTAATGCGACATGGGATGCAAATAATACCATGAGGAGCGATTGGAACTTTGATACCATAAAAACTATCTCCGCCCTTGGGACCTTTCGCGGCACTATCAATGATCTTTCTTTACCGCCAGGCATGGTGGCTGAAGACGATGAATCGTTCGACGATGTTGATGGCCAAGATTCAATAGATACCGGCGCTGCGACCAAAGGAAGCGACCCAATTTTGACCAATGGTATGGGCATGAATCCCGACGCATCACACTCAACAATCATCGTCAAACCTCCCCGTTCGCCGGGTGGTACTGACCTGCCGTGTGACGAAACGCCAGGAGGTTAGAACCATGACCCCTGTTCGATGCCCTAGCGTCTAACCTGGATTTTTTTCAGGTGCCCCGCCAGCTTATTCAGGGTCAGTGCGTTCTTCACGTCGCGCGTCATATGCAGCGCGCACTTCGGTGGACGGCGCGGGCACAGTCTTGAGGGAAGCTGATCTTGGCACTGGTGTGGACACAATACGGCCGGTGAAAAAAGTTGATGGTGCTGGTTCCCTTAGGTTATCGTCTGAATTCGTTGGAAGTATACGAAAGGATGGCAGTATCTCTTCTCGGTCACCCACTGTGCATAAACGGGCAGCCAGTGAAACTGCGAGGGCCGGACGCAGTCTGGTTGAGGATGTTGTGCTTCCAATCTTGAGCCAAGTGCGTTATACCGGATACCAATTTTCTCAATTGCCATAGACCATTCACATCTTCAATAGCAAATCCATGACGACATGGACGCCCGGGAGATTGAGTCTTTAAGCATGCTTCAGCGAGGATTCGCTGAGCTTAGGGATGCTAATCCCGAGCTTGCGTACAACGTGATTTTGGACATTCTGCAGGGGATCAACGAGTGAAGTTTCCTTCACTCACTTCCGATTTTTAAATTGATTGACATCATCTCCAGCAACCCTGCAGTGAAACAGCATGTTCAAACCTCCCGGGGCCTGTTTCCCCATAAGCGAATCATCCGCAAGAGCGAGATGACATCCAAAGGCCTCGTCGTCACGGAGGAACAAGAGATTTCGGGCTTGCCTTCCACCTCAAGTCCTGCTAGTTCAGTAACATCGACCGACGGAGCCATTCCCCATGAAACTTCGTCACGGAAATCGCCCATCGCAGAATTATTATATATGCGATGGCTTGAAGGTCTGAAACTCAAATGGCCCAGTATGTTGTCCTCATCATAACCTCCTTCCGTGATAAACATTTGCTTGACTTGATAACATTTGTTGAGTTTCCTTGGCAATGTTCATATTCATCTAAATCCATCTAATTGACACGTTGACGACCTTGATCACTCTTCGAACTTTTCCTCTCAGACATTTTAACGTTTTAACGACCGCTGTACATACCTACCTACGGATACCCTTACGATATTTACGACATGCCTATCTGTTTGACCAGGAATGACAATCACGATTTCATCATGCTAGTTACATAATGACTTGTGAATTCCTGAATCACTGACGCTGCTTCCTGTCATGGACCGTCGCAGTTCGATACACTGGAGTTGATGCTATAAAGGCGGGCATCGCCATACCTTTATTCCATCCTCGACTTGTCAGCACTACGTTGTCCAGAGAGAGTACATATAGGTTATTGGTAAAGTTCTAAGTATATCATTGCGACTAGAAGAGGAAAATAACGGGAGACAAAAGTAGTGATTAACAGGAGGAATGCATTGAGAAGAAGAGCGGCGTAGTTAGAGATAGTTCCTCTGTGCAGGTAGGGATGGTCCATGGGTTGCAATGTTTTAATTAAAAATGGTGAATGTCTGTCACATGACATACTGGGAGTTCGTGGTACGTAAAGTTGTAAGATCCAAAATAACAACAACAAAAAAAGTCCTTCCTCTATACGTGACAATATCATGACAATATCATGAGAAGAGGGTGATAACACCCATCGCAGCGGGAAACAGGAGGGAAAGGATGGAATGGCTTTGGAGATCCAGTCGCAATCTCGTTGATGCACTATTTGAGCTTGTCGAACTTGGAGACAAGTTATGACCACTGGCAGAGGAGGTCGCAGGAACGGCGGAAGTGGATGTCGATGTCACGGAGGAAGAACCCCCCACGAGAACGCCAGCAACCTTGACATCGTTTGAAGAAGAATCCAGGGCATTTTGATACGAGCGTCCATCATTAATCACTTTAGCCAGAGATGAGAACGTCCATCCGTTGGTGTTGATAAGGGGAAAGGAATTGATAAAGGCAGTTACTGTTGTCTGTGTAATTTCGTGTTCTAGAATGACGAGTCCAGGGGTCTTCGGGCCTAGGAAAGCGTCAGTTTCGAATAGATTCCATTCCAAGCAAACATACAGACCTGTTAAAAATTTCGTCAAATTATCTTGGATTACACCTGGATTCGGTGCACTCCAATCCGCGGTACTATTACAACGTCAATGTTTTCTCATGACAGTAAATGATCCGAGACTTACTCTTGATTCCAGATGACAGTTTCCAGACCGAATACCTGAAGATTGATTAGTATACAAAGACAAGCACAATTCTTCAAAGTTACCTCTTTAGCGATTGAGCGCACCCTCATGTCCGAGTCACCGTATGGGGGCCTCCAGTATCTGGGAACTCGCCCTCCAGTAGAATTATGTATGAGTAGCATCGTCCAACCCAGCTAAAAGTAGAAAGTCAATCAATGAAAATTCCAAATTTATCACAGTCGGCTCACCTGGCCGACAACATCGATATTACTCAGCGTGGTCATATAAGGATGAGTCCAAGTGTGAACGGCAATGTCATTGCCGGCGTCAAAGGCGGAGAGAAATTGGGAAGGATATGCCAGGATGTTGGTACCAATCATAAAGTGCGTGGTCGACACATTGTTGGTATCCAGGAATTGGACCAGGGTTGGGGTAGTCTGCATAAGCGAGCGTAAGGGATGGTTGGCAACAATTGGGAGGTTTCAAGGGCTTACGGGCGACGGTCCATCATCAAAGGAAGACGCAAACACACCGTTTGGAGAGTCCCAGATGTCGCCCGGGATTCTGCATTTGTATGTGGCGGAACAGATTTCGGGGCTGTTAGGGTTGAGACCAGGTGGATAAACTGGATTCGTCTGGGGTGTGTTTGTGCTGGGGGGGATGTTGGGAATCTTTCCAGCAGCTACGGCCGCGTTCAGAGCGCTGAGCCATTCAGCCGGCATTGCGTTGGGATCGGGAAAGGCGCGAGGAAAGGCAGCAGACCATGCTAATAGAAATGGTTGATATAAGGAAAAAAAATAGAGAGTTAAGCTACCCACCTGGAGTACCTACTGGCGCGTAGTTGATGCCATCTCCGGGGGCACGCTTGAACAATTTATGGACTGGATGATCCCGAGCCTGATACCAGTTACTGGGAAGGGATTGGCGAACATCGTGTGAGTGATTATGGTCATGAGTATTCGGCACAGCAGCTGCATTGATTAGAGGAAGGGCAACAAGAAGGATAATATGCAAGAACATTGCAGTGGGCGCGTCGGGGACAGGGTCCAGGGGCTTTTGGGGAAACGACCACCAGACGCTGCCAGCACGCGGGGGAGAGGGAATGCTGCACGCAGACCATCCACCACCCGTCCATCGTTTTGTACCTAGTTCAGGTTGAGTGTTACGTAACGAACCAAAAATACGCCGCACACTGTCTGGTTTGGGTTAGTCTCCGAACGGCTTTATTTCAAGGTGATCGTCCGATGTAGACAAACGGCTGGCCTTTGGGTATATACTTGTACATTTCTGCGATGCTGGCGGAAGACCTTTCTGTATTTTTGGCAATGCACGAGGCCATAGAGCATCCTTATCTCCTCCAGGCGATGGCTTGTTGCCGAATGATAAAGGTTATATATGGCTCACTCCTGCTCATATGGGAGCCAGTCTCCCAACAAAAAAAAAATCACCCAGGGACCAATAAATGGTTTTATGATGTGCGGCATACATATTACACGTCGACTAGGAATCAATTGGCAGGGGGAGAAGGAGCTGATGACCCACTTCTTGTTCGAAGAACAAGAATGCTATTCCTCAATTGTGCATGTTTTCGCACCATATTGGAAAACTCGGCTTTCTTGTCCTGATCTGTCAGATATGGAGTGAAATGGTGGATGCAATCTCGAGTCGTGGCATTTGTGGTATTCTTTAGCCAGCTCAACAACGCTGCCTCAAGCTCTGCAGATGATATTGCGATCGGCGCGGTCCCTGTCGGCGGTGCCTTGCGCTTTTTCGCTTTGGGAACGGGGTTACCATTGGCGTTCGTGGGAGGCTGGGTTGGTGATGTGGCTGTGTCATCTGCCTTGCGCTTCGTACCCGTCTTTGGACTAGGAATGCCATTCCGCCCTTCAGCGGCAGGGCTCGTACCTCTGCTTCCCGCCAACGTGGATTGGCCTCCAAGAGGGCTATTGCCTCGGCTGGTGTTCGTCGTCTTGGGTTTTGGTATCTTAGGGCTCGTCGCACGCTTGGCGACAACCGAATGGCCGCCATGTCCAGGAGAGAGTGTTGGCGAAGTCGCTCGGGAATTCGGAGAAGTTGCAGCGGCTGGACGAGCTGGTACAGGTTTTGGAGTCTCCGACCGAGATTCCACTTGTTGTTGCTGCTGTTGTATAGCAGGTCCTGCTGTCTCAACAACGGGTGGTTCCTCCTCTTCCTCCTCTTCCTGCAAAGAGTGGTCAACAACGCAAATATCACAAGGTAGACTAAAAGGCTGACAGAAGTGGCATAAGGATTCTTTTCATCATCCGATTCATATGCTTCGTTATCTTCTCGGTTTCTGATCAGCTTTTGCATTGCTTTCGCCTGCTTGCTAGTCATCGGCTCTTCTGTCTCTTCATCAGATTCGTCAACACCAGTGTCTCGGTGTTTATTGGCGCTTTTGTATTCTTTCTTCAGTCTCTCCTGAAAAACGCATCAATGGCGAGGACAAAATCGGGGGGGGGGGGGGGGTTTATTA
>Ga0307509_10000307_pt1 | contig 80408 bp, 74 predicted proteins | sample 10_EM_MG_FD_202245 | JGI IMG/M metagenome (GOLD analysis project Ga0307509, IMG submission 202245) | Populus trichocarpa ectomycorrhiza microbial communities from riparian zone in the Pacific Northwest, United States - 10_EM | ecosystem: Host-associated > Plants > Roots > Unclassified | place...
TGATATTCAATCGTAAGAAGCTAACACTGGTGGAACGCTGTCGAAGCAACCATTGTGTTAACAATAGCGTAAATGTGTTTCGCCTTATGCAGGAACGAAAGTATGTATGTGGTGAGCAGCTTAAAATAAGAATTCTCCAACAAATTCGAACCAGAAATCTACAGTAGATATCGCCCTCTGCCACATGCACCCAGCTCACCCAGATTCTCGGCTCAGGTATACGCTGTGGGGATTATTTGAGTGAGGCGTGCAGAAGCTTCTTAGAAGTGGCCAAGAGACCCACGGTTATTCCCCAAGTTCAGCAAGCAGAGAACGGAGGGCTCAGAAGTCAAATCTGAATTTCAGAACCGGACCTTTGAGGACTTAGAAATGGGGCAGTTTTTGAATCTAGCAACTGTGGCCAGATACGCCCGATTCCGACAAAAGAGGAATATTCAGGAAAACTACAACATCCCAATGGCAAGTGGCAGTTGAGTGACATCCAGGTCCATAGGGCTAATGGGGTTAAGAATCAGTGTGCCAATTCTATTACTTCCGGAGCACTCATACAGCCCGAAGATGAGGCCGAGACCCCTCGAACCGATAGTGTTCTATCCGAGTGGGTTAGTGTTGGGCCTCTTGACAAGCTGCTAGATGATTACGGAAGAGCTAGAGAAGGCGATGTTTGGAGAAATTCAATAGCAGAGGAACCAGCAGGTGTCGAGGAAGGATCAGCAATTTTTTTCCAGAGCAATGGCACTTGGGTGCTTTTCCAATAAACTAGTACCAAGCTCAAGGCCGGAGAATGACTTCCCCCGCCGCTTCTTAAAAACCATCAATATCTCACACTAGTGGCAGGAGAAGTTCTCACGTATCTTCGCATTCGCACCACCCCCGAGCAAGGAGCAAGCCAATATTATAGGGGGCGGCGTGGACTGGACAAAAATGGTCTATTTAATTCCCTCGAGGGGCGCTCCCTGGTAGACAATGATTTCAGGTATACCGAATCAATTCCTAAAGTCACGAATAGGCAGGAGACAACACCTTATCCACAAAACAATTGGTCCACCACTCACCACATATCAAGCATTGTAATTATAGCAAGTCTATTCTACCCCCGGGAAATGTTATACCAAGTGGAATAACATCCAGCAGATCGTGGGGACTACCGGAAATTCGGGTTACGATAAAGTAGCCACTGTGGATGCGATTACACCCATCTCCACCGTAAGGGGTGCCGGCACTTCATAACCCACTGGTTTCGGAGCGGGGTGTGACGAACCGTTTCTATTCCATCAGGAATTCATGTTTGGGCTTGACTCCAGCCCCATGCTTGTTAAAGATCTCACAAAGCCCGACCACTAAGTTACACAAAGCACCGAGCTATGATAGAAGTTCAATAGGTCAATTCAGGTCCCGATAGGGCGACACAGGCCCTCGATAATAGTGCGTCATCCGATACAAGGAGAGCAACTACATCTAAAATACATACAGAAATCAAATTCACCACTCTTAAAATGGCAACACTTGACGGACATAGGGAACGACCGAACGATTGGGAAAAAATCTGGACTTATTACCGGTTGACACCCAGAGATATTCCGAATAGTCGTGAATCAGCACGGGGGAATTCTTATACCTTTTTACAAGCGTAAAAGAAAATTAGAATTGGCTCAGCGAGAAGAACCAGGTGAACCTCCTCAAACGGTTTAGTCAGCTTCCCAAAACTCGGTTTACCCACGTTTAAGTCAGCTCAGGCTTCTTATATAAATCGGCGGGTATGTGAACTCCTTGGCCGGAATACTGGGACCCCAAACACGGGGCCGGAAACGAAAAAAGTACTATGATACTCGATTCTACAAGTTACGGGCATATAGTACCCGAACACTAGCCAGCAGCCCCACCGAACAACATTTGGCGAGAATTGACCCAAGGGCATTCATTACCAGCCCTAGACCTACCCCCAGCAAAAAAGTGGTTCACCGAGCTTTTTTTTTTTAATGCTCGACTACTCCACTGCCCCCCCGGATTCGAACTCATGATGATCCCTGTTTCAAATTAGCCGACGAGTCTCCTAAGCCATTAGACCATAGGAACTGGCCGATAGTTACTCTTTCTTCTTGATCTTTTAACCGCTTCTTCAGAAAATATACAGTTCAGGCGCCTAATACTTTATCTTTGGTAAAAAAAGGACATTGGTATCCAATCATAGTGCTCTCTCATGATATCGATAGAACAAGGAACGGGGGAGGGGGTTCTGGTCTATATCTATGCTCTACCTCCAAAACACTCGCGTTCTTTGTCACAGGACAAATGTTCCCCGAATTCCATGGCTAGTATCCCCGATGTAACTATTCCTTGGTGCAGGAAAGGATAGGGATAAAACTTTTGTATGGTAAATTATCTATGCCTATCTAACCGCCCATACAAAACTCGGACTCAAGTGTTCGGGTCCTATAGCCCGTAACTTGTATGTCCAAGCGCATCAGGCACCTTTGCTGCAGGATCCACTATCACTTCAAAGCTCCCCGGGCCAATTTCCCTTCCAGATGTCTGCCTCTTTGGGCGACCAGGGACGACCAAGCACGCCATAGGCTTAAGAAAGGAATCGTCTAGATCTAAAACCCAACCCACAAAATCCGCCTGAACAGTGGCCCGTAGGGTTAGCCAGGTTAACTAGACCTCCGATACCAGGGGGAGAAGTATTGTCTAAGGTTTTCATCATAGAAGCTAACCCAACTAACCAGAAAGCCGTCCAATAACAATTGACTTCAAAGGGGCGCATCGGAACCTCGGCGAGCAACGGACAAGAAGCGTTGGGTGCTGTTTCCCAGTCAAGACCTCTGATTCCAACCGGAATCTACGCTACCATGATGTTGATTGACGTATATGGAGGCGCGCATAACGGGCAGGACTAAAGTCACAAGGAGGATTATAAAACTAGGAATAGATAGGAGTTCCCTAGGCCAATCATCAAAGCAAGTGCCACTACGAGGCTCGAGCAGCGCACGTAACTATAGGTCCCATCACCCAGCTGATGACTGAGCACAATGGATAGGAAAGCTTCCCTGCCGACCCGGCTCAGGACAATGCAATACCCAAGTCATTCCGAATCCCCAAACGATCGTCAAAGATAGAGAGCACCCTCAGAAGGGGGTGGAAGGGGAGGAGGAGGATTCCACAGTTAACATAGCTGGCGAGGCGTCGCATTGGTCCGCATGGCGAGTGATGGATCGTGAATAAATTGTCACTGAATGAAAACAAGACAGATTGCGGAGCGGCTCGCCCATCTACCTTAAGCACGATATGAACAACAGAACATACCAATTGAAAAATCCTCAAGTACGGCGACCACTACCGCAGGAACATTCCAGAAACAAGCACCATGCCAACGCCAATCTAACCAGGGGAATGCATAATAGCATACCAGGACAACCCATGCCACACTTCAATACCCCAACCCTACCGTGCACCAAAAAGGAAAAAGAAGAAGAAACAAACACCCAATCATACGCTATTAGTAGCTGTGCGAGTTCGACCACTAAACACACAATGCAGCCATCGGACCGCCGGCGTAATCCAATATCAAAAACGTAAGTGAATAAACAAAAAAAAAGACCCCCCCCAACGCCAACTCATCCCATATCCGGCAACATCCCTGCAATACTATCGTATGGTGTGAGAACCCGTCCAGGATAGTGTTGAGAGGAGCCTTGTTGTTGACAAAGAGCGATGGGAAAAGAGCGGCTCAACATATGATAACACGCTCAACACCCGTTGTCCAGTCCCCCAGGCTGTCCACGCGCCTCGGCAGTGATGCATGCCGTGGCTATTACTAACGTGCCTGACAATACCGCACAAGAACAAGCATCATGCACTCCGGGTACCGGGAGAATATGATACCGGTGTCAATACCAGCCCAGAGTAGCACAAACACCCCCCCATCCCGGCAATATCCCTCGACAGATAAGCTGGGGCATCCAAAACCGTCAGCCTTATGATGTGGGCATTCTCGAGCGCACTCCAGTGAAGAATAATTCACCTGGGCGTAACCCGACAAACAAACACCGCACAAAATAAAAGTAAACAAAGAACGAGAATAAACATAGCGAGAGCAGGGTACCGTACAGCACGATAGTGCAAGATCAAGTCATAAGAAGACTGCGTTACACAGACCACAGCATACGTATCTGGGTTCATGTGCTGTTCCCCACTTACCCACCTACGGCACGTATCGCATCCCAAGCGGTGCGGGGAATTATACGGATAATTTAACTAGCTCCACTTTATTTATCTAACTCATAATAATACCGGCATGTTCGCTCCCTCCCTTAAACACCCATCAACCACGATACCAGCACCAGTGCTCACCACGCTAAGTTCTGCCACACCTAAATGAAGACGCCAGAATACCTCCTTCTCATCCTCATCCTCCTCCCGTCCGTTACTATCGCCAGAAGCACAAGCTCCAGCGCTAGGGTACCGGTTCCGGTATGTCGTGATACGGGTGTTATAGAGTAAGTCTTTCCCTTCCGGATTTCTTCCCGTTCATTATTCCGGCCCGTGGAAATGACTGGTAACTCGTTCGGTAGTTACACACTCTCGTTCTCGCCAACGACGGCTCCCGAGCGGAAGTCTGAAGAACTGCGTGTGAACCGGACGACGGACGGGGAGTTGTTCCGGAGGGTCGTTGGGGGAATTGCGGTTGCGGTTTTGGTTGCGGTTGTTTGAGTGGTTATGGACGGATGGACGGATGGGTGGGTTTTGCTGAGGGAGGGGGTGTGTTTGTGTGTTTGTTTGGGTTTGGGCGTTTTTTTAGGGCCGGTGTTATTCGTGTATTAGGCTTAGGCTAGGTTTGGGGGTGGACGTTTGTTTATTCACCTGTTTTAAGACAGGATACGATGTTTTATAAGAGCAATCTCTGGGATTATTAAAGTATGATGGCGCTATTCAAATTGAATTGGATTGTATCGCATGTATCATCCCGAGTTTCTCCTCTGTCGCGTGCGCAAGTGAATTTGGATTTTCCAGGTGTGCTGAGATGCGCTCGGACCAAGATTAGACCGGTTGGAAAAGGGTTTCCAAAAATCAAAGCGGACGGTTGGTGGTCCAAACAGAGTCGTACAAGATTAAAGTTAAGTCTATGCCTCGAAGATGATGCTTGCTCAATGATCCCCCGATCGTCCAATGTTTGAGAAGAGCGGTACGGTACTTGTTTAGAAGAAAATTCACGAAATAGTAACCTACCAGTACTATACTCTCGCAATTCACCAGTACATGTTGAACGCGTAGTTAGCGGGAAGGAAAGAATTCACTCCAAAAGTTCCCAAGGTCCATCGGCAACAAAAACCCCTCCGGGTTCAGCTGAGGCCTGCTCGGGGTGAGTTGCTTGGCTCGCAGCCCTCCAGCACTTTTCTGCGCTCAACACAGCGGTACCGGTACTGATGCCGCAATTGCCAATGACGAACATCACCTGCGCTAGCACGGAACAGTACTGTACGTTATGATCGACGAACCAACTGATAAAGACCCACGGTTCGTTCCTGAAGGTTTCTTGTACGGTGGACCCTCCCAAGATACCGTGCCTGCAGAGCACGGCAAACTGCTTGTTGTGGTAAAAGAACAGCTCCCCTATAAGTTAGTCCAAGGCAAAGTACTCGGGTACCAGAGTACAGTATTAGGGCAGGGCAGAAGTCTAAACTTCAAGTTCTGCAAGCCCAATTCACCTGTTCCGGAGGGGCAGGAATCGACGGAAGATTTCCAAGGCTGACAGGCCCTAATCCTATGTCTATTTTGTTCCACCTACTATACTAGACGACACAACACCATGTTTGATGGGAGCAAGATACCTCCTCCCAAATCTGAGATATCGGAAGCCCGAGACTGCGCAGACTCAATAGCCGGCCCCAGCAAATGCGATTGCTGCTGCGAAAGCCTTTGTGCACTTGCGAAGGAGGAGGAATAGTCTGGTTTATGGTCGAATACGATAGGATACTGCATCCTGAGCGATATTTCAAAGGCTAGGGTATCCTATACCAGGCTGAAAACGTTAGTTATGAAAAATAAACAATCCGGGAAAATGGGGGAAATACAGATACTCCTAGTACTCGAGTACCGGTACTATACAGTGCCGATACCTTGTGGCCAGCCCAGTTAGCGTCGTCAATCACGGTAGGGATAGAGTTTGTTAGAGTCCTAAGTGCAGCAGGGCACCATGTTCTTGCCGGGAATCTCCTTTAAGTAAACCGCTTGCCCGTGCCATGCTTCCTGCCCCTCAATCCCCTCCCCTGCCTCCCCGCCACTCTCTTTTGCCTGCAGGTAGACACCTCCCGGTGTCAGACGCTTCTCCTCAGCATAAGTCTGCACTTTAGTCACCAGAAGCTCGAGAAAGGTGATTTCTAGGTCCAGGTCGCGTACTAAGTATCCCCAACGAACACCCTTGAATCGAGGTCCCTAGATCCACAATCTCTGTTAATTTTCTTAGAATCCGGGTGAGAAGCCCCAAAGGGTAAAACATCAGCGAGCCAGCCCTGAGTTTGTGCTCTCGAAACCACAATTCTTCCGAGAGGTGTGTGAGGTATAAACTTGGCATCTCCCAGGGAAAGCAAGATCACCATCGTCCGATGTGATACACACATCATAGGCCACACACGTTCCACACAAAAATACTTTGCTTCATCACTGGCCTCTCACCAGGCAAACTTAGACTGGGAAGCATTCCGATCCCACACGCTTCTGGGCCTCCGGCGAGATCCGAAAGACCGATCTCAAGGAATACTGGTCGGAGATTATTGCAAAGATCTTAAAAGTCGCGAAAGGGAGCCCAGAGCTCCAAAACTCCCAGAAGCCTGATTGCGTGATAGGGTTTACCGGGGGCAGCTTTGAAAGCTTCGCTCCGAAGAATCAGACACACTGTTAATTCTCGAATCTAACGACCTTCCAATGCTGACGTAAACAAAGAGCCCTGGGGGGGGAACGGGTTTTGTATAGCAAGCTTTTTGCACAGCCTCTAGGGAACCTATTGTATTGATACCGATATGGTAGAAAGCCTCAAGGAGAGCCGTTATCCCCGGCTAGTCATAATTCACACGTGTGCTCCGCGACAGAAAAACAACTCCAGCTTGCGGATGATTTCTCTGAGTTTGAGCCGACCCCATTGATATGCCAGGCGGCCTAGCCTCTCCGCAAGCAGATATAACTCGATCCAGTCAGCTCAATTCACAATCCATTACTCGAAAAGGTGCCGTACATCTCTTCTTTGTAGCAAACGCTTCTTGGTACGAGCATCTAAAAGAGGTTATTGGTGATCCACCGGACCATACGGGTACAGTATACGGAATTGACTATTGAGGGGACTTGTTCGGAGTTTGGTGCACTCTCCGACGGGAATAAAGATACTCGCCAGGTGTGATGCCGAGAACTCCGGCTCATTTTTGAGGCAGTCGTCTGTGCACTCATTTCAGGAGCGAGTACAATACACGAATTTGTCGCGAAACACAAATCATCATTACCCTGGTGTTTTCCCGTGCGATAATACCGGTATTTATGAAGTGTGCCGGTACTGTCATTATGATATAATTTCCCCATACCGGTACTCGTAAAGACTGCGGTGCTGTAGCCGTTGTGCTTGTACCCCAGGGCCTAAGGTGTCAATGAGACTGCCGGTACAAGTAGTGCTCGAGCGTCGGTACTGCGCATTACCACCCCTGGAGTCAGGTCATGATGGTTAGCCAAGCAGTGAGAAGCTTCACGGTTTGGCTGTGGCGATATCGAGGAAGAGAAAGAGGTCTGGCACCTGCCATACCAGCGGCAGTCTAATCGGTACCAGATGACTTTTATTAGACTAGAGCCGCATCGAGTTTGAGTCTGAGGCATAATCGGATGTCGCTCTGAAACAGGATCTAGCTACTTACGGAGAAATGACTAATAGGCTCTTGCTAGGAAGATCATTCCCGGGGGTTGGGCGTGGAGGCCAAGACCCCGAGATGATGCAATTTCCGGGTGCGATTGCTACCACAATTGGCTGAGAGCTTACCAGGGGCCGGGGATCGCTGGGAGAAGCTCTCATTGGTGACCACTGATCGGAAAACAGAACTCTTCGCGAATAACAGAGACATCGGCGCTCTTTTTATGTCTTGTTTGCGATCGCGCGCTGACAATGATGGTTCGCTCCACCTTGTCCCCGAATGGTCTTGAGATGTTGACAGTCGCATCCTCTATACAGAGGCTAAAGTGGGAAGAATCTGTCCGGTCAGGGTTTGGGTAGAGAAATTTAGAAATTAGAATACAGGGAGATTCAGATGAGACGGTGAGGTATCCAGATTGTCGAGGTCCAGTGGGCGGGGGTGTGAGTGTACTCACAATATGTGATTCTAATAATGAACCTTAATTCCAGACAATGCGGCTTATACGAGTCCAAGCCTGTGCCTCACCTGAAGGGGTTAGCGTGATGCAAGAGATTGGATGAAATGGCTCGTCAACTCTTTCACACAGGGATCTTTTGTCTCTCTGTGCACGTGCTCAAGGCAAAGAGACCTGGGATAGCCCCTTGAATTTCCTGATAGGGACATTTGACCCTCCCCCTTTTTTTTCTCCGGGAATTTCAATCTTTCATTTCGTTCCTGCAGTGTTTTGATGCGGGGTTGGTTGCATTTGACTCACGCGGTGCCCCCGACAATACAGTAGCAGAGCACCCCGTCGGAGTCCCAGCTGTTATTCGAGCATTCCGGTCCCGACATTAAATCCCACTGTTTTGAAAATTTTGGATTTACTGAAGGGAAGTGGCCCTAAGGCCCGTCCTAGGCACAAGCAGGACAATATTATTTACCAATGCGAGCCCAAGTCGGGGGAGTTAACAACTGCTAGTATATATTTAAACACCTTCTTTTGGGTTATGGGCGCTGAGGCTGATAACTTTTGTCTTGGAAGTTTTTGACGGGGGAGAGTGGATTAGGCCACGGGGGCCAAACTCTTCTATCATAGGAGAGGTTTGATGCTGCGGTGCCGTACTAGTACGAGTACGGTATTATCACAAACCGATGTTGGTATGCCGTATGGTTTATTCGGGATTACTGGGTTCGGCGCCCCTTGAGGGGGGAAACCTAATACCAGTAGACAGCATTTATTGGATCGGTGAGGCGCGGGGAAGAGGCTGCGCATAACACATCTGAATCGTGACGGGGTTGAGACTGAAGGCTGGGTCTTTATTACTCCACGCGCTTGTCCCACCGGACACGATCTTTCTTCGTGCTGTATAAAGATTTGTGACGAAAAGGGGGAGCGTGCCTGTCCATCACTGGGCATCGCAACAAGAGACTCCCTCGGATTGCGACTGGGCTCAGAGACTTTTCTGTGCTTGACGGCTGGTAAGTTTGAGTCCGGTGGCTCCCCCCTTTTCGATGTGGAATATCATGGTCCGAACAATTCGCTTCCAACCTCCGTGTAATAATAGGCGAAAATACGCTAAAATAGGTCGACTAGTGCACAATAATAGACAAACCTATCGCGCAATACTAGCTCGTGAAATTCAACACCAGTGGGGGGGATAGAGGGGGGGGGTGTTGGTGGCTCGGAATAATTCCTTCTTTTTCATCCAATTGAGTCAAGGGATGAGGCTCGTCTCATGATACCCAGGCTTGCTTGGCCGAATGGGAGCGGGAGCAACTCGTCGAAGTCACCAGCCCCAGTAGTCTCTTGCCAGACAAAGAATTGAGGAAGTATGATATCGAGAGGGAAGAAGCTTGCTGAATGGCACAAGATTCCCGGCGAGAACGGGTATGTGCGGTTCTGAGAGTTTGTGCTAATACAAGCACATATTTTCTTTTCCCTGTTGTCTTGTGCCAGGAGATGGATGTACAAGTGCTGGTACGGTACGGTGCTCGAGCAGGGGGCAGAGGGGAGCGAATACTCGAGTGCCGTAGTGAGCATGGGACCAGTGGGTGAATGGGGGAAATGATGAGCTTATTGTTATTTGCGCCAATTGATAGCCCAAGTGTAGTACCGGCAGCACGCAGCCTCTCCACCCACTAAATATCCCAGTTGCGGTGCTCATAGCCCAGCTACTGACCCTAGTACCGTACACTAAGTAATCTCAGCCTTTTCGGTCGTGACATTTCGAGAAAGGAGGATAGGGTGAGGGTGCTGAGGGGTGGGCGCCGCATACAGCGTCCATAAAACCAACTCCACCCCCCCTTCCTTCTTCCCTTCCTTCACCACATTTTTCTCTCCTTCAAAGCCAACCTCTTGGAAAAATTTTCTTTTCGCCTTCGGGTTTCAACTTTTGCCTTGCTCCAACTGCCTCACATTCTTTCAGAATTTTTTTTTTCTTTCTTCAAAATGAAGTACACTCTTTTCACTGTTCTGGCTACTGCCTTCACTTCTTTCGCAAACGCGTACACCACTCCGGTTGGAGAACCAATGGGGAACCCAATTGCTAAGCCTGGACTGAACGATGTTGTCCCAGTTGGCGCTCCATACACCATTACTTGGAATGTGGGTTTTTAAGATTCGGATAACATAGGATTTTTGCGCATTTGCTGATCGATTTGTAGCCTACTACTCCGGGAACTGTCACCCTCGTCCTTCTTCGTGGCCCTTCTACCAATGTCGTCCCTCTTTATGCCATCGTTGAGAAGGTTGCCAACACTGGTACCTACTCGTGGACTCCATCCTCCGACCTCGAGGCCGACGTCTCCCATTATGGGATCCAGTTGATTGACGATACCACCGGACAGTACCAGTATACCACGCAATTTGGTATCTCCAACTCTGCACCAGTCCCATCTCCATCTCCGTCTCCGTCCTCGTATTCCTCTCCGCCCCCGCCTCCGTCCTCGTATTCTTCCCCGCCTTCGTCCAAGCCCTCATCTCCATCCTCCGTCGCACCCACTTATTCAGTGCCATCTCCATCTTGCACTTCCCTGGGTGCCCCCTCGGGCGGCTATGCTCATACCGGCGGACTTGTCACCAGCGGAACTGTTGTCTACTCCACTTCCATGATCACCGTAACCTCGTGCGGACCTGCAGTCACCAATTGCCCTGGCAAGCCACAAACCCCTACTGCTCTTCTTCCTAAGCCGTCCGTCTGGACTAGCCCGGCCTGGAACGCAACCGTCAGCAAGTATGTTGCCCCAACTGGATACGCCCCCGCTGTTCCTTCCGGCAATGTTACCAAGCCCTCTGTCCCTATCGTTCCGGTGTCTCCAGGCGCTGGTGACAAGGTTCGTGTTGGTGGTGCCATGCTCGTAGTCATGGTCGCTGGTCTCGGTACGTTTTACTTCTAACGCTTCCCCTCGTTTGCCGCCACCGTCATTGCTAACTTGCGGGTATCTCAAGCTCTCATCCTGTGAAACCACCACCACCCCTCTTTCCAAAGCCTCTAATGAACGTTTTTCCTTGTTTTTGTTTTTTTTCGAAGCGAGGGGAGAAAGGAATCCCGGAGATATCTAAAAAATTCTTTTAAAAAAGAAACCCTTGCCACGTGGAATATGAAATATCATTTGGCCCGCTGGGGACCGACTTGAGCGAGAAAATTCCGGGCCTTTTTTACATTCTTTTTTTTCCTTTTCCGCTTACTTCGAAAATAACCTGTCAAGTAAAGTTCTAAAGGGGGATGGATTTTCATTCCATTCAATTCTATTTACATATACATACCTTAATGGTCTTGCATTCTACTTCCCATCTTTTTTGGCGATTTTTTGTTTGATACATCTCTTTTATTTTTTTATACCCTCATATATTTCGACGGAGTCGCGGGCGGTTGATACTACTACGAAGTCACTTGGGTACTGGTGACTTAAATTAATGATGAAACTTTTTCACAATATTTTGGATTCACGTTTTTTTTTTCCTTCTTTCTTTCTCCCCCCCTCAGTGGTTAGACATGCATGGTGATACGCATGGCTTGCTAGAACCACCATTGTCTACTGACCGGTACTGTACCTGTGTATTGAACCAAACTTGAAAGCGTGGGATCGAACCGGTAATCTACAGTGCATTGCATAATAACGTTAGTGCCACGGTAACTAATTTAACTATTAAGGGGTCGAACTAGTAGACGCTTGCGGGCACTTGTACGGTGGTGTAACAAATACCTCACTTTTAATTTCCAAAAAGGGGGGTGGGGGTGGGCCCAGTATGTGTGCGACGGATATCTAATTGGTCGGTGACTGGAAGCACTACTCGTAGTATTGGCGAGGGAGGGGTTTACAGTCGCACCTCGCTGTCCCGGAACTCACAGAACCGGATTCCCCGCTGTGCCGTAGAAATTCTGTGGCCGCTTTGAAATCACATATAAAAGCTCCCGCTGAACCGGAAAACAAGGGTATTCGGATTCGTATGCTCTCTCCAGGCGTGCTACCCCTGCTCCCACACAATTTGGTTCTGCTGAACCGGAAATTAGTGGTAGACCCAGAAGCCCTATTCCTAAAAAGGGATAAAAGTGGAGAAGAGAAGGGGTGGTGGATTTTCATGAAGTTTTTTTCTACCTTGAGCAGTTTAATAGTGTAGTGGTATAAGAATAAGGTAGAAGGATATGAGAGTCGAACAACTTGCATTGTGTCTGGGTACTCGGAATGCCTTCAACAAAATCTAGAAAGAAGCTTGGATTGACCGCAGTACAGAAATATGAACTCTGTTGTCTTCGATCAAGGTACCCAAAGATGAAGCTGGCTGAATTTGCCCTTCTCGACGAATGCCCTCGCCGGGCTGACGGATCCCCGCTTCCTATCTCAAGTTTGTCTGATCACTTAAAGGGATGGGCAGCAAAGGTGAAGGAAGGATGCCCTCAAGGTAGGTAACAAAGGAAAAGTAACATGATAAAGATCATTAACCAAGATTATTCACAGGTCCGGTTGCATTGAAGCAAAAAAATCGTATTGAAAGCTATCCTTTTCTGGAGCACTTCCTTGCTCTATGGATGGATGCGGCAGAATATGCTCGGGTACCGGTAACTGATGAGATCATCCGCACACAAGCCAAAATTATTCAAACCAAGCTTGAGAACGCTGGAGTAGAGGAGCCCTATGATGGATTTGAGATGTCAAATGGGTGGACACAGCGCTTTAAAAATCGACACAACTTTGGACGACTACGGGCCCATGGCCAATCTGGAGAGGTGGATCAGTCTGCACTTCCTGAGCAGCGACAGACTCTAGCCCGAGACCTTGCACCTTTCGCTCCTTGTGATAGGTATAATTGTGATGAGAGTGGGCTTGTGTTTAATAAGCAACCACAATCATCTAATGTTCGTCTTGAGAAAGGTAAACAGTTAAGAGGAGGAAAGAATCCAAAAACGAGAATCACCACTTTTCATATCGTGAATGAAAGTGGAACAGATAAGCGCAAAATTTGGGTAGTTGGACGAGCTGGAAAGCCCCACTGCTTTCGTCAGCAGCGTGTCAATCCTGACAACCTTCCGGTAGTCTATAGGTTTAACAGTAAGGCTTGGCTTCTAACAGGTCTATGGTATGAGTTTCTTCGTCGGTTGAATGAAGAAATGAGAATATCGCAACGGCAGATCGCTTTAGTTACAGACAATTGCCCAACTCACCCACGGCCCGACTCCCCTCCTATTGAGTATAGTGGACCAACACCACCGGTTTTAACCAATATTAAACTCATATACCTTCCTCCCTGCACGACTTCCTTTCTTCAACCTCTTGATTGCGGAATCATTGCCTCCTTTAAAGCTTCCTACAAGAGACTTTATGCGGAGTATATGGTTCAACACTTCAACCTCCATGGTGAAAGGCCTCCAAAAATCGACATTCTACAAGCTATTTATCTGATAGCCAGTGCCTGGGACTCGGTCTCACCAGAAACAATAAAAAACTGTTGGACGAAGGCAAATATTACAACCACCACAACAGCCCACCCAGCACACTACGATGAAAATCTCACCGAAGGCTTCATTTCCTCTCAGCGCCGGGGGTTTTTGGAGGCATGGACCACACTTGATGGATCACAACAGAGTTCCGATTTTTTTGATTCCTACTTTGATGACAGCGACGAAGACCCAAGCCCACTTGAGCAAGCTTCTCAGGTTCCCGATGCTACAGCTATTGTTGAGCGTGGGATCAAAGCCGGAGTTCTTCATTGTTCTGCAACTCAATTGGACAAAATTGATTATGATAGTGAGCATGATGAACCACAGCTTTTCCCACTTCCTTTAATAGGATTGGAAACGGCAATACATTATACCGGTGAACTTGCTCGCTTTCTACAAGCCCTGGAGACCACCACTCTTCACTTTCCTAAGCCTTCTGGCAATGGAAAAAGCCCGACACCTGTTGATCAACTTGTCTCCTCTATGCAGGATCTGAATTCAGCTCTTGTCAAGTATATTTCCCCTACAATTCTCCCTCCCCCCTCTCTCCCGAGCCCAACAGATCCTTCATATGCTTTTTCTTTTTAGCTAATTAATCTTATAATAGCTATCGAATGACTCGTTCTACTCGGCAAACCACCCTCACCCAGTTTTTTAAGCCCAACCATGTCAACCCAAGCGAGCCGAGTATGGATAAGAGGCCTGTAGAGGCAGGAAGGGCTTTCATTGATGTTGAGGCTGGGCGCAGGTATAATTGGATTACCAGTGAGGAAGACGATAGTGGTGAGGAGGGGGAAGCGGGTGATACTACTGGTACCTGTGTCCCAACTGAATGGAGAACTGGGAATATCAATACAGCCTATGAGCAGTTGTTGAGATAGATAATTTTTGTACAACGCTTATCTTGAGAGATTATCAAATAAATTTCTTAGGTATCTCTCCACTATTCCGGATTCCCCGCTGATCCGGACAAAATTCCTGGATTTTGGCCATCCGGGATAGCGAGGTGCGACTGTACCTTGTACAAGGGTCAGGCATTTAGTCATGATACAGTGCATAAGTAATGTCTCAGTAGGTGTAGTACACTAGGAAGAAAACATCATAAGATTTATGGTCTCTCTTCATGCCAGACAAATCAATAAAAAAAACTATGATAAGGGGAATTAATAATTTCAAATGCTCATCAAATTGAGCACTTCTAAATATTTTTTATGTGTGGTAAGTTACTACTTAAAACCTGAGCATATTTTAAGCAGTCTGTAGTCACCAATCAACCTAAAATTTCACTCAAAGGCTCCATATGATTCAAGCCAACTTCATTATCCATGCATAGAGAATATATCGGTATACCACCCAATTCCTGCATTTTCCCCCTCTATGTTGTAGCCAGAAATACCTGTAGCTTGAGGTTTGTAGACCTCCTGGTAAAAAAGTCCTGTTAAAGAGGTTCTGCACCACCTGAGCATACTTGTATTTTTCTTGTTCTCAGAGCAGTGTTTTGGTTGCAGTGTTCCAGAGTTCCTTTCAAGAGCCAACTTGAACTACCCCGGCGCTGTACCATGACTAAATCCCTGACCCTTGTATTTGCGAAAAGGAAATTTAGGTGCAAGGGTGAAATAAAGTGAGGATGAGCTTAGCCGCTGCTTGTTGCTGCTTATTGGACATGATAGATGGATGGGGTTTAGTTGTTGTCGGTTAACTTTGGAGTATCATACGATGGCACAGTGCTTCGAAGTGTGAGTGGGTGGTTTTTAGAAGGAAGGGGATAAGAAGTTTGTTATCATTAGAAGAAAGCTCTTGTCAATTGAGCTCGACTTGGTAGAGCGAGTGGCGGTAAGTTAAGTCTTAAGCCTCCACAAAAAAAAGCCACCAACGAGGCTGGAATAGGAACTTCAAGAGGTCCCTGAGATCCACCGCCGTCATAAAATTTGCTCTTTTTGGTAAGGTTTGGCTAGTGGCTTGAAACAGCCCCCACGCTCCCCGTCAACTTTGATTGACTGGGGTTCTTTCTAATCATAATACTTGGTATTATATATTCCAGGTACCGGGAGGAATGTCTTTGTACGAGAAAGGGAATGGTAACCAGATAGTGATCCCTGTTTTGAGAGAAAAACATTTCCCCGGGTAGTTGTGTTTGTGCCATGGGTATGTGTGCTGTGGTGGTGGTGGTGGTGGTGGTGGTGGTGGTGGTGGTGGTGTTATTGCTTATTTGCACGATACCTGTCTGCCCCTGTGCGAGGGAGGGGTTGTGGATACGGGTATATTGTGATTGGATTGTGGCTGTGTTTCTTCTTTCAACATGGTTTCGTTGGGATAATTCGGTCGTCAAGTCTGGTCTAGGGTGTGAGTTAGTTTATTATGGTTATTGCCTTGTATTACCTTGCCATTGTTGTTGGTCTTGTTTGTTTTGTGCTGTGCGGTATATCGTAGCCTCTTGATATTACCGTATGATATGCTTTCGCCGGACTGGTACTTCGGCATTGTATCCTGCTGTATTGTGTGCTACGGGAGTGTCATATTGAGAATGGGGGAGAGCTGACTAAGGACTTTAGTAAGGGGAGGGGTGTTGTGTGGTTGGCCTGCATTTTCCCGGCATGGTTTTGGAGGTGCCGCTTATGGATGGCACTGCCGGTACTGCAGACGCTTGTTTGTCGGGTTGGCACTGGTAATGAGAGGGGGGGAGTGGGGCTAGATTGTCGGAAACGAAGGCAATGGTTAAGGTAGAGACCGGGAGAGAGCGATTGAATGTAACGTGTAGGATATACAGGATGGAATTGGGTGTGATGAGAATGGTAAGGGAAAGGAAGGAAAGATGTATACCGGCACTCGAACGTGGGGTACACAATATGCGTACCAAGTCTCACGACATAAAGTTACCACCCAGCACAACTACACACCAAACACGAGAACAAGAACTGCAAAACCTTTCTGCTGAGTGTATTTGGACCTCTCCTGCTACCAGGAACTATGTCATAATTTAGAGTCGTTTTGTGCTGTCGGGTTGGCATTTGGCGGTTGCGGCTTCTGGACTTTGATCCCACCCCAAGCGGTGGAAGTGATAGGACCGCGGGTGTTTGTGATTAAGCACATGGATGGCATTTTACAAAAATGCGGCATCTGCGAGTATAACATAAAAGAGGAATAAACAAAAGTAAAGGGAAGCGAATTTTTGAGCTAAGCTCGTGATCGCGCCATAGCTTCCCCACGAACTAAAAACTCGGCAAGGGGGAGGAGAAAGAGACACAAAACTCATGGCGATAGGTCACCTCACTAACCGGCCATTTAAAACACCTGCCCCTCCTAATCCATCCCCTTAAAATCCTCCTCAAAAATCCTCTCTCGAGCACCTACTAATACCTACATTGCTCGGCGTTGTTTAAAGTCTCGGGAACTAAACTATGTGCCAGCGGCCCAGGTTACGATAGCACCCGCAAAGTCTGGTGCTATGAAGCCGTGAATCATACTGTAAGTGGACCGCTTCTTTATTTCCGATTGCGAGGACCTTGAAGAGAGAAGTCGAGTACACATCTTAGCACCATCACCGATAACACGCCGTGCTTTACGCAGCCATCAAATCCACTCCGCCATACGGTAGCTGCTCCAGCAGCACTTGATCCAGCCCCATCCTCCCAGGCAACACCCCCGGGCGAGTAACTCCCCTGGGCTTAAGCAAAGGGCCCAACTTCCGCAACCTATCCATCCAGCTCTCTCCGAGTGGGCCCCTTCCAGCATGCACTTGGGTTCCCACCCCTCCATTCCCTCCCTCTCCCCACCGCGATAGGGTAGGGCGGCGGTATGCGAAATCTTTATCCAAACGACCTTGGTAATCCCCGGCTGCCCGGCTGCCCGGGGGTCTTATCTTGTATACGAGCGAGCTCTACCATGAGGGCGAAGCTCTCAGTCGGATACTTTCACGCGAGGCTTTCCTCACTATCTGGGCGTCTCGGGTCCTTTGTGATCGTTGCAGGCGACTTGGCTTCCGTTAGGACAATGTCCTAGACGCAGGTTAGGGTCGTGCAGAGATGGCATCTCTGGCTGCCGGTTTGCGCGGGCAAGGCATTTTCCAGGCAGTTTTCGAGTAGGGCTAGGAATAGTACGGGGAGAAGAGAGTAGGGGCGAGTGTTTGGCGTGCTGAGAGCCAGAGCGCAGAGTGCGGGTCGAGGAGAGGAGCAGGGTGTTGAGGTGGTGGGTCTTTGCAGCGGAGTCTCGCGCTGTGGACGAGGAAGCATTGCATTCACCTGGGAGTCCGCCGGCGGTGTCTGGTGCTGGTGGTGGGGTGAGTTGGTAGGGAAACAGACGTTGGAGGCGATCGAATGTGGGATGCGGACGCTAGTGGCGCATTGCCGAAGCTGTTGGAGGTGCCGGAGGTCAGAGGTTCGGGAGCGGCTTCAATTGTGACGCCTCCGGGGTTTCTCGCTGTGGGGGAGGACAGGGGTAGTGCTGTTGCTGCTGTCACTGGAGTTGTGCTGTGAGAAACTCAAGCTGTTTCTCCCACGCTAGGAACTTCGGGGAGTTATGACATGCCTTCCCGTATGGGCGTTCGCCTCTGGGGTGCGTTCTCCACGACGCCTCTTGGCCCCAGTTTGCGCGTTCAAGATAACACTCTGCGAATATTTCTTATTGCCTAACTACTCGGTGACCTACGCATCACTAATGTCGGTACTGTACTAAAAAGTATGCTCATCTCTTAATTTCTCCCATCATACCAGATGACCTTGGCGCACGCTTGAGGAGTAGCTTCGGCTATGGAATGCTTGAGTAGCACGAGTTTTTTCCCTTTGGATAATACATGCTAGCTTCGCGGGTACGAGTAGATGTTGAAAAGAGGTTTGAATACTACTGTACCGTAGAAACTCGCCAAACTCGCTATGCAAGCCACCAGATTGTCGCACTCTAACTGGCCAGCATGACGGACAGTGGCCGCAAGTCTACTCTCCGATTGGCCACAACCCTTGAATGGTGGGCTTGGCTGCATAGCGAGTTTGGCAAGTTTTTACGGTATTGTGGTATGGTTCAGGGCGAGGCTTCTGCAAGCACACGTGAATCTGCACCGAGCTTTTGACACCCTCCAGCGTGTGTAACGAACTTCGGATCAGTGATTCGACTCTTTATCGGGCGCAAGGTTTTACCATCAACCCCGCTTTTCCTCAACTTCAACAGACCCCAAGCGAATCAACCTCTTGCTCTCAACAGCATTCAAAGCGGTAGAGATCGAAAAAAATGTCACAGGCTTTCAGCAATAACCAGAACTCTTTCAACGTCGCAAATACCTTTTACACTCTCCCTTACGATGCGTCTAAGATCTTGGCGTGGTTATCTCCATTAGAGCCATGGGTACGGCATCGAGATATCGGAGCCCACCGAGTGGATAGTATAGGAGCCTGGCTGCTGGAAACCAGTGAATTCAGAAGCTGGCATAATGGTAGCAATGATGGAGCTAATAGGGTGGCCTTATTCTGCCACGGTAGCCCAGGGGTGGGAAAGAGCCATATCATGTAAGAGAGTGTATCATTGCCGGAAATCCAAGAGTGGAGTTGCTGATGGGTTGAGATGATAGCTCACTAGTTATAGACAAGTTATGCGACGAGACCGTGGAGGAAGATACTGTCGTTACCTGTTTTTATTTCGACTTCGCTTCCCGAAGCGAGCAATCACCAGTAAATATGCTGGGCTCCCTGTTGAGACAACTTGTTACCGGATTGGAAGAAATTCCCGAAGCAGTAGTCCGGGGTTTTCAGAATGAGAAAAAGGCAATTGGGGGTAGAGGACTGCAAGTTTCAGGCATTTTGAAGATGTTCCAATCAATCACAACCACCAAGCGCACGTTTATATGTGTTGATGCACTTGACGAATGTGTGCCAGAGAACAGAGTGGTGGTTCTTGAATCACTAGGACAGATTCTGCGGTCTTTGCTGGATATTCGGATATTTATCACTGGAAGATCCCATATCCGGAGTGAGGTGGAGAGGAGATTAGATGGGACAGCGACATTTATATTGATAGAGCCTACGGAAGATGGTGTTGTTGACTATCTGCGTGAGAAACTCAAGAATGACACGACCCCAGATGAAATGAATAGCGCATTGGAGGCAAATATCATGGAGAGCATTTCCCAATTAAGCTCTGAAACGTATGTGGAACCGAATGCAAGAGCAAAGCTATGGAGAGCTATGCAGAGCTACCGCAGGCTAAGGGCTGACATTCGAATCTAGGTTTCTACTGGCCTCTCTTCACATGGAGGCAATCTTGCAAGAAACCAGTATCTCCCGCCGGAGGAGAAGACTCAAGTCGGTGAAAGATGGGGAAGGATTAGGGAACGCATATGGTGCGACACTAGAACGGATAAGGGTGCAGGGCGGGGAGAAGGCAAAACTCGCGATAGCCACTCTCGCATGGATTTGCCACTCGGAGCGGCCATTACAGGTGGATGAGTTATGCCATGCGCTAGCAGTGGAAATAGGAGCGACGGATTTCGACCCCGATAATGCTCCTTCGATAGCTACCTTGCTAAGCTGCTGTCAAGGATTGATCACAGTCGATAAGGAAGCTTCAACTGTGCGGTTAATTCACTTTACCGTCCGAGAGTATCTTTGCAATCATCCAGGCCTCTTTTCCAAACCTCACTCGACAATTGCAGAAGCTTGCTTGACCTATTTGAATTCACAACAGGTCAAGAATCTCTCATCCCATTCTCTCCCGGACCACCAAAGCATGCCATTCCTCGAGTATTCTTCGAGATATTGGGGAACACATGCTAATAAGGAACTCTCGGACCACGCGAGGACTCTTGCACTGGAGCTCTTGAGTCAGTACGAAGACCACGTATCCGCCGTATCACTTTTGAAGCAACTACCGGACACCCAAAATACAGTAGACATCGGTTCTTCCCCGCGCTTCTCTGGATTACATTGTGCATCTTTCTTCGGGATTCATGAACTTGTGGTCGCATTGATGGATGCGAAATGTTGTGGGATTAACCAACAAGATTGCGTAGATTGTACGCCACTCTTATGGGCGGCGATGAATGGGCATGAAGGTGTTGTGAAGCTACTACTTGGCTGGAAAGATGTCGACCCCAACAGACCAGATAATCGAGATATTACACCACTGTTGTGGGCTGCTCATAACGGACACGAAGGTGTTGTGAAGCTATTACTTGGCCGGAAAGATGTCGACCCCGATAGACCAGATAATCGAGATGGTACACCACTCTCGTGGGCCGCTAATAACGGACATGAAGAAGTGGTAAAGCTACTGCTAGAACGGGAAGATGTCGACCCTAATCGCCGGGATGAGAATGATCGGACACCACTCGGATGTGCTGCTGTCGAGGGACATGAGGGGACTGTAAAGCTATTACTTGGCCGGAAAGATATTGATCCCGATCGCCTGGATAGGAATGATCGAACACCACTTCGGTCTGCTGCTGTGAAGGGGCACGAAGGAGTAGTCAAGCTGCTGTTGGAACGGGAAGATGTCGACCCTAATCACCCGGATGAGAAGGATCGAACGCCACTCGGATGTGCTGCTGTCGAAGGACATGAAGGGGTTGTGAAGCTATTACTTGGCCGGAAAGATGTCGATCCCAATCGCCCGGATAAGTATGGTCGAACACCACTCGGGTGGGCTGCTGTTGGGGGACACGAAGGGGTAGTTAAGCTACTGCTGGGACGGGAAAATGTTGACCCCGATCGCCCGGATGAGAGTTATCGAACACCACTCCGGTCTGCTGCTGTGAAAGGGCACGAAGGAGTAGTCAAGCTGCTGCTGGAACGGGAGGGTGTCGACCCTAATCACCAGGATGAGAATGATCGAACGCCGCTTGGGTGTGCTGCTGTCGAGGGACATGAAGGGATCGTGAAGCTATTACTTGACCGGAAAGATATCGATCCCAATCGCCCGGATAAGTATGGTCGAACACCGCTCGGGTGGGCTGCTATCAAGGGGCACGAAGGAGTAGTCAAGCTGCTGCTGGAGCGGGAAGATGTCGACCCTGACCACCGGGATGAGAATGGTCGGACACCGCTCGGATGTGCTGCTGTCGCGGAATATGAAGGGTTGTGAAGCTACTACTTGGCCGGAAAGATGTCGACCTTAATAGCCGGGATGGGAAAAATTGAGCACTACTTGGATCTGCTGCTGTCAGGAGACATGAAGGGGTTGTCAAGCTACTCCTTGGCCGGAAAGCTGTCAACCCCGATCGTCTAGATGCAAATCCTACTTTTGTATGAACCTATACCCCTTCCAAGCCTCCCGCCATTTGCCAACTTTTATCAATGAAGGCCCACAAGTTTCTGTTCGTTTGGTTTTGTATGCAGCAACTAGAGCACTAATTCATTTGTTAACTTGCCTCATTTGTCCTGGTCGCAGTTCCCCAGTGGAATAGATCTCCCGTTTCAAAATTCCTTGTTCCTCTTTTCCTCTATACACCCATGCTTATTTCCTCCTTGTTTTCCCTTGCTAGTGAGTGATAGATGTATACACGGACAGATAGATAAACCGTAAATAGAACCTCTTTTTTGGGGGTGGGGGGCCTAGCGTAGGCGTTCCCGAAGCTAGGCTGAAAAAGAGAATCTAAACATTGTGATTGCGGGATAATGGTATTTCTGGCATATATATCATATTCATCCGCAACCGAAGGTGCTTCCCATTCTGTTAGGCCTCTTCCGAATCCCCACTTCCCCCACTTTACTTCGCTGACAAACTATCTCCTATCCATGCGGCGCTCAAGTTCAATGGTTCAATTAGCTTGAAGGCAGAACCCGGAGAAGACTTGTGGTTACACGCCACCCTCCCGAACTCGCCACTACAGACGCGCCGGAAATTTTGGCCGCAACAAAAACTGTGGCTCCCGTGACTATATCGGATAGAGGTGAAGAGGTCTATGATGGACTGTTTGGGGGGAAGATCGGGAAACACAAATCTATTACTAATCCCCAAGCTTTGAATACAAAATTTAGTGGCCGGCAGGAGTGCCGGGGTAGGTTGTGGTGTTATCGCCATATTGCCTCAGCAGGTGTGCATTCTCGGCAGCTGTGGCAAGGAGGGCTCCTGAGACGTGGCTACTGCTGTTTGTTGAGAGAGTGGTTAACAAATACTCTGCTGGGTTATACATTATCGGTTCACTGTGCCTCAAAGTCTCATACCAATACCCCAATACCTATAGCTACCCGCCAATTCTCCCTCGTGCGAATCGCATTCAAACAGCTATTGGGTTTTTATTACTACAAACTAGGCCAAAGGCCTTTGGAGATGACCCACCGTAGCGTACTACTACTTTGTTTGTTTGTGCTGCCCGGTACACTGTAGGCTCAATGCATTATCCTTTCGCCGTGCCGGTACACCGCCGTTATGTCCTTCTGTATCGTGTGCTACGGGAGTGTGATATTGAGAATGGGGGAGAGTTGACTAAGGGCTCTAGTAAGATGGGGTATTGCGCGATTGGCCTGCGTTTTCCTGGGAGGGTTTTGGGGGGTGCTGCTTATGCATGGTACCAGTATTACCGGTAGAAGCTTGTTTGTTGGAAGGGCACTGATACAGCCTGAGTTGAGGAATGTTGAAGATGAAGGTTATGGTTAAGTTGAAGGTTGGAAGAGAGTGATTAGGTGGGGCGCACGATATACAGAATAGAGTTGAGTGTAATCACAATGGTAAGAGGGGGTTAGGGGGGGTTAGGGGGGAAAGGAAGGGAAGATGGATACTCGAACGTAGATCATGTACATCACATACATGCCAAGTCTCCCGACATACCACTGACACCACTATACCAAAGGCCAGAACAGAGGCTGTGGGACCTTTATATTGAGTGTACTTGGACCTCCTCTACTACCAGGAACTGCTTTGTCGCTTTTTGTGCTGTTGAGTGGGTAGTTGGCTGTTGCCACCCCGGACATTTAATCTCACCCGAAGTGGCATAGTACCGTAGTGATAGGGCCGGGGCGTTTGTGATTTAAGCGCATAGATGGCATTATGGTATGTATCTATCGAAAGGTGCGGCATCTACGAGTATGACGCAAAAGAGGAATGGACGAAGGCAAAAGGAAAAAGTGAATTTTTGAGCTATCATAAGCTCGTGATTGTGCATGGCCACCCCACCAACAAAAAGCTCAATGGCGAGAAGAAAGGATACAAAATTTATAGCGATAAGTCACTTCACCGACCGGCCATTGAAAGCATCTGCTTCCCAATCCATCCTATCAGCAGCCCCAATATCCTCTCCCTGCCGTCTCCTAATACTTGCACTGCTCGACGTTGTTTAAGGTCTCGGGAGTGTGAGTTACGTCGGTGACCCATCCAATCCACGGCGACGTAGCTACCCCGGCGACGCTTGGTCCGCCCCATCCCTCTAGGAAAGACCCCCAGCACGAGCAACCCCTTCTCGAGCCCAAACAAAAGGCCCAACTTCCTTGGCTCATCCGTTTAGCTCTCCCCGAGTGGGATCTCTTCCAGTATGTACTTGGGTTTTCACCCCTCCATTCACTCCGTCCCCTCACCGCGGTTGAGTAAGGTAGTAGTAATCCCCCGCTACCCGAGGGCCGTATCTCGTATGCCAGCGAGCTCTATGATGGGAATGAAGGTCTCAGTCGGGTACTTTCACGCGATGCTTTCCTCACTATCTGGGCACCTCGTGTCCTTTGTGCTCGCTGCAGGCGACTTGGCCTCTGTTAGGGCGATGTCCTACACGCAGGTTAAGGGGATATAGAGATAGCAGTTCTTCTCACTGCCGTTTTGTGAGGGCGAGGTGTGTTTTGTAGATAGTTCTCGAGTGGGGCTGGGAATAGGCCAGGGAGGGGCGAGTGTGTGGTGGACTGGGGGCTGAGTGCACGCCACCGGCTAAGGGGCAGAATCACGGTCGCGGAGACGAGTGGGAGTGTTCAGGTGGGGGGCCCTCGCGGTGGAGTCTCGCGCTGTGGACGAGGAAGCATTGCATTCACCTAGGAGTGCGCCGGCGGTGTCTGGTGCTGGCGGTGTGAGTTGGTGTGATAGGGAAATAGACGTTGGGGGTGATCGAATATGGGATGCGGAGGTTAATGTTGCGTTGCTGAAACTGTTGGAGGTGCCGGGGGCCAGAGGTTCAGGAGCGACTTCAATTGTGGCGTCTCTGGAGTTCCCCACTGTAAGGGGAGGATAGAGGTAGTACTGTTGCTGTTATCGATGGTGTAGTTGGTAAAAGTCGTTGCTGCTGTCGCTGGAGTTGTCGTGCTGTGAGAGGCTCTAACTATTTCTCCTACCGGTACTTTACCTAGGAACTTCGGGGAGTCATGACGTGCCTTCCCGTATCAGCGTTCATCTCGCCTAGGTTGCGTTCGCAACGCCTCTTGGCCCCAGTTTGCGCGCTCAAGAGAACACTCTGCAAATGTTTCTTATTGCCTAACTGCTCGGTGACCTACGCTTCACTAATGTCGGTACTAAAAGGTATGCTAATCTCTTAATTTCTCTCATGATACCAGCCGACCTTAGCGCAAGCGTGAAGAGCAGCTTCGGGTATGGAATGCTAGGGTGGCACGAAATTTATTTATTTTTGGATAATACTCTCTCTAGCTTCGCAGGTAGATGTTGAAAGAGTTTTGAATACTACTGCGGGTATCAGTTTCTCGAGTTTCTACTGCCTTGGAATGTGCTAGAGAGGAGGAATGGGGTATTGTGGTATGGTTCAAGGTGAGGCTCCTGCAAGCACAAGTGAATCTGCACCGAGCCTTTGACACCCTCCAGCTTGTGTAACGAACTTCGGATCCAGTGACTGGACTGTTGGTCAGACGCAAGGCACTACCATCAGCCGCTTTTCCTCAATTTCAACAGACCCCAAGTGAATCAACCTCTTGCTCTCAACAGCATTCAAAGCGGCAGATATCGAAAAAATGTCGCAAGCATTCAGCAATAACCAGAACTCTTTCAACTTGAACGTCGCAAATACCTTTTACACTCTCCCTTACGATGCGTCTAAGATATTGGCGTGGTTATCTCCATTAGAACCATGGGTACGGCATCGAGATATTGGGGCCCACCGAGTGGACAGTATCGGAGCCTGGGTGCTGGAAACCAGTGAATTCAGAAGCTGGCATAATGGAAGTAGGGAGGATGGATCTAATCATGCAACCTTATTCTGCCACGGCAACCCAGGAACGGGAAAGAGCCATATCATGTAAGAGAGCGTGTCGTTGCTGGAAATCAAAGAATGGTGTTGCTGATAGATTGCCATGACAGATCGCTAGTTATAGACAAGTTATGCGACGAGACAGTTAAGGAAGATACTATTGTTACCTGCTTTTACTTCGACTTCGCTGCCCGGAGTGAGCAATCACCAGCAAATATGCTAGGCTCCCTGCTGAGACAACTTGTTACCGGATTGGAGGAGATTCCTAAAGTAGTAGTCCGGGGTTTCCAGAATGAGAAAAAGGCAATTGGGGGTCGAGGACTACAGGTTTCAGGCATTTTGAAGATGTTCCAAGCCATCACGACCACCAAGCGCACGTTTATATGTGTTGATGCACTTGACGAATGTGTGCCAGAGCACCGAACGGTGGTTCTTGAATCACTAGGACAGATTCTGCGGGCTTCGGTGGATACTCGGATATTTATCACTGGAAGATCCCATATCCTGAGTGAGGTGGAGAGGAGATTAGATGGGGGAACGACTTTTATATTAATAGAGCCTACGGAAGATGGTATTGTTAATTATCTGCGTGAGAAACTCAAGAATGACACTACCCCCGAGGTAATGAACAGCACATTGGAGGCAAATATCATGGAGGGCATTTCCCAATTAAGCTCTGAAACGTATGTAGAAACCAATTCAAGGGCAAAGCTATGGAGAGCTATGCAGAGCTACCGCAGGCTAAGGGCTGACATTCGAATCTAGGTTTCTGCTGGCCTCTCTTCACATGGAGGCAATCTTGCAAGAAACCAGTATCTCCCGCCGGAGGAAAAGACTCAAGTCGGTGAAAGATGGGGCAGGATTAGGGGACGCATATGGTGCGACACTAGAGCGGATAAGGGCGCAGGGCGGGGAAAAGACGAAACTTGCGATAGCCACTCTCACATGGATTTGCCACTCTGAACGGCCATTACAGGTGGATGAGTTATGCCATGCGCTAGCAGTGGAAATAGGAACAGTTGATCTCGACCCCGAAAACATTCCCCCGATAGCTACCCTGCTAGGCTGTTGTCAAGGATTGATCATAGTTGATAAGGAAGCCTCGACTGTACGGTTGATTCACTTTACCGTCCGAGAGTATCTTTGTAGTCATCCGGACCTCTTTTTCAAACCTCACTCGGCAATTGCAGAAGCTTGCTTGACCTATTTGAATTCACAACAGGTCAAGAACCTCTCATCCCATTCTCTCCCGGACCACCAAAGCATGCCATTCCTCGAGTATTCTTCGAGATATTGGGGAACACATGCCAATAAGGAGCTCTCAGAACATGCGAGGACCCTTGCGCTGGGGCTCTTGAGTCAGTACGAAGACCACGTATCCGCCTTATCGCTTTTGAAGCAAGTACCGGGCACCCAAAATATAGTAGACATCTGTTCTTCCCCGCGCTTCTCTGGATTACATTGTGCATCTTTCTTCGGGATTGATGAACTTGTGGCTGCATTGATGGATGCGAAATGTTGTGGGATTAACCAACAAGATTGCGTAGATTGTACGCCACTCTCATGGGCAGCGAGGAATGGACATGGAGGTGTTGTGAAGCTACTACTTGGCAGGAAAGATTTGGACCCCGACAGACCAGACAGGCGAGATAATACACCACTCTCGTGGGCTGCTTATAACAGACATGAAGGGGTTGTGGAGCTGCTGCTTGGCCGGGAAGATGTCGACCCCAATCGCCCCGATAAGTATGGTCGAACACCGCTCGGGTGGGCTGCTGTTAGGGGACACATAAGGGTAGTTAAGCTACTACTGGAACGAGAAATCGTAGACCCCGATCGTTCGGATGAGGATAATCGAACACCACTCCGGTCTGCTGCTGTGAAGGGGCACGAAGGTGTAGTCAAGCTGTTGCTGGAACGGGAAGATGTCGACCCTAATCGCCCAGATGAGAATGATCGCACGCCACTCGGATGTGCTGCTGTCGAAGGACATGAAGGGGTTGTGAAGCTATTACTTGGCCGGAAAGATGTCGATCCCAATCGCCCGGACAAGTATGATCAAACGCCACTCCGGTCTGCTACTGTGAAAGGGCACGAAGGTGTAGTCAAGCTGCTGCTGGAACGGGAAGATGTGGACCCTAATCCTCGGGATGAAAATGATCGGACACCACTCGGATGTGCTGTTGTCGAAGGACATGAAGGGATTGCCAGGTTATTACTTGGCCGGAAAGAAATCGACCCCAATTGCCCCGATAAGTATGGTCGAACACCACTCGGGTGGGCTGCTGTTGGGGGACACGAAGGGGTAGTTAGGCTACTGTTGGAACTGGAAGATGTCGACCCTAATCACCGGAATGAGAATGATCTAACACCACTCGGATGTGCTGCTGTCGAGGGACATGAAGGGATTGTGAAGCTATTGCTTGGCCGGAAAGATGTCGACCCCAATTGCCCCGATAAGTATGGTCGAACACCACTCGGATGTGCTGCTGTCGAGGGACACGAAGGGGTTGTGAAATTATTACTTGGCCGGAAAGATGTCGATCCCAATTGCCCCGATAAGTATGGCCGAACACCACTCGGGTGGGCTGCTGTTGGGGGACAAACAGGGGTAGTTAGGCTACTGCTGGAACGGGAAAATGTTGACCCCGATCGCCCGGATGGGAATAATCGAACGCCACTCCGGTCTGCTGCTGTGAAGGGGCACGAAGGTGTAGTCAAGCTGTTGCTGGAACGGGAAGATGTCGACCCTAATCGCCCGGATGAGAAGGATCGAACGCCACTCGGATGTGCTGCTGTCGAGGGACACGAAGGGGTTGTGAAGTTATTACTTGGCCGGAAAGATGTCGATCCCAATTGCCCCGATAAGTATGGCCGAACACCACTCGGGTGGGCTGCTGTTGAGGGACAAACAGGGGTAGTTAGGCTACTGCTGGAACGGGAAAATGTAGACCCCGATCGCCCGGATGAGAGTTATCGAACCCCACTCCGGTCTGCTGCTGTGAAAGGACATGAAGGAGTAGTCAAGCTGTTGCTGGAACGGGAAGATGCCGACCCTAATCTCCCGGATAAGAAGGATCGAACGCCACTCGGATGTGCTGCCGTCGAGGGGCATGAAGGAGTTGTGAAGCTATTACTTGGCCGGAAAGATGTCGATCCTAATCGCCCGGATAAGTATGATCAAACACCACTCGGGTGGGCTGCTGTTGGGGGACATGAAGGGATTGTGAAGCTATTACTTGGCCGGAAAGATGTCGATCCCAATTGCCCCGATAAGTATCGCCGAACACCACTCGGGTGGGCTGCTGTTGAGGGACACATAGGTGTAGTTAAACTACTGCTAGAACGGGAAATCGTAGACCCCAATCGCCCGGACAAGTATGATCAAACACCACTCCGGTCTGCTGTTGTGAAAGGACATGAAGGAGTAGTCAAGCTGCTGTTGGAAAGGGAAGATATAGACCCTAATCGCCCGGATGAGAAGGATCGAACGCCACTCGGGTGTGCTGCTGTCGAGGGACACGAAGGGGTTGTGAAGCTATTACTTGGCCGGAAAGATGTCGATCCTAATCGCCCGGACAAGTATGATCAAACACCACTCGGGTGGGCTGCTGTTGGGGGACACGAAGGGGTAGTTAAGCTACTGCTGGGACGGGAAAATGTTGACCCCGATCGCCCGGATGAGAGTTATCGAACACCACTCCGGTCTGCTGCTGTGAAAGGGCACGAAGGAGTAGTCAAGCTGCTGCTGGAACGGGAAGATGTAGACCCTAATCACCCAGATGAGAAGGATCGAACGCCGCTCGGATGTGCTGCTGTCGAGGGACATGAAGGGGTTGTGAAGTTATTACTTGGCCGGAAAGATGTCGATCCCAATCGCCCGGATAAGTATGGCCGAACACCGCTCGGGTGGGCTGCTGAGATGGGGCACCGGGGAACAGTCAAGCTGCTGCTGGAACGGGAAGATATCGACCCTAACCGCCGGGACGAGAATGATCGGACACCACTCGGATGTGCTGCTGTTGCAGGATATGAAGGGGTTGTGAAGCTATTACTTTGCCGGAAAGATATCGAGCCCGATCGTCAGGATGGGAAGGATTGAACACCACTTAGATCTGCTGCTGTAGCGGGGCATGGAGGGGCTGTCAAGCTACCCCTCGGCAGGAAAAATGCCCACCCCGATCGCCTTGATTGAAATCTCACTTTTTTGTAAGCCCATACCCCTCTGTAGTCTCCCGCCATTTGCTAACTTTTATGAGTGAAGGTCCACAAGTTTCCGTTCGTTGGGTTTAGTATGCAGCAACTGAAGCACCATTTTATTTGTTAACTTGCCCGTCTGTCTTGGTCGCCGTTCCCTAGTAGAATAGACCTCCTGTTACAAAATCTCCTTTATCCTTTTCTTTATGCATCGATGCTTGTCTTCTCTCCGTTTTCCCTTGCTAGCGCTTGATGCATACATGAACAGATAGATGAACTGCACACAGAACCTCCCTTTAGAGAGCAGAGTGCCTAGCATAGGCGTTCCCGGAGCTAGCCCGAAGAAGAGAATCAACTCTAAACATTGTGATTGCGGGATGATGGAATTTCTAGCATATATATATAATATTCATCCGCAAAAACTGCCTCCCATTCTGTCAAGCCCCTTCCGGATTCCTGCTTCCCCCACTTTACCTCCCTAGAAACCTAACTCCTAGCCATGCGGCACTCAAGCCGGATGGCTCAATTAGCTTGAAGGTAGAACCTAAAGAAGACCTATTGTTATACGCCATCCTCCCTAACTCGCCACTACAGATGCGCCGGAAATTTTGGGCGCAATAAAAGCTGTTGCTCCGGTGATTATATTAGATAGAGGTGATCTATGCTAGGATGTTTGGGGGGGCGGTTTGGGGGGAAGATTGGGAAGCACAAATTTATGAGCAATCCTTAGGCTTTGAATACAGAATTTAGTAGCCAGTAGGAGTACCGGTAGGGGAAGTATGAGGCGGGGTAGGTTGTGGTGTTATCACCGTATCGCCTCAGCGGGTGTGCATTCTCGGCAGCTGAGGCAAGGGGGGCTCCTGAGGTGTGGCTACTGGGCTATGTTGGGGGGTCGGCAAACAGCAAATAACATGCTGGGCTATATATTACCGGCTCACTCTACCTCGCTGTCTCATACTTGTACCCCAATACCACAGCAACCAGCCAACCCCCCCGTGCGAGCCTCATCCGAATAGCTATTGGCTTTCCTATTACTGCCACTTGGGCCAATGGCCTTTGACGATAACCCGTCATAGGGCGCTATGGTGCACAATATTACATCACACCTTATCACTCCAGAAGCAGCGGAATCTAGGAAAAAACTGCAGCCCCCACAGGCTGAATATGGGCCGCACAAGAGGTAACCCGCGAGTCGATTAAATTTGGCAAAGAGAAGAAGGAAGAGAACTTGAATTAGGGACCTAGATAAGAAGAAAGTTGAAGAGCAATGAGAATTAAGCCTATTATTTAAGTCAATTCGTTATAACCTGACAAACTCCTTATCATAATATTACTAGCATAAATGAAATACGAAGCAGGAGAAGACATCCCCAGTGCCCCAGGAATTAGCCCTAGACCCATTGTTCTGAGGAATGGAATGCCAAAGCGTCCCCCGTTGTATCCACCTTGGTGAGGCGTCTGGACAGCACAAACCATATTATCGTAATATATCATACACGATAGTAGAGTGCTCTCCGTTGGTAGGAGGAGCGCTACTGTCAGTTAGGGCTTAATATTAATGGCCAATTTATCATACTTCCAGTTATAGAGGTAGTTCGGCTTCTAGTAAGGAATCTCAGTGAGTAATGTATTCTCATCCCCTTGGAATGCCATTCACTATAGGATTCGTGGTAGTACAAATGTAACCTTTTTTTCTTGCAATCCGATAAGATATGTGTAAAATATGGAGTGTAGGCGGAAATACTTAATCCACAGCTCTCTCCGGAAAGTACCCCCCCTCTCCTCCTTTTATTTGCCTCCTTGCCCCGGTTGGTTACAGAAACTAACTGATCGTTAGTCCCTACATTGTATGGTGCCTTGAAAATCTGACAAGGACTTATATCAATTCACTAGATCAAAAAAAAAAAAGGCTAACCAGACAAGGAAAGCTCACGGAGAGGATTCCTTTAGCTCCAAGGATTACACAACCAACCAAGCCTGAGCAAGACTAGCTACTGGTGCTGTACTGTACTAGCACAGCATGTGGCTTCCCCTTTCCCAATAGAGAATTTGATGCTGGGGAAGTTTTTGGGTGGATGGTGCAGATGGAGGGCTCGCCACTAGATCTATAAATCACAGTGATAATTAGATCAGATTGCACTACCCCGCTCTATTATTGTAGAGAAAAGCGAGCATAAGATTACTTGTGGCCACTGGAGCTCACAGGAAACGTTCCTTGAAGTATTTAGGTGCAATAAAAGCCCAATATTGAATGCAATCCTCTGCCTCGGCACCACCTCTCGTTAAACATAGGAAAGCACTTGTCACCCCTCCCAATTCTCACATACAGAGCTTATGTTGAAAATCTGGGCTTCGGAGGTAATGATTTACGGTGAGGATTTTACGCAGTGGACTGGAACCGCTTAAGTGGAGATGAAGATCGTGATTGATTGTGTTGACTTGATGAAATGGAAAGACCCGAGGAAAGTTGTGTACAGGGAGGGAGGTGTGAAGGGAGCAAAGGTGAGTAGGAAAGAAAAACAAGGGGTGAAAACATTTTCAGAGCTTGGGCGTCCTTTGACTAGTGCGTACGCATACCTCAGCGGCCAGAGAGTCTGGCCATTAAACTGCCATTTCCAACAGCTTACGCTCTAAAGGTCCGATTGAGATTCTGTGACGATCTAACCCTAGATACTAACCCTAAGTTATATTAATATTTTTCTAAATAAACCTCACAAAAACACTGACAGAGGCCATGAGAGGATTGTATTTGGGTGGAGGATGAAAGTCTAGAGTTTTTCTATTGATCAAGCGTTTGAAATGGTTAGACTACTAAAGCACGCTCCTAGGGCGTCTTCCCTTACTTGGTAAGTGGACTATCGCCTCGCCCCTGGGAGTGATGGTGCCATGAGCTGGCGAAAGCCACCCTAGTGTTAGATCAAGGCTTCCAATTAGGCTGTACTCAAGGGGGGCGGATTAGAGAAAACTGGAGAGTTTCCTGGAGCTTATTTTTCGAACTGTCGAGGTGGCTAATACCCCACCTATCAATATGAGAATTTCTTAGAGTATGATACCGGTTTAGGACTAACAAAACTAGCTGGTATCTACCTAATGTAGAAAAACTCGGCGCCGTAAGTACTACTAGCTATTACTCAAGACAAGATTAAGTCCCCAGACACCTAGCACAACTGTAATCCCCAAAAACACTCAACAATCGCAATACCACAACGACTCAAGTCAATGCCACAGTCAAAATGAAAGGTCCTATCACCAGATCCTATGCCCCTAGAGAGTGAAACAAATATATAGGCCTTAGTATTAATAGCTATTATGGTTGTGGTCGCAATTATATTCGCCATTATGGCTATAGTATCATGACTGTTGAATTTTGCGGGGGATCGTGGTTGTGCCCGTTGTCTGAGGGCTTAATATCACCCAGAGTATGCTATGATATAGCAACGTGAGGGTATAAACCTGGAGAGTCCAATAGGGCCCCCAGACGGAACCCTACCCTCTTTCAAGTCGAATAGAAAAGGTATAAATACTCAAGAGCACCCCCGCTGAAAACCATCAAGCCCCCATTCCACAGTTCCCAAACTTCCACCCCAGCCAACCGACACAGCTCTACCATTTTATCTTTGAACATCCTTCTTTATATTTAGCTGGGGCTGTACGAGATTTCTATATCTCTAGACAGGGAATTCCTTTTTTATATTACCCTCGACACACGACACAACGAACCTTCTCCATCAACTACCTCCTTCGCTTCACCACAGCCTGTCTCCCTTCCCTCAAATCCATTATCTTTCTGAAAATATCCCTTTCCCCCGCTTCCTAGAATATATATCCTACCCAAAATGACACAGAAGAGAAATATCAGTGATGAGAGCAATGGCGGAGAGGGTGGGCTCACTTATGCGGACCATGACGGTATGCCTCTTTTACCTTTTCTTGATTGCGTTCACTCTAATATCTACTAGGACTCCCGCAGCCCAAGAGAAGAATGTCTTACATCCCTAATGAATCCTCTTCCAATTGGTTCAAAACAATGCTCCTGGCAGAGGATGACGAAGAAACAGAAGATGGCCCAGAAACTGAGGACCCGGAGGCATCTCTCACTATTGGGGAGCTACAGAAACCAGCTGGCGGGGCCATCCTAGGGTCAATTGATTATACCGAAAGTATATCCCTCCCCAACCCCAGCCCCCTCTACCGTATTAACTTGAATACACGTCTGAGGACGTCTGACTTTCCTCTCTAAGTAACGCGTGGTTTTATTTTGCTGGTATTTTCTCCCGTCCCCGCCAAAATAGGAAACTCAGACGTCCTGAGACAGGTTGCTCTTATTCAAGTTAATACAGTAATGTTTCCCATTTCCCAACTTCTCAAGATTGACATGTGGTGGCACAGGAAGCAAGAGACCAAGAAACACCGACTTAGACCAAGCCCTCTACTCATCCCCCTCAAAGTGTGAGCAGACAGATCTCGAAATGGACCACTCCGAATCCGAAATTCAATCTGATGAGGACTCTGAAAAGTCATACAACCATTTCAACCCACTCGTTGAGCCAGCAAGAAAGATCTACTTAGCACCTGATCGCTATGCTGAGCATATTGCCAAGATTGAAAGAGGGGCTGTTTTCAAGCAACGCAATGAGGGCGGGAAGAGGAAAAAGCAGAAGCCATGGGAACAGAGATCAATACGTGAGAGGGGCCCGCGTGCCGGACGTTCCGATGAGTTCCTTACCACGGAAGAAGCCCAGTACGCAGAGAATATCCTCCGGGCAGCAGCGCGACACCGCCTCGAAACATGGCATCGGGAACGGCACGAGATGTGGGGCCTTAAGGGGATTGAAGTTCCATGCACGACTAGCAAAGAAATGGAGGATTTAGAAGAGGACAGGGGAGAGGGGAGCTCAGCAGATAAGGACATGCAATCCAAGAGGGAATTTGGCATCAGGTCAGGAGCATCAAACTCAGGACGAAAGACCTCCCTCAGAGCCACTTCTATTCACAGGAAAGACATGGGAGACGACGCAACTGTTGAGGAGATATTACAAGTGATACCGAAACCGCTGGACCCTTGTTTTTACACCCCAGCAGACACCATCTACCTGCCACGCAAGCCCAAATTCACAGAGGTTGTTTTCTGGCTAGAGTACCGCCTAGGATACACCAGGAAGCAGGTACGTTGGCTCATGGGGGGTGACCGAGCTGGACGTGGGGCAGTTCCATCAACCAACACCCTTGGAATGCGCCTGCAACGTTACATGAGGAAGAATAACCTTACGGATACCGTCAAAGCAGAACCCGCCGGGGCCGTCAATATATCTAAGACATCTCGCAGTAGTGGAAAGTCCGCTGCAAGCTCCCGTAAGAGCAAGGGTTCTGATAGAGAAGCAAATCAAGAACGCCCTTTGTTACCCCACGGGCCCCGAATCCGGCGTCCAGAGCTTGGTGTACACGGCTGGGTCTGGGATCACCCACATGAAATCCAGCAAAAGCTCGGGGACTACCACTAGTTTTCCAGGCAAAATATTCTCCCCTAATCTCCTCTCTACTTCAGAAGCATATTTCCTTTCCTTCTCTCTCACTCTGGCAGGTACTCCAACAGGATACTTCCAAAATTTCATTGAAAATCTAAAACTCTTTTTTGGTAGCGAAAATAACATTATTTAGCCCCTGGAAATTTCCAAATCTCTACTCAGGCGGGAGGTACGCAGTTATCATAATATTATCATGTACCCGTTCCTATTTACTATTATCTCCTATATTATTATTATTATTACGAACCTATAACCCACCTTCCAAAAAGGGGGCACAATTGTAACTAATAAATCTAATCTCCACTCTCCAAAATTACGCTTCAGGGAAAGGCGGGGTGCACAATAGACGTAAAAGCACCTCCGCAAAAGTGTTGGTGAAATGGGCTTTTTACACCAAAAACATCGATTTTTAGCTACTCGTAGCTCAGAAACCACGAAGAATTTTTCCTACCAAACTTCTCATATATAGTTTACAATACCTTTCTCCTACCCCTACACAACTCTTAATGAATTTGGTGAAAAATTGGAAAAGTTATGGAGTTCTAAAGTGTTGAGTCTATGAAAAAAGTGCCATTTTACATTACAAAATTGGCATTGCAAGGGGTATGATCCACCCTGAAGGCTTGTAGCTTAGACGCATAGTGTAAATTGACTTGATAAGTAGTATCAGGTGAAAGCTGTAATGAAAGTGAAAATAACCAGGCAAGTCATGAACATGATTTGAAGCAATTCCAAGTGTGGGGGTTGATCAAACATGGCGAGTTTTTGTGTAAAAAGGCCGTTTCACCAACACTTTTGAGGAGGTGCTTTTAGCTAGCATCAGAATTACAAGCGCTCACTTTAAGGCTTCTAAAGAGTGTTTGGAGGGCAATTACGAGAAGGCCATATCGTGGGGGGACACAAAATCTCATGCTAGTATATGCTAACAGCTATCAAGGGACCATTTGGCCATCACAGGGGAAATTTTGGACGTAGGGAGAGGAATGCCTTATTAGCTGTGTCGGGAGTGAGGTATTGTTGGGCTTATATATTCAGGGGCTGTCTATGGGATGGGAGCAACTGCTTATCTCGGAGTTACCCAGTGTCCAACCCCCTGATATTTCCTCACCATCAGACAGTCAATCCCCCTAGTTGCGAGAGTACCCCCATCACCGCTGGTCACTCGCTCATATTAGGGTCCTAATTGTAAGTTTACACATCCTGTGTTGTCACGAGTGACATCTCATGACTGTTTGCGTCACCTACCCGTTTGATCACCGGGTTCTTGACTCCTCTTTTCTCGCCTCTCGTCTTTCCTTCGTTCTTCTTTCTTCTTCTTACTTCTTGTCTAATCTCTTGGCAATCACTTAATAGGCAATCCAAGTTACTTGCTCGCTTTGATTACCTCTTTCCACTCTCTCTCTCTCGTGACACTACTCAACACGACCAGAGAGTCTATACAGCAGCATTCAGAACTTGCAGGCGCTCTACCCCCCCAAAACCAAAAGAAGCACAGCAACCCCCAAAAATAAAATAAAAATAAAAAACTGGCAACAATCTAAGATTGCCATCTATTTTCCCAGCTATGATACCACCCAGTAAAAAGATAAAACTAAACATCTATATTTCCAGCGCGCCCAATCTACAGTTGTTTATTAGGAGAAAAATCCGCTTTCCCGGACACGCATGGTATATAATAGAATAGCACGTCGTTAGTCAGTTATTATATTTGGATGAGGATTGCGAGAAACGTCACAGGCCAGATTCAGGGGCGGAAAATACTAAGTTAAGTAGACAGAATTCTATCACACGAAAAATCTATGGTATTGCCGAACACCAACTTTTCTATAAAAAAATGCCCACTTATTTTCCTCCGGAATATATTCATTCCATCCCCGACTTCTATCTCAGCCTCTCTAAACTGTGCCTGTAGAGTATCGTAAGTCCCGATAAAAATATATAAAAACTCTTGTTTTACTTTTATTCTGTTGCCCGGCCGATCGCAACCCCACCCCAGTCGGGAGAAGAGAAGGGCTCAAAAAAAACCGCGGAAACCAACAGTCAACAGGGTTAGCTATAGTAAAAGAAACGGATGGAGATCATACCAAGCATTAGCTACCAGTTTATATCCTTCCTATTCCCACACTTTACTCCATAACAATAACATCACCACATTCACCCTTTCATCTCCTCCTTTTCTTATCCAGACTCCCAGATCGTTAGCCATTCTCTCAACCACCAACCGCCGGAAACCAACCCAGAACGAAACCCCACTGCCGCACCCCGACCAATTACTCAATATCAATCAAATATTTTCCAAACCACAAATACCCGCGCCGAATGGCTGTGCCTACCTACCTACCTACCTACCTACCAAAAATACCACAACACACCCCCAAAAAATGGAAGGCGAGGACAAAGTAATCAAAGCTCTTCAGGAGACAACCGCCGAACCCGCAAGACAGGTGCAGGTCTACATTCGGGTCCAGCCAATCGGTAGGGGGCCCCACCCGTTTGATCCAATTTTGCTTGCTCGCTAGGTCGCCACGAGTATTCGGACTAATCTACACTACGGATAGAGCTCCAGAGGTCCAGTTCCTATCGTGAGGCCGGTGACACATCCGCTATGAATCTGTCTCAGGCTCGGATGTTGGATGGGGACACCTCCGGCAGGGCCGACATAACCGTACTCTACTCTACGAGTATGATATGCTAAGTTAACATCAATAGATAGAGGATAAACGTTCGAGTGATAAATTGTGATTTCTCTGAAATTGGGGTGCCTTGCTTTATCAGTTGTTGGCAGTGATACGGTGCGCACTTGTACTTTAGCGGTTGGTATAAACACCGCCCACTCATCCTTGAACCACACTACAGCCCCTGGGGAAGATTAAATCAAATTAAAAGAAACGGTTTATATATTTGGCCATAAAGGAGAAACATAAGTCGTATCGATACAATTCCCCCCCTTCCCCCACCATCTACCATACAACCATATACCCAGCTACCCATCTTGATACCAATCTACACCCTTTTTTGGATATTTCTTGCACTTTACGCTGTTGTTCTTATAGTGTCCGTACTCGCCGCAGGCAGAGCACATACGGTCCGCGAACGGCATCCCCTGGGCGTTGGCTTCGACATGCGCCTGGTACTTCAACTTTGTAAGCTCGTGTTTGAGACTTGACTCGCGCACTGAGAGTTGATGCTGCTGGAGGTTGATGCGGTGGATTTCCTCCTGAATCTCTTGACGACGTAAGGCGGCATCCATGGATTCGCCGGGCCGAGCGGGGCTGGGCAAGAGGTCGGCTGGTGGCGGAACGGGAGTTGAGGTGGACGATGGCGATGACGTGCGACTTCGCTTGCGCTTTTTAGTCTTGTGACCGGAGGAAGAGGTGTTTGCCGGTGGCTTAGGAGGGCGGGAAATGGAGCGGCCGCGGGCGACGCGAGTTTCTGAGATGCCTTTTGTGAGCGGCCGGGTGGCGTCTTTGGGTTTGACGGCCCAGGATTGGCGGCCCCTACGTTCCTTTCGGGCTCGTTTCGTCGACAGGTCAGAAGCGTCCATGTCCACGTCGGAGTCTTCTTGGACTTCTTCCGCTCCTTCGGCCTTCTTCTTCTTTTTCTTCTTCCTTACCTCTAACGGAGCTGGGCTCCTGCAGTCAGAGGCGGATTCCACTTGTTTGGGAAATTTCCCACGCCCCGAGGATTTCTTCCTTGGCTTCGATGGACCTGGTTCGTCCGGGTCGGTCCTGAATTCCACACTCCCATCCGAGTGGGCTATCTCTTTTCCCTTTCCCTTTTTCCCACTCTTGTGCTTCCTTCGTTGGACTACCGACGGTTCCTCTCTGCTCTTCGAAGCTATGCTCTCACCGGAGGGTACTTTCTCCTTTCGCTTTGATTTCAGCTTTTTCCCCGTTGACCTCTCATGCCGAGCCTTTGCCGCGCGCGGCCCCAATCCAGATTGCCCGTCACTGTCGCTGGAATCAACTATTGGTACCCTCCTCCTCTCTCTCCCCGGATTCCCCGATTTGTCAGACTTTCTCCTCTCCTTGCCACTACCCACGGTGAGATCGACAATTTCCGCCAGCTCAGCGTCTGTGGCTTCGGAATCGCTATCGTCCGTATACTGCATTTGGCCGGGGGCCCGCGTTACTGGCCCACCCACCGATCGGACAGACGCCGAGGACGATGGCGACAGTATTGTCCGGCTATTATACGACCGGTGAAGAAACGACCATGATGAAGACGCCGAATCCGATGAGGATCTTTTAATATGTGCCTCAGGTAGAAGCAATCCATCACCTCTTCCATCCGTCTGTTCTCGGGGAGCATCGATTCCCTGGTTCTCCATTGCCCCCCCTACCCCCTTGCCATTCCCAAGTTCTCTTTCGCCATTTCCAGAATTCTTGAGTAGACCCACCATAGTATTTTCTCCTCCGCCCGGTAACTGTGAGCCGGGTTGACGTTGACCAAATGCTAGTGGGCGCATAATCGAACCAGTTGGTTGGGTACTGAAAAAAGGAAACTGCCGAACCTTCAGCTGTGGATCAGAGAAGGCAGACACTCCGGAAGAACTGCCCAGTTTTGGGGGGAGATATCCCGGTGATGGGTGTTCTACCTTTGTCACACCTATTGGCAACACCTTCCCACAGCCCAGGCTCTTGGTGTTTACAGAGTCATGGGGTTTAGATTTCCTATTCGCCCCTCCCCCCAACGGCACGTCATTCACCACTGGCCAAGCTGATATGTTAGACGTACTATCAGCAGAGGCCCTCTTCAATGACCCTGGTTTATTGAGTGCGCTCGAGTAAAGAACAATGTCCCTTCGTCTCCCGTTTTCCCGAACACTCGAAGATTCACCGGCTGTATCGTTACGATAGGGCCGCGATTCTCCCTCCACTCCAGGAACCACCCGCAATGCCAGCGACACGCTTTCCCCAAAAAACGTCTCGATCTTTAACGCATCAAGTGGATATTCCAGGACAACCCCAACACTCATCACCCCCCCAGAGTCAGATATATCTCCTCGAAGGATCTCCATAAACCTAACGAAATGGTCCGCTCCGCGATGGAGCCCCCTTTTTACTACAGCGTGGCCCGTATAGCGCGTCCTCAAAGTAATGTCACGAGAGGTGACAGTAGACAGCGCCCGGCTGTTGCGAAGGATGATTTGGGGATCCTCACCAAGGTTAAAGGACAGCTCAGAGTACACTGGCGATTCCACAGCCAAAGTAAGAGGAAGAGGCGGAGTGGCAACTATGGAAACTGTCCTTGCCCCACTTTGTAAAGTGCGAAGGCACATATAGCAAGAGATAGAGCGCTCATAACCCACAAACTCGGAAGCATGCTGGCCCCGCAATATCGAAAACTGAAGCAACTCGTCATCAACACTGGTACCTTGCAATCGTCTAACAGCGATTTCGGCTTCTTCTGGGTCCCGGAAGGCAGCGATCATCATGTGCGGTCGTCGCACCAAATACCCACACAGCCGATATCCCTCAAGTAATTTCCGAATGCGGGAGCTTTGTGTTTCCTGTTTTATGTTCATTATGTAGCTAGAGTTCATCATCAGCAACAGGTCAAGGTAGAAAAGAGGGCATATTCTCTGACACAATGGTATTTGGAGTTTTCCATGATAGCCAGACGGTGGAGCGCACAAGCTTTCTCCCCTCCAACTCCCTATACGCTCTCGTAGCCTCCTCCAGCGTCTCAAAAACAACAGAAGCGCAGCCATCCCCCGATTGCCATTCGCACCTTAGATGCCTAAACCCCCACAAGAATTCCGTGAGGTTGGATCGCCGCAAACCGCTTGGTAAGTTCGAAATGTATCTAGATAGCTCAGCAATCAGAGCACAAAAAAGCAGAAGTTGAAGGGGCGCGAATAGGAGGATGTGGGTTTTACAATGTCCGACGAGCCTCTTCTTCAATCCCTTCCCTAACCCGTTGATAACTCGGATGTTCCCAATACCTCATGGAAAAATACAAGTCCCTCCTGGGGGTGATGGCCATCAAGGGGATGTAGTGAACCTCGGTGCGATGACCACCCATGGGCCCCATGAATTTCCCACCATCACCACCCGCGACCTGCCGATCCATCTTACCAAGTCAGAAACGCGCGGGCCAATGACGAAGGGCGACCAAAAGCGCGAGAACGGAGAAAGGTGGGGCGGAATGGGTACCCTTCACGGATATCAATTCCCTCACCTATCGGTTGAGCAGGAGGTCGGCCAAAGGGTGTCTTGCGCAGAGATTCACCCAGAGCGGGGGGGGGGGGGAAGTTGACGTTCAGACAAGGTTTGAGTGTGAAATCTTGGCAGGCAAGAGGAGCCCTATCACGTGACCTTACCTCCCGTTACCCCCGTCTCGGGTCTCCCCGCTTAACTAACTTTTGGAGGCTAGAGGACAGGTGTTTACTCGGATACCAGGGCTAGTCCGCGAACACAGGGCTGACAAAGCTAACGACGATATTAGGAATAGCGCACTCACTAAGGGGTGTGTGTTGAAAACCAGAAGAATTCCTCGAACGCTTTCTGCCTTACTATTGGTTGAACTATCTATTCAAGGTTTCTATTGGATATTTGCCACTTTAGCTCATGCTCAGAATAAATCCTGGTGTTCGCGGACTAACCCTGACACCCGAGTACTCGTAGAGTGAGATTAAACGTGGCAGGAGACGCTATCGGACCCCGCATTCTGTAATCTCGTTTCTCCCTTCCCCCTTCAATTAAAGTCTGGCAAAACATCATAATAACCATCACACCGGTACCGTAATCGCAACCCGTATCATACTAATATCCTTCGCTATGTTTCCTTCCCCTTCCTTCCTGCCGTCACCCCGCCAAGGTCACGGATGCAGGTACCCTACCCCGTCCACACAATCCTTCCGGACACGCGTACCCTCACCATACCATACCATTTCCTCACTTTCTCTCGCATCCTTTGGAAAAGCGTGCAAACGGTCTACGTAATCCAGAAAAGAAGCCTCTTGGCAGTCTACACACGCCCACGGAGAAAAAGAAAATGTTTTTTAAGTAGATCTGGCATCACCTCGCATCACACAAAGTTTCCACCACAAAAAGTAGCGAAAAGGCATACGTCTGTTCATGTCGCTGCCGCGTGTCCTGCCCAAACGCTGCAAGCCCTTTAGATTTACACCTCGCAGCGCCATACCATACGTTATCCTATGGCTGGCCTTTTTGTTTCCCCCCGGGGGCAGATTTACATCATCGCCTTCATCATCATCATCATCATCCTTTTTTTTTGCCCTGATCACCTTAGGCCTCGGCATATCTATTTCAGTTCAGTGGAGCATGATAAGTCCAAGTGAGTCCAGTTCACGCAACCCTGTGATCCGGTCACGAATCAGGTTTTTGCCCTTGATCTGGGGATGGTCGGTTGTTTTTTTGTTTTTTTCCCTATTACTAATGCATCGATGGAAGCAAAAGTTTTTTCACTTGTATCATAAGTTATGCAAAGCACCCGTAACAAACAGGTGGACCGCGAGCTCAGGGTACGGTACCGTAGGCTAAGTCTGTTGAATCGTCCCATACTAGCCCCAATCGACCCAACGACCACTCAGAACGCAGGATTTTACTCTAGCCACTTTGAGGCGAGAGTAAGGCTGACTTTTTCCCTTCCCCTCACCCAAAAAATACCGGAGGGTGACTAACCCCTGCAACATACCTAATGTTACACGCATGTAAATTCGGGGAAAGTGAGCCCAAGTACCGGCACCACTGTACCGCCCCAGCTCTGCGGTATAAGTGAGATTCTCCAAAACATCTGAGGCAGCAACACCGATAGTCACTCGTTGTTATCTTCAGCTGAGTGAAGGGAGGCGGTGATTTATCATGTGCCCCTGAATTAGAATGAGAATGAGTGGCTTCAACGTTACGGTACCATAAACTGCTGCACGGGAAGAACTATTGGGCTGCATATCACCAACACAATACGGTATTACTCTTAGCATAGCCACGCTGAGCTCACCAACCATCACTCGTATTCTCGCGTTGATGGAGCGAGCCAATCTAGATTATCGGAAGGGAGGGACGGATGGGCGCAATAGGATCTGCGTATCCTACGCTTGCCTTGGGCAGCGCTATCTAAGGGGTGCGATATACTACGCTCCACATGGACGCTTTTTCCCCGATGCTATGTATATATATTTGGGGGTGGAAAACAAAAATTCACTTCACCCCACAACACGGAGCGAATGCAACAACGATGACTGGATGAACTTTGTAGCGGAGCCGACCTAAGTTACCTGCCAGCTCACGGAGAGACCGAGGATAAACATCTAGTTTCCAAAATAGCATTTTCGCCCATTTATTTTTATCCTTACTATTTACAAAAAAAAAAAAAGATATCGGTAGTACCAACCATAATAGAAATGAAACGAAACAAAAACGACTCAAACTAATGGCACAGGTATGATACCGTAACTTAGGCACTTTCAGCGGGTGCGAACAAAAAAGCCAAGAAAAACCTCAAGGGATTGCCCTACTGCGTAGTAGGGTATCTCAGTAATGTGATCACCAGGGCACAGCGTTGGCCATTTGAAATCAAGCTCCATCCTTTGTTTCAGCAGGAGCTGTGACCATTCCCGAGCAGTGTGATACATACCGTTAATGGATAAGACACCCTACCACCAACCACCACCACCGCCGCAATCGGCTTCCCGAACCTGCAGTATGGTACGCTGCGCCCTAGGCAGACTAGAGACGATCTAAACCTTCCCCCTCACCAACAACCGGTGAATAAGCGCACCCGCGTCACAGCTAAACAACTGCGAAAACGGACCGGGGAGGAGAAGGAAAAGACTCACGCACAGCGACCGTACCATGCAGTGCAGCGCAGTCCAAAAGATATTATCCTCCGCTTCAGCGGACGGGTAATACTATACAAGACTGCGGTGCCATCCAAGCATTCTCAAACCTTATCACATGACATGGACCCAATCACACCAAAATAAAGCTCCACCCCGCGCAGAGCCTCATACCGCACCAGCGGCTCAAGGATTTCTCATCATATTCCTCCCCCCTCCCCCCCGATCGTCAGTTCTGGCCGAGCCTCGTTGAATGACTGCAAATCGGGCGCGGGCAGGCAGGCGGGCGTATCTACATCGGCTCAGCTGCCCCATTTGATTTATTACTCACTGTTAAACTTGCCTATAGTATGGGATTAGTCTGCTAGAGGTGAGTTATCGGCTTTGCTTCTCCGCCGTTGAGAAATGGCGGGAAGGCTTAGCGAGCGAGGCGCTTGGGGTACAGTGGTGTAGCACCGGTATGGTGGTGCAAAATGTCGGGCGGATCGCCGTTGTGACCGGCAAGTATGAGAGGTCTGGGGGCTGGGCTGGGTTGGGCGGGAGGAAGGGAAGCCTTTATCGCGAGGGGTGCATGCAGCTTCCTAAAGGGCACCGTAGTCATGGAAGATATGGTAATTAGTAAGGTTGGGTTGCTTGCAGGTGGGTTTGGCTCGGTTAGGTTGGGTTTGGTCTGGTTGGGCATTCTGAAGCATGGTATCATACCCTACCATACTGCATACCCACTCTTGGGACTCGCTATCTCCGGCACCCGCCTAATCTCCGGATTCAGAGATAAAAAGCTCTTGGGAAGTGTTGTTGCTTTCCTATCACGGTATAAGATTAGCCTTCGAGATGTGCTGGATCTCATTAACCGGTATGCACAATTCTGGTAACCTGTCGAACTGCGCCTATCCTGGGCTGACGGAGGTAGCGAATCGCAAGAGTAAATACGATACTGGGCTCGAGTACTAGCACAGCACCGGCAGCGTATTGTAGCCTACCTGATCAGCGATATGATACCGGCGCGGTGCGATGCGATGCAATACCATACAACAGGGGGTAGCAAGAATTGCATCTCTAGTGCTCCGTAGATCCCCATGCTTTTTCCTCATCTTCAATCTCGCGCAGCAGAGAAGTACAGCGTGAATCAATCATCCACCATCAATCAATTCGCCCTCTCACCAGCTCACAAATTCACTCACTCGGTTCGGCGCGGTTATAGCAGGTTTCAATCACCCTTCGCTTCGCGTTCCTTCATTCTCCCCATTCTACTCCCCCCGTTCATTCACCCATTCGCTCTAGGCAAACACCACGGCGCATATCTACCACAGCGCAGACAAGTTAATCACCGCCCACTGCCACAATCAACCTCAGATGCAGCATAGTAGCCAGCCCAATCTAAATCAATGCCCCCACAACCCCATGATCCATCAAAGGAGCCCCAAACCGAACTTGTGTCCTTACACTCCACGGGCGAAAGACTTTACCGGCACACGAGTGATAAGCAACCAAGGGGCAAGTCCCGGCTCGCAGATTACCGGATGGTATCGTCGCCCGGCGCCATGCGAACCAGACCAAATCCCTCAGTCATGAGATCGATTTGCTTGCTTGCGCTCTGCGTCAGATAGATAATAAATAAGGCTCTTGTGTATGTACCAACCGTGTCGTGCTGTGCTGGTGTAAGCCTCAAGTGCTGGGATATAATACAAGTCACGAGAAGGGGATACGGTATTTCTGCTCGGTTTGTTGGGTAGGTGGGTAGGTGCATCTGCCGTTGTGTTACGGGGAGGAATCTTCTGGAAGGGTGGGTGAATGGATGGATGGGATGGATGGGATGGGATGGATGGGATGGGATGTGGGTGTGTGTGTGGGGGGGGGGGCAGGATGGAGGATGGAGGGGTTGATGGGAGAGTAATGAATGGATTTGGATTGGGTTGGTGGGAGTCACAAAATTGTACCGCGTCGTGCGTGAGGTGGACTTGCTTGGACCTCCACATGAATTACAGTAGATTGGAGTGAATTGGATTAGTTGTCGCGGGGATGTCACATTGGCGATTGAGGGGGAAAAGGGCACTTTTGCTGTTCTAGACTGGACGAAGTAGCGCAGGAAGGTCGTGTTAGGCTTTCTTGTATTGTGAACGGGCGATTGGATTCGTAGCGGCCGCGTTTTCTATTTACGTCTGCTTGTACAATGAATGAATGGCATCTTTTTCTCGTGCCTGATCACCGTACTGTATTTTTGTCGCTTGGCCGCCCGCATAGTGGGCTATTGTCTTCAAAGGGTGACGACAAGTTTTTTTTTGGGGGGTCTGCTGTCCCTTTCTTGTCCCGTCAAAGGGATCGCTTCTTCTCACTCGGCTTTTTTGGTTTTCCTTTTCTCGCGGAGTTTCCAATAATAACTCTTCCTGAAACAGACAACCCCCGGAATTACCCTCGAGTCATAGTTTCTCCGGTGAAGTCAATTTTTCCGTTCCCAAAGCGGGAGCGACAAGAATGACAAGCGCGGAGGCTTCGGTCTGTGATCTGTCCTATCCTGTCCGCCTCAGGTCAACGGGAGCGCGGTGGACAACTGGATGACTCTTCAATGGACAAATGTGTACCAGGGTTTCCTCCGCAGGGTGAGATTGGAGCCAGAATTGCGAGTGTCTGGGAACGAATCCCTTGGAACAGATGTATCCGTTTTTGGGTGGGGCTCAGGAGGGAAAAAGAGCCATAACTCATTGGCTAACGCTTCCGGTTAGGGTGTTTTCAATCAGTCGCACAGGGTTTGCTGATATCATCCATCCATCGGGAACTTTGGGGCTTTCCCCTAGAAATCCCAACCTTGTGACAATGAATATCGGTGTAGGATACTGTAAGTCGCTCTGTGTATGTATAGTACAGCACCTCGGAGATCCGGGAATGGGTGAATCGCCTCTTTCGAGCGCTTTTCGGGAAAGAATTGGCTATCCAGAGACCCGACCCATGAACGTTCGCTTCGAGTCTTCTTTCCTTCTGTGTTCGTAGGGACCTACGGTATCGTAATTGTGCCTCTCCCTGACTTACCATTCCCACACTCGGTTGCCTTGCCAAGCCGACCGTCGAATCTCTCCAGGCTTGAAAAAAACACCGAGGTTTAGACCCGCAATAAAGTTGTTTTTCGCTGTCGATGCTGGATGTTGTGAGTGTGTGATCGTGAGGGGACCTACGCTGTCCAGCCTCCTCAATTTCATTGAGAAAGCTGGAGGAGAAATGCTCGATAGATATGGAACTTAGAGACACATCTTGGTGACTCTTTGAGCTCTTTTCCCAATCCCCAAGACACCGTCTTTGTGAGTCATTGTGACGATCAGGGCTTAGCGATGGGGGTGAATTGTCCTTTGTGGAACTGATTGGGATAAGTCAAGTCACAGGAGGTGACAGGATGCATGACATGGATCACTGTTACCGTATGATAGGGGGTCTCTGCTTCAATTTGGTTGCAAGGGTAGATTTGGGAGTGCTAATTGGCATTCAACGCGTCCCAGACGCGTTGGAGGGGTTGGCTCCATCAATGGTGCTTTTGCACTTTGAGGCGCAGCTCACAAAGTGGAAACACTGACTTGACCCATCCTCCGTGTTCTTGTGGCCCTGCGCACCCGCTTTCTCCTCTCTTGCTCCTCTCAGAAATGAATGGGCCCTATGACTAACTCCTCACCACACCCCCCCTTCCTCTTCCTCTTTCATGCTGGAACTTTTTGGGGAACTACTGTTTTCCCATCCAGCAGGCGACGGTGTTACAGGCCTATTGGACCGCTTAGAAGTTGCTCCCGGGCTGTGCGTTAGTTTCACAACCAAATCCCCAGCGGTACACATCCCCAAGATATGGCTTACTCCCCCGTCCAAATAACCCACGAAAGGTGTCACGTATCCGCAGGGAGTATGAAGTGTGACGCAAAAGTGAATAATCCGGGGAGCCCTATTTGCTTGCCTGCTGCGTCTCGTTCTTGTACCGCCGCCGAGGGTGGTGCTCTTCCAGGCCGCCGTAACGGAAGCACCGGTGCTGCGTTATACTCCTCCACACCCCCCCCCCCCACTTGGGGAGCGACAGAGTGACAGATGGACTCCAGAAATTCTCATATAAGAGTCAGGCCGGACTTCGATTGTCTAGCTCTTTCTTTTTTCACCATCACTGCGAACACATCAAAAAGACCTCTCTCAAGAGAAAAAAACATCACCATCTTTCAAGGAATTCGGTTTTGTGAAGAAGAACAACAACAAAACACAAGCTTTCGCCACTTCCCTATACTAGCATCCTAGTCGAATTCGCAAAGACCACCCCCCAAAGCACTAGCTTCTCTATCCTTCTTCTATTTGCCACCGCCGTCTAAAGGCTTAAAGTTACCAACCTACCTGCCCTTCACGATGCCTGCATCAAGCAACCCGCAGCCACCACCTCCCCCGCAACCACCACGGATTCCGACTCCTGATATCGGCCCTCCACCACGGGGTATGTTCGGGGTATGTTCTCACTTCAACTCATTCACCCATACTTAGACCTCAACTATCATGAAGGGTTAGAGCTAATCGTGTATATGACGAATTCAGAGAATGCACCGATGAATGAGTACGCCAAAAAGGATCTGAAGAAGAAACTCTCCTCTTAATTCAAAATTATATAAAAAAGGAACCTGCTTCGAGCAAGATTATCACCTCCCCAATGTCTCGACATTGCGCTGGCCCATCATCCCCTCGAAGCACATCCCATCGGACGAAAATGGATGGAACGCCCTCCTTCCTACCTACCCGGGGGAACCAATCCGTCTCAACCTTTTCGAGTCCGACACCCTATACCGGACGAATGTTTGGTTTGCTTTTGTTTGATTTTTTTCTTTCCCTTAACCTCCGTCCTTCCTACCCGCCTCTCTATCCTCCAGATATGACTTCTTTTCCAACCGCCATTGTTCATGGGGAATCGATCGATTTGAACGAGACGAACGGACACCAGGGAAGGGAGGGAGAGACGGGCGGACGTCCCAAAAGAAAAAGAGAGCAAAAAATCAACTAAACATCTCATCCTACAACTCACAACCTTTTTCCTTTTCCTTCTCTTTTACTTTTGTTCGTCCTTGATTTTTTCTAATCATCTCTATCCGTGATTTCGAGACGAAAGAGCTTCCATCACTTCTCCTCCCTCCTCGGTTATTTTTCCACTCTTCGAAAAAGGGCACAAAAATCCCGAGAGAAGGCAGGGGTGAAAAGAGGATGGTTTACTTTCATAAGGGCGGTCACGTGATGTGAGTCAGAAAAACAACGAATAGGTTTGGGAGATGAAGGGGAAATAACCGCTGAGGAATCCTTTCTTTCTTTCTTTCTTTCTTTCGATCGCGTTCTATTCTTTCGTCTTCTTTTTTTTCTCCTTTCCTTTCCTATTCCATTCTTCCTTCTTCCTCCTCCTTCTCCTTGTTTGCTTTTTGTTTTTCTGTTGCGGGTCAAGATGAGGCGGAAGCGGGGGGGCCCCGGGGGGGTCGCGGCTCCTGCTGGACTCTTTTGACGAATTGTTTCTTGGTATTTTCTTTTATTATGATTGTATTTGCTTTTCGTTGACTCTTTCGACCGTTATGACTGTTTTCTGTTCGCCTTGCGATGCGGGGCACCGGGGGGAGTCGTATGCGATGATGGCCGTGGTGGTGGTGGGGGTTGTCTCTTCGGAGGAGGATGTTTGAGGGGGGGGTACGTGAGATGGCTATTTTGGGAAGTGGGAAGTCGCTAGGGTTAGGGGTTTTTATTATTCACGGTGCTTCAAGAAGACGAACGACGGTTACGGCTCCGCCCGGGAAAACAAAAGTTATTATCGCAATACGGCACGGGTCCTTTGTAGTCGGGGTGCTATCGTATACGGTAGCTCTATTGTTATTTTTGTTCCTTCTTATTCCGCTTGGAGAGGATGTCTTTTTTTAGCTTTTTTTTTGGAGGGGAAATATATCTTTGTATTGGTTTGAGAGGCATCATATACCGGTGTATCTGAATTCAAGCTTTCAACTCAAACATTCTTACTGCTTCATATCATGCTACGAGGGACCACGATGGCTTTGCCCTGGGATGAGGGAGGGGTGCCACGAGTGCACTAAATTAGTTTATCCAAAATCCATCTTTGTGAAACATGCACAGAGTGGATCGCGGCAAGTGCTGGTGCGTTCCTATGGCTACGTACGAGTATCATTCCCTGGCGAGTCACAGTTTTCTGGGACTAGAATCCTGTAGAGTGCAGTTCCCACTTATGCGCGGTAGCATGGTAGTGCAGATCTTTTACTCCCAACATCTTGAAATCATCCCATCTCTATGCAGCCTCTCCCGCACCCGCCCACCCATTAATATGCACTCCATCCATCTAGCCATCCGCCCTGAAACAACACTACCATTTTTCAAGATGATCCAAACCGCGAAATCCTCCCTCCATATAAAAGCCCCCCCCCCCCCCCATCGCCTCCCCAAACGACCCAGGGCAAACATACGGTACACTCTGTTGACAAACCTATGTTGCAAACACACACCATCCTATACAAAAACTACACCCTAACCCTCCTCCCACTAGTCCTCCTGGCACTGTCCATGGCCACAGCAATCACGCTGGTAGCGGTGTCGTTCAGGTTCATGCCGTTCGCGCAGGCGCTGACGTCGGCGATGCCCTTATCCGTAATTGTACTTGGATGCGGGTTCATGATGGGATGCTTTGTTGAGCGGAGGGAAGGAACGGAGGAGGAGGGGGAGTGACGGCGAGGGCTTTTTAAGAGAGAGTTTTTTTTTTGAAGTATAGTATCATATAATAATATTATCATTACTATCATGAAATGGGTCATTACCATGAGAACAAAATATCAATATATCTCGATCGGGAAGATCCCGGAGCAATGTGACGTTGTTGCAATGTAGTATGACGAAATAAACGAAGATCTCCCGAGCAAAAAAACAAAAGCATTCCTGACTTCTCGTCGTGATTCGCACCGCATCACACCACCTTAACTTACCCCACACCTCATCAGATCGCGCACTTTTGTTCACTTCTCTTTGTCTGTTTGGCGGGGGGCGTAGATCATGCACTAAAATCCGCCCGGTGGGACCCTACACTTTGTGTCACCGACGGGAACTAGAGTAGGTAGAGTGAAAGCTTATCTGGAGTTGCTGGGAGTTGTAGTTGTGTGCCTCTTGGACCCATCTCTGTCTGTGGCGCCGGGGTCTTAGTGGGGGGGGGGGAGAGGGGAGTGATTCATACCGCACAGATTTCGCCACCCTGGCTGGGCCCATCTCCGGTCTACCGTGACACTTTGGATAAGTGCCTGCAGAAAGAGGCACTAAGTTACCAGGTAAGCAGAACAGGGGAAAATCCCAACGCCCCCCGAATAATTAATGAACTGTGTGGGGTAAAGTCGATTATGGAGCAGTGGATAATAGAGGTCCGGTGGTGCCCCTTCTCTCGCCCTCTTCAGTTCTAGCGGGGAAAGTGCATTACCTTGTAGTCCCTGAACGAACGAACGTTGAGAACGTGCAGCAGATACTTTCTAGCATCATGGCTGCGGTATAGCGGCCTCCCGTTCTGGAGTGGGAGCTATCGTACAACTAGGACTACCTACTACATCCCTGACTCACTGTGTAGATACCATACAGTATGTAGAGCTGTCTGCAATACCAGTACCATAGGGCAGGTCCTGACTCGCTCCCCCCCACCAGGAACAAAATTCAACCAGACTCCCCTCCGCTCTTGGTTTTCCAGTCCCATACCACCCTGCTGGTCTCCAGTATGCCTCCAGCATGGTATAGTACCGTGCAGTGTAGTCCAATATCATACCAGTTCGGGACTTTCCCCATGGCTGTGAGTCGGACCGGACCGCCATTTTCTCCGCACACCATCTCTTTTTTTTTTCTCTTTCCCTTTTCGTATGTGTGTGTGTGTGTGGGCAGAGAGGTCATGTGATATCACTCGTCTTGGCGCTTTTTGTTTTGGCGGGTTGTTTGGGGTTGGCCGGTATGTGTGATTAGATCACTGGGACAATGAGAAACTGCGGGTAGTGGTGAGGCGCAGCTTTGGGAACCTTGGGGTGATATCTGTATGGTATTGTCGTCAAATGCTGTGTTTGCTCTTGCGATTTGTTATCTCCGGCCGGCCTCTAAACTCCGGATTCAGAGATAAAAGGTCTTGAGTTAATGTGAAACATTATCCTGATTCTACTTGTCTAGCAGCAACTAGCGGGGGTCTTGAGAAGGGCTGGTCCCTGTCATGGTATGAGACCGGCCTCCGGTACAAGGTATGTGTTGGACCTCATTAACTAGTGCCGTGTACGTAGTTCTGTTAACCGTCAAACTAAACCTATTCTGGCCGAGGTTGCGAGTCACAAGAGTGCTCGGTATCCAAGAATGTAATGAGACGGACAGGGATTCAAGATGTCAAAGTTTCTTACCCTTCCTAGCATCATTCCTACCAGATTAAATAACTTTTTACTTCTAGTGGCAATGAGCGCATGAGTCAAAAACCCCTGTCTGCCTTCTTGGCAATCGACGAACAATAGTGCCGTTTGGGGGAAGCAATTTTTCTTCTCCATCTCCTAAGAGGCAGCCCTAGCGCATAGATACTATGCGGTTATCGTGCCGAAGGGACACCACTCGTAATCTCCACCACAATTTCACGAACTTGTTTCGCAACAGTTCACGGAACATCACTCGATTTGGCAGAACGCGGGTGCAATTGTCGGCTTGGCGGACCTGATGGTTAGTCAGCCGTGATGAGACGAGGTGGAGATTAGATTCTCCCCCTACCCCATGGGCCGTCACTAGCTTCCTGGATATCGGCTGATCAGGTCTCGGTCTGAAACCCTTGAGTATCGTTTAATTCCAGCTGGGGAAGGATGCTTTCCAGATCCCTTTATTTTCTCGGCAGGATCTCGGTTTTGGGCGTAGCTCCTGAAGGGCTCAGGGATAAAAGTAATATGCGGTGTTTATATTTTGTATTCTGCTTCACCTACTTCTCTCTTCCTTCCTCTCTCTTTTTCTTGCACTCGCTTCTCCTTCACTACGATATCGGCACTCTTAAGGTGGAGTTAACTTACCCCGGTAACTCGCGTCACGCCTGACCTCCTTCCTACTACTACTCCTACCTGCTTGACTATACAAACCAATCTACACCTCCTTCACATCATCGCAAGCGTAAACACAAAAACAAAGAAAAGAAAAAAAAATGCCTGCAACTCCCGAAGATAAACCCGCCATCCCCGCCGGGGGCCAACCGAACAAAGTCCCCTCACTAAAGAGCACGGTCAGAATGGTCACGTGGGCCATGAACGGGAAGAAGAGGGCGATTAAAGCCCAGGAGAAGGAGAGCATGGAGGCCGAGCGAGTCTCCGAGATTGCGGAGTTTCTGGAGAGCGCGAAGGAAGGGCCCAAGCAAGGTTGATTTTTCGTCGATCTGTTTATCGGTTTATGGGGTTGTGGAATTGGGGGAATAGGGGATGGGGGTGGGTTGATGGGATAGGGGGGTTCGGGATTTGTGTGTGGATGGAATGTGGACGATGCATGGCGTGTTTATCGTCTGCGTAGTGAGGAAAGGAATTGGGTTTTTCTGGTTAGACTCAGATTGGGGAAAAAGCGATAAGTGTGTGGAGAGGAGGTTTGGCCGAAGGGTGGCTTTTTTGTTTTTCTGTTTTTTCTGTTTTTTCTGCGTTTTCTGTTTTTTTCCTTTTTCTTTCCAGGGACTAATTCAAGATAGGTCCATCCTACAATCTGATGGTTCCTACCCCTGAGGTCGGACCTCTGGAGTAAGAACCGTGATATAAAATAAACTTCTCTGCGACAGGTGGCTGTAAGATCACCTCTTTCTGGGAAAGTTTATTCGGGAGGTGTTTTTTCATTCCATGCTTATTCATATTATTGTTATCGTCTATACATTTTATGCAATTGTATGGGAAGGAGGTGTTTTATTTGTTATTATTGCTTGGTGTGTATTTATCGCAGCATATCGCATGCTATCATGAGAAATTGCGAGGTGATTAGTGGTTGGTCGAGCAAGTACTGTACGTGCTACTCAAGGGTTAGGGATGAAATTAATGGGATTTGCACCCGAGCATCTAATCAGCGAGAAACTTGGCTCGGGGCTGACCTTACTTCCTCTTGCCTTAGCCACCCTTAAAGGAAAGTGACTGATGAAGTATCATACGGCATTGTACTAGTGTACAGCCTCGTTCCAAAAGTTCTCGCACCCTGGCTGGTATGATACCGTGACAAATTTTTATAGCAGATGTATTATAGCCCTTCGTGTCGCAGTACCAGCCTGGGTGCGAGAACTTTTGTAACGAGGCTGTACATGGCCTCCAGTTCAATACAACTATTGAAAAAAATAAAAATAAAATAGAGCGGGAAAAACCTTTGCTACTCTTTGTTGACCAATGGAGGTCTTGCATTTTTAGACAACCTGGTACAAGTTACAGGCATATAGAACCCGAAAACTTGGGTACGAATTTTGTATGGGCGGTCGAATACTCATAGATAATTCACCACACAAAAGTTTTATCACCGCCCTTTCCTGCACTAAAGAGTAGTTACGTCGGGGACGCTAGCCATGGAATTCTGGAAACATTTGTCCTCCGACAAAGGAAGCGAGTGTTTCAGAGGCAGAGCATAGATATTCACCGAACCCCCCTCCCCGTTCCTCGTTCTATCGATATCATGAGAGAGCACTATGATTGGATACCGATGTCCTTTTTCACCAATGATGAAGTATCAGGCTCCTGAACTGTACAAACTTGTATATTTTCTGAAGAAGCAGTTAAAAGATCAAGAAGAAAGAGTATTATTGGCCAGTTCTTATGGTCTAATTCCTTAGGAGACTTCGGCTAATTTGAAACAGGGCCCATCATGAGTTCAAATCCGGGGGGCAGTGGAGTAGTCGAGCATTAGAAATAATGCTCGGCAAACCACTTTGTTGCTGGGGGTAGGTCTAGGGGTCAATCCCCGCCAAATGTTGCCGTGGGGCTGCTGGCCAGTGTTCGGGTGCTATGCCCGTACTCTAACTTGTAGTAGCGTATGATACCACGAATTTTGACTAAAATCAACATCAGCCTCCTGCCTCATACCGCTTTTTTATATGCGCTAGCCCTTTTACTCGAGTGAGTACCAGTACCATGAAAACTTCTGATGATTCGCTATCGGCTTACCCCTGCGTTGCAACTCCTGGCGTCAGCCGACGATACAGTAAGTTTCGTTTGGCTTGCGAAACGGAATTGGGAAGGAACCAGTTAATGAGAACTAAGGCGGCCAAGGGGGCTTAGGCTATACGGTACTGGCGCGCAGACTAAGCCATGGTGCAACTGGCCTCATTTTGGCGCCCCTCTTCCCTGAGCAGGACTATCTTAATTTGCGGGCAAGTGCTCGCGCCGTTGCTAGGAAGGCACAGTAATCCTTCCCTACGGTAACCATATCCCCAGAGACCAGGACTCACTTAATATTTCAAGAGAGGTGCGAGTGCAAAGGGAGGGCACGTGATGGCTTACTATTCGTGTGGAACAACATCGGTTTTGTAGCCGGGTGGGAAATCGCATTGAACGGTCAAATTACCGTATGATACGAGTAGCCTCACTGAGATGGGGATAAAAGCTGGAGGGCGAGGATTAGGAGGGGCCTTATGGGTGGGTTTCCCCCTCGCGGGCTTGGTTTGGGATTGCATGTCTTGATCTGGGTACTATGGTGCTTGTATTTTGTGAGTGCTGAGTACTCATCGTTTGGGAGCTGGAACGGTTGGTGAAGGAAAGAGATATTACATATCTCGCTTGTGGCTGCTGTGTCTATCTCTTTTTGCTGTTGCTATCGAAATACTGGCGTCAAACTTCCTTCCTTCCTTGGCAATAACCTCCTTCGTCGCGCCTTTCACGAGACTACCAAGCTACCGCCGCCGCCGCCACCACCGCCACACAACAAGGCAAAACCCGAGCCTTAACGCTCCGAGTGATACCACGTGCGTACCTTCCCTGTCTGCTCTTGGGATGTGGTGCAACACAACTCTTGCGCAAATAAGCAAAAGGGTAAACCCAACTACCCCCCTCCGTCAAAGCTCTTTGGAAATCGTACTTGCACTCTTGCAACCGCTGTAGTCACGAGTGACACCTCGTGACTGCTTGCGTCACCCACCTGTTGTACACTTATTCCTCGACTCCTCTTTTCTCTCCTCGGTTCTCCTTTTTTCCCTCTCTTCTCTGTTCAATCTCTTTCACAAGTCACTCAATAAGCAATTCAAGTTACTCGCTCGCTTTGGTTACTGCTTTCCGCTCACACTCTTTCCTGACACTACTCGAGAAAGCCTAATCCACGTACAAACAAAACCGATACTCCCGGAGTCTCGCGCGCGGTCACAAAATGTCACTCCTGCAAAACATCAAATCAAAAGTCGCCCGAGCGATGCTATGTCCCCTGATCCGGTCTTCTAAGGAGGGTGAGCCGGGGAAGGGGAAGGGGAAGGGGAAGGAGGAGGAGGAGGAGGAGGAGGAGGAGGGGCCCACAGGATGGGTCCCGCTGAATCGGATTGAGAGGGAGAAGCTGTTGGAGAGTATGGGGGTTAGTGGTGCGAGGGTTAAGGGGAGTGTGGAGGTTGGGAAGATGAGATGAAGCGAGCTGTGGTGAGGGTGGGTTTGGATAGCTGGATGGGTGGATAGCAAGTGGGGCATTGGGTTGGGTTGGATGAAGGAGGAAGTAGAGGAGGAGGAGGAGAGGAGGAAGAGGGGAAGGAGGGCGGTAGTGGTGTAGATTTTGGGAAAGTATCGGCGAATGACGATGGGTGTTGTAGATTGTGATAAAGGGTGGACACATATCTAATCGTAATAGAATTGAATAATTTTTCCTGCAGCTTTTCTCCTTTCCTTCCTTCCTTGAATGATATTTCCCCTCGATCATGGGGACTTAGTAGGATACCAAAAGGTGTTTAGTGTAAATAATTGAACCGGAGCTCTGATATCATGGTATACATCTGAATCCCCTTTCTTTTAGTACCACTGCACTATTTCATTCCGGTTTATGGATCTGACAGCCAAGCGAGCCCCCAATTTCAAGGCTTGCCGCAAATTGGCGTGAGCATAATCTATATTTTCCCTATTTGGCTTTTCCTTCTGGTACCGCTCAGCTGAGCCTTGGCCTGCAATTGAATCTCAAATCTATGGTTGGGACGTCGGGTGCTTGCCTAACGCATGGGGCAGATCGGATCACGGCACATTGTGGTAATTGCCGAGCTGAAGGAGGGGATGAAGAAAGCTATTGGATAGACGGCCGCTGTCGGGAGCGTTGCTTCAGTGTGGCGGGAAGTGCGGGTGTTCCCGGCTGTCTTCTATCTTGTGATGGAAATGTTGAGTGGTCACGTGAATGTATCTATGGGGAACGTCCTCTGTTGCTAGAGTGACTAAGCGAAAGTCTTGGTGATTTTAACCGTTTTGTGCACTAAAAGGGGTAGAAGCCTCACTCTATAATTGGTGGTTCGCCACAAACTGTATCTCCTTTCTCAAAATTCCTGATTTGAACTCATTTCATGTGCGTAATATTGTTTGGCCGGTTGGGACTATACTTATTACGAATAGAAGACTGTATAAGCTCCTAAAGTTCTGTTATTTGTTAAAGGTCATGAATATAACTAGTTTGCTATAATAATTGCCCCAGAACAACCATACAACAATGTCCCACCAAAAATACCCGAACTTTCAAGGAACCTCAACCTAATCTACAACCAAAATCATACGAATGGTGACACGAGTGATTGCGGGGATCAAGGGAAGGAGGCGAGGATAATGCAACCAGAGTCACAGATTGGGAAGTATGGGGCTATTATGAATGGTGTTAGAGAGTGCTGTATTGGGACGTGTTTGGTCGGGGATGTGAGTTGCTAGCACGGACCGATCAGTGCATGGTAACTTATTTTGCGCGGGAGTATGACTACTTCGTTAGTCTTGAGGAAGCTTTCTGCCTAGGTTCAGTGTAGAAGCCTGGCTTAAAATAACGAATTTTGGTGTAAAAAATATGCTATCATAGATCACCAAGACTTTTGCTTGGTCACTCTGAGTAAGGCGGTATTAGGCACAAGTATTGAGAGAGCTATTAAGCAACTCGAACGATTGCTCACTTATTCTACCTATACCTTCAGACTCTGTATGCCTTCGCTATCTCCAATCTTGTCCTTGATCTCCTAATTATCCTGCCTGACCTCCGAGAACCGAAGTTTCACGTGTCGAGTGATGGGTTGTGACCGCGAGTTACTGCAATAGGGACTGGGTACACTCCGGTTCGCAAGGTTTTCATGGAAAGAGAGATACCGTAAAAACTTGTGTTGTCCACTATCTCCGCCAGGTGTGTTCAATCTCAGTGTTCAGAGACAAAAACCCCCGGGAAGGATTAGTGTTTTCCCCACTTGGTCAAGTCCGAGTGTCCTGAGTGTATTGGATCTCACTCACTGGTGTTCGCGATTCTGTTAACATGTCAAACTAAACCCATAGTGGGCTGAGGCGGGGGTTAGTGGAGATTAGAGACTAGGCGGTGATAGTGGATAACGCGAGCTTTTACTGTACCGTAGCGATATCATGGCGGCACCAAAAGTACAAGTACAAGATTTTGCCAGGCATCTAAGGTTGAGATTTTAGATTCAGCAGCAACACCCTCATCACTAGTCATTTGCTAGAGGCCTACTCCATAAGAAATACATGTAAACTTTGCAGCTATGATGCCACTTAATATGGCCACCCTGTGCCTGAATCACGTCTGCCAACTGCTCTAGTATACTGTATATAAGTGGATGTTTGGCCGAGTCTTGTACTGGTACCTTCGTTGCTGCTAAGGAATTGCTGCGGTACCTCTCTTTCCGCGAAAACTTTGTGGACGGGAGTGCACGAGTGTGGCAATAGAAAGGGCGGGGGTAGATATTTGTTATTATTATTATTATATTTTCACACATACAAAGGGGGGCTACAGCGGGATAGGGATGAGGAAAGTGAACATGAATGGCATAGTAGAAAGGTCCAAGTGTACTAACCTATAGAATTAAGGATAGGAGTGGGGAGCGAAAAACAAGGGTGTGGCGCGGAGGGGCCATGAAGCGAAAGCTTTATTCGGGCGGAGTGTATGTGCCATATATCTCCTTATGGAGGATTTCGTGTGGGTGGTCCCAGAACCAGCTGTGGACACCAAGTTCCCTGCTCCGGATTCGTCGCCCATGGGGTAACAAGGGGCGTTCCGGCCCGGCGCCGTTGCCGGGGTCATTATCGTCGTCGTCAGGTTTGGCAGCGGGTTTTGCGACTGTGCCCGCCGGTACCACCTTAACAGTATCCATGAGCTTATTCTTTTTCATGTAGCGTAGTAGACGCATTCCGAGAGCGTTGGCTGACGGAACTGGGTCACGTCCCTCCCGGGCGCCCCCCATTAACCAAAGCACCTGCTTCCTGGTGTACCCCTCGTGGTACTCTAGCTGGAAGACAACGTCGTTGAATTTAGCAGAGCGTGGCAAGAAGACAATGTCTGCTGGGTTATTAAAGCAAGGGTCCAACGGCTTTGGTATTCCTTGTAATATATCCTGGGCTGTAGCGTCGTCTTTTTGGTCTTGGGCGACTTGAGTCTTTGGCTCCGGGACCGCCTCAACTTTTGAGTCCTCCACTTTCGAGCCCTCCTCTTCTTCCTCTTCTTCCTCTTCCTCCTCCTCTATATGCTGGTGAACGATTTTCGGTACTTGAACCTTCTTAAGACCCCACATTTCGTGTCTTTCGCGGTGCCATGTTTCAAGGCGACGTCGGGTTGCTTCTCTCATTATATTCTCAGCATACTGGGCCTCTTCTTTAGTGGCGAATTCGTCGGAACGTCCTGCACGTGGTCCCCTCTGGTGCCATTTTCTCTTTTCCCATGCTGTCGGTCCTGTAGTAAACTCCTTGAATAGTTTTTCCTTTTCAAGTTTGGCGGTATGCTCGGCATAGAGATCTGGTTGTAAATAGATCTTTCTTGGAGGCTCAACGAGAGAATCGAAATAGTTGTAAGGCTTCGGCGGAGCCTCAACTTCAGGTTGGATTTCGGGGTCATGCATTCCAGTATTTGTATTGTCTGAGAGGGGGAGATTGAGAGAGTCATCTTGGGCGTCTCCCTGAAGCCCCCCTGCTACCACGTCCTCTGCTAAACCTGTGTTAATAGGAAAGGATAGAGAACACCTGGGTTAGGGGAGAAACTCACTTTGAGCACGATGATGCGAACTTTTGATAACTATACCACCCTGCGCTTCTCTCGTTTTAGTTGTGAACGGCGCCTCATCGTCGCTAGGATTAGTCTCGTTGGTAGAGAATCTATTGCGCTTTCCTGGGGGTCCCATTTTAGTGATACTAGAAGAAGCTTCGCTGAGGTCGTTGACATATTTTCCATTGCCGTTTGAACTACCCGGACCTATTAAATGTGAGTAGATGAAAACAACGGATACAGCATATTCCCATGAAAGTCGGAATGGCGCTAAAGCGAACTAAGGCGAAACTAAGGCAGCTGAACCAACAGGAAGGCGCGAAGAATGCCAAGTTGCCACAGTTTAAACATATAGAGAGCGACGATTGGGCAGGTTCAGGAAAATCATCACTGGCGCCATTCCGACTTTCACGAGATTCTACGGTAGAACCTGGGGCGGGATATACCTTTAGGAGAATCACACGAACCTTCGATAACTTCGTCGTTCTGTGTCCCCCGTTTAGCTGGGGGTGACGCATCTTCACTACCAGAACGCAGTCCACTTGTAGGATGTTCTTCATTTTCTGGAAGCTTTGTTTCGGGGCCGTCGGGGGAGGGCTTGCCGAGAGAGGATTCGCCGGAGTCGCTGGCTTCTTTTGTCTTGTCCTTTGGGCGACGAGGGCTGCCTATCGAATGTGAGCAAATAGAAAGATAAGATACTCGTGACAAGGCTGCGACGAGCGGTCACAACCTCCGCATGTTAGCAGGCTTACAACCGAGGGTATTCTAAAGAGTGCCTGACAGCTCAACATAGCTTTGTGGGTTACAATAACAGTGTTGTGATAGCTCAACATGACTTCGAGGCTTAAGATGACCTAAGGAGTCCCCCATAGGAGCTGAGGAAATGACCACCCATTCTTTGTGCCGGAATCTCAAGCCATATCATATCTTACTGGACCGGAGTTAGGAGATCCTGGTCCAGACATAGTGAATTTCTGCAGTTTTTGCAGTAGACTTCAAGGTCACGTTAAGCCACAAAGTTGTGCCACTAAGTTACTATGGTAACCCACAAAGTTACGTTGAGCTGTCAAGTTTCGATGAGCTGTCAGGTACTGTTTAGAGTGCCCCCGGGTGTGAGCCTGCGAACGTGCGGGGGTTGTGGCTGCTCGCTGTAACCTTGGCACGAGTAAACAAAACTTGGAGAAGGGTATACTTTTAGTGGAACCACTCAAACTTTTAACCGCTCTGGCATCCTGTGTTTTCTGCTTAGCTGAGGGCGGCGCCACATCTCCACTGTTTGGATCGGGCTTGTTGGCTTGGTGTCTTTCGCCCTTTGCCTGGTGTCCTATTTGGGAATGACGGGAAGGGGATTCCTCGAAGCTACTGACTTTTTTTACCTCGCCATATCCACGACTTACACCATCTATTGAACGTGAGCGAAGAAGATATAGTGGCTATGACCGGGGGGGGGATATACCTTGATCATATTCACGGATACCTTTGACCAGTCTCTTTAGTGTCTTCTTTTTAGGTGGAGGGGTAGGAGTATCTTCATCCCAAGAATCGGCCTCGTTGGCAGGATGTCTTTTGCGCTTCCCTTGAGGTGCTATTTCGTCATTGGCTTTCTCCCCCTTTCCTCTCGCCCGACTTGGGGCGCCTGCTGAGCGTAAGCAAATACGAAAATGAGGTTGGCGAAGACTGGGGAGATATACTTTTGGACGAATCAATCAAGGCTTCAAGTGGTTTGGCATTCTGTGTCGGATTTTGAGCCGGGAGCGGCGACACATCCTCGCCGCTAAAACCGGCCTCACTGGCAAGGTGGAGTTTTTTCCCCTTTCTTCCTACACGGCTCCGATTACCTATCGAGGGTGAGCTGGGGGAAAATAATAGAAAAAGGGGTTCAAGAGTGGAATATACTTTTAGAAGAATCATGAAAACTTTTGATAAGTTTACCTTTCCGTGGATTCGGTTTAGATGGGAGGGACACCAGGTCCTCGTTGAGGGAACCATTTCCAGATTGCTGGCTTTCTTCTTCCGAAGAAGACTTTTCGATCTTGGAGGCGGGTGGTTCATCATGGATGTTTGCTTTTCCTTCCTCGATTCTGGTATGACCTGTGGCACCGAGTGTGAGCGAACCGGACACAGTGAAGGAAGTTCTGAATAGGAAGGTTCGAAGTTCTCGGCACGCCAACAATGCGTTGTGCTTTTCCACATGGAAGCAGTTTTCAAGTTAATAGCCAAGGTATCCCATGGTCCGTCGGGCGCTGCGCACAAGAAAACTGGTTAAGGAAATAACAAATCTGGCCAAGAAAATAACGGGATCTGGGAAATATCCTTCCCTAACTGGAAATAAATTACTGAGGGGTTTAAACTGAGACCTGTTCCACCGGTTTTCTTGTGCGCACTGACAGACTAAGGCCATTTCCTAGGTAGGGAGTAGCAGCTTGGGGAAATGGACCAGCAAGCCTCCTTACTTTGTGAAAGGCATGCAGCCTAACAGCACAAGTACCAAGAACTTCGAACCTCACTAATGAACGCTGACATACCTGCGCTAACACTGGGTGAATGCGACAAGGGCGGGTTATTCTTGGAGCTCGGATCTGTTGCGGAGAGCTCGGAGCGCGCACGCTCTGTATCTGGAGTGTTAGTAAGTGATCAAATGATTGTGGAAAGGGAGGAAAGGGAAGAAGGGAAGGGAGCATACTCTTCGCCTGAGCGGGGCCGCCTTCTCCTGCCCCATCGCTATCTTTGGCGTGTTTTCTCTTCAGCGCCATCTCCTGCCTGAGTGTGTGTGATAACCCGGGGAGATTTGTTGTGTGATGTGTTGATGGTAAGATGTGGAAGGAGTTCGTGCTGAGAGGAGGGATGATATAGGTGCATCAGAGTGCCTGGAGGGGCTTGTGAGCTCAATGGCAAGCGGAGGATCATTGAGCGGGAGCCGAATCGCTCCTAACCTACCCGCCATTGCCGTTGAGGATTGTTTCTCCATTTTTCTGGTAAATGTGAATGACAATGGGACTCATGTGGGAGAGCTGAATGTTTGGATGAATATCTAAGGACTGAAGGACGGGCCGTGTTGACAGACTCAATGGGAAGTGAAAATTCTCGAGTGGAAGCTGAATGGCTTTCGGGCGTGGCTATCGCTGCCATTGGGTTGGGTGTTTTTGTTTCTTCTCTGTTGAGTGGTAATAGGGCTTCATCTGGGAACCCTGGTGGACGTGCTGGGTTCATTTGGTCTCACTCGCCTACCCAAAAAGTGTGCTTGTTGAAATAAACTCTGATACACGGAGGTGGAAAGGTAAGTCTTTGCGCAGCTTTAACCCAAACGGTTATTCTTGCTTACGATCACCCAGAAGGAAGGTCCTAATGGCTGAATATATAGAGAACATCAGTGACCTCGTCCTTCACGAGAAGAAGAAGCCTGTTTCCCTTCTTCAGCCCATAACACATCATGGATTCCACACAGATACAAACCTCCGAATTTGAAGAGTGGAAAGGTGCCTAGCCTATACGAAGTAGCCGCCGGATAACCAAGACCCAACCAAAGCTGTCTCAGCATCATGAAGGATGCAACCCAATATAAACGAATGATATAGGAAAGAAACACATTTGACGAAGCGTCTGTTTGTGGGGGTGGGGGACGATGACAGTATTTTCAACAATGCCCCTCTATCAATGGTGAGCTCCCTTGCAGTTTGGGGTAGGCTACGGTGGTGTGTTTATCTTAGTTACAACCTACTATCTAGATCGGAAGGCTATCCTATACAAAAATGTGAGAGTGCGGAATTCTCTACATTGGGCTAAACATTTCCTTGCGGGGTTATTCATGAGAAGGAGCTATGGGGGGGGGGTGTAAAGCATTACCACCCCTTATATGAGGAATATCGGCAGTTATCGGGGGACGGAAAATGCACCATAGGAAGGCTGCCCCTTGATCAGCTTGGCTTCATCGAGTCGATATCTTCTCTCTGATAGTTTGCGTAATTCTGAGTCTCCCAACATATATAAAGTCCACCTGTCAGGTAAACTACCAGACTGGGCGATGTGACACCACCTCTTCTGGTATTGGGTTGGGACAATATTGCTGACAAATATTTAGAGCAGTGTAGGGAAATTTGGCACTATCATTATTACCGGTGATGGAAATTAAATGGACTAATTTTATCGAGCTATCTGATATGTGCTCTTGGAGGTGAAATATCACGTCCCATATCTGAATTTCTAATACCATGGTTTACCACTGACCGCTACCTGGGTAGCACGCGGGGTTCCAACTCAAGGGGACGAGTGATAGGCTGTGAATCTCTGTTGGATTCCATGACTGATGGTTTGGGTGCTTAATTACATGAATAGGCCGAGGAGATGCACGACTATTTGTATATCGCTTCCGCCCTTCTAGTGCAGGGTTGAGTGCATAGCCGTTGAAGAACGCTCTATCCAATGAACTAAATTAATCGGCTAGCCAATGCTCGAATATAGCCTGAGATTAGCGACCCCAGACGTCTAGTCCGGGTCATAGTCCGGACCACAAGTCGGTAGTCAGGCTAGTCTGGCCAGGGTTTTAAGTCTGGTACTCGTCCCAGGCAAAAAGTACCCGGAAACAGGGATTAGATTTTTGTATGATAAACCCCCTGCAATTATCTGAGCGCTCAAACAAAATTGACCCCCCCTGTTTCCGGGTACTTCTTGCCTGGGACGAGTAGAAACCACAGGCGGCTGCCAAAGCCCGGCCGCGCCCAGGAAATCGCCAGGCCAAATCCCGAAGTAGCCCAGCCCAAAGCAGCCGGATACCCAGGCAAAGTCGCCCGGTTATTCAAAATTCTAATTTGGGCTGCATGATCTGCAGATGCCTGGTAGCCTGCAGATATCTGTGAAAGGCCTGCAGGCTTTTCACGGCGAATCACTTGAGAATATGAGAATAACACATGGAGCCTACAGTGCTATAGATTTTGCTTAAGATACATCAATGTCATGAACCGATCAACGACCACGATCTTATGTACACTGCATGGCCATGATCCTACCTCTGGCCCCTTCTCGCAATTCTGTTAATAACCCTTTCACCCCTCCTAGTGGATTAATATTAGCCGAGATATTTTCTCTAGCCAATCCTTTACCAAATTTTCAACTTTTTTGATTTGTGTGTATAAGGATGTCCATTTCCCCATAAGGGCGAAGATGGAATTAAGATCAAGATATCCTCCACCAACATGAGAGCTTCTAGTATGATACCCAGAAGGTCAGCGCAGGGTTATGAGTGATAGCGTGTTTCAACCCTGACCCTAGTATGCAGAAAGCAATGTTTTACGTAGTAGAGTTAGAGTTGAAACATGCTATTAGTCATAGCCTGAAGCTTAAGGGAGGCCTAGGCCGAGCCCTGCTTTGGTTTTTGAAAGCTATAATACTTTCCTACAGTTCGGCCCTGTCGTCAGTGGAAAAGCCTGGGCAGTCCGGCCGCCGGCGGGCAACACCTCGATAGATGCAATGGGGGACCTCTCGGGATAAAGTTGGCCCAAAAAAAGATAAAATTGTGTCTTTGACCTTAACAAATTAGAGAATTGAAATTAAAAAAAACTCCCCTGCTGTCGTAGTTTGAACATCTACGGAGTTTCTTCAGTCAATTTTATGCCAAGGTGTCCCCCATCGTGTCGATCGAGGTGCTATGTATAGACAACCAGAACCATACCTATGCTATCATGACATTGTGTAACCCATCCTTATCGCCAGGGTTAGGTTTTTTTCACCCGATGAGAAAATAAAAAACGAAAACAAAATTGAAACAAAAGATATCAACAGGATTTGAACCTGTGCGCGTGGAGGAAACAGATTTCTTGTCTGTTACAATTACCACTCAGCCACGACACCTTATTTATTGTACATTGGTGACTTATTGAAAACCAGAAACAGGGGTATCCCGACTCAGATAACCCGACACCGAGAACCCGGAAAGGAGCTAGAGGGACCAGGTTTTGATTATCATAATTAGCATGATGAAAAAGCGAAAATAGAATCTATGATAATAAGGAGTGATCTTTCTTTCTTAAGGAATCTGGCCCTGGACTCGGGGCCTGGAGTACTGTGTGACCATGAAAGCACCTTGCCCACCACATGGCACAACAAGTATTGTTTTAAGATGACCCAGAATAAGCCCTCTTTCCAGATCTTGTGATCCCCCGACTGCATTTGCCCTGATTTAACACGGGCAGTTTCCGATTTTAATGTATAATACCAGACGTTCCAATCCACGCAAAGTAGGAATTGAAATGGAGAAGTATGGAAGTATTCGAATTTTGCGTCTCGAGGCTTACTGCACTTCGATTGGGCGGTGCGCACTATTCTGGCTAGTGTTCAAATAATGTAGTGTGTTATCGTATTGTAAACGATTCCAATGGGCTATATAGGGTCGGATTTGGGGGTGAGGTGGGGGTATCGATTAATCGTTTTAGCGGGTGGGGTGAGGCTCGGTGCTCTCAGCGATTCCGTGAGTCCTTCCTAGAGGTAGAACGGGACGGGCTATAGACTATAGCCCGTAATTTTTGAGGAGCGGATGCCTTCCGCTTGACAATCGAAGACCCAGATGGGCTGTGGGTCCGGGTGTTCCGCACGATGCGGTGAATTCCGGCGATTAACTCCAAGCCCTCGATGTCCACCTCTAGCATATCATGAGGCTGAAAATGTACCTTAACCCGTCATTTATTGAGGCAGGGATATTCGTTCCAGGGTGAGGGGGCATACCCCCAAGTATAAATTTCTAGATTCCTACCCGGTTCATCGATTCCGCTTGTTTGACCAACTCCCCGAATGGGTATAGGTAGATCGGGATCATGAAACATCACTCGTGACATCCATGCTGTCTTGGGTTTTCTCTGTTCTTGAAACAGCCAAACCCATGTCTGGAACATCCGATGGGGTCTCTGCTGCATGGCCTTCAAAGTGAGAACGGCCGAAACAGGCCGCTGGCCAACAGAGGGATAGGTGTGATAGATATTTTCCGCCACCTTAAGGGAGGGGATGAATTCGCTTTTCTCTCCCCTGTGTTCGCAGAAATGCTAGAAAGGCGGGCATCTCAGAATGAGAGCAAAGGGGGAAAAGAGATGAACATGAAAAAATCTTGAATGGTCAAAAACACTAGAGCAAGAAGAAAAAAAAGGTTACAGTAAGCAAAGGCCTGCCGGAGCAACTCCTGACTCTTGAAGTCTTGAGCGGGAAAAGCAAATGTAGTTATATTCACTTGGCAATGGCTTTCAGGAATAGAGTTTCTCTTGAGCAAAGATTCCAGTAGCCTAAAGAGGTATTGGGCAGTTGGGAGAGGGGTTGTTCTACGGGGGAACGGGAAATCCCGTTTGACAAAAACCTTTGCTGAGTGGCTGTACATATAACTGTGGGTGGGTGAGATTCTCGCAAGGTATAGGACGACAGTGCTTGGGATAACCCCTTATTTTTTCTTAGTTTAGTGGGTGAGTGTTCAGGCAGTATCATATCTGTGGATGAGACTCTACATTCCCTGGAGGGTGTTTCCCATACTCCATTTTACGACTCCTACACTCCTCGTCGTCTTAAGTTTCCCCCCAAATTACTATCTCTCATCGTTCCCTGAGGGTCTGGCTTGTATCCTATTCTATTAATCTAATTTCCGAGGCTGTCTTGCCCCTTGTGTCATTCCTCTCTCCTCCGGCTATCTTTCCTCAATCAAAGGTCCTGCGGCGGCTCCTAGGAATCTCTCCCAACACCCACGCTCAACACTGAAAGCTCCAGTGTAGCCCCTTTCGGACAGCATAATGCAACTGAGAGAACTCAGTGAATAAGAAGTATTATTAGTCTCTATATTACATGTACCCCCTAAAAAGGACAAAAAAGCGTCCGGTGCCGGCAACGGCAGATTAAGCATCTGAAGAAAACCCTCAAAACCTTTATACTGAGTGTATTTGGACCTTCAGAGTGGTCTTTTGTGTTGAGTTGGTAGGTTGACGATTCTCGACATTCGGCTCTACCCTGGGCGGGAGGAAGGGGGATGGGGGGGGGGGAGGGGGGGCGTGATATAAAGTTGTGTTTTTGAGTATCATATGCTATTGTGGTTGGTTGGGCATTCGGGAGAGAGAAGGAAGGATGGAACTAGAGGGGAAGTGAGCATTAGAAGGCACTAAGGTGGGTATTTTGAAGAAAAATTGAATCCATGGGTAAATTTATGCGAAGGAACTTTTTTTTGTATGTACAAGTATTACTGAGCGACGAAAAGTGAAAGGGAGTATTGGATTTTGGTGTTTAATACTAGATGTGCTCCTTTCCTGCAATTGAGCATTTAAGGTCTCAACCAATTTCTAGGACGTATGGTAGATACGGGGGGTTTAGTGTGAATTGTACATGTCTGGGAGTAACTGCGGTAGAGCCTAACATACCAACTAGAGCTCGGAAACTACGATAAAGATTTTCTGTGGGTCAGAGCAGCGAGTGATATCTGATGTACTAGTAGGGAAGATACAATTACTTGCAATTGCTACTATACATTCTACTATTTTGTGGAGTACTCTCGGTGGACTTGTGATTGCTGGCCAAGTGACATGGCGATGGACCTGTCTGGATGAAGTTGTATAAGGAAAGAAAGGTAGACAGTGAGGTCATGTTCGGCAAGCACATAGTGATTCCAATGGTTATAAAAGCTGGAAAAATATGTTAAAAAAGGTTATAATTCTAATATTATTTCTGAAAGTATGAGTGTTCGGCATGGGACAAACTTAACAGATGCTGGGGGATGATGTGGTCATGGCATTGGTTTCTTGAATAACCTTGATTGAATACTTATGATATATTGTATATTAAAACTAGAAACTATCCGTGCTGAACCCCGCAGAGCTAATGCAATCGGGCGATCACAATACTGTATGTGGAAAGGGAGTATATTCTGGATCATCTTAAAACAATACTTGTGCCATGTGGGCAGGGTACTCTCATGGCAATACTGTACTCCAGGGCCAGATTCCTTGAGAAAGAACCATCATTTCTTATTATCATAGGCTCTATTTTCGCTTTTTCCATCACACTAATTTATCAAGACCCGGTTCCCTCTGGCTGCTTTCCGGGGGTTTGCAGGTTCTTGGTGTTGGGTTATTAGAGTTGGGATACCCCCATTTCCGGTTTTCAATGAGCCACCAAAGTACGATAAATAAGACATTGTGGCCGAGTGGTTAAGAGAACAGACAAGAAATCTGTTTCCTTCCTTCACGAGGGCAGGTTTAAATCATGTCAATGTCTTTTGTTTCAATTTTGATTTCCCCATCGAGGGGAAAAAAACCTAACCCTGGCAGTAAGGATGGGTTACACATGATAGCATAGGTAAGGTTCCGGTTGTCTACTACCGGTATCATATAATACCATGGAGAAATCCATGGAGAAATCCATAGTGGAAAGTCCACTTTAGCATAAAAGTGTCATGCCGAACGGCCCTAAGCCTCTCAAAGTAAGTCTTATTTTAAATTATCCCTCATACCCAAGAGCCTTAGGGAGGGTGTGGTTGGGTGGTGACTGAAGCAGCGAGGAAGAGCCTGTAATCATCGCAGAGCAGTCCCCGTCGAATCGGTTCATTGTTGAATATTATTTCTGGCTCGGGTATTGGGTGCGGAGGAATGCATACGGATACGGTAGAGATGTTGGTCTAACCACTCGTATCGCACTCTGTTACTAGCTTTTTCCCGTTGCATTAGTTTTCTTGTCTCTGCCATATTTGGCTACTGGCTGGCTGGCGCATTTGGTCTATCTTGCGCCGTGCCGACAAATAAGTGCTTAGTTGGGTGTGAGTTATGGTAGAGGAGGAGATATGCCGGCATAAACCGCCATGCATTTCATTAGTCTAATCGTGTAATCGAGTCTCCAACTAGTTAAATGAGTTACCGCCACCTTAACCTGTTTCGCTTCTGTTCCTTCTTTTTTTTGCATATCACCAACTCGGTGACCTGTCGCCGGCCGCGTGATCAGGCGCGTGTCGTGCCTTTCAACTGAGGTAACCCCCCGATGGTACTCGAGCACTGCGAGAGGTAACTTAGAGTAGGGTCTTCTTTTCCAAAGGGCTTTTAAGAAGGATACTTGTCCAGCCTATTACTGTGTAATGGGAAGGCAAATATAAGGATCTAGAGGGTCTAATTAGATTCGTTGAACCTATCTGCTATTTTTTCTTTCACTCTGTCCCTCGCACTTACTAATAGCGAAGCATACAGGAGGGCTGGCGGAATGGGTAGAAAATGGAAGGAGAAAAAAAACAGCAGAAACTGGGTCACCAAGTATCAGACTTGGCAGAAAATACGAAAGAGAGCCTGCTGTGGGATCTCCATATTACCAGGAGATAGGGTGCTATCGGGCTACATGCGCAAGACCTCGAGATCTCAATGAGCGCGCTACGGTAGTCACTGGCACTGTGGCAAGAGCTGTGACTGGCTGCGTACTAAGCGATCAATCCTACCACGGCGCAGGAGTTCGTGTGCGCACCCCAGTCTCCTCCCCGACCATCCTGATTTTGTCGGTCAGGCGGGAGTGTTGGCCAGCACGGCAACTAGCCCATGCTTCCATGGCAGGATCTCGGGGGGTGGATGCCGTTGCGTGCTAGGACTTGGTTCATTGCATCCTCACCCACGGATTGAATCGTTCCACTATTACAACCACCCCATTGTCTGTGGGAGAAGTCTGTCTTGAGGGAGCGAGAGAGAGGGAAAGGGAGAAAAAGGCGGCAACACCAACCTCATCTCAAGGATGTATTTGTATTCTGAGTGCGTAATGACAATACTCAAGTATCTAAACTCTGTGCCAGACAGCAGTTGCAATATACTCTGAGCGGTAGCGCATCTTTCTCTGCCACGACAAAATAGTTAAGAATCGTAGTGCCGACCGCTCTCCCACGGTCGGCCGAATAATGAAAAGAAGTGAGGAGTATAGACAAAGCCCTTGTCGAAGGAGTAATGTGACAGGTAATGGAGGAAAATTTAATGACAATAATAATAAAAATAAACAGAAGGGTATATATAAAGACAGTCCAAAACCAATTGCACCATAAACATAACTACAGAATGAATAAGATAAACCGAAAAAAACCTAGTGATTCCCTCCCGCAATCGATCCGATGGATCACATCCCCCATCTTACTGTTAGCACCAAACGCCCTGTCAAAAGAGAGAGAAAAAAGTCAGACGATCCAAGCCCAACTAACGAGGACCCTCCCTTGCCACTCGTCGGCCAGTTTTTCAAAGACGCTTAATGAAAAGTCCAGGTCGGAAGCTTTGCAGCCAGTGCAACGATCCACGACCTCTACTTCTAGACTGACATTCTTCTTCCCAGGGGTGACTTCGCGTGTAACCCAGATTTTGCGGCCGCAGAGCGGGTTGGTGTTCGGATTTGGGCCCACCTGGGCTGCGTCGAAGATTATGTGCGAGACGGCTACTATGCTCTCGGATGAGGTAGAGGATATGCCACAGGCTCCAAGCCCGGGCTGGTAATATGTTCCGTCGCCAGTTTGGAGGGCGGTTGAGGTTGGGGGTGTGATCGAGCCTTTGCTTCTATGAAAAGTTAATAAACCGACCATCCAGATAGGAATGAGAAGAAAAGCATACGCTTTTTTTCTCCCGGCAGTTAGCCCGATACTCAACCCGAGTATCAGTGCCAATAACAGCAGTAATCCCACCCCAATCAATATTACTATCCGTCGCGGTAATCCAAAGTACCGCTCCTTTCGCAGCCCTACCCATTCCGGCAATGCAATCCCATAGAATTTCGGCTGGACGGGCGGCGTAGGCAATTCCTTCTCTACGCTCCCAGCGCTGTTAGAATCAGACGGAGGGTCCTTCACGACAGCCGCGACCGGGCGGCGGGGAACTTGAAATACTGGTGGTTCCGAACTTTCGTTTAAGACGCGGTCGGGGAATGGCGGGAGAGAATCGTCGTGAGGTGCGCGCTCTGGGCGACGAGGCGTCCAGGGAAAGAGGAAGGTCATGACGCTTGTATAGCTCGACAAATAATGTGTTATAGCTTCGAGGTTCTTAGTGAAAGGGATTAGAATAGTTCTGGGTGGTGTTAATAGCGAGGTTGTCCTTGGCTAGGGGAATTCGCCATTGTGGGTGAGTAGCGATGAGCGATGGATAGGGCGGGCTAAGGGAAGGATGGAAGGAAAATCTGGAAGGTGATGGATCGGCTCGAACCCCCTATCGGTTTACTTTGTGTTACAGGGTAGCCGGTTCTTCGAAGCTTGGCAGGCACTGTGGGGTAAGATGACCGATGGCGACTGGTCTTGTGTCTCGCTTAGGCGGATGCAGAGTTGGTGGCACTTTGTGCTGCCAGGGGTTGAGGGGTTTACCGTAGTTTTGTTACCTGGGGCGTTGCAGAGGACTGGCCTGGGGTATGTGCAACCGGGAGAGCTAGTACTTTGGTCCAAGCATGGAGTCTAAGCATACCCATATTGATAACCACTCTTGTACCCGTACCTACCAGTATGAGTATGACAAACTCGATAACGAGCTCATCCCGGTGGTTATATGACACGAGATGTCTGGAACCTGCCGGGGATGGCTCTCGTGGCGATGATCAGACAGTATTCCCAGTAACGCCCCTTGCCAAGGCATTCACCAGCGGGTGAATTCTGGCAAACCTGGCTACGCTGGTTTCAATTTTCCTCGCGAGCATTAATACTGGTGCCTCTCAAACATTTCCACATCATGGTGTTAGTACCCGTCTCCCCTTTGTGACAGTCTCGACGTCCTCCGAACTCAAGATCCAGCCCTTCGGTGGAGTCTTCAGCTCATTGAGCCCAGGGGGGGAGTAGGGAGGGGATGATCAAACGGCCCTTTCCGAAAGACTTTGAATCCGAGTTGGTTACGTAATTAGCCTATCTCTAAATTGTCTGCTACTGGTAGTCTGATGAAGGAATTTTTAAGAAATCGCCAGCTATAACGTTAACCAAAACCGCGGCTTCGGGTAATCAATGACATCCCCCTAAAAAGGGATTGTCGGACAAGTAAAGCCATAGATCGGATACCAGACCTCCCCTCTTTACCCGCAGATTTTTCAAAATTTTTAGACCATTAAGACTTTGTGAATTTCCTTCACGTTGATAGCTATTAAGTGTTTCATGCTAGAACAACTTTCAGAGGGCCAAAAAAGGCCGATTGCCAGCCCAGTTATCATATCATAAAAGCTACAGGTTTGGGTCCACTAGTTCTGAGCTACTCAGATGAGGGCCGTCAGAGCTCGCAGTGACCGCTAGGGGCAAATAAAGCTATCTATGGAGAGATTGGGATTTTGAAGCCTTTTCTTCTCACATTATTGGCTCTCACGGGTCCCTTATATTGGTGTGGGGCATGTAATTTCTCGAAACTCCCCTCACCCGACTACCTGCGGGTGCCTATGAAGCGTCCAGTCTTATACTCGGGTACTAGGGTTAGTTCGTGAACACTTCCAATAACTGGCCATAGTTTGTATGCAGCCAAGCCCATAACTTGCGGTTAGGTGACGCTAGGGTAAATTTAAGTAATTAATTGCGAAAGAGAAGAAATTCCGTGAACGATTTGCGATTTTTTATTCGCCAGGAGGGGTATTTTGGGCAACTTGACCAATACAACAGCGTTCACGGACCAACCCTGGTACCCGAGTACTAAAGTACCGAATGTTTAGTAATTTACGCTCCCCAACAACTCCATGTCCAGGAAGAATAATAAGATCTGAAGAGCCGTATAATATCGTGCTAGAGTGGTGGGGGACGTCGAACCCCACCAGCACAACCGTGAGCATGTGGTTCGTAGAACCAATCACTATCAGATTAGATCTCAGTGATAAATCAATGTGGATGGCGTTTCCCCTCGTTTAGGCCCTGTTCGGTTGCGATGGTTCTGTTCCGCTGGGCGACCGTTTCTGCTGTGAAAAGGGCCTTCGCCCCTTTTTGAAACGGCCATTTGTATGTAACTTATGGGACAACTGAAGGGAACTACAAGTATCGCAACCGAACAGGGCCTTAACCTTTTCCACAGGGCTGCAAGCTCAGCTCCTCCTGAAATTGATTATGTCACACATCACCGATTTCGGGGGATCCATATTGCGGGCAAATTCTTTTAGGATCTCAAAAATTTCATCATCATCGGAAAACAGTTGCCGATTTTCTGCTATTTCGCTTGCTTGTGGGTTTCTGACGTTCTCCTGCTTACTCCTGCAGATCATCGGGAGGAAGGCTGGTGAAACGGGGTGCCACCTCACCTGCAGAATCTAAGTGGTTGGGTTGTGCTGGTACTGCACCCCTGCCTGCCGCTTATCGTCACCAACCTGGTGACTTGCGATGCCACTGCCACTACTTGTACGGTGTTCACGAATGCTTGAACTCGAATGACGCCATCAGCACTGCGCACTATCCTGTCGGTACTCTTCTGGGGAAGAAGAAAGGGGGTGATAGCTAGAGCGCAAGGTGGCACCCCGGTGATGGTGGTGGTCATGGTATCCTGACTGCTTATCACAGAAGGGGTGTCAGGAAACCAAATGGATGCTTTTTTTATATCTGCAAAACACCAAATGCCCCAGATACACAAATAACTTATTGCTAACGACTCAATCCCATGGAACCGGTTTATAGGCACGCTGTAAATGTGCTATAGAATAGTATCATACCCAAAGTTGTGTATTCAAACCACCGGTGGAAATTCAAGGGAAATTGGCGGGGGCTTCGCTCTCAGAGCCTCATGTTTGCCAAGGTCTGTTGCAGTGCAATATCTCCCCGGTAACCAGAATCCCCAGGCCTGGAACGAGGGCCATGAAGGGGGTCTATCAGAGAGGTTGGCGGGGAGAGAGTGAGGGCTAAAGGTCCTTTGCTCTGCCGTGCAGTACACTGGCTTCATCTCTTGCTTTCCTCTTTAGACTGCGGGGTATATGAAAGGCGGAGATGTCTAGTTGAAACAATTTGCAAAGTCGGTCAGCAGTGCCGTTTCGTCATTTGCTACCGGCACCGGCATATCTTGGATAAAGTGAACATTTTCTCGCTTCTTCAGACCCAACCCCTATTTAAGTTCCAACTGGTCAAATAGTTTTCCTGGGCCCATCGCAATTGCTCACTGAGTTGGTCGGTGCCAAGATATAGGTCTTCCAGTTGATGATTGGGTCTTTCTCTCCCCAAGGGTATGTCATTAACCCTGCCTCAGAATCAATAATTTATGACATCTTCTGTCTTCCCAAGTTTCTGAAATCATTATCACCTGCTGGCCTCGGGGTCATTCTCTATAATCAATCACATCACTTCAGTCAACATGAGCCCGAACATGCCTATTACCGGCAACACAAACTCCTTCAATGTTTGCAACACTTATAACAACCTCACCTACATCTCAACGGTAGATGAGAGGGCAGAGATTTTGTCATGGATATCCCCACTGGAGCCACTCCGAAGGCACCAAGACATACAGAAGCAGAGGCTTGACGGTGTGGGGGAATGGTTCTTGAGAACCACAGAGTTCCGAACCTGGTACAATGGGGATGAGGGATGCGCAGATACCACGCTTTTCTGTTCGGGGGCACCGGGGGCGGGGAAGACCTTCATGAGGTATGTAGTGAACTACAGCCGCTTGTAATTGTCTGTAAATTCTAACAGGAATTATTCTGGTGTCAGTTCCCTCGTAGTCGATACCCTGCTCGAAGCTGGTGTTCGGGGTAGCGTAGGGGTTGCTTGCCTCTATTGCGATTTTCTAGCGCAGAGTGAGCAAGTCGCGGTCACTGTGATCGGAGGGCTCCTGAAACAATTTATAGTCAGATTGCCTGAAATCCCCGATGAAATACGCCGAGCCTTTCAAGATTTAAAGGAAAATTGCGGAGGGCGAGGCCTACGGATTAACGAGATGGTCGAATTGTTCCGCGGGGTTCTTGGATTATTTCAACGGGTCTTTATATGCATCGATGCATTAGACGAACTGCGGGAGCAATATAGGCCCGAGGTTCTGCGCTCTCTGCGCAAGATTTTGCGGGATTCACCACATGCCCGCTTATTTATTACCGGACGACCACACATTCAAGCTGAGATCGAGAAGCACCTCACCCAAACAGCAATCATCAGAGCTATCCAGCCTAGTGAAAATGATATTAGACAGTATCTGATTTCGAGGCTGGAGGATGACCCGGATCCCGAAGCAATGAATGATGATTTGAAGTCGGAGATGATGGCAAAGATCCCCAAGGCCTTCTCAGAGATGTGAGTGAAAAATCGAACCCGTACTGGGCGTATTTGATTCACTAATAGTACGCTTAAGATTCCTGCTGGTTGCCTTGCAAACCGATGCTATATTGGGAGAGACGACAATATCCGGAAGAAGAGAACAGCTACGACAAAGGGCCGATCGGTTGGGCGATGCTTACGATGCGACCTTGAAGAGAATCCGTCAGCAACGTGGCCCCCGGCCAGCGCTCGGGCTCTCAGTTCTAATGTGGATTTCTCTAGCGGAGCGGCCCCTGCGTGTAGATGAACTCTGTCATGCCCTTGCCGTCAGGGTCGGAACCACAGAGCTCGATCGGAATAATGTTCCAGCAATACAAACCCTGCTGGGATGTTGTCTAGGGCTCGCCGCCATTGATAAGGAAACATCAACAGTCCGCCTTGTGCATTCAACCCTCCAGGAGTATCTGCGTGCCCAACCAGATATTTTCCCAAACCCTCACGCTAAGATTGCAGAAGTTTGTCTGACTTATCTCAACTTTGATTCTGTCAAGCGTCTTTCTCCGTCTCTGCGTATCGCCCCATCGATACTACCTTTCGCCGAATATGCTTCCTGCTACTGGGGATTCCATGCCAAAAAGAAACTGACAACATCCGTTAAATCTCTTGCGCTGGCTTTGTTGGATCAGTACCCTCGTCATGTATCTGCCAGTATTTTCCTGTCGGCAAGAGACTGTTGGCCATGGTGGATCGAACGCGCCTCTGATGGTTTTACCGGATTACACTGCGCTGCGTCTCTCGGTATACACGAACTTGTTAATTCTTTAATAGAAAGAGGCGCCATCGGAATTGATTCAAAGGATGCTTTGGGACACACACCGCTTACTTGGGCCGCCAGAAATGGGGGTGAATCAGTAGTCGAGTTGCTATTGAGCTTGGAAGAGTCCGGAATCAAACCCGCGGACACTCGAAAGCGAACACGAATGCTAAAAGCTGCTCGGAGTGTGAATATGAGATCACCGAAGATGGCCATCGACCGAATCGTTGTAAATTCCAATTCGGTAGATGAGTACAGCCTAACCCCTCTCTCATGGGCGGCTGAGAACGGCCATGAGCAAGTGGTAAGGATGCTGCTGGCCCGGAAAGACATCGATCCCGATTCGGTTGATGTTTTGCATACCACACCCCTTTTCCGGGCTGCTAAGAATGGGCATATCGGTATTGTGAAACTCCTACTTGGCAAAAAGGGAGTCAATCCGGATATAGCAGACCTTTCATATGGGCGGACACCTCTCTCGTGGGCTGCCCAACACGGGCACCAAGCGGTGGTTAAGCTCCTAATCGACCGGACTGATATCAAGCCGGATTCTGCGGATAAAAATAGGAGGACGCCCCTTTCATGGGCTGCTGGGAATGGACGTGAGGGAATAGTGCGATTACTATTGGACCTAGCAAATGCTGATCCCGATTCTGTCGACAATAACGGGCAAACTCCACTCTGTTGGGCTGTACGGGGAGGGCATGAGGGGGTCGTCAAACTCTTGCTGGGAGCAGAACTCAATTTGGGGAGTAAAAAAGTTTTACACCGAACCCTCTCACTTGCTTCAGAGAGAGGGCATGAGGGTGTTGTGAAGCTACTGCTCGACCGGAAAGACGTCCGACCCGATTTACCAGACGGTTTCTATGGTCGAACGCCTCTTGCATGGGCCGCCCTCAATGGCCACGAAGGCATAGTGAGGGCTTTGCTGAGCCGCGAAGATGTAAATCCCAATTCCATCGCAAAGGGCGGTCCGACGCCTCTTCATTTTGCCGTAATTCATGGACACGAGGGAGTAGTCGAGTTGCTCCTCGATCGGAAGGATATCAAGCCTAACTTGCCGGATGGGCAGCGGGGTCAGACTCCCCTTTCTCTGGCTGCAATGAAAGGGCGTGAGGGCATCGTACGACTCTTATTGGCCAACAAAGACGTTTTCCCTGAAGCTTCTGATACGTCCACCGGCCGGACACCCCTAGCTTGGGCTGCTCTCAATGGTCACCAAGGGGTTGTGACGTTATTGATCCAGCGCGGAGACGTCGATCCGAACTCCTTGGCCGCCTATGGGTCCACGCCGCTCCATTTAGCTGCCACCAACGGGCACAAGGGGATTGTCAGCATCTTGCTAAAACGGGGAGATGTCAGGCCCGACGTTGCAGACCGCCCGATGAGGCATACTCCACTTTTGCTGGCCTCCATGCAAGGTCACGCGAGTATCGTGAAGATGCTATTAGCCCACAAGGACGTCAATCCCAATCAAGCAACGAGAGACGGCCGGAATTCACTGGGATGGGCGAGCCAAAATAAGCATCACAGCGTGGTAAAGTTACTAGAGCAGCATATCAAGTCGGGGGGTGGAAGGCGCCGATCAACGATCTAGGCAATTATCTGGAACGGGTGTCTTGTTGTACTTTCTTGGGTTTTCTTCCTTTTTCCCCTCTTTCCATTTTTGGGGAAACGCTTGCGATTTTGTTTCATACATTTGTCCCTGGTTCTGTTTCTCTTGGATTTTTCTACTCGTCGAGCATTACCACTTCATTCTTCACAACCTCTGATATTGCAATGGCCTGTCGGATCGTGCCAGGCCTATATACGCACGCGATATATATAACACCCGATATCTACTCTATCTCCCTGTCGATATTTGGTCTCGCAGCCAGGACGCAAATCATCGGCGCCAGTGGTAGGTTGCACGTCATGGGCTAGCACTCGGTACCCGGAGTGCGTCTTCTCCGGCGTGCGAGGCTGCCTCGGGGGCTTACGATATTGGCTATCGCCCACACTTTCGAACGGTCATGCGGTCGTACTAGTCACGCAGCTATATGCACGACCCGGGTCGGCAGCTGCATGGTGGCGGGGAGGAGGGGGGGTAATAGATCGGCAGACTAAAGGATAGGAGCAAAGACATCGAGCTTTACCGTAGGAGGAACTGGAGCACATGTATTACTTTTAGTTATAATTTGAATATAGCCGTGATCTAGTATTCCCCTATCTTCTCTTTAATTTATATCTCTTTACCTTTTTTTCTCTTTTTATGTACTATACACTACAGCCACCTATATTACCACAATGAATACGCTAGTAAGCTTCGCATCCACACACCAAAACTTCGAATCCCCATCCCATAAAATACGCATACCCACTACAGGAAGCGTTGCGATATGGAGTGAAAGAACGCAGATGTTCCCTGGGGGCTCCTTTGCCCTAAAATAAAACCCAAAGGGATGACTGAATGGGTGGGCACCGACGAGGAAGTAAATGATCAGACATAACCGGTGAGTGGAGAAGGGGGAATTAGGAAGGAAGTCGGCAGAATTACGGAGGGGTTTTTTTTTTAATCGAAAAGAAGGGTGAACTGGATTAGTGCACCGTTTCACGCCATCCGTCGTCTAATCACCGTTCGACGGACGGTAGGTGTGTGGGGGTGAAGAGGGGTATGATACAATATATATACCAGCGCACAGGACGGGGGTCGTTCCTCCATCTTTACAGTTTTCGAAGGAAACTACCATGTTGCGTTTTCCGCGAATCTTTTGGACCGAAATTTAGTAGACTTGGGTTCTTTTTAACACAGCGGTTGTGCAAGTATTATGATAATTCTCACAATCAGATTCTCTCCGGGGGGGGGGGGGGGGGTTAGAGAAAAAAAAAAAAG